>Ga0116170_10006102_pt1 | contig 10635 bp, 8 predicted proteins | sample AD_JPNHW1_MetaG_FD_89797 | JGI IMG/M metagenome (GOLD analysis project Ga0116170, IMG submission 89797) | Active sludge microbial communities of municipal wastewater-treating anaerobic digesters from Japan - AD_JPNHW1_MetaG | ecosystem: Engineered > Bioreactor > Anaerobic > Digestate | place...
AAGATCTCGTCGATCTCGGTGCGCTCAAGACCAAGGGCGACTGGGGATTCTTCCACGAACTCGGGCACAACCACCAGAACGGCGATTGGACATTCGACGGCACCGGCGAGGTCACCGTCAACTTCTTCACGCTTTACGACCTCGAACGCCTCTGCGGAATCCCGCCGCGCAAGACGCGAATGGGCGAGGCCGGCATCCAGAAATCCGTCTGCGAGTGGGTCAGGAAAGGCAAGCGCCATGAGGACTGGTGCCGCGACCCGTTCCTGGCGTTGGAGACCTTCGTGCGCCTGCAGCAGGCCTTCGGCTGGCGCGCGTTCGAGCAACTCTTCGCCGAATACCGTGCGCAGCCTCAAGAGGCGCGCCCGAGGAACGTTGCCGAGAAGCGCGACCAATGGGCCACCCGCCTCTCGCGCATCACCGGCAAGAACATCGCCGCGGTCTTCGACGCCTGGAACATCCCGCTCACGGACAAAGCGCGTCAGGCGTGCGCGAAATACCCGAAGCCCGCCGAGGCGGGACTCTTCGAAAGCGTGCGGTAAGAGGCACGACTCATTTCCGCTCAGCTGCGCTCTTTTTCAGGTCCGCGATCGTATAGGATCGCAGCGCGCCGTGCACCAGGTCGGAAAAGCGGTGGCGATCGCCCTTGGCGACGACGTCCTCCCACGCCAGAGGCGCGTCGGACCAGCTCACGGCGGCAAAGAGTTGCGGCTCCGCCGCTGCGGCGTGCAACGCGGGCGTCACCGCCCAGTTCGCCGCGCGCAGCTCCACCTGTTGTGAACCGCAGGCGACGCTCAGCCAGCGCGCGCACATCAGCACCTCTTCCGCGCGCATGCCGACCAGTGACCGCCCCAGCAGATACGCCACCATCGCCGGGCCCTCGTCGCTGTTCGCCGCCCCGTAAAACTTATGCGCCGCACCATAGGTTTCGCCGAAGCCGCACACGTCCGCCACCAGGACGGGACGGCCCCCGCGCAGCAGCTCCGTCGCGGCGGCCGTCGCATTGCTCTTGCCGCAACCGTCGACCATCAGCACGGGCGTGCCCGTCGGATTCACGGGCATGAGGAGCACGGCCGGGACAGGAACGCCCTCCGACCGCATCAGCGCCACCCGCCGAATCGCGCCGCCGTCGCAGGGCGTGGTCGAACGATCATGCGTGACCGGCACGGGGATTGCGTTCAACTCGCGTATCCCCGCCAAGCGCCGCACCGACTCGCGCAGCGCCTTTGCGTCGGCCTCGCCGCGCGCCGCCGCCAGCCTGGCCGCCTCGTCGCGCATGATGTCGTAAACGGAACGCGCGCCTGCGAGTTTCATCACCTGCCCCGTCTCGGTGACGTTGACCTCTCCGGCCTTAAGCCCCGTCTCCGTTTCGGGCGGAATCACGATGTCGCCGTCCTGACGCAGCCAGCGATTCATCCAGCGCACGGCCGAGACTTTGAGCGGCTCCGCCCACGCGTGTGGCCCGTCATATTCGGCAATCGTGAAGCGATCCGCGGCACCCAAGCGCGTGTAAACGGCCTTTACCTCCTTCGCCGTCTGATAGGTTCCCTGAATCGGGAACATGTCTTTTTGCGCGGCGCAGACGCACGTCGCCTTGGGCGCGCGCAACAGCAACCAGCCCGAATGCTCCAGTCCGAAGGCCATCTGTCCGAAAAGGTTCTGCTCCGCGTCCTGCGGCCCCATCGCCGCGCAGACCTGCTGCAACGAGGAAATGTAGCAGGAGGGCGAGGAGGCGACGACGCGCTCGTCCAGCGCGGAGATGAAGGCGGTCAGCGTGCCGCCGCCGCTGTTCCCCATGCAGCCGAGCCGCTTCGCATCGACCTCCGGACGCGAGGCCAGATAGTCCAGCGCCCGCATTCCGTCCCAGATCCGGAACGTGGCCGTGCTCCAGCCCAGCAGCATCGCGCTGGCGCCCGTCGTGTTGTGCCCGGCGCAATTGCCGCCGTCGGCCCCCTGCCGCCGCTCCCCCTGATCGATCGGATCATAGATCAACGCCGCGATGCCATTCGCCGCCGCCAGCACCGCGCCGCGCTGATAGACCAGGCTTCCCTTCCCGTCGTTGCTGTGGCCGCAGGCGATGATCACGCCGGGATAGGGCGGCGCGAAGCGGGCCTTGTCAGGCATAAACAGCAGCGCGGTCACATAAAGACCGGGGCGGCTCTCGAACAGGATCTTCTCGATCCGGTAGCCGTCCCTTGCGACCGCGCCCGTGACGCGGGCGTTGAGCGGCGTTCGCGCGGGGAATCCGCCCAGCGCCTCGAGGCAGGCGGCGCGAGTCCGCTTCTGCCACGCCGAGAGCTGCTCGGGATCCGTGATCTGATCCTGCGCAGAGCGGATGGACGCGCCGGCCTGCGACAGGCGCTCCCCCAGCATCCGCTCGAGCGCCAAGCGCGGTGCGCCGCCGCACAACGCCTCGTCCAACACCGGGGCCGACACTTCCTTCCGAACGACCGACGCATCGACCGTCCGAGCCTCCGCAGCCGCGATCGAAAAACCCGCCAACGCCAGACACATGCCCCACCCGTTCATCTTTTTCCTCCCCGTCCTTTGTCCGTTTCTCTGAGGATCTTTCCCCGCTCCCCCGCGCTACTGCAAAACAGGATACACGACCTTCCCTTCGGCCTGCGCATCCGTGTCATGGTCGTGCCCGAAATACGCGGCGTTGGACTCCATGAAGATCACCAGACGCCGCATCTCCTCGTCCGTCAACTTCACGTCGTGATGTCCCTTGGACAACATCGCGTAAAGCGGCGAGGCCAGAGCCCCGAACTGTCCCGGCTCCGTATAGGGTTGCACAAACGCGTCCCGCTGCACGCCCACCTTCCACCACTCTTTCCCGCGATAAGCGTTGCTGAAATATTTCACATGCGGCACCAGACCGAAGAACGAGGAGTAAAACCGGAAGGGATTCTTTTGCCACTCGCCCCTGCGCAGGTCCGGCATCGTCGCCTTGCGCGTGTCGCCGTGGCAGGACACGCATTTGGCGTCCAACACCGGCTGCACCAGCCGCGGATAACTGTAGGGGCAGGTGCCCTCCACCTCGGGCCGGATCGCCGACGGCGTGCGCCGCAGCGCCAACGGCGTGGCGGCGCGCACGGGCTGCGCCGCGCCCACGCGCTGCTCGTGACAGCCGTTGCACATCAGGCGCTCTCCCGGCGCGGTGTAGGTCACGCTGCGCATCCCCTGCACCGCCACACCCCGACTGTCGAGCACATGGAACAGCACCGGTACGTTCACCGGAACCTCGAAATACGCGCTGCCGTCCTCTTCGACCGGCACGGTGCCCAGGCACTGCCGCCCGCAGGTCTGATCGCACACGCCCAAACGAGGGTTGCCGACGATCGGTTCAACCTTCGGCAGGATCTGCCAAACGCGCAGCGCCGTGATCCGCGTCCCTTCGGGGAAGGGGCGGCGCGTGTTATAGACGTTGACCAGCCCCACCGTCGCCGTCTTCGGCAACGCCTCTTTCGGTGTCGCCGCAGGCTTCTCGCCGCTCGGGAGACGCGGCAGGCCCACCAGCGTGCCGTGCGCCAGGACCGGCGGCCTGGGACGCGCTTGAAGCGGCATCGGGCTGAGGCAGGAGATCAGCGGATGCGTATACAGCGGGATCTTGTTGCCGAACGCGTCCATCAGCGTCACCGCATAACGCCGGTGCCGCCACTCCATATCGCCGTACTGCGCGTTCGCGTCGCCGTCATAAACGCAGAGGTAATACGTCTCGCTCAGCGGCCACGGCGTGGCGTACGCGCCCGACCCTTTCGCCAGATTGTTCCAGCTGTAGTATTCCGTTTCCGGCAGCAGCTGATCGGGTGTCACGCGCCTGATCTGAGACATGGCCTCGTCGTCCGCCACCGACGGATCGATCATGATAACGGAGCCGCGGCTCTCCGTGTGGTGGCCGGCCGAGATCGCCACGTATTTGGAGGATCCCGGGATCGCGCGGATATCCGCCACCAGATGCGGCGCCGTGCGCTCCGAGGCGTGCGTGTTACCGTTCAGCTCGCGCGGGTCCCGGCCGTCCGGATAGCTGATCCACGGATGGTGCGCCTGATTGAACCCGCGGTCCACGTAGTCCCAGCGCGTATACACCAGCATCCCGTTGTTGTCCACGCTCGGCTGCCACTCGTTGGTTTCGTGGTGGCTCAGGCAGACGATGTCGGAGCCGTCCTCAAACATGGAGTGCAGGGTGAACGTCGGCACCTCGCGCCGGTGACAACGACCGAATCCCCCCCGCCGTTCGGAAATGAAGGCGATCCGGCCGTTGGGAAGCCAGCAGGGGTCGAAGTCGTTCACCTTGCCGTCCGTTAGCTGCACCAGGCCCGACCCGTCCGCATTGCACTTGAAAAGGTGGAAGACCGTCCGCTCGTTCCAGACCCGGATCTGCGGCAAACCGTCGGTATAGGCAAAAAGGACCTGCTGCCCGTCGTACGAGACATCGGGCGCAAGATAGCCGCCGTTCCCCAGTTTCTGGCCCTTCCGCGCGCCGGCCTCGATCACGGAGTTTTCGAGAAGATTCCGGACCGTCGGAGCATCCGACCACGGATTCTCGAGCACATACACGCCGTTTCCCCGCGTCAGACCGTGCGACGTCGCGTGGAATCCGAAATACTGGTCAACCATGTGCACGCCCCAGTCCAGTTCATCCGGAGGCAAGGCCTCGCGGGTAATGAACAGGATTTTCGAGATCGGCTTCAGGAGCGGATTCGCGAAGGCGATTTCACGGCGCAAAGCCAGGGCGCCTTCAAAGAGCGCGTAACGCCGCGCCTTCTCCGTCACCGGCATGTCCCGGACACCTTCTTCCAGCGCCCTCAAACGGCGCGCCGCATCGTCCAGCGCCGAGGTCTGGCGCTGGAGGTCGTCGTACAAAGCCCGGATGCGGCGCGCCACCACATCCAGCGGATCGCGGTCTGACGGCAGAATCGTCGCCGCCGGGTGAAAAGCCTGCGCCCGCCGCGCCGCATCGTCGAAGATGCCGCCGAGCATCTGCGGCGTCAGCGTCATCTCTCGCTCAAGCAGGCGGTACTCCGTGGCCGCTTCCAAACCGCGGCGGGCCACCGACGCGTCAGCCAACGCCACACCCCCCCACACCGCCGCCACGCACACCGCCGCCATCCGCCGCAGGATCAGACGCATACCCCCCCCTTTCACATTCAAACCGGAGCATCATACCTGACATTCTTGAAAATGGGAACCCCCTTCCGCCGCGGGCCCGATCCGGGCACCCAACCCGATCGACTTTCGTCCGCGCCGCCCGTTTCCGTCCTTGCAGTTTTAGAAAGGCATACGTAAACTTCTCACCCGCAAATGCGATTGTCGTCCCGACGCATCGCGAGGCGATCAGAAAGGCGCCTTCCAACATGGACAAACAGGCTCTCTCCCTCCTGCAGGATCTCGTCGCGATTCCAACCCCTACTGGCTTCGAATATGACGGCATGGCGCTGCTGGCCGGTTATCTCAAAGCGGCCTCCGTCCCCAACCTGAAGATCGATGTTCACGGCAACCTGCGGGCTTGCGTCAATCCCGACGCCCCGCTGCGCGTCATGATCGAAGGGCACTGCGACGAAATCGGCTTCATCGTGCAGTACATCGACGACGACGGCTTCCTCTACATGAGCCCGCTCGGCGGCGTCACCATCCCGCTGATCGCGGCGGAGCGCCTCGTGATCCAAGGCAAGCAGGGCCCCGTCCACGGCGTGTTCGGCGTGCGGCCGCCTCACCTGATGTCCGCGAAGGACCGCGAGAAGGTCGCGCCTCAAGAGATCAAGGAGATCGCGGTGGACATCGGGGCGAAAAGCCGCGACGACGCGCTGAACATCGTCGACCTCGGCAGCCCGGCGGTCGTCGACGCCGGCTGGCGGCCGCTCGCCAACAACCGCGTGGCCTGCCGCGGCTTCGACAACCGCATCGGCGCGTTCATCGTCACCGAAGCCATGCGTCGCCTCTCGGGCGAGAAACTGAACGTGGCGCTCCACATGGTAGCCAGCGTGCAGGAAGAGGTGGGCCTGGTCGGCGGCATCACGGCCGCCTACGACATCAACCCGCACATCGGCCTCTGCGTGGACGTCACTTTCGCCAGCGACGCCCAAAAGGAGGACCGCAAGGTCGTCGGAGACATCCGGCTCGACGGCGGGCCCGTCGTCGGGATCGGGCCGACCTATCACCCCCGCCTCAACAGCCTCGTGTTTGCCGCGGGCCAGTCGCAGAAAACGCCTGTCCAGCGACAGGTCCGCAGCCGCGGCACCGGCACCTGCGCCTGGGCCATGCGCATGTCGCGCTCGGGCGCCGCGGTGGCCCAGCTCAGCGTCCCGCTGCGCTATATGCACAGCCCCGTCGAAGTCCTCAGCCTGACCGACGCGGAACAAACCATCGACCTGCTCTGCGCGGCCATCCGCGCCATCCCGCCCCAGATCGACCTCTGCCCCCAACAGCCGTAACCATGCCGTTCCCCGTCACATACCTGCTCGACCGGACCGCGCCCAGCGAGACCTTCATCCGTCGCGAGTTGGACCAGCTGCGGCGCCGCAACTGGCCTATTTTCACGCGCCTGTTGAACGACGGGGTGAACGCGCTCAAATTCTCGCTGGCGAGTTGCCCGGCGGAGTTCCGCTGGCGCTTCTTCAAAGCGAGCTGCGCGCGCCTCTTGAGCGAACTGCCTCGGGCGCCGATCGCGGCCTGCCGCATCCTCAACCGCTTGCCGCAGGCCGCCCACCTGATCAAAAAGGTCAACGACACGGAGAGCCGCCTGATCCACTCCCAGTTCTGCGGCATCACGGCGGACCTCGCTGCCATCGCCGCATACGCCACGCAAATCCCGTGGACCTGTTCGGTCCACGCGCGCGACGTCTTCACCGTTTCCCCTCGCACGCTGCACCGGCGGTTATGCACGGCCGCCGGCGTGACCGCCTGTTCACAGCAAGCCGCGGACGCGGTTCTGGCCGCGGGCATCCCGCCGGAAAAGGTCTTCCTCATCCATCACGGCCTGCCCTTCAACGACTTCACCTTCGACACGATCCAACCCGACGGCGTGATCCTCAGCGCCTCCCGCCTGGAGAAGAAAAAGGGCGTGGACACCTTGCTCCAGGCCTGCGACCTGCTCTTGAAGCGGGGCTTGCGCTTCACCTGCGTCATCGCGGGGATGGGGTCGTGCCGGAAAGATCTCGGAGAACTCTGCCGCCGGCTGGGGCTCGAACAGACCGTGTTTTTCACGGGCTGGCAATCGCAGGAGGAGACCCTCATCCGCATGAAAGACGCCACCGTCCTTGCCCTGCCCTCACGGTGCATGCCCAACGGCGACCGCGACGGCATCGCGAACATCCTGGTCGAGGCGATGGCGCTCGGCACCCCCGTCGTGACCACTACCGCCAGCGCCGCCCGCGAAGTGATTACCGACAACGTGAACGGGTTGCTTGTGCCGCCCGACGACCCGACCGCCCTGGCAGAAGCCCTTGCCAATGCCCTGACGTCCAAAGAGCTGCTCCTTCGCCTCGCGAAAGCCGGGCGCAAAACGGCGGAGGAGCTGTTCGACGGCTCCAAAAACATCTGCCAGCTTGAAGCCTTCTTCAAACGGGTAGCGGAGCCTCCGGCTTAACCCCTTTACCCCACGTCTGCCGGACATGCCGCAGCGCCTCGCCCAGCTCTTTCCTCGTCACTTGCTGCGCGGGCTCAAAGACCTTGATGATCGCGTCCGATCCGTAAAAACCGAACGCGCCGAAATCGATCATCCCCTGGCCCGCCGGCAGGTGGTCGTTGGTCAGAGGCAGCGCGTCATGGATGTGGATGCCGCGGGTGAACGGCAGCAGTTCCCGGGCCGCGTCGGCATGCCGGATCCACCCCATGTTCTCGCGCACCTGGCCATGCCCCATGTCATGCCAGTAAGCCAGCGCCGGCGTGTCGAAGCGCCGCTTCAGCATCGCCATTTCGCGCTCGTCCGGGAACGCCTCGATCGAGGGAAGGTTCTCCAGGCACAGCGTCACGCCCGCCTTCTCGAATTTCGGCAACAGCGCATCGAGCGAAAGGCAGAACCCGTCGAAATACTTGCCCACCCGAGCGGCGCGCCGGCGCAAGGCCTTGGCCAACAAGCGCTGATAGCGCGGCGCATCCGTCGCCCCCTCCTCCTCTTCCAGAGCGTCGACGAGGGTCTGGGTGTGGAGCTCGCCGAAGAGAGATTTCAGGAACACGCGCCCCGCATGCAAGACCACCGCGCGCGCGCCCATCGACTCCGCAAAGGACAGAGTGCGCCCCAGCAGGATGGCGGCCATCGCGCGTTCGTCCTCGTCCAGCGAAGCCAGCAGGTAGAGCTCGGGATAACCGTGCGGCGCGCCGATCGGCACGGGACAATAGGCGTGCACGCTGTCGACCGCCACCGCCCCGGCCGCCACCCGCCGCCGCACGCCTGCGGCCAGCGCCTCCGTCGTGTGGTAGCCCAGCTCGAGCGCGTCAAAGCCAAGGGCGAGAATCTCGTCCACGAGGGCCTCGCCCTGCTCGTGGCGCGAAGCGTTCCAGTTCGTTGACAGGGCGATCCGCATAAGACCTTTTATCGGTTGATCAGCGTCATGAACTCCTGCCGCGTGGCCGGATCGTTGCGGAAGGACCCCAGCACCACCGAGGTGGTCATCACGGAGTTCTGCTTCTCGACCCCGCGCATCATCATGCACAGGTGGCGGCACTCCATCACGACGCCCACGCCTTCGGCCTGGGCCTCTTCGAGCAGCGCCTGCGCCACCTGTTCGGTCAGCCGCTCCTGAATCTGCAAGCGCCGCGCGAAACAGTCCACGATGCGCGCGATCTTGCTGACGCCCATCACCTTCTCCTTCGCGATGTACCCCACGTGGCAGCGCCCGTAGAACGGCAGCATGTGGTGCTCGCAAAGGCTGTAGATCTCGATGTCGCGCACGATGATCATGTGGTTCAGGTGCGCCTGGAACACCGCACCGTTCAGGACCTGCTTCGGCGTCATCCGGTTGCCGCTCGTCAAGAACATCAGGGACTCGGCCATCCTTTGGGGCGTCTTTCTCAAGCCCTCCCGCTCCGGATCCTCGCCGAGTTCAACCAGCAGCTGGCGGACAAGTTCGGCGACGCGGGTCTTGTTGATCTGTTTCGTCTTCATGGCCTTCACTGTACCGCAGCAGCGCCCTCAAGCTCAAGCCGCGAGTGCGGTCCACGCTTGTCCTTCGGCTTGTTTTCCGCTAACTTTTCATCATGTCATCCGCGTGCGCCCTGCTGCTTGCCACCGCCGCGTCGGGCCTGATCGCCGGCGCGGGCCTGACGACCTTTTCTGCGGCCGCCGTCGCCGCCGCACTCGCCACGTGGCTCGCGCGCATGCCGCGCGGCCGCGTTCGCCATCTCTTCGCGAACCTCGACCCGCTTGAACCGGACGGCGCGATCCTGCTAGAGGCGGCGCGCGAAGCGCTGCGCCACGTCCGGCAGACGCGGCAGCCGGTGCTCCTGCGCCTCTCCGCTTTCACGCGCACAGCCCGCCCCCTCTTCCGGCTCGACCTGAACCGCGAAGGCGACCTCGAGGTTTGCCGCGACGGAAGCCGCCCCGCCGCCCTCAAGCAGCCCGCCGCCTGGATCGCCGACCACCCGCTCCCGCTCGTCCTGCCTGAGGCCCGCTGCGTCACGCTGCGCCTGCTGCCGTCCGGAACGGCGGAGCGCGTCCGCGTCTCGCCGGCGCACACGAGCGCGCCGCCGCGCGGGCTGTGGAACGCCCTCGCGCTCGCGGCCATCGCGGCCTGCGCCTTCGACATCGGCTGGCTACTCGCGGCCGCGCTGGGCACCGCGTTTCAAACCTATCTCCTTGAGCATCATCCCGACCGTTCGGCCGATCAGGCGTAGGTCGAAAGCGAGCGACCGGTTGCACAGGTAATAGTAGTCCAGAAGGCACATCTCATCGAAGGTGCGCGCGTTGCGTCCCGCCACCTGCCACAGCCCCGTCATGCCCGGCATGCCTTTCAGCCGCAGCGCATGATAGGGACACGTGTAGTGCGCCTGGTCGCTCGCCGGCAACGGGCGGGGCCCGATGAAACGCATCTCGCCCCTGGCCACGTTCAGCAGCTGCGGCAACTCATCCAGAAACGTGCGCCGCAGGAAGCCGCCCAGACGGGTCACGCGGGGATCGCGCTCCAGCTTGAACAGGCGGTCCTCTTGCCCCAGCTTCCGCTGCAGCTTGTCGTGCAAGCGCTCGGAGCGCCGCATCATGGTGCGGAACTTGAAGACCGTGAACGCAACGCCCCCGCGGCCGTACCGCTCCTGCCGAAAGACCACCGGCCGGCCCTCGAAAAGCAGCACGAGCGCGCCCACGGCCGAAAAGACGGGCAGCAGAAGCACAAGCAACAGGCACGCCAACGCGCGCTCCGCCCAGCCGCACCGCATGGCCGACGCGGCGGGAGCGCCGAAAACGAAGTTGCCTTCCCCGTCGGGACGGCATTGCGCCTCATTCGTCAGCACCGGCAGGAAGGCGCAGGGCACCGCCGCGGCCCCTCCTTCTCGCACGGCCACGTCGATGAACGCGAGGACATCCCCCACCCTCGCATGCCCCCGATCTTGAAACGCGTAAACCATTCTTTTTCACCATTATCCGGTTTCTGCCGGCCCGCTTCAAGCCCAGAGTGGTCAAGGCAGACCGCATTCTTTGGATTG
>Ga0116170_10006103_pt1 | contig 10632 bp, 11 predicted proteins | sample AD_JPNHW1_MetaG_FD_89797 | JGI IMG/M metagenome (GOLD analysis project Ga0116170, IMG submission 89797) | Active sludge microbial communities of municipal wastewater-treating anaerobic digesters from Japan - AD_JPNHW1_MetaG | ecosystem: Engineered > Bioreactor > Anaerobic > Digestate | place...
GAAACGCCCCGATAGCGCCTGAAGAGCCTGCTGAAATAATTCGCGTCGCCCACGCCGCACGCGTAGGCGATCTCCGTCACGGTGAGCCCGGTCTCCGCGAGGAGCCGCTCGGCTCGCGCGACGCGCTGCCGGTTCACGTACTCGACGGGGGTCATCCCCATACCCGCGCGGAATATCTTGCAAAAATGAAAGGGCGTGACGCCCGCGCGCGTCGCGAGATCACTGAGCTTCAGCGGCGAGTCGAGGTTGCCGTCGATGTACTCGAGTATGGAGGAAAGCCGCTCGACGTTCCGCGCCCGCTCTTCGCGCTCGCGGTTATCCATCCTCCGCACGCAGTGCGACCGAAAGAGAAGCGCGAGCAATGAGTACAGCGATCCCTTGATCGAAAGCTCGAAACCCGGCTCGCGGCGCGTGAAGTCGCAGACGATCCGAGAGACGCATTCCGCAACCGCCTGATCGTCGCGCACGAGGTTTCGGAAGACGATATCGCCGTCCTCGAGCGGGGCGATGAAATTCGCCTGGCAACTGTCGTTAACCCGTGAGGCGAGGAACGCGAAGTCGACGCGAATGACGTCCCATTCCATGGGGCCTTCGACGCATTCGGCGCTGTGCAGCTCCCGGGAATTGACGATGACAAGGTCGCCGCCCCGCGCGACGACGCGCTCGGAGCCGCAGGTAACGACCGCCTTGCCCTCGCCGCGGAACGCGAAGAACTGCATGTGCTCGTGCCAGTGCCGCTCGGTCATCATCCCCGGGGTTCCCAGACTCCGGTGGATGACATCGACGGGAAAACCCGGTTCGGTCATTTCCTTGTAGTAATACGCGCTATCGATGGCTTTCATGGCAACGTCAAATATATCACAATTTTGTGCTATGTTTTATCAATTCTATTCAAGTCATTTGCGGGAAAAACGGATATCCTCACTTAACCAGACAAGAATAGTAGCGCAATTTCATGCTATTTCGGAGGATTCCTATGGAACAAGGCATTCCGGGCAAAGCGTCGTCGCGATGGGTGATTTGCATCGTCGTCATCCTGATGACCTTCATGAGCTGTCTCGACTCGAGCATCGTCAACATCGCGCTTCCCGCCATGAGCGCCGAGCTCAAGAGCCCGATGTCGTCCATCGAGTGGGTCGTTACCGCGTATCTCGTCGCGATCAGCGCGACGATCCTCGCGTTCGGGAGGCTCGGCGATATGCACGGCAAGGCGCGGGTGTTCCAGTGGGGAACCGTCATCTTTACCGTAAGCTCGCTCGGCTGCGGCCTGAGCCATTCGCTCGCCGCGCTCATCGCGTGGCGGATCGCGCAGGGGATCGGGGCCGCGGCGTACATGGCGAACAACCAGGGGATCATCGCGCAAACCTTCGAGCCCGGCGAGCGGGGCCGCGCCCTCGGCACCCTCGGCTCGTCGGTGGCGCTCGGGAACATGCTCGGGCCGGCCGTCGGCGGCGCCATCGTCACGAATCACGCGTGGAACGGGATCTTCTTCATCAACGTCCCGCTCGGGCTCCTCGCCATGGTCACGGGGCGCTGCGTCCTGCCGAAAGAGGCGCGAAAGCCTGGTACCCTGGACATCCCGGGCGCGGTTTTCTTCGCAGGCTTCATCGCGCTCTCCATCGTCGGCGTGACCGTCGGCCAAACGCGCGGGTTCGCGGATATCCCCGTGCTCGCGTCGCTCGCGCTCGGCGTCGCATGCCTCGTCTCGTTCGTCGCGCGCGAGCGCTCGGCGAAGTCGCCCCTCCTCGACTTCGCGATCTTCCGGAATCTTGGCTTTACCGCCGCGCTCGCGTGCGCCGCGGTGTCGTTCATCTGCATCAGCTCCTCGGGCATCCTGCTCCCGTTCTACCTCGTGAACGCGCGTTCGCTCAGAGCCTCGGTCGCCGGGCTCATCCTCATCGTATCGCCCGTCCTCATCGGCGTCCTCTCGCCGGTGTGCGGCGCGATCGCCGACCGCTACGGGCCGAGGGGACCGAGCTTTCTCGGGCTTGCCCTCATGGGCGCCGGGTTTCTCCTCTTGGCGACCCTCGGGCAGGCGACCCCGTTCGCCTTCGTGATCGCCTTTCTCTCCGTAATCGCCATCGGGCAAGGCTTCTTCCAGCCGTCGAACAACACGATCATCATGTCCTCGGTGCCGCGAGACAAGCTCGGCATCGCCGGGAGCGTCAATTCCCTCGTGCGAAACCTCGGCATCGTCCTCGGCGTCACCCTTTCGACCTCGCTGCTCTACGCGATCATGAGCGCGAGCTCCGGACGCGCCGTCACCGACTACCCGCACGGCAACGACGCGCTCTTCATCGGCTCGATCAGGCCGATCTACTGCGCGATCGCCGCGCTCTGCCTCGTCGGGGCGTCATTGGCCTTCGCGCGGTTCCGCCTGAGACGCGCGCGCGTCTAGACACCGGCAATGCTCGAGGAAAAGCCGGTACTCGCTTTCGTAGAGCGAGCGCTGGAGGCAGACGAAGGAGTACTCGTGCGAGACGCCGAAGTCCGTCACCTCGATCGCCGAAAGCTCTCCCGCCGAAAGCTCGCGCGCCACGGAGCGCCCGTAGAGCAAGGCGATGCCCGTTCCCGCCGCGACGAGCCGCTTGATCGCCCCGATATTCCCGATCTCGACGACGCGGGCGAAGGAGCCGAGCGTCCGGTTCCCCGAGGCGAGGGCTTGCTCGATGAGCTGGCGCGACCCGCTGCCGCGCTCGCGCACGATGAGCGTCTCGCCTAAAAGCCCCGCGATGCCGACGGAACTCCCGGACAGGCGATGGCGCGGGGACGCGACGGCGACCATACGGTCGCGAAAGAGCAAGTCCGCCGAATAGGAATCCCGGTCGAACGGGCCCTCGACGAAGATGAAATCAAGCTCGCCCGAATGGAGCGCGCGAAATAGGACGTCCGAGTTGTCGACGGTCATGGCTATCGGCGCGCCGGGGTAATCGCGGGCCCACGCGGCGAGATAGTCGGGCATGACGAATTCTCCGATGGTTCGCGTCGCGCCGAAGCGCAGGGACCGGCACAGCCCGAGCGCGGCGATCCGCTCGCGGGTTCGGGCGGCGTCGGACTCGACCGTCTCGGCGTAGCGGAGCAAGAGCTCGCCTTCCTTGGTGGGCGTCACGTTCCGGCCCCGTATCTCGAGGAGCGCGTGCCCGAGATCCTCTTCGAGGAATTTGATGTGTTGGGTAACCGCCGGTTGGGTGATATGGAGGCGTTCGGCGGCGCGGGTAAGGCTCCGCTCCCGGCAAACCTGAATGAAGGTACGGAGGCGAAAATCGGTCATACGTGCAGCTTCCTAATCATTAGTTTTTATTATACTATCATCAGAATATATAATTTGCAATTATGACTCAAAACGGCTAGTATCCCGATTACCTATGAAACACCACACATCGCTTTTGCCCGGCATCGCGCTCGCACTCGCCATCGCCGTTCCCGCCTGGTTCCTCGGGAAACTCGTCCCGATCATCGGGGGCGCGATATTCGCCATCGCCTTCGGCTTGATCGTCGGTTCGTTCTATCGCCCCGAGCGCTGCGTCTCGGGGATTAAGTTTACCGGAAAGAAGATCCTGCAGTATTCGATCGTCCTCCTCGGATTCGAGCTCCAGATCCGCACGGTGCTCGCGGTCGGGAGCCGATCGCTTTTCGTCATGGCCTTTACTGTGTCGGCGGCCTTCCTCACCGCCTTCGCCCTGTACCGGCTCCTCCGCGTCAACGATAAGCAGGCGGTGCTCATCGGCGTCGGCACCTGCATCTGCGGCGGCTCGGCGATCGCGGCGACGGCCCCGGTCATCGACGCGGACGACCGCGACATCGCGCAGTCCATCTCGACCATCTTTCTCTTTAATATTATCGCGGTGTTCGCCTTTCCCGCGATCGGGAGGCTCTTGGGCCTCAGCGACGAGGGATTCGGGCTGTGGGCGGGAACCGCGGTCAACGATACCTCATCGGTCGTCGCGACCGCGGCGGCGTGGAGCGAGGTCGCCGGAAACAACGCGGCTCTCTCGCTCGCGACGATCGTGAAGCTGACCCGAACGCTCCTCATCATACCGATCACCCTCGCACTCGCCTTTTGGACCGCGCGAAAAAAAGGATCGGGCGGCGGCCGGTTCGACTTCGTCAAGATTTTTCCGTGGTTCGTCCTCGGCTTCGTCGCCGCGGCGCTCGTCAATTCCTTCGGCGCCCTCCCGCCCGCGCTGACCCATTTCCTCTCGCAATGCGGGAAGTTCATGATCGTCATGGCGATGGCGGCGATCGGGGCGTCGACCGACGTGCGGGGACTTGTCGCGGGGGGCCGCCGCCCGATCATCCTCGGGCTTTCCTGCTGGGCGGCCGTCGCCGTCGTCTCGCTCGCCGTGCAGCGGTTCTCTGGGTCGCTCTAGTCCCCGCGCCTTACGCGATCAGGGAAAGGATGGCGTCCTTCGGCCTAAAGCCGACGGAGCTCTTGGTGACCTTGCCGGCCTTCATCACGAGGAGGGTCGGTATGCTCATCACCCCATACGCCTCGGCGAGCTCGGGCTCTTCGTCGATGTTCACCTTGCACACCTTCGCGCGCGAGGCGACCTCGTCGGCTACTTCCTCGATGACCGGCCCGAGCATCTTGCACGGCCCGCACCAGGGCGCCCAAAAATCTATGAGTACCGGCTTGTCGGCGCGTACCACCTCAGCATCAAAATTAGCCTTCGTAACCTTCTGCGTTCCCATAGTCGTATCTCCTTTCTTCGCGACTCGCGCGTGGAGGTTTCCGTTTCCGTTCACGGCAACCTCCGTATGCCTCTATAATACCCGAGCGCGCGAAAACCATCCGTGACCAAGTCACCGTGGCGCGAGTCGCCGCTTCGTCCCCGCGACCGGGAACCTTGCCCCGGAAGTCGAAATGCGCTATACATCTTTCCATAAAGAGGCAAACGAAATGAGTCACGGAGAGAAAGCGGTCGAGTACTTCTGCAAGGGATATAATTGCGCGCAGTCGACGGCCGCGGCCTTCGCGGAGGACGCGGGCGCGAGCCCGGAAGCGGTTCTCCGCATGATGGCGGGATTCGGCGGCGGTATCGGAGGGACGCGAGGGATGTGCGGCGCGGTCTCCGGCATGGTCTGGGCGATCGGGGTTTACGGCGGGGCCTACGACCCGAACGACAACGCGGCGAAAACCGCGTTCTATACAAACGTTCGCGCCGCCCTCGACGAGTTTATCGAGCGGTTCGGCACGACCTCGTGCCGGGAACTCCTCCTCAAGGCAGGATGCCTGCCGAAGCCCGATCCCGCGGTGCGGAACGCCGAGTACTACGCGAAGCGGCCCTGCGCCCACTTCGTCGAGGCGGCCGCCGAGATCGCCGCGAAGTACGGCGCGGCGCCGAGCGAAGGACAATAAGGGCGCGATGACCGGATACGAGAACGTTCGGGAATCGATCGAGCTCTTCGAGCGTTCGCTCTCCGCGGACGCGGGCGGGAAACCCATCAAGACGGTTTCCGAGCTCGCGCGGCGCGCGGGCTATTCCGTGTATCACTTCACCCGGCTTTTTTCCGCCGTCGCGAATACCCATCCCAAGGAATACCTCGCGGGCCGAATCCTTTCGGAGGCGGCGCGGCAAGTCGCGGAGACCGACGAGAGCCTCGCGCTCATCGCGGAGCGCTCGGGGTTTCCCGACTACGAAACCTTCTCGCGCGCGTTCAAGCGGCGATTTCTCCGTACGCCGAGCGCCGTCCGCAAGGAACGGAGACTTCCCTCCGGGCTCGTTCCGCGACTCGCGCCGTCGCTGCTCGGGGAACCGAGCGCAGACCAGGCGGCGCGAATTGCCGTGCGCGAGCCCGAGGTCGTCGAGCAAGCGGGATTCGAGCTTACCGGGCTCTCCTTCTTTATCGAGAGCGGGACGGTGTCCTTTCGCCGGCACTGGGAAACCTTCATGAAGGCGCAAGCGCGGGTATCGGACCGAGTCACTCCCGAGACGTACTGCCAGTTCTCGTCATGGACGGACGACGAGGCCGTCGAGGGGATAGCGGTACTCTTCGCGCTCGAGACCGCGCCCGGCGCCGCGCAGGAGCCGCTCTTCACGACGCGAGCCGTCCCTCGGGCGACGTACCTCAAGTTCACGCACGAAGGGGATATCGCCTCCATCGGCGAAACCTACCGCTACATCTTTCAGTACTGGTTCGCCGCGCGCGACGATCGGCCGCTCGACCGGTGGGAGTTTCAGCGCTACCGCGAAGGCGCCACCGAGATCTACATCCCGATGGCGCTCCGCTAACAGCCATCGAGCGTTCGTCGGCGCGATAGCGCCTCCACGATCAATCCGCGCGGGCACGCCGCCGCGGGCAGCGCCCTATTCCGCGAAGAGAAACTCCTCTCCCCAATCGAAGTCACCGCTTTTCTCGTAGCACTCGGGCCAATGCGCGCACCACTCGGGCCGCTCCGATTTGAGCACGACATCCGAGGAGGCATGGTACGGCTTGACGTCGAGCACCGGCGTCCCGTCCTCCGCGTCCGTCCACCAGAGCTTGACGACACCCTTCTTCTCGTCGATCGAGGAAACGGCCGCGACGCTCACGCAAATCCCGTTCGGCCGATAGGACGAGCGCGTCGCGAACACCCCGAGCCGCTCGGGCGCGAGCCGATAGGGCTTGTCGATCAAGAGCGCCTCCGGCCGCCAAGCGGGTGCCTTATCCGCGTACCAGACGATGAGCACGTGGCTGAAGCCCTTGAGCCCGGTGAGGCCCGCCGCGTATTCCGCCGCGAGCTCGACCGCGAATCCCCGTTTCGAGCGTACCTTCCCGATTTCATGCATCGTTATTTCCATGTTTCGCCTCCGATCGCATTGTGCCCCGGAATCGAGCCGCGCTTCCTTGATAAACCGTGCGATCACCCTGACAAAACGTGCGGGAAAACAATGACGAAAAGCGCGTGAGCCATTCGCGTTCATTGACAGCGCGTTTCATAATCGCTATTCTGAACATATGTTCATATACAGGAGAGCGGTATGAGTTCAGTTCCACAGAAGCAGTATGTCGACGGGATCAAGAAGGTAATCGGCGTCGTGAGCGGTAAAGGCGGCGTCGGAAAGTCGACGGTCGCGGTACTCCTCGCGCAGGCATTGGCGGCGCGCGGAAAGAAGGTCGGGCTTCTCGACGCCGACGTCACCGGGCCGAGCATCCCGCGACTCCTTGGCGTGAACGAACTCAGGGCCGAGTCTGACGGCGAAAAGGTCCTTCCCGTCGTGAACGCGGAGGGCATCAAGCTTTTGTCGATCAACCTCCTCAGCGAGGACGAGGATGCCCCGCTCATCTGGCGCGGTCCCATGCTCGGCGGCGTGATCCAGCAGTTTTGGGCCGATTGCGCGTGGGGCGAACTCGACTACCTCATCGTCGACTTTCCCCCAAGCACCTCGGACGTCACCCTGACCGCCTATCAGACGATTCCATTCGCCGGCGTGTTCATCGTCGCCACCCCGCAGGACTACGTGTCCATGATCGTCCGCAAGTCCGTGCGCATGGCCGAAGCCCTCAAGACGCCCATCCTCGGGGTCGTGGAAAACATGCGCTCGCTCATCTGCCCGAAATGCGGGGAAACGATCGAGCTCTTCGACGACGGTAACGGAAAGAGCGAGGATCGCCTCGGACTCCCGCTCGTCGTCTCGCTTCCCTGGAGAAAGGAAGTCGCGCAGGCGTCGGCCCTCGTCTGGTCGAGCCTCCCGTCGCAGGCGCAAAGCGACGCGGGAAAAATCGCCGACGCGGCCGAGCGGGCCAAGACTCCCGCGATCGAGCGCTGCGCGCCGAAGGCCGAAGGCTGCTCGTGCGGAAGCCAATCCTGCTGCGACTCCTGCGGATCCTCCCCCACGGCAAACAGAAACTAACCGCCGCCGAAAGCGCTTGAGTCCCGTTACCATTCGGGATTCAGCACTGTTTAGCCCGATAAAGGCAATCATCATGAGTAAAGCAAATCTCGGAACCCGTCTCGCGCTTATTATCGCGCTTACGCTGACACCGGCCGTCCTTTCGGCCCACCCGCACATGTTCCTCACGAGCGAGGAAGAGCTCGTCTGGGACAAGGCGACGCTTACCGGCTGCTGGATCGAATGGACCTTCGACCAATTCTTCAGCGCCGATATCATCCAGGCGTACGACGCCAACCGCGACGGAAAATTCAGCGCCGAGGAAACTAAGAAGGTTTACGACGGCGCGTTCATCAACCTGAAGAACTACTATTACTTCACGTTTATCAGGCAAGGGAAAACCCGGACGAACCCGCCCTCGGTGGCAAACTTCACGGCGGGCATCCGCGATAAGCGCATGTGGTACCGGTTTTTCATCGACCTTTCTAAAGCCGCGCCGGGCGAGATCAATCTCTCGATTTACGATTATACCTTCTTCTGCGACATTCGGTACCCCAACGCGAATCCCGTCAAGCTCACCTTCGACCCGGCATACGTTCAGCCCTCATACCAGATCGTCGAGAATAAAGAGTATCCCGTATACTACAATCCCCTTGGCGCCATCGACGATAACACCGTGTACTACTCCTGGAAGAAGGGACTCCAAACCTATTATCCCCGCGAGATAAGGATTACCTATGCGCGATAGCGGCCGGGCCGTCGGCCGCATTATCGCGTTGCTCGCGCTTCTTTTCATCTGCCTTCAAGCGCCCGTCGCTAACCCGTTCATGGGCGCCCAGGATGGCGCTAACGGGAAACAATCACGCCAGGCGTCGCCGGTGAGGGCGGCGCCGGGAGACCGAAACCTCGTGGCAAAGCAGGCGAGCCTCCGCGACGCGCTCGGGAACTACTTCTACTCATGGAAGGAAAGCGGGTCCCGCGCGCTGTTCTGGGGGATCATGGGAGTCTCATTCCTATACGGCATTCTCCACGCCCTGGGTCCCGGTCACCGCAAGACGGTCATCTTCTCGCTCTACCTCGCGCGCAAGGCCCCGCCGTGGGAACCCGCCGGCACGGGGGCGCTCCTCGCGATCCTCCACGCGGGCGCCGCAGTCGTCCTCCTTCTCGCCCTGCGCGGCGTCTCGGGCGCGATCTCGGGCAGGGCCGACGACATCACCGTTTATATGGAGGGATTCGCGTACGTCCTCCTCATCGCTGTCGCGCTTTATCTCGTCGTCAGCGCGATCCGCGACCTCGCGCGCGGGGCAAACGACGCGAAGGCCGACACGATGGGCCTCGGGACGATCCTCGTCACCGGCGTGTACCCCTGCCCCGGCGCGATCCTCATTCTCGTGCTCTCGCTCACCCTCGACATCACCGGAATCGGGATACTCGCCGTGCTCGCCATGTCGCTCGGCATGAGCGTGCCGATCATCGCCTCGGGATACCTCGCCTGGTTCGGCCGCACGGGACTCTTCCTCGCACTCAAAAGCAACGGGACGAAGCTCGCGCGCGTATCCGCGGCGGTCGAACTCTTCGGCTATTCCTTCCTCTTGCTCTTCGCCTTTTACATGGCCGAGCCCTTTATGCTCAGCCTTATCCGCAACGCGCTTGCTCGCTAGGTTATCCTAAGCCCGATCATCCGGCGACGCCGTTTTTCTCGGCGCGGCGCGGGCCCCAAGGGCAACGAGCGACATGGCTTTCCTCGCCGCGATGACGAACGCGAGGACGGCGACCGACACGAGCGCGGTGAATCCGCCCGGCGCCACGTTGAGCGACCAGGAGAGGACGAGACCGAGCATGATGTCGACGACGCTGAAAGCGGTCGACAGGACAAGCGTCTTCTTGAATCCCTTCCCGAACTGAAGCGCCGTAGCGACCGGAAGCGCGAGCATCGAGCTCAGCACGAGCATGCCGACGATCTTGATCGAGACGGAGATCGTCGCCGCGACCAAAACCGAGAACACGTAATTGATGACGCGTACCCGAACACCGGCGATCCGCGCGGTCTCCTCGTCGAAGGACAGGTACAGCAGCTGATGGTAGAACGCCAAAAGCGTCGCGACCGAAAGGACGCTCAAGACGCTCACCGTCACGAGGTCGGCGCGCGTCACCGTGAGGACGCTGCCGAACATGTAGGCCTCGGCATTCGCGTGAAGCCTTCCCGAGCTCATGCCGGTGATCGCGATTCCGACGCTGAGCGACAGGACGATCGAGAGGATGAGGTCAGTGTATTTCCGGAGCGCCGAGCGCAGGAACTCGATGAGCGCGCCGGCGAACGCGGTGAACGCGAACGCGCCGACGATGGGGTTGCCTCCGGCAAGGAGCCCGAGCGTGACGCCCGCGAGCGAGGCGTGCGAGAGCGTGTCGCCGATCAGCGCGTACCGGCGAACCACGAGGAATACCCCGATCGCCGGGCAAAGGATGGCGATGAAGAACGAGATCGCGAAGGCGTTTTGCATGAAAGTGTAGTTAAGCATTGAGCGCCTCCGGAAGCCGTCTCAGGGCCTCGGCCGCGTACGCCTCGGGATCGCACAGGTGGCCCCTCCCGTCCGCAAGGTGAAAGATCAGCGTGGAGTTCAGTATCGCGGCGTCGAGGTTATGCTCGACCGAGACGACCGTAATCCCCGCGTCGCGGTTCAGGTCCCGCAGCATCGCGTAGATCTCGGCCTGACCCTTCGCGTCGACGCCGGTGGATGGCTCGTCGAGGATGAGAAGGTCGGGTTCCCCGATGAGCGCGCGCGCGATAAACGCCTTTTGTGCCTGTCCGCCTGAAAGC
>Ga0116170_10006104_pt1 | contig 10631 bp, 5 predicted proteins | sample AD_JPNHW1_MetaG_FD_89797 | JGI IMG/M metagenome (GOLD analysis project Ga0116170, IMG submission 89797) | Active sludge microbial communities of municipal wastewater-treating anaerobic digesters from Japan - AD_JPNHW1_MetaG | ecosystem: Engineered > Bioreactor > Anaerobic > Digestate | place...
AATCGCGTTGAGACGGTACTTATAGACGTCGGCGGCAGGAAGGGGGCTGTAAAATGACAGCCGTCACTACTTTTCGCGATTGGCTGATATGGGGCGGCCTGGCTGCTTTCGGCGTAATGATGGTCGGAATATACTGCAGCCTTGAAACCAGTCTGTATGTGCTCAATCGTATTCGCCTTGAACTTAAAAGTCAGACCGGCAACAGACGGGCGAAATATCTGCGGGCAATGTACCGCAAGCCGAATCAGCTTTTGACTGTACTACTCATCGGCACGAATGTTTTTTCGTACCTGGCGACGTTTGCCGTGAGTATTCTTGTCCTGCACGTCGGCATACCTGACGACCGCGCGGAATTTTACACCATCGCCATTGCCGCGCCGCTTCTGTTCGCCTTCAGCGACGCTGTTCCGAAAAATGTTTCGCGTATCATAGCTGAGCGCATCGCCTACGGCCTTTGTTGGGTACTTCGCATATCCGATGCCGTATTCACGTTTACCGGCGTCCGGCCGCTGCTTCAGGTGCTCAGCGGCATGTGGGTCAGGCTGCTTGGCCGCAAAAGCGGCCAGACGGATATGGGACTTGCGGCAGTTATCTCCGAAGCCCATGCAAGCGGCGTGATAACTTCCAGCCAGAGCGCTATGGCTGGCCGGGTAATGTCGCTCGGCGACGTACGCATAAGCGACGTCATGCAGCCCAGGGCGCTTGTCGTTACTGTGCCATACGACGCCGATGACGAACAACTCCTCGAATTGATACGCTCGACGCGATATTCCCGTCTGCCGGTCATGTCACTGGACGGCCGATTTACCGGCGTAGTGGATATATACGACGTGTTAGCAGACGGCTGCATCGGAACGGTTAAAAAATATGCTACCGTGCCCATGTACGTAAATGCTGCCGACCTCATAGCGCAGACTCTTTACGACATGCAGAAAGCCCGCAAGCACATCGCCGTCGTCCTCGGCAAAAACGGCGAACACGTTGGCATCGTGACGATAAAAGACCTCGTGGAAGAAATTGTGGGCGAAATCCGTGAATGGTGATGTCCTGGAGCAAGTTAAACATGCTCTATACGGATTTGAAGTGCAACTTGCGGAAAATTCGCGGCGGTCTGGAGTTTCGCGTTATCATACGAGCATAGAAAGTAGCTTGACTGCTATTGCGTTAACGATGGTTGCTCATATAGTTTCCAGCCATTGTCCGTCTACTTCTTTTAAATCGGATGCCGGCGATTTTTTGCCCAGCCGGCATGGCCCCGCAAAGAGCACTCCGGTCAAGCGACTGTTATATTTAACGCAGACTATTATCTATCGTAGACGTGGCGATTCTTTTTATGGTTTTGAAACTTCAATCATGTTGTTTCATGGGTCTTTTCCGGCAGAGCGTCGTGTTCGGCCGCGTCCCGATAGCCCTGGCCCTCGAAATAGAGCGATTTTATTTCCTTGCCATCTTCATTTTTCGTAGTTCGGACGGTTATGGAGATAACTGCGGAATTTTTATAATTGCCGCGTAGTATATCTTCGCTGATTGGGTCTTCGACCATGTGTTCGATGGCTCTTCTCAGCGGCCGTGCGCCGAAATCGGGGTTATAACCCTTGTCGATGAGCAGCTGCTTGGCTGCTTCGTCCAGTTCCAGCTTCAATCCGTGTTCGTCGAGACGCTTGCGGACTTTCCGCAGTTCATAATCCACGATGGTGTCCAGGTCATCTCGCGAAAGCGACTTGAATACTATTATATCGTCCAGACGATTGATGAATTCCGGCCTGAAATAGCGTTCAACCTCTTTGTTGAGGAGGTCTTTCATTTTTTCGTAAGTAGTTTCTTCGTCACGTTTGCCAAAGCCGAAGCCGCCCGCTCCGCCCTTGATGAGTTCCGCGCCGATATTTGTAGTGAGAATTATTATCGTGTTGCGGAAATCGACTTTGCGGCCGAACGAGTCGGTAAGCTGGCCTTCTTCCATGACCTGCAGAAGCATGTTGAATACGTCGGGGTGAGCCTTTTCGATTTCGTCGAGCAGCAGCACCGCGTATGGCCGTCTGCGGATTCGTTCCGTAAGCTGGCCGCCTTCCTCAAAGCCGACGTATCCTGGAGGCGCGCCGATGAGCCTGCTGACGTTGTGTTTTTCCATGTATTCGCTCATGTCAATCTGGACGAGTGCGTCTTCGTCGCCGAACATGAACTCCGCCAGCGCCTTGCTCAGCAGGGTTTTGCCGACGCCTGAGGGGCCTGCGAATATGAACGTGCCCATCGGCCGGCGCGGGTCTTTCAGGCCGCTGCGTGCGCGACGCAGACTTTTTGAAACTGCGACGATAGCCTCATGTTGTGAAACGACTTTCTTGTGCAGTTCATTTTCCAGGTCGAGCAGCCGTTGAGCCTCTTCCTTCGCCAAACGGGTAAGCGGCACGCCTGTCATCTTGCTGACGACTTCCGCGATGGTTTCTTCGTCCACCACGCCGGACAGTTCTGAATTTTTTTCACGCCACGTCTTTTCCATGTTTTCGCGGTTTGCACGGAGGTTTTCTATTTTGTCGCGCAGTTCAGCGGCACGTTCGTAGTTGGCGTTTTTGACGGCTTCGTCTTTTTCGCCGAGCAGCCGCTCTATGCTGTCTTCTATGCTGGCGAGATCCGGCGGCGTGGTGAGATTTTTCAGCCGCACGCGGGCGCCGGCTTCATCTATTACGTCGATAGCCTTGTCCGGCTGAACTCGGCCGGTTATGTAACGGTTGGAAAGCTCGGTTGCCTTCTGCAGGGCGATATCCGAAATCCGCACGCGATGGTGTGCCTCGTAGCGGTCGCGAAGGCCTTTGAGAATTTTGAATGTCTGCTCCGGCGTCGGCGGATTGACTATGATAGTCTGGAATCGACGCTCAAGGGCGCCGTCTTTTTCGATATATTTGCGGTATTCGTCCAGCGTCGTGGCGCCTATGCACTGGATTTCGCCGCGCGAGAGCGACGGTTTTAAAACGTTGGCCGCATCGATGGCGCCTTCCGCTCCGCCGGCGCCGACGAGTGTATGCATTTCATCTATAAAAAGAATGACGTTACGTGCACGGCGGACTTCGTTCATGACGGCTTTGATGCGTTCTTCGAACTGGCCGCGATATTTCGTGCCTGCGACCATCATCGCAAGGTCGAGTGCGACTATTCTGCGGTCATGGAGCAGTTCGGGAACTTCCTTCTTGATGATACGTTGTGCGAGGCCTTCGACGATAGCTGTTTTGCCGACGCCGGCTTCGCCGAGCAGGACGGGATTGTTTTTCGTCCGGCGGCAGAGTACGGTTACGACGCGCTCGATTTCATCCTCGCGGCCGATGACCGGGTCCAGTTGGCCTTCGCGTGCCAGGTCCGTCAAATCACGCCCGAAATTATCCAGGGCCGGCGTTTTGCTCTTTGTACGCTTTAAACCGTTGTGCGGCCGGCCTATCTGGTCGGTAGACATGTCGTCTGTATTTTCGGTACTTGCGCCAAGCAGGTTGAGAACCTCGGCCCTGACGTCCTCAAGACGAAGGCCCATGTTCAGAAGTACCTGTGCCGCCACGCCGTCAGACTCGCGTAGCAGGCCCAGGAGCAGATGCTCCGTCCCGACGTAGTTGTGATGCAGATTGCGGGCCTCCTCGATGGCGAATTCAATAACCTTTTTGGCACGCGGTGTTTGCGGCAGCTTGCCCATCGTGACCATATCGGGGCCGGCCTTGACGAGCTTTTCAACCTCAAGACGGACTTTCTGCAATTCCACGCCCAGGTTCTTCAGTACGTTCGCTCCTACGCCTGTGCCTTCCTTCACCAGGCCCAGAAGTATGTGTTCCGTGCCGACGTATTCATGGTTAAACCGTTGGGCTTCCTGATTCGCAAGAGCCATAACTTTTCGTGCCCGTTCTGTAAGTCGTTCAAACATATTTTGGTCATTCCGCAAAAAAATGTGTTCCAGTCTGAAAAATCCCAAAAATCACTTCTGAATTATAGCATAATCGTCGGTGATTATGAAAAAAATGTCTTTTCCGCCGGGTGGGTTGCGACGTTATGATTGCGACGTTACCGGCTGAAGTTGTTCGTCAAGTTTGTCGGCTTCTTCAAATTTTACGGATACGCGTTTGGAGACGCCGAGTTCCTGCATTGTAACGCCGTACATGACGTTTGCGATGGCCATCGAACGTTTCGAGTGCGTTATCATTATAAACTGGCTGGTCTGCGAAAATTCTTGGACGATTGCGTTATATCGTTCGTTATTCGCTTCATCGAGGGCTGCGTCAACCTCGTCCAGCAGGGTAAACGGGCTGGGTTTTGCCTGGAAGAAGCTGAACATCAGTGCCAGTGCGCTCATGGTTTGTTCGCCGCCGCTCAGGAGGCTGATGCTTCGCGGTTCTTTTCCGGGCGGCCGGGCAATGATGTCTATGCCGCTTTCCAGAACGTCCTCTTCTTCGGAAAGCATGATGTCGGCTTTGCCGCCGCCGAAAAGTTTTCGGAAAAGCGACTGGAAATTCTCACGAACGGCGTTGAAAGTCTCGACGAAACGCTCGCGGCTTTCGACGTTGAGACGATTTATGAGGTCTTCAAGCTGTTTGCGCGAATTGTTGATGTCGTCTAGTTGCGTGCGGAGGAATTCTTCGCGTTTTTCAAGCTCGTCCTGTTCGGAGATGGCGTCCATGTTCACGTTGCCGAGACGCGATATTTTCGTGCGCAGGTCGTTTATTTCAGCCTCCACCGCATCCCAGTCACGCTCGGCGTCGTGAGAATATGAGCCGTACAGTTCGTTCAGGTTCATCTCCATCTCGTGTGCAGCCCGCTCGATGATATCGGTTATATGTGCGTCGAGTTCACTGAGCTTTACCCGCATATTGCCGACAAGTCGGTTGGCGTCGTGTTCACTCTGGCGATTTTCCGCAAGCTGCTGGCGGATTTCAACCAGCCGTTCGGAAAGCGACCGCCGCGATTCTTCCGAATCGTTATATTCCTGTTGCATCTCCTGCAGACGCCCGACAAGCTGACGGCCTTCCTCCTGTGCGGAGGCGATTTCCTGCTCAGCCTGCTCCCTGCGCTGGCGGTCAAGTTCAAGATTGTTGCGCGCTTTTTCAAGCTCAGCCTGCATCTGCTCTCGCTGACGGCGGATGCTTTCCAGCGAATCGCGGAGTGAAAGGCGTTTCTGTTCGTTTTCTGCGACGGCTACTTTGAGTTCAGTGCGTTTTTCGTTCAGTTGCTCGATACTTTGTTGCGACTCAGCCAGGCGGGTTTCCATTGCGGTGATACTTTCCGCCAGCCGCACGCGGTCGGCGGCTACCTGCTCCGTCTGCTGCATGGCTGTGGCCTGCTGCCGGGATGCCTGCGATATCTGACTCGTCAGATGTTCCATTTTTTCCGCCAGACCAGGCTGCTCGGCGGTCAGGGCGTTTATTTTTGCCGTCAGTTGCTCTATCTGTCTGGATGATTCGCTCTTTTCAAAGCGAGCCTCGTATAGCGTCGAGCGGACTGACTGCAACTGCTCTTCAAGCTGCTCGCGCTGACGACGGGTCTCTTCGCACCTTGTCTGCAACGCCTCTACCTGCCCGTCGAGCACAGAGAGGTTTTGGGTGATTTCCTGCATTTCACTTTTGCGTGCAATCATGCCGGCTGCGTGGCTGGCTGAGCCTACCCGCACCATGCCGTCCGGTTCGAGCACTTCGCCGGCCAGCGTTACGAAACGATACCCGGCAGGGGTGTTTTCCAGTGCGCATGCTGCATCTGCGAGTGTGCGGACCATGAGCGTTCGGCCGAGCATGTTCCACATCAGCGGCTCAAGGGACGGTTCGTATTTTATGAAATCGAGTACGCGGCCGACGGCTTGAGGGCAGTTTACGGTGGCATCGTCGACGGGGCGTCTGCCGGCTAGGTCGGCACAGATGATTTCAACACTGCCGCCCTCGGAGAACATTTCCTCTATTTGAGCCGATATCTGCTGAACTTCCGCGAACGTGGCTGCGACGAGCCGCTGGTCTGCGCCGGCTAACGCCGCCTCGACCAGCGGGGCATGTTCGGTGTCGGTCTCTATAAAATCGCCCAGCATCCCCTGGATGGCTGGAAATTTTCCGTCCTGCTTCGCCTGGATAACCAGACGCGTGGCTTCGGTGACGCCGACCATGCGCTTCTGCATTTCCTCCAGCGTGTGCATTCTGCCTTGCTGGCGGCTGCGCTGTTCGCGGGCGTCGGCTAATTCATGGCCGAGGCTCAGTTCGGACGCAGTAAGCTCTTCGCTGACAGCCGTAAGCTGCCCGAGCTGCTCTTCGCCCGATTCAATCGCTGCGATAGCCTGCGTCATGCGGGTTTCCAATTCCGTTTTGCCGCCGGCTATCGATTCAATCTGGTTTTGCAATTCCGCCAGCCGGTCTGCCACACGCTGTTTTTCGCCGGTAAGGCTTTCACATTTGAGGCTTGCGGCGTGGGCTTCGTTTTTAAGCTGGCCTTCCTGACGTTCAAGTTCATTCATCCCGCTGCGGCGGTCTTCAATCTCCCGACGGATGTCGGCTATGTGCATTTCAGCCGCCGAGTAGGCGTCTATAATGGCTTGCGTCTGCTGCCGCAACTCTTCGGCAGCCTCGGCGACCTGCTGAAGCTCAACTTCCCGCAATTCGATGTCGCCGGCGGATTCCTCCAGCCGCTGAGCCAGCTCAGCCGTCCGCAAATTGTTAACCTCCAACGATTCTACAAGCTCCTCCATGCGACGATTCTGCATCTCGACGCGCTCATGCAGCGTGGTCATCTGGGCATTTATGTTTGAAATGCGAGCCTGTATCTCACGGGTGGTTTCCTGAATCTGCGCGGCTTCAACTTCGACGGCACGCTGGGCGTTTTCGAGCTGGGCAATCTGTTCCTCGATGGTTTCCAGCGAGAGGCTGCCGGACTGGAGTTCGTCAGCCTGCATTTTCCGCTGGTTTTTCATGGTGTGAAAGCGGCTCAGGAAGAACAGGGCACGAAGTTCGTTGAGGCGGTCTGCGTAGGTTTGGTAGTTGCGGGCTTTGCCGGCTTGGACTTTTATGGAACGCAGACGTTTTTCCACCTCAGCCATGATGTCCATGACGCGCAACAGATTCTGCTCGACACGTTCGAGTTTGCGGATGGCTTCTTTTTTGCGGGCTTTGTAGCGGCTGATGCCGGCGGCTTCGTCGAAAAACGCGCGACGCTCATCGCGGCCAGCCTGCAGAAACGCGCTGACCTTGCCCTGTTCGATAATGCTGTAGGCATTTGCGCCCAAGCCGGTATCAAGGAACATCTCCCGAATGTCGCGCAGGCGGGACGGCTGATTGTTTATGAGATATTCGCTCTGGCCGGACCGGAATAGCCGGCGAGTCACGGAAACTTCGGGACATTCCTGCGTTGCGCCGTTCAGAACGGGCTTGAGGACGCTGTCCGAATTGTCGAATACCAGCGTGACGGACGCGCGGCCGCTGGGTTTGCGGGCACTCGAGCCGTTAAATATGACGTCCATCATCTCACTGCCGCGGAGACTTTTGGCAGACTGCTCACCCAGTACCCACTTGACGGCGTCGACGACGTTACTTTTGCCGCAGCCATTAGGGCCGACCACGCAACTTATTCCGTCGTCGAAATCAAATTCCGTCTTGTCGGCAAAACTCTTGAATCCGGCAAGAATGAGTTTTTTTAGTTTCATCTGATTCCCAGTATATCCTCTGTTTCCAGAATGTTTTATATCAAATTCACACCATATTATGGGTTCTCGACGTCATGACGACCTACGGATGGTATGATTTCGTATATTCTCCTGATTTCCGGCAACGGTTGCAAGACGAATTTCGCCTTTATGTTATTTTGTTGGGTCATGCGGTAAAGAAAGCTGACTATCTGGCTGTAAGTAAGGCCCAGGCCCGGAACTTTGCCGGTATTCGGATCCGGCTTCGGCGGCATGCCGAGTATGCGGATAGTCTCGGAAACCTGAAAATTCGTCCTGAACCGGTCGGATATCGTAATATTATCCGGCAGCTTTCGGAACATCACCAGGTGATCGTTCTGCTGTATCCTGTTATTTTCCATAGGGTTGCCTTCCTTACTGAAAACGGTAAGGCTACCCACGGAGGTTTCAAAAAATATGTTGTTTTCGATGCTCATGCCTTCGCCGAAAAGCACTATTTTCGGCTGGCCGGTCTGGGTTACGTATATCATGTATTCCGACTTCGTCGGGACTACATCCAGCTGAAAGTCATTGTCGACATTATATCGTTTGACGATTCGCTGATTGGGGTTCATCATTATGGCTTCGTAGGCTGCGATTCGCGTCAGGTTGTTCGACGAATCCAGAAGGCTTTCGAGAGTCTTGTTCGCCCCGAGGACTTCAGGATTTTCGCCCAGACATTTTATTGCCTGTATCTGGAATTGCGAAGTCGGATCGGTGGCGATTTTCAGCAAAAGTTCTCCCGCCAGATGGGAATCGCCCATTCGGAGGCCGGTTCTGGCGGCGTAGAAAGATGCGCCGGGATTTTTGCTGGCGTAAACTTTTTGGACAATGGGTAGAATCTGGCGGCCCATGGCTTCCCAGATGAGAGCCAGGCCGTCCTGATTTACGTCCGGCAATTCTATCTCCCTGGCCACCCAGGCGGCGTGCTGTTCGTACCCTGATTCGCCGAAACGCAGCGGGAGGTGAAGTATCAGACGCAGGAAATGATTGTAATCGTTCAAAAGTTCTTCAGGTATGTGAATGTCCACGGAATAACGGCTTGTCGCGGCTGCCACCTTGCCGTATTCGTTGAATCTGTAATTTATCCTTCGCTGTATGAGCGAAGCGGTATGGTAGTCAGGCTTAATCAACTGCAGCCGCAGTTTCATGTCCGTTTCAACTACTGCTCCATTGAGGATTCGACCTTCGCGGAGTTTTATCTTGTCGTTATTGTTGTCAGGATTGAGGAACGGATTGACGAATATCGTTCCCTTGGCGACAGCCAGCGTTTTTAGGTCGCGCGTTGAGATGTCGCCGGTGGGGTCCCATGTTAGATTGAGCGGCAGCAGAACTCCGCCTTGCAGACTTTGGGTCTGAGTGCGGGGCAGAGCACTGATGAGAACGTCGATTTTTGTGCCTCGCGGTACGCCGGGAGGAATCACCGCGTCCACCCTGACGACGGCGGTGTCGAGATCGTCAAGAAACATCGACGGCGTCACGGAACTTGTATCGGAAATGGCACTGCCGATATGAATTTCTTCCTTGAGATATTTTATGAGTTGCGAACGGAATTGCGGCGGCACTTCACTCGAGCCTTCCTTGACAAGGCCGACCACGACGCCTATGCCGCCGACAGGAGCATCGCCGCCTGTTACCAGCGACGCAACCTCTGCGATAGTGCCCTTGATATCGGACGGAATGACGGCTTTCCGCTCTTTGACGATGGTTTCTTCGGGCTTTTTCTTCCAGCCCATTTCTACCAGTTTGTCGTCGAAATCTTTTTTTGCGTTATCACATCCGGCGGCAATGACTATCGTCAGCGACGCTAAAATGATGCCCAGCTGCTTCATCGTTACAATCTCCATGCCAGAGGTTGCGATAATGATAGCAAAATCACTGCGAAAAGCCAATCATACAGCGTGATAAAAACAAAAAAGAAAAGCTCCACGCCTTTTTGCGAAAGCGGGGAATTGTGAATTCAAACAGGAATTTTTAGAGCCGTCAGTTTTATTCTGCGCTTATCGGGCCCTGTTTTTCTTCGGGTTCTGCCTGCGTGGAATTATTCTGTGCGTGTTTTCTTGCATTATACGCCTGTTGATTGCGAAGAATGCCGGTGAAAACAAAACCGCATGCGGCAAGCAGAACTGCCCATTTGCTGTATTGTATCGCCTGGACGGTGTGATTCAGTTGAAGCGAGATGAAAAGAACGCCCAGAAATGCGCCTATTAACATCAAAGGCCCGCCCGTAAATGCCAGCTTTGTCTTCGGGCAGTCGTAGCAGTACATTTTCCCGTCGTTTATAAGACAATCTTTCTGACTGTAGGCTTTGCCGCATTTGGGGCAGAAATATGGTTTCATCATTTTCATTCTCCGTTCCTACAAATGTGATGTATATCAGGATACGTTCCTGAATTTTTCAACATTTACATAACGCTCGGTCTTGCGAACAGATAAAACATTATGTGTAGCAAATAAATACCTCTCTTATTATCGGTTAGTGCACGATGGGAAGTTTAAGCAAAAAACACGTCCCTTTGCCCTGTTCCGATTCAACTATCATGTCGCCGCCGTGTTCTTTCAAAATTCTTCTGGCGGTTGGAAGGCCGAGGCCTGAGCCGCTTTTTTTTGTTGAAAAATAGGCTTTGAATATCAGATTCAGATTTTCCGGCGGTATTCCCGGGCCGGAATCTATGACTTCAATGTTGGCAAACGCTCCTTTTGTCGTTACTCTGACAATGAGCTCGCCTCCCGTGTTCATAGCCTGCACGGCATTTATCATCAGGTTCAACAGTGCCTGTTTTATAAGGTTTACATCAATTTTACAGATTACCGGCTGGGCTGGCAACTGTGTTCTGAAGACTATTCTTGAGGCTTCGGCTTGCGGAGTGAAAAAATCGCGCATTTCCCGTACGACTTCGCATATATCGGTATCGGCGGCGTGCAGTTCAACCTTGCCTGCGTATTGCAGAAAATCGTCCAGAATCCGCTGAAT
>Ga0116170_10006107_pt1 | contig 10626 bp, 9 predicted proteins | sample AD_JPNHW1_MetaG_FD_89797 | JGI IMG/M metagenome (GOLD analysis project Ga0116170, IMG submission 89797) | Active sludge microbial communities of municipal wastewater-treating anaerobic digesters from Japan - AD_JPNHW1_MetaG | ecosystem: Engineered > Bioreactor > Anaerobic > Digestate | place...
AACGGGTGGTCCGTGCCGGTAGTGATCAGGGTGCCGATCGGCGGATATCTGAATGGCGGTTCGATCTACCATTCGCAGTCGGGCGAGGTGGCGTTCACGCACATCCCCGGGTTGCGGGTGGTGATGCCGTCCACCGCGCTCGATGCGTGCGGGTTGTTGCGCACGGCGATCCGATGCGATGATCCGGTGCTGTTTCTCGAACACAAGAGGCTGTACCGCGAGCCGTACAACCGGTCGCAGCACCCGGGGCCGGATTTCACCGTTCCGTTTGGGCGGGCGCGGGTGGTGAAACCGGGCGACAACCTGACGATCGTCACGTATGGCATGACAGTGCAGAAATCGCTCTACGCCGCGTCGCTGATTGAGCGGGCGCGGCCCGATGTGTCGATCGAGATCCTGGATCTGAGGTCGCTGGCGCCGTTCGACATGGACGCGATCGCCGCGTCGGTGCGGAAGACGTCACGGGCGCTGATTGTGCATGAGGACACGCTGAGCTTCGGCTATGGGGCGGAGATCGCGGCGAGGATCGCGTCGGATCTGTTCGAATCGCTCGATGCACCGGTGCGCAGGGTGGCGGCGCTAGATACCTGGGTGGGGTATGCCCCAAACCTGGAGGATGCGATCCTGCCGCAGGCATCCGACATCCAGGCTGCGGCCGAAGAACTGCTCGCCTGGTAACCTGGGCTGCCGCCCGGCAGCCACCTGGGTGTCGCCAGAAATTTCCAGCAGGACAGTGAAACCAGATTCAATCGTCATCCATCTTACGGGCAGGAGACGAAATATGAAAAACGGGATTCGCGTGAAGCTGTTGGCAATTACGGCGCTGGCGGTCTCCGCTTTTGCGCAAACCAATCCGGTAACTCCTCTAGGGAGCGCTGGGACGCTTTCGGAGAAGGTGAGGCACGAGTTAGTGATGCTGCCTTACTATGGTATCTTTGACCACCTTGCTTTCAGGGTGGATGGCGACAAGGTGACGCTGCTGGGCGAGGTCAGCCGGCCCACGCTCAAGACCCAGGCCGAACGCGTTGTGAAGGGGCTACCTGGGGTAACAACAGTGGATAATCATATCCATGTTTTGCCGTTATCGCTCTATGATGACAGGCTTAGGCTTGCGTTTGTCAGGACGATTTTCGGCAATCCTGTTCTGAGCCGGTACAGTTGGGGCGCGCAGCCGCCGATCCACTTCATCGTGGAGAACGGGACGCTGACTCTGAAGGGCACGGTGTCCAACGAGGGTGACCGCAACCTGGCGGGCATCCTGGCGAATGGCATCCCCGGCGCCTTTGCGGTGAACAACGAACTCGTCGTCAACTGACGGCAACCAGTTGCTGCAAGCTACTCAAAGGGACGGACCCCGGCGGGGCCGGGTTTCCGTTCCCTTTGTCTTATGCCGTGAAGCGGAACGAGTAGAGGTCGGCGTCCTTTATGAGAAAGCGGAGGCGGACGGCTCTCCCTGCGAGACTTGCCAGGCTGTCAGCGCCCTTCCAAGTGTGGACTCTCGCGATTTCGTCGCCGATCAGTTCAATTGAGTCGTCCAGCGAGAAGCCGGGCAAGGGAGAGCCAGCGGCATCCTGGACCTCGACGCGCACGCCGCCCGGCGCCGAAGTGGAGAGGTTCAACTCGAGCTTCGCGCCCTGGAAGCGGAGTGGTTTGGTCAACAGTTCGCCGGCCGCGTAACCGGCATGGACCGACGCGAGGCCGTCCAGCCGCAACTCATAGCGGCGGAGATAGGACGTCGGCTGGCCGTAGTTTCGGTTGACATAGAACGACATGGTGGAGAGGCCGGTCTGGACCAAGTTCAGGGCCGGGTAGTTCGACCGTGAAACCCAGTTCTCCCAACCGACTCCTGGCCGCAGGAAGGCTTCCATGAACTGGCGGCGGTAGCTGGCGGCGCCGCGCGTCGTGATGAGGACGGCATCGGAACAGTCCTTGAAGTACTTCGGATCGACGCCCACGGCTTGCGCCTGATCCTCGGTGAGCACCTGGCGCCCAGGCATGAAGCGCGCGCAGATGCCCATGTAGATATGCGGAGCGCGGAAGTATGGCGAAGTCTGGCTGGTATAGAGGTGTTCGGGCGGTGCCGAACCGAAGTCCATTTCCTCGGGCTTGGACCAGTTGACGAAGTCCTGGCTGGTCGAGCGGGAGACCCAGCGGTAGTTTGTCTTGCCGATCTGCTTCCAGGTGCGGAAGTAGAGCAGGTAACGGCCTTCGGACTCAGACCAGAACGAGACGTTCTGCGAATCGAGCGAGCACCTATCGGGCGAAGGGAAGACTGCCTGGTCGCGGAGCCTGCGCCAGGCTAGGCCGTCGGCTGAAACAAAAGCGACCAAACCTGTTTTATGGATCCCAGCCAGAGCTTTGTATCTCTCTGACGGTGGAACGCCGGGCCGCGCATCGAGGAACGGGCTGAAGTTGTGGCTTAGCGGCGCCTGACCAGCCAGGATGACATTATTCGGCTTCGTACCCCTCGCGTCGTAGAGACTCAGCTCCGGCCGCCGCCAGGTGATTCCGTCATTGGACTCAGCCGTGCAAGTGACTTCGCTTTCATTGCCGTCTTTGCCCGATTCGGGAACGCCGCGGTAATACATGCGATGGATGCCGCCATCGTGGACCACGGTCGTATAGGCGCTGAACGGGCCTTCCCAGGGCTTGTCAAACCGGATCGCGACGCCGGCGTCGACCGGCCGGCCAAGTTCGAGACGGACCCCCTGCATCCGGTCAATGAGGAAGTCGTCGATAAACAACTCCCGTCTTCCGCCGATGTCGATGGCCGCAGTGGCAGCCGCAGATGTTTGCGTGACCACCGCCGCCGCGGCCGCTTGCGCGCCAAACTCCCGCCGTGTGGTTTTCATAAGCAGTAGAACTCCAGACACAATTATCGACTTCCCTGACTCCGATCGTGTTCCGCACTCATCGAATGCCGAAGAGGTCCACTCATGGAACGCAAACACGCATCCGACTATCCGCAGCCAGTCCTTGACCTGTTCGACAAGTTCGTCCACGGCGACATCGGCCGCCGCGAGTTTCTCGACGGCGCCCAGAAGTACGCCGTTGGCGGGCTCACCGCCGCCGCCATCCTCGAAAGTCTGACGCCGAACTTCGCCCTGGCGCAACAGGTTCCAAAGGATGACAAACGGATCGTCGTCGAGACCGTCTCGGTCGATTCGCCCAAGGGCAACGGGACGATCAAGGGCCACTTTGCCCGCCCAGCCAAGGCGGCTGGGAAGTTGCCGGCCGTCCTCGTGGTCCATGAGAACCGCGGCCTGAACCCGTATATTGAGGACGTCGCCCGCCGTCTGGCGACCGCCGGGTTCCTTGCTTATGCGCCCGACGGGCTGACCAGTGTGGGTGGCTATCCGGGCGACGAAGATCAGGCGCGCACAATTTTCCCCAAGGTGGACCGCAACAAGATGACCGCCGACTTTGTCGCCGCCGCTTACTGGCTGAAGAACCGGCCCGATTCGAATGGCAAGGTCGGGGTCGTCGGTTTCTGCTTCGGCGGGGCCATGGCGAACACGCTGGCCGTGCTGATGGGCGCCGATCTCTCGGCCGCCGTTCCTTATTACGGTGGCCAACCCCCGGCCGCCGACGTGGCCAAGATCAAAGCGCCGCTGCTGATCCACTATGCAGGTCTCGATACGCGCGTCAACGCCGGCTGGCCGGCCTATGAAGAGGCGCTGAAGGCGAACAGCATCCCCTACACCGCTTACACGTACGAAAACACCAACCACGGCTTCCACAACGACACCACGCCGCGCTACGACGAAGCGGCGGCGAAACTGTCGTGGCAGAGGACGGTGGAGTTCTTCAACAAGCAGTTACGGTAACCGCCGCCAACCTGTCGTCGGCTGTGTGTTGTGCACCATTCTGGTGCATAATGGTTCCATGAAGGCCAAGACGGTGCCGGTGCGGCAAAGCGTGAGCCTGCCGGCCACGACCGCGACGCGTGTGCGCTCGCTCGCCAAGTCCCGGCGTCTCAGCGCCAACCGGATGTTGGTCGAGCTGATCGAGAGCGGCCTCGACGCTGAACAGAAGAAGCAGGAGACCTTTTTCTCCCTTGCCGAACGGTTCCGTGGCGCAACCGATCCCAAAGAGGTGAAGCGCCTTGGCGATGAACTCGGCCGCATGGTCTTTGGTGGCTGATGCCCCAGATCGAGAGTTGGGATCGGCTGCCCGCCAAGGTGCGGGGACATCTGATCGAAAGGCTTCATGATCGGTCGATCAGCATTGGTGACCTGAACATTCTGAGGCAGTGGATCGAAACCAGGCCCGAGGTGCCGGAGACTGATTGGTACAAGGATTTCGGCTCTTTCAAGCTATGCGGGAAGGGTGCTTACCCCAAGACTTTCCTGCTTCCCGGCCAAGTGGCCAAGGGCAAGCCGGTTTGAGCTGTTTCACGTTCACCTGATGTGGCCGCCCTCGGCGACAATGGAAGCACCGTCCATGAAGCATTTCCTGACCGCCGCACTGAGTGTTTCCTGCCTTCTCCTGGTGAGCCTTGCCCAGGAGCCGCCCAGGGGTTGGGTCCGGCACACGATCGACAATTCGTCGGTGGGCGCTGACGGCGTCCGACTGGCCGACGTCAACCATGACGGGCTGCCCGACATTGTCACGGGCTGGGAAGAGGGCGGCGTGGTTCGCGTCGTGTTCATGCCAGAGCCGCAGCGCGTCCGGATGCAGTGGCCGCGGGTGACGGTTGGCGAGGTTCCTTCGGTCGAGGACGCGGTTTTCGTCGATCTCGACTCGGACGGCGCGATGGATGTCGTGAGTTCCGCTGAAGGCAAGACGCGCTCGATGTTCGTTCACTGGGGTCCGCGCCAGGCGACGCGCGAAGGGGCGTGGAAGATGGAACCGCTGCCCGCGTCGGCGAACCGCTTTCAATGGATGTTCGCCACGCCGATGCAGGTGGACGGCCGGTTCGGAGTCGATCTCGTCGCGGGCGGCAAGAACAAGGACGCCGAGCTCGGCTGGTTTGAAGCGTCGGCGAAATACCGGCAACTGGCGGACTGGAAGTGGCACGCGCTCAGGCCAGCGGGCTGGATCATGTCGATCATCGCCCGCGACATGGATGACGACGGCATCGAGGACGTTCTGTTCAGCGACCGCAAGGGCGCGCGCAGCGGGGTGTTCTGGCTGAAGAACCCGCTCGACCAGTCCAAGCCATGGACTGAACATCTGATCGGCGCCGCCGGCCGCGAGGTGATGTTCCTTGACGCGGCCGATCTCGACGGAGACGGGTTCGAAGACATCCTGGCGGCGACAAAGCCGCGCGAGATCCTCTGGTTCCGCCGCCTCGACAAGTCGGGGCTGAAGTGGGAGACGCAGTCGATCCCGATGGACGCGAAGACAGGAACCGCGAAGTCCGTCCGGGCGGCCGATCTCGATGGGGACAATCGGAAGGAGATCGTATTCACCTGCGAGCAGACCAAGGGCGGCACGGTGGGGGTGGGTTACTTGAAACTCGAAGGCGGCAAATGGGTGACGCACGATATTTCGGGCGGGCAGGGCGTGAAGTTCGACCTGGTCGAGATGTATGACGTCGATGGAGACGGAGATCTCGATGCGATCACATGCGAAGAGATCTCGAACCTGGGCGTGGTCTGGTACGAGAACCCGTTCAGGAAGAAGTAGTCCGCCAGAATGCCCCATCTCGAATCATGGCAATGGATGCTCGGCGCGACCTGCGCCTTCTTCGTCGGCGTCGCCAAGACGGGCGTGCCGGGCCTGGGCGCGATGGTGGTGCCGCTGATGGTCTTCGCTATCGGAGACGCCCGCTACAGCGCGGGTTATCTGTTGCCCGTCCTGATCACGGCTGACCTGTTTGCGGTCTATTACTGGCGCAAGCACGCCTCGGCCTGGAAACTGTTCTCGCTCGCGCCGTGGGTGCTGCTCGGGCTCGCCGGAGGCGCGCTGGCATTGAACCTCGATGAGCGCTACATCCGGCCGATGGTCGCATTGATCGTCCTGGCGATGATGGCTGTCTATTTGTGGCGGCAGCACGTCAGGAAAGGCATCGATGTCCACCCGCATCCGGTGCTCTATGGCGGACTGGCGGGGTTTGCGACGACTGTCGCCAACGCTGCCGGTCCGGTGATGAACCTCTATCTGTTGAGCAAGCGTTTGTCGAAAGAGGAGTTCATCGCCACTGGCGCGTGGTTCTTCTTTTTCGTCAACCTGACCAAGGTCCCAGTTTACCTCTACCACGGCATCATCACGCGGCCGTCGCTCACCTACGACCTGATGATGGTCCCTGCCGTCGTGGCCGGCGCTCTGGCCGGGCGCTGGGTGGTGCGCCACATTGCGCCGAAGACATTCGAGATTCTGGTCGTGGCGATGACGCTCATCTCGTCGCTGCTGCTACTGCGCTAATCTGTAGACGGGCCAAGAAGACGCGGAGGCCGCACACCCGTATGTCGCCAAGGTCCGTTGAAGATTGACGCCATGCGAATGACCCGGACCCAGTTTCTGTCCTCCGCCTTGCCGCTTGTCTCGAAGAGCCGCGGATATGCCGCCGGCCAGTCGCCCAACATCGTTTTCATGTATGCCGACGACCTGGGCTATGGCGACATCGGCTGCTACGGCGCTGAGCGCGTCAAGACGCCCAACATCGACCACTTGGCCGCAACCGGCATCCGCTTCACGCACGCTCATTCTCCTTCGGCAACCTGTACCCCGTCGCGCTATGCCATGCTCACCGGCGAATACGCCTGGCGCAAGCAGGGCACCGGAGTGCTGCCGGGCGATGCGCGGATGATCATCGAACCTGGCCGCTACACTCTGCCGGCCATGCTCAAGCATGCCGGCTACCAGACTGGCGTGGTCGGAAAGTGGCACTTGGGCCTGGGCGCGGGCAACCTTGATTGGAACGGTGAGATCAAGCCCGGGCCTAAAGATATCGGCTTCGATTATTCATTTCTGATCCCGGCCACGGGCGACAGGGTGCCCTGCGTATTTGTCGAAAACGGACACGTGGTTGGCCTGGATCCGAAGGATCCGATTCAAGTGGACTACGCCAAGCCGATCGGTGGCGAGCCGACGGGCAAGGCCAATCCCGAGTTGCTGAAGGTTCACCCGAGCCATGGCCACGACATGACGATTGTCAACGGCATCAGCCGGATCGGCTACATGTCCGGTGGCAAGGCAGCGCGCTGGGTAGACGAGGAAATTGCCGACCGCATCACGGAGAAGGCCGTCGCCTACATTAATAGCCACAAGGCGAGTCCATTCTTCCTCTACTTTTCGACGCACGATATCCATGTACCCCGCGTGCCGCACAAGCGCTTCGCCGGACGCTCGGGCATGGGACCAAGGGGTGACGCCATCTTGTCGCTTGATTGGTCCGTAGGGCAGTTGCTTGACACTTTGGAACGCAACCGTCTGATGGACAACACGCTCGTCGTCTTTTCGAGCGACAACGGTCCCGTGGTCGATGACGGCTACAAGGATGAGGCCGTGGAGAAGTTAGGCAGCCATCGTCCGGCGGGCCCGCTGCGCGGCGGCAAGTACTCGATGTTTGATGGCGGTACGCGCGTACCCTTCATGGTGAGCTGGAAGGGCAAAATCAAGCCGGGGATGTCGAATGCGCTGGTCAGCCAGATCGATCTGCTCTCGTCGTTTTCGGAACTCGCCGGTCAGAAGCTGCCCGAGGACGCCGCCCCGGACAGCTTCGACGTGCTGCCGGCATTGCTGGGCCAATCGAAACAGGGACGCGACCACCTGGTGGAACACGCCGGCGGGCTGTCGCTGATTCAGGGCGACTGGAAGGTGATCGAGGCCCGGAAGGGCCCGAAGTCGAACCTGACTGGTAACGAACTTGGCAACAACGAATCGCCGCAGTTGTTCAATCTCGCCGAGGATATCGGCGAGAAGAACGATCTAGCCGCCAAGCACCCGGATCGAGTCAAGACGATGCTGGCTGAGATCACCCGAATCCGGGCGACGCCGCGGACACGCACGTAGCGCGACCTTCGTCTTCTGATGCATTTGCGCCACGAAGGGCGTGGCGTGGCTAAGATGCCTGCTGGCATATGATGGGGGCAATGCTCCTCCGAGTCGCTGTCTTCCTGTCACTCGTGGCCTTGAGTCTGGCGGCCCAACCTGGCGTTCAGACGCCAAGGTTGGAACCCTTCGAGATGATCTGGAACGCCGAAGGTCCGTTCCAGGCCGACGTCAGCTTCCTGCTCGATGCGCCGGCGGGCAAAAACGGCTTCGTCAAGGTGCTTAACGGCCACCTGGCCGACGGGGCGGGGAAGCGTCTTCGCATTTGGGGCGTGAACTTCTCATTCACTGCATCGTTTCCCGAGAAGGAGTTTGCCCCGGCCGTGGCGGCGCATCTGGCTCGCTTCGGCGTCAACTGTGCCCGCATCCATCATCACGATTGGCGCACGCCCGGCGGCCTGATCGACGCGTCCTTTCCCGACTCGCGGCACCTGTCGCCCGACATGCTGGACCGGTTCGATTTCTTCGTCTCGGAGCTGAAGAAGCGCGGCATCTACGTAGATCTCAACCTCAACGTGGCGCGGGCCTTCCAGGCCGGCGACGGCGTGAAGGACACCGACCAACTTGGCTTCGGCAAGGCCGTGACTCTGTTCGACCCGCGCATGATCGAACTGCAAAAGGAATTCGCCAGCCTCTACCTGACGCACAAAAATCCGTACACAGGCAACGAATACCGCAATGAGCCGGGGGTGGCCCTGGTCGAACTGGTGAACGAGAACTCGTTGATCGAATACTGGGCAAGAGGCCGGTTGCAGGGCGACCCGCCCAAGACCGGGCAGGATCCGACGTGGCGCGACATCCCGGATTCCTATGCCCGCGATCTCGATGCGCTCTATCAGAAGTATCTCGCCTCATCGGTGAAGACAGCCGATGTTGAAGCCATCCGCAAAGAGGCGGGAGTCGCGACCTCTCAGCCGTTGCCTCGGTTGGCGCCCGCACAGTTCAAGGCGGCCTCTGCGTTACGGTTCCGCACGGAGGCGGCTTTCTATGTTGGGCTGGAGGACCAGTTCTATCAGTCGATGAGTTCGTTTCTGAAGAACGAATTGAAAGTTCAAGTCCCCGTGATCGCCAACTCCGCCCACGCATCGACCTTCACGAGCTATCCTCTTGTGTCAGCCAGCTCGAAACTCGATGCGGTGGATACGCACGTCTACTGGCAGCATCCCTCTTACACCCGCGACGCCAACGGCAAGACGACAGGCTTCGAGATCAGGAACACGCCGATGGTGAACGAGCCGGAGAAATCCACAATCGTCACGCTGCATCGCTCGGCCGTGCTGGGCAAGCCGTTTACGGTCTCCGAAGTGAACCATCCGTATCCAAACGAATACGCCGCCGAGATGATTCCGGTGCTTGCTTCCTACGCTTCGTTCCTCGACTGGGATGCTATCTTCTGGTACAGCTTCGAGCATTCGCCGGCGTTGAACTGGAACTCCCGCTATCCGGGCCACTTCGACATCCGGCAGGACCCGGTCAAGATGTCCCAGCTCGCTGCCGGCGCATTGGTGTTTCAGCGGGGCGACGTCGCCGCCTCGCGCAAGACCGTGTCGCGGACGCTCGCCCAGGCGTCCGTGCTCGATTCCATCCGCGAGCCCGCGTCCGGCGCGCCGCTGTTTACAGCCGGTGCACAACCAGGCGCGTTCTTGCAGGACGACGTCCGGATCGCCTCTTTTGACGCCCCGAAGACGTCGAATCTGCCTTCGGCCAAGGCGCCCTACCGCACAAATACAAAGGAAATTGTCTGGTCTATGGACAAGGGGCAAGGGTTGGTGACGGTCAGTTCACCCCGATATGAGTCCGCGGCAGGGTTCACAATCAACACGCCCGTGCGGCTGAAACATCTGAATCTGTCCCTCGACAACCCGTTCGCCTCGGTGATGCTGGTCTCCCTCGATAGCAAACCAATCAGCGAAAGCACGAAGTTGTTGCTGACCACGGGAGCCCGCACTGCCAACACAGGCATGAAATGGAATCAGGCGCGCACATCACTGGTCGAGACCGGCAGCGGGCCGATGCTGATCGAACCGGTGACCGGCGCCATCCGTCTGTCGAACATGGGCAAGTCGACCCGCCTTGAGATCGTCCCGCTCGATGGAGCCGGACGGGCCATGGGGCCCTTCGAAACAGCCGAGAAGATCCTGGATGGCTACCGGGTCGTGCTGCGTAAGCACACCACCCCCTGGTACGTCATAAGGGTGTGGCGTTAATCGTGGAGCAGGACCTCGATCAGCGCGCCCGCACCGCGTTCTTCTTGTCCGGCATCCAGATCGTGTAGGGAGCCAAGGTGACCGGCGGACGGGCGCCAATGCGGACCACAGCGGGCGAGTCGTCATAATTCAGCAGCGCCAGGCGCCCATCTTCCATGACGGTCCAGTAGGCGCCTTGCGGCTTGGTCATCGCGGCGGCCTCGCGCACCTCCGGACTCAGCGACTCCACCTTGGCGAGTGAATGGCGGACGAATCTGACAAAAGCCTCAAATGGTTCGGTCTGTTGGTCGAACAGCATGGCGCGGCCCTTGCCTGTCTGGCCCGCGCGCCAGCGTTTGTAGATGCTGGTGTCGCCGTCGAGATCCTGCAGCAGGCCGTCGCGCGTCAGTTCGCGGTCAGGGAAAAAGACGGTTCCGCCGCG
>Ga0116170_10006110_pt1 | contig 10623 bp, 9 predicted proteins | sample AD_JPNHW1_MetaG_FD_89797 | JGI IMG/M metagenome (GOLD analysis project Ga0116170, IMG submission 89797) | Active sludge microbial communities of municipal wastewater-treating anaerobic digesters from Japan - AD_JPNHW1_MetaG | ecosystem: Engineered > Bioreactor > Anaerobic > Digestate | place...
AGTATCGCACATTTCCAGAATTTCACGGGCAGTACGTGCCACACCAGTAGCAGAAGTATAAGTTTCAAGACAACCTTCACGTCCGCAACCGCAGACACGTCCGTTATTGCGAACAACGCGAACATGACCAAGTTCTCCCGCGAAGCCATCGTGACCATACACGATTTTTCCATCGATAACAATGCCACTGCCAACACCGGTTCCCAGTGTAATCATGATAAAGTTTTTCATACCGCGCGCTATACCATAAGTCATTTCACCCACAGCAGCCGCGTTGGCATCGTTGGTAATAGCTGCCGGTACACCAAATGTATCCTGTAGAAGTTTGGCAAAAGGTACTACGCCTTTCCAAGGCAGATTTGGGGCAAACTCAATGTTTCCGGTATAGAAGTTACCATTTGGACAACCCGCTCCAATTCCTTTAATTTTTTCAATACCTCCAACAACTTCGATTTGTTTATCAAGTTCAGTTTTAAGGTCGCTGATGTATGAATTAATATCAGGATTATCTGTCTTGATCGCGCCTTTAGCTATAACATTACCGCGGGCATCCACAATACCAAAAACGGTATTCGTACCACCCATATCAATACCTATTACATAAGGTTTTTCCATTTCCATAGTCATAAATAATAGTTTTTATAAATTATTCAACAGGAATATCCTTATTTACATTTTTAGAACCGATTACTCCGTAGAATAACAGATAAGCGAGGCAAAGGAACATTACCCAATAGCTGGAAAGGAAGCCAAAATTGTCGGAAACAAATCCCTGCAATACAGGAATGAGACCACCACCGCAAACCATAACCATGAATAATCCGGAAGCAGCAGCTGTATATTTACCAAGACCTTCGACAGCCAGGTTAAAGATACCACCCCACATAATGGAAGTACACAAACCGCAAAGAATAATAAATAACACATTAACAGGCACCTGAACCTGAGCAAAAGAGAATGTGTTGGTTATAACCGGCATATTGATTGTAGTTGATACCGGCATAAAAATAGCCAGCAGGATGAAAACCATAGCTACCGAAGAAGCAAAAGTCAACATTGTTTTACTGGAGATTTTAGCTCCTACCGATGCGCCAACCAAACGTCCAACCAACATAAGCAGCCAGTAAATACCTACAACAATACCTGCAGTACCTGCGTCAATTCCCAAACCGGGATTCGCAGCCGAAGGAAGAGCAGTCATGAACAGATTGGCAGTACTTGGAATGCCAACTTCGATACCAACATAAATGAAAATAGCGATAGCTCCCAGAATAAAGTGACGGAAAGAAAGTGGACTGTGCGTATCTTTTACTTTCTTTTCAGATACTTTCTGAATGTGAGGTTCAGGTATATCAACTATAAACAGAACAATGAATGCTAAAGCAAAAATGCCCATAGCAATAAACAGAGCAGGGCTTGCTTTGTCGATAGTACGTCCGGCTACGTCGCCCATGAGATAACCTACAAGAATAGGAACGATTGTAGCAGCAGATGAATTAATGGTACCACCCCACTGGATGAGCTGATTTCCTTTGTTACCACCACCACCGAGGGTATTAAGCATCGGGTTAACAACAGTATTAAGCATACACATGGAGAAACCTGCAACAAAAGCACCGATCAGATAAACGGTAAAACTTCCAACCTGACCTGATAACCATTGAATGCCAACTCCTGTAAAACCAACAGTTACTGCAACGAGAGCCAGTTTTTTGTAACCGATTTTTTTGAGCATCAGACCTGCCGGAATACCCATAAACGCATAGGCAATGAAGTTAGCCAAAAATCCTAACTGAGACTCGAAGTTTGATGCGCCAAACTGTTTGGCCACAATAACCCCCATTGGACTTGGCAAGCCGGTTACGAATGAAATCATAAAGAACAGAGCAAACATCATCGCAATTGGCAACGCGTAGCTCTTTTTTTCAATTTTGTTAGTCATAGAATTAATTTTTATTGTTAAAGATACTGATTGATTTTTTCTGGCTTCAAAGATAATAAATATTTCTTGTTATATCTTTTAACTTACTGGATGAAAAACTTCAATAATTAGCAATCATTAATAAAAGTAACGAAGCACAATAATCGGCCAACTATATTATCTATCTTAAAAGCAACTATGATAGTGGTAATTAAATGAAATCTTATAAAGAAACCAGAAAAAACAACATTTTAGAATTTATTTTGAAAAAAATCAGACATTATGATATTATTTTTGAAAATTGTATTACTTTTGTACCGTTCAATTCAAAATATCTATATTTCTAAAATGAATACCTGGTTTGCATATTTTTATTTTTACTTTTACTTTAGCAGGTGAGAGCAGGATACGATATATGTAAATTTTGAAATAAATAAACGAATTATACGATATTAAAAATCCTGCTCGAAGTCTTCGGGCAGGATTTTTTTATACAATATGTATCAAACAAAAAATAACTTATGACAAAACGAATAGCCATACAGGGAGTAAGCGGAGCATTCCACGAAATAGCTGCCCGTGGATACTTTGAGGATGAAGATGTGGAAATAGTCTGCTGTGCAACCTTCAAAGACGTATTCAAAGCAATTGACGACGACGAGAGTCTGTTGGGAATTATTGCCATAGAAAACACCATAGCGGGTAGCCTGCTCCAAAATCACAACCTGCTCCGCGAAAGCGGCTGCCTGATAATAGGTGAATACAAACTGCGTATCTCGCATCAGCTGGCAGCGCTACCGGGACAAGAAATGGATGATATACATGAGGTTTACTCCCACCCCATCGCGCTGATGCAATGCGAAGATTTTCTGGACGCGCACAAAAACCTCCGAGCTGTGGAAAGCGACGACACCGCCCTCTCTGCTAAGGAAATTGCCGAAAATAAAATATCCGGACGGGCAGCCATCTGCAGCCGACTGGCAGCCGAACTCTACGGACTTGAAATCATCGCTGAAGGTATTGAAACGAATAAACGCAACTTCACGCGGTTCCTGATCATTGCCAAACCAGACCTGGCTTATAAAATGAACAGACAAATAGCGCTGAACAAATCCACCCTCGTGTTCACCCTGCCCCACGAAGAAGGCAGCCTGTCGAAAGTTCTTTCTATCCTTTCTTTTTACCACATGAATCTGACCAAAATTCAGTCGCTGCCCATCCTCGGACGGGAGTGGGAATATCAGTTTTACATCAACCTGACCTTTGACGATTATGAACGCTACCGGCAATCGCTCGATGCGATAAAACCTCTGACCAAAGAGTTTCAGATACTGGGCGAATACCGCGAAGGAAAAACTCCCGAAGACTAAATAATTCACAAATTACCCCCCTAACCCCCTGAAGGTGGAATTAAGAGAGTTACTGATTAGATATTAATGCAATAGAAAAACAATACAGTAATATATATAACAATGTCACAAACTTCAAATAATGCTTCTTTGCTCCCCTTTGAGGGGGCTGGTGGACAGGAACTAATCCAACCAGCTAACCGGCTCAACAGTGTTTCGGAATACTATTTCTCGAAAAAACTGCGCGAAATAGATGAGATGAGGGCTCAGGGAAAGGATGTGCTCAACCTGGGCATCGGCAACCCCGATCTTCCCCCTTCGGAAGAGACCATCGATGCACTCTGCACCGAAGCCCGAAAACCCAACGTTCACGGTTACCAGAGCTACACCGGAATTCCCGAACTAAGAAACGGACTTGCCGCCTGGTATAAACGCTGGTACAATACGGAACTCAACCCGAAAACTGAAATTCAACCGCTCATCGGATCGAAGGAAGGTATTCTGCACATCACACTAGCTTTTGTCAACCCCGGCGACGGAGTGCTGGTGCCAAACCCCGGATACCCAACCTACAGCAGCGCCAGCCGCATTTGCGAAGCCAACATCATCAGTTATGATCTGGACGAAAATAATAACTGGGAACCCGATTTCGACGCGCTGGAAAAAACGGACTTATCGAATGTAAAACTCATGTGGGTAAATTATCCCAATATGCCCACAGGTGCCAATGCCAGTGTGGAACTGTTCGAAAAACTGGTTGCTTTCGGAAAACGACATAGCATAGTCATCTGCAACGATAACCCCTACAGCTTTATCCTCAACGACCGGAAGCAGAGCATCCTCTCCATCCCTGGAGCCAAAGACATCTGCATCGAACTCAATTCGATGAGCAAATCGCATAACATGGCCGGATGGCGTATGGCCATGCTGGCAAGTAATGAGCAGTTTGTGAAATGGGTATTGAACGTAAAATCGAACGTCGACTCGGGCATGTACCGTCCCATGATGGTAGCCGCCGTGCAAGCGTTGCAAAACACTGATGAATGGCACGATAAGATGAATGAGGTGTACGCCCGCCGACGCGAACTGGCGTACCGTATTATGGATACACTGGAATGTACCTGCGACAAAAACCAGGTGGGCATGTTCGTGTGGGGAAAAATAGCAGATAAATGGCAGGACGCAGGCGAAATAGCAGACAAAATTCTGTACGAAAAAAATGTATTTATCACCCCAGGGTTTATTTTCGGCGACAAGGGAAAACGATACCTGCGCATCTCGCTTTGCAGCCCCGAAAGTATGCTGGAGGAAGTGATCAGAAGAATTACAATCTAACCAGACAGGGAACATATAAGGTTTATATAATTTACAGGATAAATTTTAAAAAACATTTACAAATTAATCATAACCGTTAACCTCTCGCGGAAGTTATTCTCCCCCATGAGGGGGAGTTAGAGGGGGCTTCATTATGGAACTACAATCAATATTACTACCGGGCGTTGACCCGAAGCGACCCCTGATTATTTCGGGGCCATGCAGCGCCGAGACCGAAGAACAGGTAATGGCAACAGCCAAAGCATTATCGAATATAGGTGTAAAAATTTTCAGGGCAGGAGTCTGGAAACCCCGTACCAAACCGGGTGGCTTCGAAGGTGTGGGTGCAGAAGCGCTCACCTGGCTGAAACGTGTAAAATCCGAACTGGGCATGTACACAGCAGTGGAAGTAGCTAATGCCAGGCACGTGCGCGAAGCCCTGGCTAACGATGTGGATATTCTCTGGATAGGCGCTCGCACCACCGTAAACCCATTTTCGGTACAGGAAATTGCCGACGCCCTCGAAGGAACCGACATACCGGTGCTTATCAAGAACCCCGTGAATCCCGACCTTGACCTGTGGATTGGAGCCATCGAACGGATTTACAACGCGGGCATCCGTCGCATCGGAGCAATACATCGCGGTTTTAGTTCGTCCGACAAAAAAATATACCGCAACATCCCACAGTGGCATATCCCCATAGAGTTGCACCGCCAACTCCCCACCCTGCCCATCATTTGCGACCCCTCGCACATCGGCGGTAAAAGGGAAATGATTGCGCCCATCAGCCAGCAGGCTATGGACCTGAATTTCGACGGCCTCATCATCGAGGCGCACTGCACCCCCGACAAAGCCTGGAGCGATGCCGCGCAGCAGATAACTCCCGAAATACTTCAACTCATTCTTGACTCGCTGGTCATCCGCGAAACCAACCAGACCACCGAAAACCTCACCGTGCTGCGACGGCAGATCGACAGTCTGGATAATGACCTGCTTGAACTCCTTGCCAAACGTATGCGGGTATCGAAGGAAATCGGGACCTACAAAAAAGAACATAACATGCCCATCCTGCAAGCTCAGCGCTACGACGAAATTCTGAAAAACCGCGTAAATCAGGCCGAAAAAATGGGTATGAACGGCGATTTTATGAAAACCGTACTAATGGCCATCCATGAAGAGTCGGTCAGACAGCAGATGCTCATCATGAAATAAACCGCCCCGTTACATATTTACCGTATGAAAGCAGAGAAACCGTTTCTCTGCTTTTTTTATTTACACAGTTTCCCTGACACTCTCTGCAAAGGAGCATTGGAACGGTACATTGCAATATCGGTGAGATAATGTGACATCAAAATTCAATGTTCAGACATCAAAAATCAATGTCCCGACATCGAAAATCGAGACTGGCCAAAAACATATTTTTTAAGGACAGGTTTTCGCTTGTACTTATTTTTTTTAACTTTGAGGTCTCAATCCCCTAACCTCCCGAAACATATTCGGGAAATAAAGGTGAGGCTTTTATTTCAGACACGCTTAAACTATTTTCTATAATATCTGGTTTTAATAAAAGAATAATTTCATGCTACCTCAATGGTAAACTCAATGAACCTGACATCGCGGCAAAGAGCGGAATTTCTCGACGTGTTAAAAAAACGATTTGAGAAAAACCTACAACGACATCCGAATATTGAATGGGAGAAAATTCATGAAAAGCTGGAAGCGAATGCCGAAAAACTATTTTCGCTCCATCAAATGGAAACAACGGGAGGCGAACCCGATGTGACAGGTCATGATGCCGCCACCGGTGAATATATCTTTGTGGATTGCTCGGCCGAGACGCCTAAAGGCCGGCGAAGCCTTTGCTACGACCGCGAAGCGCTCGAATCCAGAAAAGAATTCAAGCCCAAAAACAACGCTGTGGATATGGCAGCCGAAATAGGTATTGAGCTTTTATCGGAAGATGAATATCGTGAGTTGCAAAAAATGGGTGAGTTCGACCTCAAGACCTCCAGTTGGGTGAAAACTCCGGCTGAAATCAGAAGTATGGGAGGAGCTATTTTCTGCGACCGCCGCTACAATCATGTGTTTACCTATCACAACGGAGCAGAATCGTACTATGCGGTCAGGGGATTTCGCGGATCGTTACGGGTTTAATTCAATTATCATTAAAAATATAATATAACATGGATAATATTCGCACAGGTATCATTGATAGTGGGCAAAGGAAGCGCTTCTCGCTGGCAAGCACGTGGTGGTAGAGAAACTATTTACCAACACCACTGCTGAAGCCGATGAACTTATCCGGCTAAGCCGTGAAACGGGCAAAATACTGACCGCCTACCACAACCGACGTTTTGTGAGCGATACCAAAACGGTCCGAAAGATTTTAAACAGCGGTATTCTTGGAGATTTGGTCGATTACGAAACGCATTTCGACCGTTTCCGTCCTCAACCGCGTCCCACGGGATACTGGCGGGAGAATCCATTGCCCGGTTCGGGGAAATTCTATGATCTGGGCTCGCACCTCATCGATCAGGCGCTCCATTTTTTCGGATTGCCGCAGGCAGTTACTGCTCATATCAGTACCCAGCGTGAGTGGGCCCAAACCGACGACTGCTTTGATGTGAAACTCTACTACCCCACTCACACGGCCACCCTCAAATCATCAATGATAGCCCGGATACCCGGTCCCACTTACCAAATTCACGGCACGAAAGGCTCTTTTGTCAAATACGGGCTGGATGTTCAGGAAGAAAACCTGAACAAAGGCATGATCCCGAACACCCCCGACTGGGGAAAAGAGCCCGAAAGCATTCGTGGAAAACTGGTTACCGACATTGAAGGGGTGATGATGGAGGCATACGTGGAAAGTGAAAAAGGCGATTACCGCGAGTATTTCATCAACCTGCGCGACGCAATCCACGGCTTTGCCCAACTGGCCGTAAAGCCCGAGGAAGCCCGAAACGTAATCCGCATTATCGAACTCGCCTTTAAAAGCAACCGTGAAAAACGAACCGTGGAATTTGAATGATTAAGCCCCCTGCCCCCCTTCCCGTAACAAGTTTCCCGATATAAATTCGGGACGGGCAGGGACAAGCAAAGGGGATTCAAGAAAAGGCTGTGATTAGTGATTTGTTCTATCAGTCCTGGTATCTGACTCTTATTGCCATGTATCTTAACTCTAAATGTCCTGATACTAAAAGTCTTTGTTCTTTGTTCTGATAGTCTTTGCTCTATCAGTCCTAGCTTTTATAATGTCTCTGCATTGAAGGTGTCGCCTTGCCGGTAATCTCCCGTCTGATAGCCTTTCATAAACCAGCGCATCCGTTGTGCCGAAGTGCCGTGAGTGAATGAATCGGGTACAGTATAACCCTGAGCCTGTTTCTGAATGGTATCATCGCCCACGGCGTTGGCAGCTCCGAGGGCCGATTCAATATCACCTTCCTCAAGTTTGATAATGTTCATGGCTTCGGCATATCGCGCCCAAAGCCCAGCATAGAAATCGGCCTGCAATTCCAGCCTGACCGAAAGCTGATTATACTCCTCCTCCGAAATTCGTCCGCGGTATTGTTGCATTTTATCAGTTATCCCAAGCAGTTTCTGTACATGATGTCCCACCTCATGGGCAGTTACATAGGCCATTGCCAGGTCGCCGGGAGCCTTAAACCGGGTGGCTAGTTCGTGAAAGAAGGATAAATCGATATACACCTTTTCGTCTCCGGGGCAGTAAAAAGGTCCTGTTGCACCGCTTGCACCTCCGCATTCCGACATAGTCTGATCAGTAAATGTTACAAAAGTTGGTTTACGGTATTCCATCTGCATTTGTTCGTTGAATATTTTCGTCCAGACATCGTTGGCGCTGTTGAATACCCCGAGTGAGAAAACCTTCAGATCTTCGTTTTCCTTAGCACGTGATGGGTCAACGGTTTCAGTCTGAGCTTCTCCGCCTGTAAACATATCTGCAACCGAAGAAAAATCCTGCCCTGCAAACATATAGAGAGCAAGAATAATAATTGTTCCTATGCCGCCACCGGCTGCCAGTCTTCTTCCGGTCGACCTGCCCCTGCGATCTTCATAATTTGACTCATCGTCATTTCGGTTAATCCATTTCATAATTTCTGGTATTTAAATATTTTGCGAAAGATAATATTTTTTTTTATTCTGACAAAAGCGGTAATTGATGAGGTATGATTTGTGAATGATGAATTCATAGTTACAATAGTCCAGGTTCCTGGCTCTAATAATCTTGGAATATGAGAACGTCAATTAACAAGCATCAAACGTGAAACCCGAAATATCAAACGTCAAACGTGAATCTACCAATCAATTTCTGTTTTCCCGTATTCTTTCAGGTAGTTGTTGGCCAGTACAAAATGGTTGTTGCCGATAAACCCGCGGTAAGCCGACAGCGGTGAAGGATGGACAGATTTGAGCACCAGATGCTTCGATGGGTCGATAAAAGCACCTTTTTGTTGTGCGTAGTTGCCCCAGAGCAGGAAGACTAGATTTTCCCTTTCAGCGGCCAGTGTCCGGATGGCTGCATCGGTAAAAGTCTCCCAGCCTTTTCCCTGATGTGAACCTGCTTTGTGATTTTGCACAGTTAGGGTCGCGTTCAGCAAAAGAACACCCTGCTGTGCCCAGCGAGTGAGATTTCCCGATGTTGGGATGGGTTTGCCCAGACTGCGTTCTATTTCTTTAAAGATATTGACCAGCGAGGGCGGAATATCAATCCCATCATTAACCGAAAAACACAATCCATGAGCCTGACCCGGTTCGTGGTAAGGGTCCTGCCCGATGATTACAACTTCCACCTTATCGAAGGGGCAACTGTCAAATGCATTGAAAATAAGTTTTGCAGGCGGAAAAATCTGTTTAGCGCGGTATTCGGCGTGCACAAACTCAGTAAGAGCTATAAAATAGGGTTTTTCAAACTCAGGAGATAATCTTTGTTTCCAGGATTCTTCAATTTTTACTTCCACAATAATTCTCTTTTAAGTCATTCATTATATTTCCTTTTTCCTAAGTCTGTTATAATCTATATAGTACAATACTTTCAGCGATATACTGTTCTTCTGGTTGAGCCAGGATTTGATCAGGTTATCCTGATAATTATAAATCACTTCATTATGATTGTCGTATGAATTGGTTTTCCAGGCAAGCGAAAGTTCGGAGCCGGGAGCAAATATCCACCTGAAAATCATATCGATGGTAAATGCATTGTAGTTTTGATCCATATTCTGTGAAAAATCCGGATATGCATTGAGGGTACCATCATCGTTCAACAGGAAAAATTCCTTATTACTCACTCCCGACCAGTAATGTCTCATTCTGAAAGTAAGGCTGGTTTTGTAATTGAAGATATAGGAAGCGCTGAGGGTGTTGATGAGCGTGGACACATCGCGGCGTGCAAAAGTGATGCTGTCACCGGCTGCATTATTCATCACATACCCGCGTTCATTATTCGATTTATTACCACCTATTGAATAGTCAAAAACAAACCGTTGTCCTATCCTCAGATAAGATTCCAATTCAGCGGCATGTTCTACGCTGCCTATTTCTGGTTGTACGCGATAACCGTATCTTCCTTGAAAAAATAGATGTTTTCGTGTATCGGATGTAAGCTGAATATTGAATTTATAATTTACGGGATTGAGATAATAGTGTCCTTTCACGCGTGGTTCATAGTAATTGTTCTGGCGGGAAGCAACATTAGCGTTCGAATACAGGAAAAAATTATTTTTAAATCGCGCGGAAGCTTCATAACCTGCTTCGGTATCGAAGATTGTATTCGGGTTATATATCCGGTTGTAGTTACTCCAAAGCCCAAAGTTCCATTCCAGTAAAATTCCTTTCGGTTCGAGCGCCTGATAATAAAACCAGGCTTCAGTATTGGAGAGGTTATTGCGTTCCAGGTATCCCAAATCGTTCGGATTAAACTTATCGGAGTATAAATTTTCAGCAGCTCCATACAACCAGTTTCCTTTATTCTTTTCAAACCTCAGCGTACTGTAAAAACCCGTTTCGCTGGTTTCGTTACC
>Ga0116170_10006112_pt1 | contig 10620 bp, 6 predicted proteins | sample AD_JPNHW1_MetaG_FD_89797 | JGI IMG/M metagenome (GOLD analysis project Ga0116170, IMG submission 89797) | Active sludge microbial communities of municipal wastewater-treating anaerobic digesters from Japan - AD_JPNHW1_MetaG | ecosystem: Engineered > Bioreactor > Anaerobic > Digestate | place...
GACCACCGATGCAACCGCGATCCACCTGACCAAGGGTGGCATCCCGAGCACAACTATCAGCCCGCCAACGCGGTACATCCACTCACCCGTTGAAGTGCTGGACATGCGGGACCTGGAAACCGGTGTCAGGCTGCTGGTCGCTGCGCTGAAGAAGAAGCCGGTGCTCTAGGGTTTTTGATAATCAGGTCTCTCCTTTTTTATCGAATGAAAAACGTTTTTTTGTTTTTTTCCGCTCCTGCATGCTGACGATTCAATGGGTATCGGATTTTTTACTGGCATTTCGTATTGCCAGGATCTCACGGGAGCATTTTTTCGGATCCCTGTTCAGGGAAATCCTCTCGTACGGAATGGAAAAATTTCCTGTCGGAACGTTCCGTTTACCCGTTTGCTGAGTCCGATAGAAAGTTTGGCATACCTTATCCGTCTCCGGTGAAACCAGGAGTTTTATACTCTGCCGTTTACCGGACATATCCCGGTTCACGGGAGGTAACCCGGACCGAAACGGTCAAAGATACTATCAGCCAATACTATAGAGCAATTTAACCCGTGTCCCATGTATCGAATTCTCTATGTTGATGATGAGCCCGGGCTGCTTGAGATCGGTAAGATCTTCCTTGAGCAGCACGGGGAGTTCATTGTTGACACTATCACCTCTGCTCCTGCTGCCCTCGATCTTCTGGATACAGGGGATTACGATGCCATCATCTCTGATTATCAGATGCCGGAAATGGATGGCATCGATTTTTTAAAAACGATACGGGCATCAGGAAAGCCCATCCCGTTTATTCTTTTCACCGGTCGGGGTCGTGAGGAAGTAGTTATCCGGGCCCTGAATGAAGGGGCCGATTTCTACCTCCAGAAAGGCGGGGAACCCAAAAGCCAGTTCACCGAACTCTCCAACAAGATTCATTATGCCGTCATTCGCCGGCGAGCAGAGGAATCGCTGAAACAGAACGAGGCCCAGCTCAGGCAGATCATCGACCTCGTGCCCCATATGATCTTTGCCAAGGACAGGAACGGGACGTTCCTTCTTGCAAACCGTGCGATTGCGTGTCGTTACAATACAACCCCTTCCGGGCTGGTAGGAAAATCCCAGATCCAGTTCCACCAGGACCCTGTCGATCTCCAGCGCCTGCTCAATGACGACCGCGAGGTCATGGCAACGGGAACAACCAAGTTTATTCCGGAGGAGCGTTATGTCGATGAATCCGGAAATCCCCATATCCTCCAGACCACCAAGATTCCCTTCACAACCCTTGGTAATAACCAGCAGGCCGTACTTGGAATCGCTATCGATATCACCGAACGCAAAGAAGCAGAAGTGGCACTGCGGGAGAGCGAGGAGCGGTACCGCCGTATCGTCGAAACTACGGACGAGGGTATCCTGCAGATGGACAGGAACTGGAAGATCACCTATATCAATCGTCATATGGCTGATATGCTCAACTACTCCCCGGAAGAAACGATTGGACGGAGCCTTATCTCAATCCTGTCAGCCGAAGACCTGGCCGACAATGCTGCCAGGATAAAAGAACGCCGGCAGGGAAAGAGCGGCCGGTACGAACGCCGGTTCATTACAAAAGACGGGAAGATCCGGTGGATGCAGGTATCTGCAACGCCCATCACAGATCCGGATGGTACGTTCCGGGGCTCATTTGCGATGTGTTCCGATATTACCGATCATAAAACAGCAGAGGGGGAGATTACCCGCCGGAACGACGAACTTCATGCAACATACGAAGAACTGCATGCAGCATACGAGCAGCTGACATCAACGGAAGAAGAGCTCAGGCAGAATTATGATGAACTGGCAAAAAGCCAGGAACTGCTTGAAGAGAGCGAGCACCGGTACAGGAATGTTATCGAGGACCAGACCGAGTTTATCTGCAGGTTCCTCCCGGATGGCACGCATGTCTTTGTCAACAACGCCTACTGTCGGCATTTCGGCATGAAACCTGAAGAGATCATCGGTCACCGGTTCCGACCAAAGATCCTGGCCGAAGATTTGGAACACGTGAAACGGTTCTTTGCCTCCTTAACGCCGGATCACCCGATCGATATCATCGAACACCGGATTATCATGCCGGACGGTACAATACGATGGCAGCGGTGGAGCGACCGTGCGATCTTCGATCATTCCGGAACGGTTACCGAATACCAGTCAGTTGGCCGCGATATTACCGAAGAAAAAGCAACGCGGACTGCACTTGAGGAGAGCGAGGAGAAGTTCCGCTCGTTTGTGGAGAATGCGGACGATATTATATTTTCGATGACACCTGCCGGTATTTTCACGTACGTATCCCCCCGGCTGAAGGATTTGCTGGGGTATAATACCGATGAGTTAACCGGGAGATCCTTCAAACACTTCATTCATCCCGATGATCTCCCCGCGTATCAGGAATTCGTGCAACAAACCCGCATACCGGATGAAAAGAAAAGCGGGATTGATTACCGGATCCGGCATAAGAACGGCACATGGCTCTGGCATACAACAACGATCTCCCTGATACGCGATACCGGGGAGAATGTTATCTCATTCCTTGGTATCAGCCGGGATATCTCCGGGCACAGGAAATCCGAAGAAGCTCTCCGCCGGGCGAACCGCCAGCTCAGCCTCCTCTCCGGCATTACTCGGCACGATATCCTCAACAAAATAACCGGCATCCTCGGATATCTTCAGCTCGCAGAATTGAAATCCCGCGATCCCGATATCGGCGCATATCTGGAAAAGATGGAATCCGCCATAACGGAGATCCAGGCGCAGATCGAATTCACCCGGATCTACCAGGATCTCGGCACCAACGAACCGCAATGGATTGAAGTGAACAAAGTCCTGCCCCGCTCCTCTGTCCCGGCAACGATTACCCTGAACGCCAATGTGCGGGATGTGGAATTATTTGCAGACCCGATGCTTGAAAAAATTTTTTTCAATCTCCTTGACAACTCCATCCGGCATGGTCAGCGGGTAACGGAAATACAGGTGTTGCTGCAAAAGGCGGGAGAGGATCTGGTTGTGCTCTGGGAGGATAACGGGATTGGCATATCTGCGGATGAAAAGGAGCGGATCTTCGAGCGGGGATTCGGGAAAAATACCGGACTTGGGTTGTTCCTTATACGGGAGATTCTTTCCTTAACCGGCATCACCATACACGAAACCGGCGAACCGGGTAACGGAGTACGGTTCGAGATGCTCGTGCCGAAGAGGCAGTACCGGTGTGCAGGTTCTCCGGGAAAGTAATTAATCGGCCTTTCCGCGTTCCTGCTGAAGTACCGGATTTGAAGGATAAGGAAACCGGGTTTTCACCTGCGGGTTGCTGCGCTGAAGAGGGAGCCGGTGCTGGAGATTTTTTTAAGATTTTTTTACCCGGTTCGATATGGGCCGGACATCCCCGTATCGGGAGAGGGACCGGGGGATGCATCCAACGGAGGCAATTTTAACCTCCGATTAACCATTTTTCCGGACATTTTGACACTGTTTCACGAAAAAATGACACTGTTGTTTGGGGAGACGCTCATTTTAATCCCCGATCGGCCGGAATCTGCCCTTTGGCTGCCTGGAATTGTCGGGCTGCTGCACTCATACAGCGGTGAATCGGCCGGGACAGGGGCAGGTGGCTGTGTGGGGGAAAACGGCCGGGAATGATTATGGAGGGCCTTCTTCTGGCATGTGTAAAATCTTCGTCGGAGGAATGCCCGCAGAACAAGCACCGGGTATTCCCCGGGAGGTCGGGGAGATATACCCAACGGGAGTCATTTCAGCCTCTGTTTCCTCGTTTTCCCGGGCCGAATGACACTGTTTCACGAAAAAATGACACTATTGTTTGGGAAGATGCCCGTTTTTGTCTTCAATTGGCAGGAATCGGCCCCCTGATTGCCCGGAATTGTCGGGCTGCTGCACTCATACAGCGGCGGATCAGCCGGGACAGGGGCAGGTGGCTGTGTAGGGGAAGAGGGGCTGGAACATGCATAGCGACTTTTCGGGAGGAGGTGGGGTTTCTTCGTCAAATGACCTCATAGATTCTTCATTTCTGTCAGGTCTTCCGGTTTTGTTGGAGATCGCAAGATTTCCGGCACCGGAAAAAACCGGTGATATAACTGTGGGTTGGCCTGGCAATCAGATCCTGCTGAAAATTTTTTTATCAGGGTCTGATTGATCCGGATCAGGATTTTGATCGCGATTGAAATTAAAAAATCGGATTGTGATTGAAAAAAAATCAGAGTCCGGTTGAAAAATTAAAATCACGATCCGGTTGTGAAAAGTTTAGTACATGTACACTTGTGCACTGCGACAGAGGCATGCCTGCAGGACCGGTTTTCCAATCAGGGTCTGCTGATAATTTTTTTATCAGGGTTTAATTGAAAATAAAAAATCATGATCCGGTTGAAAAATTAAAATCAAAGTCTGATTGATCCGGAACAGGTTTTCAATCGGGATCATGATCGCGATTAAATTTTTTAATCAGGATCTGATTGAAAACGTACAACCGGGATTTGTGGGATTTTCTCTCAAAGTCTTGTTGATTATCGGGCGGATTATCATAGCGATACCATACGCGCAAAACACCTCAAGGGGTTTTGCGGAAATCGCTATAGATTGACAGCATATTTTTTGAGAGGAAATTTTCCCTTAAAAACCGCAACGCCCCGGCCGGGACTTGAACCCGGGTCAAAAGCTCCGGAGGCTTCTAGGATGTCCACTACCCTACCGAGGCACTTTTACCTTATGTAATATCTCGCACTCCCATATAAAGACGGAGCATGAACCGGACATCTCCTTTTAATATCAGCATCCAAAATAAGACTCTGATGATGATCCGCGGATCTATCAGGGTTCTCGTACTCGTGCTTGCTTTGATTACCTGCAGCGGTTGCACACAGCCGGAAAAAATACTGCCGGATAAAACAATGGTGCAGGTTCCGGTGACTACTGGCATGAACAGTACTTCGGTTCCCGTTGGCATTCCGTCCCAGCCACATCAGGGACAGGACAGTATCATTCCCGCGCCTGTCACCGTCCTGTCCACAACGAGCCCGGCCGGGCAGGCAACACCTCCGGCACTTCCGTCAGGAAACCCGGAGCCCGCCGGTTTTGTGCGGTATACCGGCCCGGATTATTCCATTGATTACCCGGCTCCGTGGAGTACCAACAGTACCATTATTCCCCTCCCGGAATATCGTCATACGCAGTACGAGTGCACGGTCTCATCCGCCTATAACCTGGATCAGGAACTCCGTATGTACTTTTCCCGTGATGGCAGTACGCTCTTTTACTCCGCTGTCGTGAATACAGACCGGGACATCTGGCCCCGGACCGTGCAGGGGCGGGTTGTGTACGAAGATATTGTCAATGCGGTTCTCGGGAACCCGGAGAATTGTGCGAATCTGGAGGGCAATAAGGCATTCACGATTGCCGGTATCTCCCAGGTCCCCCTGGCCGGAGTTTCCTATACGGGAGTACGGGTGGATTTCGCCAAGGTTAATCTTACCGGGTTCACTGAAGGGACCGGGACCGTGTATGTCGTGACCGGGAAGAACCATAGCGGGGTATTCACGTTCTACAGTACCTCGATGGATGGAGATACACAGGCCAATCTTTCGCAATACATGTTCGACAGTCTGCACCTGGATTCCGGATTCTGAAAGCCGGGCCGGGAAAAACCCGGGAGGACAACCGAAGACCCGTCCGGCAAAGGAGTCGTCTGCCGGGAAGAGCATGTCAGGGACCAGTTTTTGCCCGTGGGGTCTTCTTGGCAATTCAGGAAATCCCCCGGTACACCAGAGATACACCGGGGCTATGCCGGTAGCAGGCAGGGAAATCTGGAAGGTATACGAGTAACTGAAGGATCCAAAATTAAGGTTTCTTCATCTGGTACATGTGCCAGATCTTGCAGGCGCCCTCGTGGCTGACCATGCACGGTCCCACGGGTTTCCGCGGATTGCAGACCTTCCCGAAGAGCTTGCAGTCAGGTGGCTGGGCAAGTCCCCGCAGGATCTTGTCGCACATACAGGCCGAGTGTTTTGTAATGTGTTTGAATTCAATCCCGAACTTCTTCTGCGCATCGTACTGTTCGAACTCTTTCCTGAGTCGGAGACCGGAGCCGGGGATAACCGGGAACCCGCGCCACTCGACATCGGAAGGTTCGAAGACCTCGTGCATGATCTTCTTTGCCTTCACGTTCCCTTCGCGGCTGACGGCGCGGGGGTAGGCATTGTCCACGCGGTGCGTTCCTTCTTTCACCTGCTGCACGAGCATCAGGAGGCCGAGCAGGATATCCTCTGCCTCGAAACCGGCCACAACCTGCGGGACCGGGAACACTTCGTACTCCTCGTACCCCATGATAACGCAGACATGGCCCGGGAGCATGAAGCCGTTGAGCTTTGCCTCGCCCTGTTCGAGCAGCCATTTCATGGCCGGCGGAACGATGCGGTGGCACGAGAGGATCGAGAAGTTTTTGGGAGGACTGGTGAGGAGCATCGCGGCAACAGTCGGAGCGGTGGTCTCGAATCCGACCGATATGAAGACAACCTCTTTATCGGTTTTCTTCGCAACCTCAATGGCCTTGTGGATCCCCTGGACGATCCGGATATCCCCGCCGCAGGACTCGAGCGTTCCCCGAGATCCCGGGACATGGAGGAGGTCGCCGTAGGTTGTGATGATACAGTCTTTGCCGGCAAGGTCGAGCGCGGCATCGATCTCACCCTGCGGCGTGATACAGACCGGACAGCCCGGGCCCATCACGATCTTCAGCTGCTCCGGCAGCAGGCTCCGGAGTCCCGTGCGTGCAATAGCCGCTTCATGCGTCCCGCAGATATGCATGAAGGTCATATCGCGGTCGACCATATCGTGGAGTTTTTCTGCAATCTCCTTTCCTGTCGCCATAAAAGATTCAAAAGTATTAATTTTACCATAACATAAGGGTACGTATGGATTTCTCAGGAATCGGACTGAATTACGTCCTTGCAGCGTTCACCATCCTCCTCGGGTTCATGATCGCCTTCATGGCCCGGAGACTTGTCCGCTGGCTGGAAGCAAAAGCCGGTGAGACCGAGACCCAGTGGGACGATATCCTCATCGCGGCGATCGGCACACCCGTCCAGTTCACGATCATCGTGCTTTCTGTGTATTATGGTCTTACCTACTTCGATGTCCTGCCCGCCAGTATGGCGTGGGTTTATGATCCTTCCTACATTACCTCGTTTTACATCCTGATCAGTGCGTGGATCATTTCCACGTTCCTTCATTCCATTATCCATATTTACGGTCGGAAGTTTGCAGAACAATCCGAGACCGACATGGATGACCGGCTTGTCGACCTGCTCGAACTGGTTATACGGTATGTTATCTGGTTTGCGGCAGTCATGGCCATTCTCAAGGTTCTCGGGATCGATGTCACCCCGCTGCTTGCGGGTGCGGGTATCGCGGGTATCGCTGTTGCGCTGGCGGCCCAGGACTTCATCTCCAATTTCTTTGGCGGGGCTATCATCACGGTTGACAAGCCGTTCAAGGTCGGCGACCGGATCAAGGTTGAGGATTATTATGGGGATGTCCTGTCTGTCGGCACCCGCAGCACGCGGATAAAGACCCTGGATTACCAGGTCGTCACCATCCCGAACAACAAGCTGACCACGAATATTATCGTCAATTATTCCGAACCTGACGAGAAACTGAGGATCACCATCCCCATCACAGTTGCCTACGGGACCGATCCCTTACGGGTCAAGAAGATCCTGCTCGAGATCGCCCACGATGCAATAAAAAATACCGGGTACCTTCTCGAAGACCCTGCACCTGCGGTCTTCTTCATGGAGTTTGCCGACTCCAGTATCAATTTTGTTCTCAAGGTCTGGATGCGGAAATACAGCCTTCCCGATGAGACCAAAGATGCCATCAACTGTTTGATTGCCGAGCGGTTTGCAAAGGAAGGTATCGAGATCCCGTTCCCGCAGATGGACGTGCACATGAAAAAGTAAATGCTTTTTTTACAGGATTATCCGGTTCTGACAATTACGAACGGTTCCTCATCTGTATTTCTGGTCCATGGTCCCTCTCCGCGTTTTCCGGAGATTCTCAGGGTTTTTCTTTACGTTTTCTCCAAACCTTCCGCAATGTTTTATAGGGATTACTCACAACGTTGTTAAGCAACCTGTCAAACGGGATATTCGGGAGTTTTTTCCGGCCAGGATGCAGCAGAATACAAAATAATCCATGCCTATGTGACACAGCCCGGCAGTGTGCCTCCTTGGTAAGGAGGAAGTCGCGAGTTCAAATCTCGCCATAGGCTCTTTTTATTCATTTCGCGATTTTTACGTTCATTTGAATGCGTTCATCATTTTTTATTGATTCCCCTTCGGCTGACACGCATCATAGGAACGTGAATAACCCGGTTACAGGGTAAATGCCACAACATTCCGGTTGCTGGCAGTGGCGCTCGTTGCTGGGAACGTGAACAGGATCTTCTTCACGGTCACCTTCTGGGGAATGACAAACGTCAGTTCTCCGGAACTGCTCTGGGAGGGGCTGAGATCATACATCACTTTCGATCCCATCGAGTACGGGAAATGACTTGCCCCTTCGGAATCTATCAGTTCGAAATCGCTGCCGGAGATTTTCAGGTTTCCGCTGGTCTGGTTGTTCTTCAGGTCTACCGAGACCAAAAAAAACTTGTTGGAATTGTAAGTGTTCTGCCCGTCGCGTGCTGAACTGAGGGTAATCTGGAATTCATTGGTACCCACCGCATGGTTTATGGGGTATTCCGGGATCTGCGAATCCACCCCGGATTTTTCTGATATCTTTTCAGACATATTCTGGCCAAATGTCTGTGAATAGTGGACTGCCGGAAGGATGACGAAGAGGATGAGAATGACAAAGACAACGAGAACCAGCCCGGCCTTCAGATGCGTGTTGATCTTTTCATCTTTTCGGGTATCACTTCCCAGTTTTGCACCGCAGTCAATGCAATGAGTGAAGAAATGGGGATTTGTTTTCCCGCACTTCTGGCATTTTTTTGAAGCCATGATTTCTTTTTCTCTCCATCCGGATCTGTTGTTCCTGATCCAAAGGTAAAACCAATGTACCGTGATAATTCGTTTTAAGGTTACCTTTACGATCCCGGGAAGCAGGATTATTGCACGAAATTATCACCTGTTTTTTTACGGTGATTGGGTACCATCCGCCAAAAACACGATCTGCTGTAACATCAAATCCACAATCCCGGCGATTGCTGAATAGAAGCCACCCGGGAATACCCAGAGATACATTTCACCAGATCATCATAAAGGTCATGGTGACGGCGAGTATATCCGGACTCCAGTTCTTTCAGGCCGAGCGGAAATTCCCTGGATTCACGCCATGATATTTCATCAGTCGTTCTTGAGCGAAAGACCAGAATCCTCCGATACCATTGATACAGACCTTCCCATTGACGAATCATGTGCCATGATCGGTTCGCATGTGACGGAAACCGTATGAGATGAGACCGTTCCGCCTTCGGAATTTATCGGTATACATGAGACTTCCGCGTTTCACCGTATTGATAACCGGTATCTGACACCGATCCGGGATTTTGCCGGCACGCGTTCTTCCAAAGATAACTACAGTTACCGGGTTGATGCAACCGATCCTGCGTATCCCCTCCCTCATAGGAATTCCGGCCTTGAATCATCGGGAACACAAATACCACCTGGGACTTACGGTTCCTTAACAAAGAACTGTCCGGAATAAATACCAAACCGGCAGAAACGGGAAATAATTCATAATCCGGCGCAACAACTCACCGGAAAAAGAAACAGTAATCAAACTCCGTACCCGGCAGCTGCAGGGGAACTGTCCTGCATATCGCCGGGAAAATAAGAAACCGACTGATAATCAGGAAGATAATGACAAGGATGAAAGCATAGATCCCGGCCTGGGCTGCATCCATCTCCATACAATGCCATCGGGATTTCCGGTATAAGAAATCTTTTACCCGGAACCCTGTTTGTACTTCCCCCTCTCCAGCAGGCAGTCCGCCAGCACCAGCGCGAGCATCGCCTCGGCAACCGGGATGATCCGGGGGACGATGCAGGGATCGTGCCTGCCGCCGACCGAGATATCCACCACGTTGCCGCGGGTGTCCCGGGTCTTCTGCGTCTTTGCGATGGACGGCGTCGGCTTCACGGCGATCCGCACGACAATGTCCTGCCCGGAGGAGATCCCCCCGAGAATGCCGCCGGCATGGTTGCTGGAAAAGCCGTCCCTTGTCATGGGGTCGTTGGTATGGCTCCCGAACGTTCCTGCAACGGCGAACCCGTCACCGATCTCAACGCCCTTCACGGCTCCGATCCCCATCATGGCGCCGGCGATCGCTGCGTCCAGTTTCCCGAAAACCGGATCTCCCAGCCCGGCAGGGCAGCCCGTTGCCACGATCTCGGCTATCCCTCCCACGGAATCGCCGGCTTCCTTCGCTGCAAGGATCTCGTGCTCGATCGCGGCCGGTTCCGTTTTCCCGTGGACCGAAACGATCCTGCCGCTCACGGTGATCCCGTGCAGGGACAGGTATTTCATGGCAAGAGCGCCGGCAGCGACCCTTCCTATGGTTTCGCGTCCCGAGCTCCTGCCCCCGCCCCGGTGGTCGCGGATGC
>Ga0116170_10006113_pt1 | contig 10619 bp, 11 predicted proteins | sample AD_JPNHW1_MetaG_FD_89797 | JGI IMG/M metagenome (GOLD analysis project Ga0116170, IMG submission 89797) | Active sludge microbial communities of municipal wastewater-treating anaerobic digesters from Japan - AD_JPNHW1_MetaG | ecosystem: Engineered > Bioreactor > Anaerobic > Digestate | place...
ACTATTCCGTGTTCTTCAGCTACAGCCAGGGTTACCAGCCTTACGGCATGAGCAAGACCATCAACATTCCTTATCTAGGCAGGGTGAACAACGACCTGAAACCGGAGCGCGGAACCCAGTATGAACTCGGGACCAAGGGAAGTTTCCTGAAAAAGCGGCTGGTTTATCAGTTGGCTCTCTTTTACCTGGATATCGCCGACAAAGTGACCACGCAGAGCGTTTACAAGCCCAACGGCTCGATCCTCTACTCATGGTACACCAATTCGGGTCGCCAGATCAACAAGGGGATCGAACTCAGTGCCGGCTATTCGCTTGTCAACCGCCCCGAAAGCTTCGTCTCCACCGTCCAGCCATTCTTTTCGCTCACGTATTCCGATTTCACTTTCAAGGATTTTAAAAGCGATAACAACAACGACAAGAATACGGTCGATTACGACGGGAAAAAGGCTTCTATCCCGCCGGTCCTGTTCAATCTCGGGCTCGATGTCAGTATCCGTTGGGGATTTTACCTGAACACAACCTTCCGGTACGTTGACAAACGGCCCGGCGACTATGCCAACCTGCATTATGCCAAGGCTTACACCACCGTTGCCGCCACACTCGGGTACCGTCACACCTTCTTCAACCACCTGTCGCTCAATGTGGCCGCAGTGGGGAACAACCTGACCAACGAGCTTTACTACTACGGCGGTGGAAGCAGCATCACCCCCATAGGGGCCGCTTACATCCCGGCGCCCTATAAATCAACCTTTTACGGAAAGGTCAACCTCAGCTATACCTTTTAATCCCCCTGGTGAAGGCCGTGGCCCTTTCGAGGCGGCATGGCCTTCACCTTCCTTTAAACCATCCCGACTATGAAAAGATCCAGAATGATAATCCTGGCACCGGTGATGATACTCCTGATCGCAGCGGGAGTGACCGGATGCAAGAAAGACAGCAATACTACCGTTCCGGTGGTGACCACGACCGCGGTTACCGCCATCGGGACCGACCGCGCCACCGGGGGAGGGACTGTGAGCAGCGATGGCGGGGGGGCGATCACCGCCCGCGGACTCTGCTGGAGCGCGGAACGGATTCCCACCATGTCCGATCATCTCGTGGCCGGAGAAACCGGCACAGGCCCCTTCACCCTGACCATCGGGGACCTTATCCGAAACACGACCTATTACGTGATGGCGTATGCCACCAACAGCGCGGGTACAGGCTACGGAGAGGTTCTATCGTTCACGACAGAAAAAGGCTCTGCTGCGGTGACCGATATTGACGGAAATGTTTACGATACCGTTCGAATCGGCGCCCAGACCTGGATGGTGCAGAACCTGCGGGTTACGCATTACCGCAACGGCGATACGATCCCTCACCGGAAGGACAATACGCAGTGGTGCAACTTCATCAGCGGGGCTTACTGCAATTATTCAAACGATGTAGATAAGGGCGCTGTTTACGGGCGATTGTACAACTGGTACGCGGTGAACGACCCGAGGAAGATCGCCCCGGAAGGCTGGCATGTGGCGACTGATGCCGAATGGCAAGCCCTCTGCGATTACCTGGGCGGCCTTACCGTGGCGGGAGGGAAGCTGAAAGAGGCGGGTCTCACCCACTGGGAAACACCGAACACGGCGGCCTCCAACGAGTCGGGTTTCACCGGACTGCCTGCGGGTACACGCTTCGGTGAATACGGAATTCCGGGTTACGGTACCTTCACCCGAATCAACAAGACGGCAGAGTGGTGGACCGCCGACGAGCAACGGAGCTGGGGAATCAGCTTCGACAGCGGGGAACTGATCCACAATACGGACAGTCGCTGGACCGACGGATTCAGTGTACGATGCATAAAGGATAACTGATCATAACCGGAAAATAACAGGGAACATGAAAAATGACATTGTATCCGGCAGGCTTCTGCTGATAACGGCATCGATTCTGCTGGTTGCCGGCGGCTGCAAGGAAAAGCGCGTGGAGAACATTCTGCCCAGGATCGATCAGATCGATCGAACCTCCGTTTCCATCTCGTGGGAGACAAAAAGCAAATCGGAGGGAACGCTCGTTTACCGGAAAGCCGACAAGACCACCGGACGACCGTCAAACGCCAAAGATACACGGGAAACCGCATACCATTCGGTGCAGGTAACTGACCTGCTCCCGGGAACCCTTTATTCCTACTGGATCAAGGATTCGAAAACGCGGTTCACCTTCCGGACCGAACCGGAAGGCGACCGTCGTTTCTCCTTTCTCCTGTGTCGCGGAGGACATCCGAAAGAGGAGCTGAACCTGGCAAAATCTGAAGAGTGCAGTTTTTTACTTACTCTGGGCAAGGCTGACAGTGGCGATTTTCGTGAGATCAACGCCTTTGTTCCGATCCTGTCCCTGACCGGGAAAGACTCGCTCCATGCCACCGGAGGATATCGTATTATTGGTTACGGAAACCTGGCCCTCTTACTGGTGAATGAGGTTACGTCGCTTGAGGAGGCCCTCCGGGCACTCCCCATCGACCGGCCCGCCGCTGTCATTTTGCAGGTAAAAGGTATGGAAGCCGGCCGGGAAACACTTCTCAGACATCCGATTCACGCGAGCCTGGCAGGCTATGCAGGCAGACACACCGGAAATCCCCTGCTTTTTGCAGCGATCGTCCCTGGCCCGTCCATCGTGACCGGCAGCGGTGAGTCAACCCAGGACCCAACCACGACCGGTTTCAGCGCATCCGGGGTGAACTATTTCTTCCTTCCCCCGGGGAACGGAAGAGATTCGGGGGCGGTGGTCCTGACGGTGGAAGGGCAGGCCTCGTCGGTTTATTTTCCCGGCCGGGATACCGATTGCGACCTGAGCCTTCCCGCGGCCCATGCCGGTAAGACTTGTCTTTCATGCAACCGACTGGGCAAGCGCGGTGAATACCGGCAGAGCATCGGGGCATTTACCCGGTTCATCCGGGAAAACGGCAAGAAATTCAGGACCGACCAGGCCTATTATTCGGTGGCCCGGATTTATGAGGAGAACCTGTTCGACTTCGCACAGGCGGGGGACTGGTACAGCCAACTTGCCGACAGTTTCCCGATGAGTGATTTTCAGGCGCAGGCAACCGAACGGGTACGTTATCTAAAGGATTTTTCAGGCGGCGACTATACCCCTCTGCAGGAGTTCGAAAAGATCCGGCAGGCCTGGCAGGCAACAGGCGAAACGTCGGTGCGGCAACAGTCGCAGCGGAAACCGTTGACAGCCGCCCAGGAGAAACTGCTTGACCAGGCGGAGGAAATTGCACGGAAATACCCGAACCACCCTTCCTTCCCGCTGATCATGGCCTGGATTGCCGACTGCTTTCGCTACCACGATCCCGGCCGGGCCCTGAATTACTACGACCGTGTCAACAACACCTTCCCTGAATTCAGCCTGGCCCATGAAATTCCTTTCCGCATTGCCGAGACATACCTCGATTGTGGCAGGATCGCCGAAGCCAGGGAATCGTTTCGCTTTGTTAAAAAGGTGTTACCGCAATTGTCGGAAAGGGCCGATGCCCAGCTCGACAAGATCCGGGTCCGGACCCTGCGGTCGAACCTTTCCACCGGGGCCTGGAGCCTGGGTGTTGTGTTGCTTCTGGCCGGGTTCCTCTTCCGACCGGCGGGGATCCGGCGGCCCCGGATGAAGATCCTCCTCTTTACCGTTCTCGGGTTTATCTACTCATTCGGCATGTTCTTCATTGCCGCCCGGGAAGAGATTACCGAGGATTTCAATGGTTCGGTCCGCGAGATCCTCTGGTTCTTCCTGGCTTTTACTGCCGTTTTCAGCCTGTCCCTGATCACTGCCAGAACCTATACCCTTAAACTTTCACGGCACGGGGGCTGGAAAGGACGCGTGGCCGGAAGCTTCCTGGGACTGGTCGTATTCATGTGCGGGTTTTACCTGACCGTCTATTACATCTATCCCCAGTATTTGTCATTTATCAATCTGTAATTCAAATAAATAATGAAAAGACAAGGAAAAATTCTGCGGGTAAAATCCGGCTATAATCCCAATTCCAGTTCGGTGGGGAGTATCATCCCGCTTTTTATCTACCTGTTCGGAATTGCCGGGTCCGCTACGATTTTCATAACCAACCTGTTCCAGGGAACCGACCGGGTGATCCGGCAGAAGCGAAAAGGACTCACACCGGTCAGGGCCGATAAAAAAGAGTAAGATGAAATACAGGTATGAACAATTCGGGGGGATCATCGCAAGTGATGATCCCCCTTTCCTGGCGTTTGTCGACCGCGACTACATGGCCGGCTGCGGATTGCCCCCGTCCGGCCTTTGGGAAGGAACACCTTTGCCACCCGGGATCCTGACGGCGCCCACGGAAGTTCATTTTGCAGTCACCAACCGTTGCTCGGCCGGGTGCAGCCACTGTTACATGGACGGGGGAAACCCGGATCCGGGCGAGCTTGATACGGGACAAATGAAGGCGGCTCTGGAGATCCTGGCCGGAATGGGCGTTTTCCACATTGCCATGGGAGGCGGGGAGGCGCTGGAGCGGGAGGACTTGTTCGAGCTGGCTGAATATGCACGGGGTTGTGGCCTGGTACCCAACCTGACCGTTTCGGGCCGGGGAATCACCGCCGAAAATGCCGCATCGATGAAGGTGTTCGGCCAGGTTAACATCTCCCTCGACGGGGTGGGAATCAACTCGGGTATATACCGGGGAACTGATCAGTTTGAAACGGCCGACCGGGCCTTCAGGCTGTTACGGGAACACGGAATGCAACCGGGAATAAACTGTGTGCTGGGCAGGAAAAATCTGAAGGAGATCGGGAACCTGTTCCGGTACGCCCGATCGAGGGAGGTCGAAGAGATCGAATTTCTCCGGTTCAAACCATCGGGCAGGGGGAAAGCCGATTACCTGGACAACCGGCTGACCTATGAGCAGAATATCCTGCTGGCCGCCCTGTTGGCTGATAGTTCGAAACGGTACGGAGTGACAGCCAAGATCGACTGCTCCCTGGTGCCCATGCTTTGCTACTCGCTTCCGGGTGTGGATCTGCTGGAAGCCCTGGGAACTTACGGCTGTGAGGCTGGAAATGTACTGCTCGGGATCCGTAGCAACGGAACGGTATCAGGATGCTCGTTTCTCGAAGAGAGCCCGGTATCGGTATTCGACCTGCCGAAAGAATACGGCAACCTTTTTTCAGGGTACAGGCAATGGACCGAAAAGGCTCCCGAACCGTGCCGTTCCTGTCGCTACCTGCAGATCTGCAAGGGCGGATGCCATGCCGTGAGCCGTTACCTGTTCGGGGATGAAGGCAGACCCGATCCTGATTGCCCCTTCGTGATCGAATATGAACTCAGAAATGCTAAACCAAACCACTCACTCAGACATTGAAGCACTATGGAAGAAATCAAAAATACAAACACGGAAAACAACGGGATAGGCGGAATCCCGGTCAGGAAAAGACTTCGCTGGAACAACCGGGCGATCCACCGCGATCTTGCCTATTTTTACTTCGGGCTCATTCTCTCGTTTTCCCTTTCGGGGTTTGTGCTGAATCACCGAACCGACTGGCACCTGGACCAGTATACGGTGTCGTCGCGGCAGATCCGGATCGATCTCGGGCAATCGCCCGTGGGATCCGGACAACTAGCTGCCCGGGAATCTGCCCCGGGAGAACAGCCGGAAACGGCATCCGGTGGACGGAAGGGAAGGGGTCCGGGTCACAGACACGGTGGCCAGGGGTTGAACGGGACGCGCAATGAAGGAGGTGGTGTGATGATTCCCGAAAGCTTTGCCCGCGATTTTGCCCGTCAGTTCGGCATAACCGATTCGCTGCGCAGGCAGTTCATCCAGCGGGGGATAATCCGGCTCAACTTTGTCAACCATTCAGCCGAGATCAACATGCGCACCGGGTGGGGACAGATCACCGAATTCCGTAAAACACCGGTAATCAGCCAGATGGTGCAGTTGCACAGGAGCAACTCGCCCGCCTGGGTTTGTTTTTCCGACACCTTTGCTATCAGCATGATCATCATCGCCATCACCGGCGTGCTGCTCCCGAAAGGGAGAAACAGCTTTGCCCGCAGGGGATGGGTCTTTACGGCTGCCGGCCTGATCATCCCGCTGGCCATTCTTTTTATCATACTCTGAGCCATGATGAACCCGGCACACCTGCACCTGGCCGTATGCCACCTGCCTGTGGCTGGACTTGCTTTTTCGATCGGGGTGGCAATTTGCGGTCTGGTCCGAAAGAACCGCGATTTCATCCGCCTGGCCTTTGTGTGCTATATCTTATGCGGGATCTTTGTTTCGGCTGCCTTTGCTACCGGCGACGGGGCGGAAAAGGTGATGGAACTGTTTCCCGGGATTGGCGAGGATCAGATCGGACCGCACGAAAACATGGCAATGTTTTTCTTTATAGGACTGATGATGATTGCCGCTGCCGCCATTGTCGGGCTTATTGAAAGCCGGAACAACGAAACTCTGTTACGGAAATTCAACCTTGTGTTACTGGTATGTGCGATACTGGTGGCATATTCTGCTTTTCTTACGGCCCGCTCAGGCGGTTTGATACGGCACGAGGAGGTTAAAACGGCCCCGGTCACGAACGGTACTTCACCAGGTTGATCAGCAGCACGCTTCCCAGGATCACGGCAAGTCCGCAAACCTGTAAGAGACTCAGGTGCTCGCCAGCGAAAAATACGCCCAGGAGAACGGCGATCACAGGATTCACATAGGCGTAGGTACTCACCTGGGCCGGCGGCCGGATCCGCAGCAGCCACACATAGGCGCTGTAGGCGACCAGCGACCCGAAAACCACCAGGTAGGCGACCGAAAGCCATGCTCCGGCCGAAACATGCTGCCATCCAACCTTCTTCCATTCGCCGAGGAGGAGGCTCCAGGCCAGGAACGCGATCCCCGCCGTTAGCATCTGCCAGGCGGAGGTCAGATTGGCTGACCCTGGGCGCGATACCGCGAGATCAGCGAACCGCCGGCCCAGCAGGCCGTTCCGACAAGCAGGATACCCAGCCCGGCCAGTTCCATCGTGTTCCCGGAATGACTGAACACGCCGGTCACTTTCTCCGCAAACATCAGGTTGACGCCAAAGAAACCGAAAATCAGCCCGGCAATGACCGAACGGCTGCGCAGATTCTGCTTCCACATCGGGTAATCGAGCAGGACAAACCAGAACGGGGAGGAGGAGATCAGGATGGCGACCAGCGAACTGGGCAACCACTGCTCCGCCCAGATCACGGCCCCGGTGCCCATGAAAAGCAGCATCAACCCTGTGACCGCGGCGGTTTTAACTTGCTGCCAAGTGCCAAAACCTTCGCCCCGGGCCGCGCTCCACGCCAGCAGCAGGGTGCCGGCCGCAAGGAAGCGGAAAGCTCCCAGTATCATAGGGGGCAGTTCTCTGACTGCCACCTGGATGAAAAAGTAGGTGGAACCCCAAACGATGTACACGATGGCGAAAGCCAGGACAACAAGCCAGGGAGAAGCGGGTTTTGAAGAAGAATTCGGCATGGGATCGGTCGGTGGCGCAAAGGTACGTCATTCCTCGCCGGGATGCCCCGAACGAATCAATTTTCGCCCAGCCACCGGAATAGATTCAGCATAAACCGTGCGTTTTGGGGAGCGTCGGGAGAGTTGAATCCTACCGGCATCTGCCCGTTCACGATCTGGGCAGTGAACATGGCAGCCTCCCCGAAAACGGCTATTTTACCTTTTCCGACGGATGCGATGGCTCCCTGGTAATAACCCTCCAGCGATTGCCGGGGCGTATTATCGTGAAACTGCCACGCCGTGTCGGGTTCGAGGGACCAGTGGTCGGACCGGAATACCAGGATCGGGATGGCCCGGTCGGGAATCCGGAATGCCGAGCCGGTGAAGGTGGCCACACGGTCAATCCTGTCGGCCGGATCCGTTGTGGTCGTCACCGGTGAATGGCCCAGGGTGTTGTCGGCCGGCGAAAATACCGACGGGGGCCAGCTTCTTTCGCCTGTGAAGGCGAACCCGTTCAGGAAGGCGAATCCGAAGGCATTGCCAAGGTCCTGCGCCGCCCCGGCAAAGGGCATATGGTCGGCGATGAGCAGCAGCCTCCCGCCCTCTTCCACCCATTTTCGGATGGTCCTGATCTCGGTGGGAGTGAAGGCCGAAGGGGTGGGCAGCGCCCAACTGTTTTCGTTCGATGCATTCAGCGCGTTGGCGATCACCAGAATACGGCATTGATCCAACACCGTAGGGCCTGCGATTTCATGGGAAAGTGAGGCGACCCGGTATCCATCCCCTTCGAGCAGGTGTGCGAACGCTGTGAACCCGCCCTCCCGGGTGTGGAAGTTGTGATGGGCGCCATCGATCAGCACCCGGGGGCCTCTGCCGGAGGGATAGGATGGGTGCGGATTATCGAAGCGGAAGAGCGTATCCGGGACCTGCTGGGCGGAGAGGATCCCGCCCGGAATGAATAAAACCAGAGTCAGGAATTTGGAAATCAAAAGGATGAAATTTCTTATCATATCCGGGAAGGAAAATTATAATCCATGAGAATATTACCGGAGATAAAGGTAACCGGACGCTCCTTCCCGACCAAATCCGATCGGTGAAAAAAGGTTCAGGGACGGCAACTGCCGCCTTACCGGCGGCGATCGTCATCTACTTTTCAAAACAGGCTGTAAAACAGCAGGCACAGGAAAAAACGGTCAATCAATCATTCGTGTGGTTGACAGATTCCTTCTCGCTATATTTGTGTTCCGTTTTGGAGAGTATGCGCAGAACGGCCATCAATGATTAAGAAGATCGTGTGCGCGATACCGTGAAAAGACGATGAACCTGCTCACATGTCGGAACACACAGACCGCTACACCTTTTCCAGGGTCTCCGGACCGGAGGGTTATCGCATCGCCCGGGAACTCTTCCGCGAATATGCCTCCACCCTTGATTTCGACCTCTGTTTCCAGGATTTTGAAGGAGAACTGGCCGGGATCGAGGTCATGTACGCCCCTTCCGGCGGAGGGATCATCCTGATGAAGGAGGAGGTAACGGGAACCTTCCCCGGCTGCGCGGCGATCCGGCGCATCGATACCGGCACGGCCGAACTGAAACGGATGTACATCCGCGATACCTGCCGCGGCCGGGGTCTGGGCCGCCGCCTGCTTGACGAAGCAATTGACCTTGCCAGAGGACTGAACTACCGGGTCATTCGACTCGATACCATGCCCACCATGTCGGCTGCCATCGCCCTGTACAAAAGCGCCGGGTTCCGCGAGATCCCTCCTTACCGGTTCAATCCCGACCAGGGGGCCGTTTTCATGGAAAAACACCTCTGATCCCATGCCGGTCTGGAACCTGTGGCACGGATGCCGGAAGATCAGCGAAGGCTGCCGGAACTGTTATGTATATCGCATCGATGCCGGTTTCGATCGCGACGCATCACAGGTCAGGAAGACCGGCGATTTCCGGCTGCCGGTGAAACGAGACCGCCGGGGAGCCTACAAGGTGGCCTCCGGAGAGACGTTATACACCTGTTTTTCTTCCGATTTTTTTCTGGATGAAGCCGACGAATGGCGGGAGGATGCCTGGCAGATGATGCGGATGCGCCATGACCTGAATTTTTTCATCATCACCAAAAGGATCGAGCGGTTCCTGTCCTGTGTGCCATCCGACTGGGGCGAGGGATGGGAACATGTGACGATCGGAGTCACCTGCGAGAACCAGGCGATGGCCGACCGCCGGCTCCGGGTCTTCGACAGTCTTCCTGTCAGGCATAAGTACATCATCTGCGAACCCCTGCTCGGCCCGGTGGATATTTCCCGCTGGCTGAACCGATCGGTTGAATCGGTGGTGGCGGGTGGAGAATCGGGCGGGGAGGCGCGGCCGTGTCATTACGACTGGGTGCTGGCGCTGCGCGATCAGTGCCGCGTGGCCGGGGTTGCCTTTCACTTCAAGCAGACGGGTGCGAAATTCGTCAAGGACGGACGCCTCTGGACCATCCCGAGAAGGAAGCAGCATAGCCAGGCGGCCCGGGCGGGCATCGATTTACCGGTCCGCCTGTAACCGGGTTTTACATGGCCAATCTCCTCTTCACGAATGCCACCACTTCCTCCATCGCCTCCGTCGCCTCGGGGAACATAGGAGCCAGGAGCGGGTAACAGTGGACCTGTCTTTCGCCGGGCTGCCAGGTGACATCGACCCCGGCTTCTTTCGCTTTTTGCGCGAATCTCGCGCCATCGTCGAATAGTTCGTCGTCGGTGCCTGCGTTGAGGTAGAGTGGGGGCAGCCCGGCCGGGTTACCGAAGAGGGGCGAGACAAACGGATCGGCCGGGTCGTGGTTGCCGGCATAGTGACGGCTGAATACTGTCCACGAATTCATCGGAGCGAGCGAATACCGGTTTTTTGTATGGTACGAGTCGCCCGAACAGGTGAGGTCGGTCCACGGCGAAAGGGCTACAGCCCCTGCCGGCAGGGCGATCGCCCGTTCTTTCAGGGCGAGAAGCAGGGCCAGGGTCAGTCCGCCCCCGGCCGATTCACCGGCGACCAGGATATGGTGCGGCAGGAACCCGGAATTCAGCAGTGCGGAATAGACCGCCACCGAATCGTCCAGTGCGGCCGGATAAGGGTGCTCGGGGGCGAGACGGTATTCGTACACCAGGCAGGTAACGCCGCATCG
>Ga0116170_10006114_pt1 | contig 10619 bp, 6 predicted proteins | sample AD_JPNHW1_MetaG_FD_89797 | JGI IMG/M metagenome (GOLD analysis project Ga0116170, IMG submission 89797) | Active sludge microbial communities of municipal wastewater-treating anaerobic digesters from Japan - AD_JPNHW1_MetaG | ecosystem: Engineered > Bioreactor > Anaerobic > Digestate | place...
ATGCTGACCATTAATTCCAAAATCAGTCTGGTATTCGATTCTTTTATTTCGCCATGGGGCCCTGAACGAACCAATACCGAATGGACCGACCACGGACAATGGAAAGACGGGAACTATCAGCCCAATTATGTTCTAACCACCCGAACCGAACGAAGCCCAACCCTTGCGATATTCCTGCCCGGAATACGATGGAAACTCGATTCCCGGAAAGCTTTTCAATTTGGCTTTACAGGAGTTTATTATGACGGAGAATTTGTGCCCTTCCCGGTTCCGATGGTTCAGTGGTATCTCAAAATATAATTACCGTTTTACAATCTTTTCGGTCTGATAAAAAGTTCCGGAAGAAAGATTCATATAATAAACCCCTCGATCCAAATTGCTGATATCAATTGTTTGAGCGAATGTCGAGAGTTGTTCCGATTGTATTATGGCACCAGAAATGGAGAAAATCTCAACTTGCAGATTCACATCATCGGGAATATTTGTCAAAGAAACCTTATCCGTCGCTGGGTTCGGATAGACTTTCACTTTCTTCTCATTAAGCCGGTAATCTTTTTGTGAAGTGTATTCATTGGTAGGATCGACCAACAACATGGTACCAAAATAATCGGAATTGATATAACTATCATTCTCGTGACCTTTTGGCATAACAACTGAACCGATAAAGTTCTCCCGTTCACGGGTTTCATCATTATCACAGTAAGCAATCGAAAAACCCATCAGTTTATTGGGCGAAAGATAAACCCTGCTTGGATCAGGATTGCTATAAACAAAGCTTTTATCAAACATTTTAACAGCAAACTCCCAACGATACATATGATCGCCAATGGTATCCATCCTCATGGTTATGTTATTCCGGCAGTTGATTGTAGTTCCATTGGTACCAGCCCCGTCAATCACGTCATAAAATGTGCTGCAATGATAAGCAAATGCACTGTTATTATATTGATGATTCCCGCCGGAACGATCTTCATCGATAAAAATCTCGACACAATCGTCGTTCCAATAATTATCCAGCGGAGAAGAATGATCGTCAGAAAGACTATCGTCAACCACTTCAACCAAAACATACAAATAATCCTTATCCCAGGCAGTTTTAAATTTACCAACAAAATCACCTTCAGCCATCGCATTCCCCAGCCAAACTTGTTCTATTGGGTGCCACGCTGCTTTTCCCCAGCAAGCATCCAAATCATTTCCGTCGATAACTACCGGAGTCTTGGCATAATAGGTATAAATGGTATCTTGTTGGGTTTGGGCGAATAATAAGTTAAGAGTTAAAACAGTGAAAATAATTGTAAAGATTGGTTTCATCATGGTTTATATTTAATTAAAAATTTCGCTAAAGATAAATCGTTAGCAACAAAAAAACAGTTATTTTATTCAAATATGTGATTATTTGTTCCCGGTTACCGGGAAGAATGAATAAGGGCAGATCGAAGATCCGCCCTTATTTTTAAAATACGTTCTATCGATCGATTGGCAAATACCAGTGATCTTCATTCATCCAATAATTCTTTACTTTTTCCTGCATTTCTGCCGGATATTTTGCGGCAACCCGATTAGCCAGATATCCCGGATCTCCGCGACGTTTAGCAATCCTCATGAGATCGAACATTCGATATCCTTCAAAAGCCAGTTCCATCGACCGCTCATCGGTAATATAATCTTCGACCATCTCAATGATTTGGTTCGGATCAGTGACTGACGAGGGAATCGTAACTGATTCCAAATAAGCCCGTCCCCTGATTCCCAAGTTTTTGGACCAACTCATAAAAAATCGGGGCCGTCTCTTTTCACTTACAACCCCCTGATTCAAAAGGATAAGAGCCAAATCACTCTGGCCTGATCGGTTCAACGCTTCAGCCAACAACAGATGGATATCACCACATCGCATAAAAGGAATATCTTCGCCATACCCATTGCTTGATTCTTCAAGCAAATATTTCTTAATATACGTTGAACTTGAATTCTCAAGGGTGTCGATTGCAACACCAATTCCCCGGTAAATGTCTCCAACAAATTTATTTTTTTGAACCTGAGACATATATTTATCATAAATCACTGATGATGGTTTCACCACAAATTGATTCGATGGATGCGTCCATACCGCCAATGGATTAACCTGATTTTCGGTGGCATTATAAACCAAAACCCCAATATTCTCAGTTGAGCTGCTAGTTCCTCCAATAAAAATGTTCTTCCAAAGCTCTTTGAAATATTCTTCCGTTACCTTGTAGGTATAAGTGCCATTCTGAAAGCTTTCCATCGCCATTTTCAGGTAGGTAATGGCATTATCATAATCGTTTTTCTCCAGGTACAATTCACCCAACACCGCTTTACAAATCGGGAAATTACTAAATGAATATTCAACAATATTTTCATCGGTATGAATATAAGGTAACAGCTGATTGATCAGTGTATCGACCATCGCATCCTTGGGAATATACAATTGAGTTAGATTATCGGGTAATTCCGACAAATTATCCGGGATATAAGCGGCTTCCCCATTTAATCGCACCAATTGGAAGTAGGCCCATGAACGAATACATACAAGAAAACCAGCATATTGATGTTGAAGTTCTTCATCAAAATCGGGGACTGATTCCGGGACTCTACCAATATTGGCCAATACTTCATTGGCATTAATAATAACCTTATATAATCCACTTACGTCGAGATAAGGATTTGTTTTATCAAACTCCTGATTGTAAATAGCCTTCAGATTCAGGTCGGCATTATTGGTTACATCCATCATATCCGACCGTAACCCATCGACCATAATAAGATTCGGAAAAGTTTCCTTCAACGAAGTAAGAACACCGTTCGTGGAAGTTCCTAAATCGTTCATCGTTTGATAATGATCTTTGGGCTCGATATAAACGCCGGTTTGCTGATCAAAGAATTTATCTCCACAGGAATAAACCGTCAAAACAATTAAGATCAAACCCAAATTCCGGATGACCGTATTTAATGATATTGTTTTCATAGTATTAAATTATAAATCGAGTTTTAATCCAAATATGAATGAGCGCACATGTGGAATTTTTCCATAATCAATCCCCATATAAAATGGGCTGTTTGAATACATAAACTCAGGATCATACCCCGAATATTTGGTAATGGCGAACAAGTTATTCCCGGTAACATACAATGTCAAACCTCTGTAGAATTTGGTTGAAGGCATTTCGTAGCTAACGGATAACTGTTTCAGACTTAGGTAAGATCCATCTTCAATCCATCGATTGGAAAAGACACTATTCCCGGAAGGATCGCCATAGGCTGCCCGTGGTAAGGTGCCATTATTGTTCGATGAAGTCCAGCGATCAAGAACAGTATTGAGTTGATTACAATAGGTATCCATTGATTCTGCGTTGCGTCTGACGAAGTTATAAATTTCATTACCAACTGAATAATTGAAAAGAGCTGACACCTGAATCTTTCCAAATTCCAGGGCAGCAGTAATACCACCAAAGAAATCGGGATTAGGATCTCCAATACTTACTTTATCCAAATCATTAATGATCTTGTTGCCATCCACATCGACGAAGCGGATGTCTCCTGCTTTCAACTTATTTCCTTTAGTTCCTGTATATTGTGATGCTTCCTCATCGGTTTGAAACAGACCATTGGTTTTATATCCATAAAAGGCATTCATCGCCCCCCCTACCTGAGTAATATATTCAGCATCGCCTGTTTGAGTGATAATATTCTCCTGTGTCGTTTTAATGAATGTCAACTGATCAATATTTTGCTTTTGCAGAGTAATGGTTGCGCCAAGTTTTAATGTGGCAGTACCAAGCTTGATTCTTTCATCAAGTCCAGCTTCCAAACCGGTAATACTAAGCTTACCTCCATTGTCATAATACGTTGTATAACCATAAGTGGCTGGCAATGCTTGTTGGATAATCAGGTTATTAACCATCGATTTAAAGAAATCGACATGAATATTTGTGGTCTGATGAAACAATGTAAGATCGAGCCCGCCATTGATTGTCATTTTTCTCTCAAGTTCCAGATTCGGGTTCGGAATTGCCTCTCGAACCGGCACGCCATACGTGTTATTTCGTACCTCGGTATAGTACAACTTTGAAAAGTCATAAACACTGCTATAGACATTTCCGGTAATCGACCAGTTGGTTCTGAGCTTTAAATCATCAATCCACTTAACATCTGATAGAAACTCTTCCGACGACAACCTCCATGCCGCACCAACAGAAGGAAAAAAATTGTAACGTTCATTCTTACTGGCTGCCGAATTTCCATCGACAGAAGCTCTAATACTTACATAATATTTACTCTGATAATTATAATCTGCCAGAGCAAAATAGGAGACCCAATAGAGCTTCCGGTTATCTCCGGTAGATGTTCTCAGATAGGTATACTTTGCTGCTTCACCCAGATTTTTGAAATCATCCGAAGGAGTGTTCAAACTGATAACCTTATTATATTTATAACTGTTCATCAGTATTCGTACTCCTGCCTGACCATTAAACATGTGACCTGCCGGTGTTGATCGGTGATAGTCGATTGTTGCAGTTTCCTGTGTTGAACGAAAATCGTTCACAAAAACCTGAGGACTATTCGCTGCAGAGTCAACCTGAACTAACCCTCGATTGGGTAAAAAGATATTTTCTCTGGCATTATTGAAATTAATACCCAAAATATTATTTAAGCTTAATTCGCTTGAAATATTATACTTAGCCTTTATTGAGCTCAAAAAATTGTAATTCCGGTCATCACCAATTGCATTCTTAATGATGGCGATCGGATTACTAACGTTAAAAACAGAGACATCATCCAGATAAGGAAGAGAAATACCGGTCATTTCATCAACGGCATCCGGTCTCAAAATTGGAGGGGTAAGAAGCCCGGAAACCAATGGATTCTTGAATGTGGAAGGTCCTTGATTAGCGACATAACTATCACCCAACGACAACTTCACATTGGGTGTAAGTGAAAATTTGTCGGTTACATTAATCATACCATTAACCCGAAGATTGAAACGGGAATATCTCGACCCTTCATATACACTATGATGGTTGAGATATCCAACCGAAATGTTATAGGTAGCAATATCATCCCCTCCTTTAAGGAAAACATGAAATTTGCTTATCGCTCCCGGAGAATACATTTCTCTCTGCCAGTCGGTATTATTATTATAACGATAGTATTCGTCGCTTCCTGACGAGCCATTCAACCAGGGGTACAACTGATCAATCGCCGAACCAGAGTATCCTTCTTCAGCCAAACGACCCAAAAAATAGGTTTTAAACTGTGATGCGTTCATCACATCAAGTTTTTTCGGCACCAAACTGATTCCCGTATAGGCAGAAGCCTGAATAACCGTACTGGCCTCGTTCTTCTGTTCAGTATTCACATAAATTATCCCATTGGAACCCAAAGCCCCAAAGTCTGAAATTCCATTTCGGATTACCGAAAGATCCGAAATATCCTCAATATCCAAAACATCCAGTGGATTGAGATAAAAACCCTCCATCAAACCGTTTGCCGAGTAATTATAATCCTCTATCATTCCATCAATAAATAGCAGGGGTTCATTTCGGCAATACATAGAGGAAACCCCACCCATATTGATCCATGACAAAGAACCTGGCAATCCGGAAGAACCAATGATATTTAAACCCGGCACTCTCCCTTGTAATCCGGTCTCAAACGAAGTTATCGCATTATTTTTAAGGTCAATCGAATTGATTGCTGTAGTAGAACTAACGGCATCTTTTAGACTCTTTGTTCCTGTTGGGGAATTATAAATTTCATCGAAAGATTTATTTCCCGTTGTAACCATCGAAACAGACAAATGGGCCCTACCCAGGAGGAAGATGTTCCTTTTGATATATCCAGGCAAATCAAAAATAAGCTCGGAATTAAGGTCAAGAACTTTAATCGAAAATTCACCCTTATCATTGGTTTCTGCCATTTCTCCCGTTGACGCAATGGTAACGGATACCTGTTTTAGCGGCAACCCGCTACCCGATTCAACAACTGTTCCCGAAACAGAAACAGTTTCGTTTTGAGCAAATACATTCTGGCTGCTGAATAAATTGATCAACAACAAAATAATTGCCAAACTGATTATATATCTATATTGTGTCATTTTTTAACTATTGGATTTGTGACATTCATACTATTACATTGGGGTAAAAACTACGGTATCCCAAAATAACGTTCCATAACTAACAGCAACCAATTTAATTGTGTGTGATTCTGTTTTATCCCAATCAACCACTGCCATTGACTTTGAATTCGCATCATCTGATTTCAAAAAACTGGCAGTGAGTACACCATCGACATATACATCGTATGCAACCCAGTTTGCCCAAATATTCCCGGTTATCTTGTATTTCCCCTTCATAATTTTGGGCGTAGTAATTTCGATCCACCAATATCCATTCATATTCAAGCAGTCGTGATTTGTCAGAGTGCCTGTATAATGATCTTTGTAATAATATTGCAGATAATCGCCTTCCCACTTAATGCTTTTGAAAGTATTTTTCCCGTCATACCATTTCATGTAATATTTTCCATAATAGTCACCCTGCTTGAAATCGAAGTAATCAGTCGTTTCAATCGTGACAGCGGCAGCAGCAGGTTGCGACACCTCTAATAAACCATTCACAGAATGTATTGCGGCATTCTTGCACGGATAATTCGATTCGGGAATAAGGAAAGCCGTATATTTATTCGCACTTGAACCCAGATTGATTTTATAATCATTACTGATAATGAGCGATATATTATTATCGCTCGATAAAATTGGATACAAAGTTGAACGCCCTTCATTCACAGGAAAATCGCTTAAAAAATAGGTTCCGGTCATGCAATGGTACTCCATGTAACGATAAAATCCATTTTTAAGCTCTCGAACAGTGCCCGGCGAATCGGTATATTTATTCACCAAATCATCGATGGAATAAATCCCGTTTGCATGATATACCGAATCGGAAACTGCCAAAATTGTAAACCGGGTTCTCGCAGAAGTAGTTCCATAAGGAAATGACACAACTTCAAGCGTATCTTTCAATCCGGTTAACTCCAACCCTTTGGTAAAGATTGTGAATTCCCCCAAATCATATAGTTTTTGATAAGCATTCATTGTAACCGGCTCAATTACCTTATCGATAATATGAATGTAGCCATTGGCAGCCTCAACATCCCTCTTGATAAGCTTTGAAGTCTTATTAAAATAAATATCGGCATTACGAAATTCAGTAGCGATTTTGTCATCCAACGCATTTGTCTCACGAAGGGATCCCAGACCAATATCACCAGAGAGAACTTCGCCTAAAATCAAATGATTTAATACCAAATTCTTTTGCGTTTCGAGGTCTATCCCATCAAGTGAAGAAACATTTTTGTTGGCATAATAAGCACGCATAGCATCATTGGTTGGCAACAATAAAGTATAAGGTCCCCGAATATTCAGCAAACTACTCATGTTTGTATTATTCAACAACTTTGCAAACTCAGAATATTGTTCATTGGAAGAAACATACTCTGTTATTACCTGATCTTTTGATTCCTTGGAATGAAACTCAGGTTGATCGACACAACCAGTAAATACCTGAGAATAAAATACAACTACCATCAGGTAAAAGATGGACGTTACTATTTTTTTATATTTGACTATATTCTTCATTGTATTCTATTTTACCTGTCATAATATGGATTCTGAACTAAATTCGGGTTATAGAGAATTTCCCTTTCCGGGATCGGCAGATAATAACTCATCGTATCAAGAACCTTAGTCCGAAGTACGGCTTGTTGTGCCACATCAGCGCCCGAAAGGATCATGTCGATAATAAGTTGCTTATTGGCAAAATGATTTCTCTTGGCCGCTCTCAATATATCAAACCAACGTTTGCCTTCAAGGGCAAATTCGCGTGCCCTTTCGTTCAGAATCGCTGTTCTCATGTCGCTTTTATTGGCAACTTCAACATAACTTAGCCCGGCACGCTCTTCGGTCAACCGTAAAAATTCGTTGGCTTCAGTTATATTATCCAGTTCATTCAATGCTTCTGCTTTCATCAGCAAAATATCGGCATAGCGATAATCGATAAAGTTTGCATCCCGCTGATTAGCCCCTCTGATAACAGAACTGTTCACCGTGATTCCCCGGTACTTCCATATTGGCCCATTGATCCCACACGTTCTAATATCCTCTGTACTAAACAATGTCTTCATCACGGCATCTTTCGTACCGATACAATCCGTACCCGTCGTTCCATCCGTCGAAATAAGCAAATAATTAGAATAGATAGGATTCTCCTGATTGTCGAGCCCATCATCAAATTGAATCTCAAAAATACTTTCAGCCAATGAATTTCCCGGATTATATAAATTAAACCAGGTAGCTGTTGGCTCTAAGCCATATAATCCTGAATTGATGATCGAATCACAGTAATCGATACACTTCTGATATTGTTCATTCCACAAATAGACATCGGCAAGTAAAGCCATAATGGAATACCGATTAGCCTTTCCTTTGAAATAGGTCAGGTTATTCTGATAAATAACCGGCCCTATTTTCTCCCTGGCACTATTCAAATCGGTAATAATTTGATTGATGATTTCGTGCTCGGGGCTTTTAGGCAAGAATAAATTCCCGGTATCTGATATGGACGGTTCGGTCACCAAAGGTACATCTTTCCATAACCTGACCAGATAAAAGTAATTTAAAGCCCTCAGGAACAATGCTTCACCATCGATACGATCTTTCATCTCCTGAGTAAAAGAATGATCTTTGGCCAGCACATCGTTGCTATAGTGCATCAGCGTGTTTGCATAATTTATCGTTTGATAGAACTCTTTCCAGCTAATCGCACTATTTGATGGACTAATATTGCTCCCTGCAATATTCTCAAGGCTCGGTGTGGAAATGTTTTCAGTGAATGTAAAAACATCGGCCCTGAGTTCTCCCCAAATAAAAGCATTGAGGGAATTATCCCGGTAGGAATCATAGGTCGCAGCCAAAGCGCCCTCGACATCGGATGTTTTGGTCCAGAAATTTTCTTTAATCAATCCACTGGTCGGTTTTACCGTTAACCAATCGGTACACCCAGTAAGTCCAATCAACGAAATGAAAACAAGAAAAATTCGAATGGTATATGTGTTATTTTTCTTCATGATTTTGCTCCTCCATTTTAGAAATTGACATTTACTCCTATCATTATTCTCCGACTTGGAGGTGTTCTGCTCGAATCTTTAGGCAACAATTTCGGATTCACAGGCGATCCAACATCCGGATCCTGACCCGAATATTTTGTCAGAGTGAATAAATCATACGCCGTTGCGAATAATTTCAAATCCCTGACTTTAAGTTTTTGGCAAAATTTTTCATCAAAAAGATAACTTACCGACAAGGTTTTCAATCGCAAATAGGAACCGTCCTCAACAAACCGATCAGATCCCAGCCAGTTGTATCCCTGTCCATAAAGAGCCCTCGGCATATCGGTATCATCACCTTCGCGACGCCATCTCCAGTTCGTTGCTTTGCTTTGATTTTCGTATCCATACATTTTTTCTGTATCCATACGAGTCTGATTGATAATCTTCTGTCCAACTTTGGTATAAAAGAATGTATTCAGAACAAAATGCTTATACTCTACCCTAAAACCAAATCCACCCATAAGACGAGGGTTCAAATCGCCAAGGTATTCAAGGTCGAGTTCGCTAATCTTACCATCATAGTTCTTATCGAAATATTTAGCATCACCCCCTTGAAACTCGTAACCACTTGATCCACCCATGATCATCCTCATCGGAGTTGTAGTTCCCAGTGCGTAAATTACATTTCCATTTTTGTCCTTTACAACGGCATCATCCGTCGATTTATACACCCCTTTGTATTTGTAACCAAAAAATCCACCCAGGGGCTTGCCTGGTTCAATGCTGATCTTATAATTCCATTCGCAAGCATATCTCCATATTCCAAACTATAATTCTCTGGTAATCGCAAAACGACGTTCATATTCCGTGAAATATTCATATTCACACTAAACTTGAGATCTTTTGTATCGATTACTTTGTACTCGGCTGAAAACTCAAGTCCACGGTTTTCCATTTCCCCATTATTAATGCTAACCGAAGAAAAACCATTAGCAGAAGGGATATCAGAATCCTTTAAATAAAGATTAGATGTTGTTTTCTTATAAAAATCAAAATCCACATTCAATCGATCCGAAATCCCATTAAAATCAAACCCAAGGTTATACTGGCTAACAGTTTCCCATCTCAAGCTGGTCAGTTCTATTCCATTGGGCTTTATACCCTGAATATCGAGATAAGAATAAGAAGAACCTGCCGAATAAGTATTGTAGTACAAGTAATTCTGATCGGGTGAATTTCCTGTTATCCCCCAGCTACCACGAATTTTCAAATCGTTAATAAACTCAACATCCTTCAGAAAATTCTCTTTTGAAATACGCCAGGCAAGAGCGACTGAAGGGAAAAAACCCCAGCGGCTCTCTTTACTGTACTTTGAATTGCCCTCTAATTTAGTTCCTGCCGTTATAATATATCGGTCCTTATATTTATAGGTACTTGTCAGAAAAACGCCCATCGACCGGTACTGATAATAGTCGTTCGTACAATCCAAA
>Ga0116170_10006116_pt1 | contig 10616 bp, 7 predicted proteins | sample AD_JPNHW1_MetaG_FD_89797 | JGI IMG/M metagenome (GOLD analysis project Ga0116170, IMG submission 89797) | Active sludge microbial communities of municipal wastewater-treating anaerobic digesters from Japan - AD_JPNHW1_MetaG | ecosystem: Engineered > Bioreactor > Anaerobic > Digestate | place...
GACGCACTGATGCTCTCGGGCACGCTGAACGTGACAAAGGAGAACCTGCTCGCCCTCCAGAAGCAGATCGCCGCATACGACCTGCCGCTTGTGATGGAACCTGCCGGCCCCGAGGCAGTGCTTCTCGAGGGGATCGATTATGTCTTTGTGCCAAGCGTGATGAATACGACCGACGTGCAGTGGATCGTCGGGAAGCACCGATACTGGGTGCAGCAGCAGAATGGCCGTATCCCGTGGGATCTGGTTATCCCCGAGGCATATATTGTGCTCAACCCTGCCTCCTCGGTGGGTCGGGTCACAAAAGCAATCTGTGACCTCAAACCCGCAGAAGTCGCGGCATATACCACAGTCGCCGACCGGTACTTCCATTTCCCGATCGTCTATATCGAATATTCCGGGACATACGGCGATCCTGCCGTAGTGAAAGCAGCCTCGGAAGCGATCGACCAGTCAATACTGTATTATGGCGGCGGGATTAACTCGGCGGAGAAAGCCGCGGAAATGGGCAGATATGCAGATACGATCGTGGTGGGGAATGCGGTCTACGACCAGGGCGCCGCCGTCCTCAAGGCAACCGTGGACGCGGTCCAGTAACTTTTTATGCCGGATATTGACATCGTTCTTGTGGCCCCCCTCTACGAGGGAAATGTGGGGTTTGCCGCACGCGTGATGAAAAATTTCGGGTTCACCCGGCTGGTGCTCATTGACCCTTGTAAACTTGGCGATGAGGCAAAAGCCCGCGCTTCCCATGCGCAGGATGTCCTTAAAAACGCGGATATCTGCACTATCGAGGATGTGTTTGCCCGGAGCAGTATCGTTGTGGCGACAACCGGGCAGGTCAGTAAATCAGTCTGCACCCCAATGAGGATGCCATTCTATTCGCCCCGTGAGCTGCGGGAGCGGATCGGTGAGGGGGAGGGAAGGGTCTCGATCCTTTTCGGGCGCGAGAACTGGGGACTCAACAATGAAGAGGTGAAGAAGAGCGACATGATCTGCACGATCCCGACAGATGACGAGTACCCGATCATGAACCTCTCTCATGCAGTCGGGATTGTCTGTTACGAGCTCGCAAACCTCCCGTTGCCCCAGTACCGCCTTGCCTCGCCGTACGAGATGGGCCACCTGTACCGCCACATCGACCGGTTCCTGGATTCGGTGCATCACCCGGCATTCAAGCGTGAGAACACGATGATCATGATCCGCCGCATCCTCGGGAGAGCGGGTTTGACGACCCGGGAAGCGAGCACCGTGCACGGCCTCCTGCGCCGGACAGAGTGGCATGTCGATCCTGATGCACTCGACCGGGAGAAAGAGGCACAGCGGCGGCACAAGAACCAGCATTCCGATCTTGATGCATCTCGTGAACCGGATGAGGGGAGGGAATAAACCGGGTGATACCCTGCTTAACATTGAGAACAAGTGATGCCACCGCACCTGAACTGGAGCCCCTGTGGCGGGGGCGACAGCCCTAAATGAGCGTGTTATTCTTAAGTCACTGGTTTCATGTCCGGCTCAGTGGTTGATGATTCCGAAAAGTCCAGGAACTTTAGTAAACGTTTTCTTAAAAGTTCGATAAGGTTGCCTGACTTCTTTTAAAAAGATCGTTAACCTTGGTGGACTATTTTCAAAAAGTTCGATGACTTTGCCGGACAATTTTTGAAAAGTTCGCTAACCTTGTTGAACTTTTTTAAGAAAGTCCGGAAACCTTGGTGAGTTTTTTCTGAAAAAACCGGCAAAGCCCCTGACACGATCAGATGTGGGGATGTGCGTTTTGGCCCCTTAGTTTTCCCAAAAAATCTGCAAACTTTGCCGGATATTTTTAAAAAAGTTTGACAACTTTGGCAAACTTTTTTAGAAAATCTCGGTAACCTTGCCGGACTTTTTTTAGGAAGTTCGATAATGTTTGTGAGCTGTTTCCGGAAAGTTGGATGACGTTACCGGATTTTTTGTGAAAAGTCCAATATAACTAAGGTGAGTTTTTCCGGAAAATGGCTAACTCAGGTGCGAATAATTTTAAAGATAACACGGATCAATTCCTGAAAAATCTGGAAAAAACACCCCCAACGGGATCCCCTTTCCCCCCAGCAGGATTACATTAAGCAGGATCGATACAGATATCCGGTTGCATACAAAGATACTGTGCAGGAACCTCCCATGACCGACACCGGACGTGAAGACTTAAAAGAAAAAGTGCTCAGCGTAAACGACCTTATCGCGTACCAGCCCGGCACCGTCGCGAGCCGGATGATTGTCTTTAAAAAAGCCGGCACCATCACGGTCTTCTCCTTTGACGCGGGAGAAGGCCTCTCCGAGCATACCGCCCCCTATGACGCGGTACTCACGGTAACTGATGGCACTGCGGAGGTGCAGATCGACAAAACGCCCTTCACGGTCGGGACGGGCGAGATGATCATCCTCCCCGCCAGTAAACCGCACGCGGTCTTCGCGCACGAGCGGTTTAAGATGATCCTCACGATGATCCGCGAGTGAACCCGGCAAAAAGCGGCACGACGGCGGTAGTTCGCAGGGCCCGCCGCACCCTCTTTTGGCTATGGGCCAAACTTCCTTTTGCCGGAGACAAAAAAATCAGTGCAGGAATAAAAAAGATCAGTCTTTTTCCGGCGAAAAGATGTACATGATCTCAAAGAGGCCGGTATGCGCACACATCAGGAGTTCGCAGTTGAGGGAGAACGACTGGGGCGTGCCGTCTCCCTGCTGGAGGGTCACGGGATACGGCCAGTGCACTGACGTCTCCCCGGTCTCCTGCGCATGCCGTACCAGTCCCGCGAGCTGTTCCCGGTTGGTGCACTGGACCGGGATCGTATCCCAGAACGGTTTTCCTGTCACATCGTCCCGGTTTAAGCCGGTCAGCCGTTCGAGCGTCGCATTGATCCTGCGGATATTCCCGTCGCAATCCGTGGTGACGATGCATTCAGAGACCAGATCGAACATGGATGTCATGATCCGCTGCGCGGCAAGCGATCGTGCAAACGACCGGTGCTTGTTGATCGCCATCTCGATGTTAGAGATAAGTTCCTTCTCGTTGAACGGTTTTAAGAGGAAACTGTACGACTTTGTCTTGATCGCCCGCGATACGGTAAGATCGTCCGAATACGCGGTTAAAAAGATGACCGGGATATCGTAGAAGATGTTGATCTGGTCTGCCGTCTCGATACCGTCAATCGGCCCCTGGATCCGGATATCCATTAAGATCAGGTCCGGCCAGCGTTCCTTTGCGATGCGGAGGGCGTCATTGCCGTTGGTGGCAGTACCCACCACCTCAAAACCCCGCTTTTTAAGCGTCTCCTCCAGTTCCATCGCGGTTACCGCTTCGTCTTCGACAATCAGGATCTTTTTCTGGCTCATCGTATCCACCTGTACCCCCGGTCAGTCCCGGTCCTGCATACCCCTCTCGCGGGGTACGCCATTGTGCCGTTTTTCTGCATCATCATCCACCATTCACCTGGCCTTTGGCCACTGCGGGTCCATCTTTGTCATCGTTATCACCATCTCGCTGACGATCCCGGCGATCTTCTGCATTTTTGGATCCTTGTCATCCCCGATAAGCTGCGTGATCTCCCCGATCTGCCCCAGCATTTTTTCGTAACTCTCGTGCATCTCACGCAGTTTCTGTTCGCTCCCCAGTTCCCGGGACACGTCGCGGAAGATCACCGCCACGAACCGGACCTCATCCCCCTCAAGGAGCGGCATGCGCACGAGAGAGAATGTTGCCCTGCGATCGTCAACAACGATCGTCTTTTCCGCCCGGCTTATCCGCCGGGTCAAAAAGACCTCCCGGTACTCTTTTGGGGTTCCCAGGAACGAAGTGGGAGCAAGATCGAAGACCGACCGGTTTTCCCCGGCAGCGAGGTACCCCATCTTCCGGAAGAACCGCTCAAGGGCGGCGTTGAAATACACCAGATGCATGTCGCGGTTGAGTACGAAAACCGGGATGTCGATGACCTCAAGGATCACTTTTTCAAATGCCACCGGCAGGGGGATTGCCTCCTCCTGTGCGGGTGCACCGGGAGCGGGAGATGGTACCGCAGGGACCGGTGCTCCGGCCTGATCCTTGCCATCATCCTGGTTCCGTAACCGGTGCTTGTACAGTGCAATCTCGATGGTGGAGTAAAGCTCCCGGTCCCGGAACGGCTTTGTCAGGTAGCCGTACGGCTGGGTTTTCATCGCCCGTTCGAGCGTTTTTTCGTCAGAATGAGCCGTGAGATAGACTATCGGGATGTGGTACAGCCCGTTAATCTCCTCTGCGGCAGCAATCCCGTCTTTTTCCCCCTGGATCCGGATATCCATCAGGATCAGATCGGGCCGTACCTCACCGGCCATTCTTATTGCGTCATCTGCTGTAGAGACCGTGCCGGCCACCGAATACCCCATGCCGTGCAGGGCGTCTTCAAGCGTCATTGCCACGATGGTCTCGTCTTCGACAATTAAGATCCGTTTATCCGGCATGGTTACCCCCCTTTTCCGTACCGGTCGCCGGTATGGCAGCCGGGAACCGCATCACAAACGACATGCCCTTATCCGAGAGGATCGTGAGGGTTCCCTTGAGCTGGTCCCGCACCAGCCTCATGACCAGTTTCATGCCGAGGCTTCCGCCCTCCATGATGTCCATGCCCGGGGGAATGCCCCTGCCATCGTCACCAACGGTGAGCGCCAGCATGTTATCCGGCTCCCGGTGAAGGCTGATCCGGATCGTGCCATGATCGCGGCCGGAAAAAGCGTGTTTGAGGGAGTTTATCACCAGTTCGTTGATGATCAGGCTCGCCGGGACCGCCGTGTTCATATCGAGCGGCATATCGTCTACATCGATGTCCATTCTGATATGTCCCTCGTGGTCGTCAGACATCAGGAGGGTATTTGCGAGATTGGTGATGTGCCGTTGTGCATTGATGTTCGCGAGGTTGCCGGACTGGTACAGGCTCTCGTGCACGAGCGCCATCGTGATCACCCGGGTCTCGCATTCATGGAGCGCGGCGAGCGCCTGTTCGTTCGTTATCTCCCGCGACTGGAGCCGGATCAGGCCGGAGATGATCTGGAGGTTGTTTTTCACCCGGTGGTGGATCTCCATGATGAGAACGGATTTTTCGTCAAGCGACGCCTTGAGGGTTTCCTCGTATTTTTTCCGGTCGGTGATATCCACGATGGTTCCCACGTACCCGGTGATAACCCCGTCTGCATTTCTCCGGGCGAGTGCCCGTAAATAGACCCATGCAATCGAACCGTCCTTGTGGAGGAGACGGTGTTCGACCGTTGTTTCGTTCCCCTTCCCGATAAATGACTGCCACTGCATCCCTATTGCTATACGATCTTCCGGGTGGATCGCCTTAAGCCAGCCCTGTCCCGCCGCTTCAACGATGGAAAGATCCATGATCCGGCACCACTGGTCGTTGACAAAGAAGAAATTCCCCCGGCTGTCGACAAGGAAGATCCCGACCGGCGCGACCTGGGAGAGCGACCGGAACATATTCTCGCTCTCATGTAATGCCGCCTCTGCATTCGTCCTCTCCGTGATATCCATGATCGTGCCGATGATCGCCGGTTGTCCCTGGTATTCCACCCTCTTGCTGTAGAGTTCCAGAACGATCTGCGTGCCGTCCTTTTTGATCCCGTGAAGGGGATAGTGCGAGAATTCTTCAAGGCCGGCTGCCTTCCGTGACCGGTGTCCCTCGACAAGTGCCTGGTCTTCGGGTGCAATGAGCAGCGGTATGAAAGGCTTGCTCGTGAGTTCTTCCCGGTGATACCCGAATATCTCGGCAAACCGGGGATTGACATACGCCATGATCTGGTTCTGCAGGAGTAAGATCCCGACAAGGGAGTGTTCGACCGGGTTCTGGTAGATCTCCACCATGGTCCGGTGATAGATCGCTGAACCGAGGATCTCGGCGGCCGTCATGAGGGCATCGATCTCGATCTTCGACCATTCGTGCTCATCAGAGCGCTGCTCGAGAGTCAGGATCCCCCACCAGTGGGTATCCGCCAGGATAGGTACATTAATTATCTGAAGATGGCCGTTTTTTTGTGCATTCTCGTCCACCAAAAAGGGCAGATGATCCACCGTGAGGCATATCGGGCCGCCCTTTAAAAGGGCCCGGTACGCTTCCGGGAACCGGTGGCGTACCGGGAGGTTTTTAAATGACGGGTTATCGATCCGGGGCTGGAATGAAGGGTGCGTCCACTCGAATTTCATGCTGATGCAGGGCTCCCCGGGGTCATCGGGACAGGGATGGTTCTGGAAGATACAGACACGGCCTGCATCAGTGGCTTTGCCCAGCCTCTCGATAACCGCCGGGATCTCATCGGTCCAGGTCGAACCGTGGAGCGGCTCTTTAAGAAAACGGTCTGCGGCAAAGTTGACTGATTCGAGGATGGCCCTCCGGTGGCGCAGCATTTCTTCGGCGCGCCTGCGCTCCGTGATATCCCGTGATATCCCGAAAAAGACATCCTGCCCGTTCCACGTCCCTTCCCGTATCTGACACTCCACATCGACCGGTACCCCCGCTTTTGTCTGGAGGGTGATGGCGCAGGTACCGGTCTTGTTCTCCCGCAGCTCGTTTAAGATCCCGGATATCTGGTCGCGCATGTACGGCCCGCGGATATCGTAGACTGACTTGTCGATGAGATCGGCCCGGCTGTACCCCAGTTTCCGTTCGATCGCATTGTTCATCTCGATAATACGGCCGTCCGTTGCAAGAATTAATACAAAATCGTCGATCGTATCAAAGAGGGTATGGAGGTTCTCCTCCTGAGCCTTCAGCCGATCGTTTGCCCGCATCTTCTCAAGTGCGGCACCCAGCTGCTGCCCGATGGCACGGAGGATGTCCCGTTCATCACCGGTGAACGTATGGGGTTCGCGGGCTGCCACGTTGAGCGATCCGATCACCTGACCCCCGTAGACAACCGGCACCGCAGCGGCCGATACGATCTCTTCCGGCATCGGCTCATCGGGGTACGCCTCTGCCATAGTCTCGATAAAGAGTGCCTCGTTTTTCAGCACTCCCGAGAACGGTGGCCGGTCTACGGGGATCTCCACGACCTTTTCAGATTGTGAGAATGGCGCGTTCTCTGCATACGCCAGCCGGGCTGTATGGGTAGCGTCATCGATCAGGTAAATGCCGCCCGATTCAAAATGCAGGATCTGCAGGGTAGCGTGAAGGGTTTCTTTAAGGAGAGTATCCAGGTTATCGGCGGTGCTGGAACGGGCGATGATCCGGTTGATGATCGAAAGCCGGGCCGCCTGGGCCGCAAGCTCCTGCTCGACCCGTATCATAGGGGTAATATCCACAAGGAAGAGTGCAGCAAGCCCGACCTCTTCGATCTGGGTGACACTGGCAAGAAGGGTCTGGTCGGTGCCATCGGCTTTTTTTATGGATATCTTCTGATTACCGGTTTCCAAGGCGCTCCTTTTTAGATCCATCAGAGATACGGGGAGCGCATCCGGGGAGAGATCTTCCAGCCGGAGCATACCTGTTTTCCGGTCCACGATCCCCATCACTTCCCGGAACCGGGGGTTCATCTCGACAATGACATGGGTCGCTGTATCCACAATACAGATGGCGTTATTGGTATGCCTGAAGAGTTCCTCGTATTTTTTTTCGCTGAACTTAAACCTGGTGAAGAACGATGCCAGCAGGACAGCAAGACTGATATAGACATAGAACTGCATGAAGGGCGTGAGGAGATCCTCGGCCCGGGTAACAGGGACCATCAGGGACAGGGCAAGGTAAAAAATACCCACGCCAAGGCTCAACAAAACGGCTTTACGGGGATAGAGGAACGCAATAAGGATGATCGGGAAGTAGAAGACCTGGCTGATAATGACGCCACTCTGCCCGGCAACGAGAAAGGTCCCGATCTCGGCAAGGATGAACGTGAGGACGACGAGACCGAGCACTGCTGACTGGAATGCCGTTGATTTATTTCTCACCCTAGTGTCCATCTTCCATCACTCCGGGTTTCTGCCGGTACTGTTCTTTAGGAATGGCAATCTCAAACCGGGCTCCCGTCCCGGGCACACCCGTCTCGCTTATCGTCATGCCGCTGATCTGGAGGATCTCCTGTACTAAAAAGAGGCCCTTGCCGCATCCGTACTGAGTGTCGTGCGAGAAGAGACTTTTTTTTGCTTCTTTTGGGATCCCAACCCCGTTATCTTCAATGGAGAGGATCCCATAACTGTCCCGGGTCTGGAACGTGACCCGGATCCGGTCGACGGTCCTGCCATGACGGCTGGAATTTTCAAACAGATGGGCAAATATCTGGGAAAAGAGCGGATCTGCATAGATCTCCAGTGCCCCGGCTCTATTTTCCACGGTTATCAGGGCCGGCAGTCTGGTATCCGCTGCCGCCTGGATCATCGGAGTCACATCCTGCCATTCCGCGCTCTTCTGCCCGAGCCTGCTGTACTCTCCTTCGAACTGGATGCGGTTACGGATATGCTGCACCAGATCCTGGATTTTTCGGATATATTCGCTACCGGGATCTGCCGGTGAAGCGTCCCGGCTGAGCAGTTCGAGATACCCGGTGATGGCAAGGGTCTTGTTGAAGATATCGTACTGGGTGATGTGATCGATCACGTTTTCCTTGAAAAGCGCTCTTTTTAATTCCCGTTCGGCAAAAAGGGCACGGTGTTTGTAGAGGGCAATCTCGATGGCGGTATACAGTTCGTTCTTCCGGAACGGCTTGATGAGGTACCCAAACGGGTGGACGGCGATCGCTTTTTCAAGGGTCTTTTTGTCGGAATGCGCGGTAAGAAAGATGACCGGTATCTTGTAGAGCCGGTAGATCCGGTCTGCGGCCGTGATCCCGTCCATCTCTCCCTTGAGCCTGATATCCATGAGGATGAGATCCGGCCGCGTTTCAGCGGTCCTTACTATGGCCTCTTCGCCGGACATCGCTGAACCGGCCACCTGGTAGCCCAGCTGCTGGAGAACAGACTCGATCTCCATGGCAATGACCACTTCGTCCTCGACGATAAAGATGCTGGTTGTCATGGAACCACCTCACCGCACCAGCGGACACGGGCATGAGGGAGGCCGGGGGGGAAAACAGGGTCCTTCTGCAGGCCGGCCGGCAGAGGATCAGCTGGACATATCAACGGGGGCCGGCAAAAATACCGGAGACAATCGGGTATTGTATACATGATTCCCGGGAGATAGTTTAGAATCATCATATATAAATATAACATGAAAAAATATTTGCGATAATAATGCCTTACATACAAATTATCCAGTAATTACAGGAGATTGAGACATTGAAGTCCGTAGTGCCGAGATCGGTGCACTACATTTTTTTATAAGGGTGCGTTTTTGAAAGGGATCGTACTGCTGCGTCAGTACCGGTCACTCCACAAGAGTAATAATTGCCGCCGGGCAGAGATCGGCTGCATCGCGTGCGCAGTCAATGGTATCGGGAAGCGCAACACTGGCCGCGGGATCTCCCTTCTCCTGGTATTCAGGAACGATCTGCGAAAACGAGTCATCGGCATTCTGGACAAACAGCACCGGGCACGTATCCCAGCACGAACCGCAACTCACGCACTGCATCCGATCGATCGTCACTCTCATAAAAATCCCCTGCCCCACATTCAATCCTGCATGTCGGTGTCATGAGAAATAAATATTCCACTTGTACATAACTGTCGCTTTCAGAATTGTTATAACCACAAAAAAAGAGAGATGCAGCATAACACAACCCAGTTGTTAATCTGAGGCCTGACCCATGCCGGAACCGGAGAAGAAAAAAGCGGACATAAAAATTACCGGGATGCACTGCGCCACCTGCGCCATCGCCGTGGAAGAGGCACTTGCGGGAGTAAAAAACGTCACGGATGCGCAGGTGAACTTCGGGACCGGGACCGCCCGCGTGGAGTTCGATCCTTCCAAGGTCAAAATTACAGATCTCGAAAAAGCCGTCCGCGATGCCGGATACGAAGTGACCAACCGCGAGGTGGTCCTCAAGGTCGGCGGCATGATGTGCGCCACCTGCGTCCAGACTATCGAGGCGGCTCTCCGGGGGCTGCCCGGGGTTGTCGCTGCGAACGTGAACCTCGGGAACGAACAGGCCTATGTCACCTTCAACCCGTCCCTCACCTCAGTCGAGGACATGAAAAAGGCGATCGAGGACGACGGGTACCAGTACCTCGGGATTGCCGGGCAGGTCAGCGACGAGGCGGAGAAGACCGCCCGTGAGGCCGACCTGCACGACAAACTGATGCGGTTTTCCATCGGGTTTGCGGTCAGCATCCCGCTCATGATTGCCATGTGGGTGCCTCTCGGGGTCTCCATGCAGGCGCTCGCGTACATCATGCTCGTGATCTCGACGCCGGTCTTCTTCTATGTCGCGTACCCCATCTTCAAAGCCGCATGGACGGCGCTCAAGAACAAAACCCTCTCCATGGATGTCATGTACGCGATGGGCACCGGCGTCGCGTATGTCGCAAGCGTGATGGGCACGTTCTCGATTATCCTCACGAGCGATTACATGTTCTACGACACGGCGATCATGCTCGCCGCGTTCCTGATGCTCGGGAGGTATCTTGAAACCCGGGCAAAGGGCCGGACCTCCGATGCGATAAAAAAACTGGCCGGCCTCCAGGCAAAGAC
>Ga0116170_10006117_pt1 | contig 10616 bp, 8 predicted proteins | sample AD_JPNHW1_MetaG_FD_89797 | JGI IMG/M metagenome (GOLD analysis project Ga0116170, IMG submission 89797) | Active sludge microbial communities of municipal wastewater-treating anaerobic digesters from Japan - AD_JPNHW1_MetaG | ecosystem: Engineered > Bioreactor > Anaerobic > Digestate | place...
ACTATAAGCTGAATGTGCCCGGAGATGTTGTGCACTCCATTACCGACATGTTCAACCATACGCTGATCAGTATACCCCGGAAGAATGCTTCGGAGGGGATTAACAAAGCGACAGTGTCGCTTTCAGGCCTTGCACCGGGAATGTATTATTATTCTCTGGCTGTCAGCGGAAAGATTGTGGATACGAAGAAACTGATCCTGCTGTAAGTCAGCGTGCGGAAATCAGCAATTCTCGCTCCCGAAGCAAATACCCATCTTCCGCGCTTTATCGATGAGTGCGGAGTCGGGCGGGACGAGGCGAAGTTTGCCGCCGACTTCCGGCAGGGGTACCGAGGTAACAGTATCTCCTTTCAGTGAAACCATCTGGCCGAACTTTTTCCGGGCGATCAGCTCCACAGCATAGGCGCCGTAACGGGTGGCCAGCACACGGTCCATCGGCGACGGGCTTCCCCCGCGCTGGATGTAACCCAGGATGGTTTCGCGGGTTTCGAGGCCGGTGAGTTCCTTGATGCTGTTGGCGATATAGCCCCCGGCCGATTCTCCTTTCGGAGTGTTGATGCCTTCGGCCACCACCACGATGGAGTAAGGCTTTTTATTGACTGCCCTTCGTTTCAGGCAACGGGCCACATAATTCACGTCGAATCCGATCTCGGGCAGCAGGATCACGTCGCCCCCGCCGGCAATACCCGAATAGAGCGCCAGCCAGCCGGCGTGGTGCCCCATCACTTCGATCACCATGATGCGCTTGTGGCTGTTGGCGGTGGTGTGCAGCCGGTCGATGGCTTCAGTGGCGATCCAGAGGGCCGAGTCGAAGCCGAAGGTGACGTCGGTGCCCCACACGTCGTTGTCGATGGTTTTCGGGATGCCGATCACGTTGAGGCCTTCTTCCGACAGCATCGCGGCCGTGCGCTGTGTGCCGTTCCCGCCGATGCAAACCAGCGCGTCGAGCCCCAGCTCCTGGTAGTGCTTCTTGATGAGCTTGGGCTTATCGATCGCGTTGAAGGAGCTTCCTTTCTTGAACGGGTTCTCGCGGGAAGTTCCCAGGATGGTGCCGCCCACCGTAAGGATCCCCGACAGCACGCCTTCGTCGAGGGTCACGTACTCTTCATTGATGAGCCCGAGAAACCCGGAGGAGATACCGATCACCTCCATGCTGTGTTCGAGGATGGCAGTCTTGCCCACCCCCCGGATGGCCGCGTTGATGCCCGGGCAGTCGCCGCCGGCCGTTAAAATACCTATGCGCATAGCGTTGCTGTTATCGCAGGTCGAATGTGCCGGTGCCGATCTCCCGGTCGTCGGTGAAGACGGTGACCACGTATTTCCCTTTCATGGCCGGCTTGTCGGTCGCCTTTTTATCCCACGCCACGCATACCTTGGCCGCCTTCCCCGTGTAGTCGACATCCTCGCGGAGCGAAAAGGGGAGGGTTTGCCCGTTGAAGGTGAAAGTGTCGTACTTGCTTTTGGTCACCACCACGTTGTCGGGACGGGTGATCCGCACGTACACCATCTTTTTGGCGGGGGCCACCAGCGGGTTCTCGCCGATGGTGAAGCAGACCCGGATGCGGTCGGTGCGGTTGGCCTTGTCGGTCTCTACCTCCTTCGATCCTCCCGACTTCAGCTTGAAGGCGGTGGACGAAACGTTGTAGGCGGTAAGGTAGGCGGCCTGGTTCATCCGTTCCTTCAGATCTTCCTTATCCTTCATCAGCGTCTGGTTGCGGTTCTGCTCGGTCTTCACCACCTCGCGGATGCGTTCGTTCTCGGCGGTGAGCTCACGGTTGACGGTGTAGAGTGAATCCATCTGCCGCACATAGCCCTGGGCCACCTTCTGCAGCCGTTCGAACTTCTTGCGGATGATGTTGTACTCCCACTGCGTGTCGAGCAGTTTGCGGATTTCCATGGCATTGGCCTGGATCACGCTGTCCTTGGCCCGGAGCGAGTCGGAAAGGGCGCCGTAACTGGTCTTGATCTGGTTGTGCTCCGCCATCAGCGAGTCGAGATTGTGTTGCATCTCAAGTTTCTCGGCCTCCTTTTCCTTCACCAGCTTCATCAACTGCGATCGCTGGATGAACAGCCAGAAAAGCAGCACCAGCAGCAGGAGGCCTGCCACGGCCAGGTAAATCTTGTAATTTCGGTTGGAGGGGGTTTGTTCTTCCATGGCGGATTGTTTTTTCTAATGCGATGATTTTCCGATCTGTTTGACCGCTTCGCCGTGATCTTTCACGATCTCTTTCAGCCACCACTTCGGGTAGCCGGGCTGCGACGGCATGACCGACATGTTATAGGGCGTACGTTCGAATTTCCCGTCTTTTTCCTTTTTCACATTGCCGTCCATATACTTGACGAAAAGATACTGGAAGAGTTCCTGCCAGCTCTTCACGGTCGCCTGGCCGGTCTTCACGGAATAGTCGGTAAGGTATTTCACGGCTGCCGCCTTATCTTTCTTATACAGCTCCACGGCTTTCTTGTCGATATCCGCCACTTCGGCAACGTATTTCTTCTCCAGTCCCTGCTGCACAGGCTGTATATCCTTGATCATGTAATCGTACTTGGTATAGGCCCAGTTCGACACCATGTTAAAGGCCCAGAAAGCGGAGGTGGGAGAAAAGCTGAGCATATCGCCGTTGCCGACCTTGTAGGATTCGGGCACTTTGGTCATGCTGCTGTACATCGGGGAAAAGACGGTGGTGTATGTGTCATCAACGCCGAACCAGTGGATGCCGCCGACGGGGTCGGGCAGCCACGAGCGCGACTGCGAAACGAACACGAACCCGGTCTGCTGCGTTGAGGTGGCGCGTTCGTGCACGTAGTCTACACTGTCGACACTCCAGGTCATCGGACGCCAGCGGTAGGGGCAGGCAAAGGGACCGGCTCCCAGGTCATGATTCATGTCCATCTTGGTTCCTTCGTAATGATCGCGCATCAGGTTCATCACCTCGTTGAGACTCACTTTCTTATCGGGTTTCACCCAGAGCGGCATGCGGTTGGTGCAGTAGCCCCAGTTTCCTTTTTCCAGGTGGCCCATGGCGTAATCCTGGTACTTGCCCATATCGGAGTTGATGCGGTTGAACATGGCCCACACGCGGGCTTCGCAGGCGCGGGCGCCGCTGAAAGTGACAGGCGCGTATGTGTCGGAGAAACTGAATTCGGAATCTTTCCCGTCGAACCATCCTTTGCTGCGGGCGAAGGTGATCACATCGGGGGCGTAGAGACAATTTGCGGGGTCGTTCAGCGGAAAGGTGGTGATCCGTGCCTGGTTGGCATGACCGCATACATATCCGTCGGGGATGCGCAGGGCAACCCAGACGGCTCCGAGCTGACCTTCTCCCTTCCCGATCATTTCGAGGATCCAGGCCTCGTTCGCGTCGGAAATGGAAAACGATTCTCCTTCGCTGCAATAGCCGTACTTGGCGGTCAGTTCGCCGAAAAGCTGAACGGCTTCACGAGCGGTCTTTGCCCGTTGCAGGCTGATATAGATCAGGGAACCGTAATCCATAATGGCCCCTTTTTGTGTGAAAAGTTCTTCGCGTCCGCCATAGGTGGTCTCCCCGATCGATACCTGGTGCTCATTCATGTTCCCAATCACGTTGAAGGTGTGCTTCACCTGGGGGATCTTTCCCAGCGGTTTCCCCGTATCCCATTCGGTCACGTCGAGCATCGAACCGGCGGGCCAGTCGCGGGCGGGCCAGTGGTACAACTCACCGTAAAGGGTGTGCGAGTCGGCCGAGTAGGTGATCATCACCGAACCGTCGGCGGTGGCTCCTTTGGTGAAGAGGAAATTCGTGCAGGCCGCGGCATGGAAGCCGAAGATCGCAAGCAGGAACAGGCTGAGGAGGATTTTTTTCATATGGGGTGTTTTTTGGGTGATCAAGTGGTCGAGCGGTCGAGTGGTCGATCACTCGATCACTCCCTGGCTACAAAGGTAAAAATTTTCCCGGTTTTGTCACCCGGGGAGCAACTTCCGGCAGCCGGCAGCGTTATCCTTCGTCAGCCCGGTAAAGAATATCCGTACATTTGTGAACCGAAACCCGTGACGCATGAAACATTCGCTGATGATACTCGTCTGCCTGGCCTGCTGGCTGGCGGCGGGGGCGCAATCCACCTCGCTGAAAAGCACTCCTGCGCGGAGAATGGCGCTGGAACTTACCGGCGGTTATGCGGTGCCGACCGGAAAGTTTGCCTCGTCGGACCGGACCGAGGCCAAAGCCGGGTTCGCCGGCGCAGGCTGGCTGGTGCAGGCCGGTTTCATCTGGATGGGCAAGAAGGACCTGGGGCTGGGGATCCAATATACGTTCCAGCGCAACCCGATGACCAACGCCGTTAACTACGTCTACCCCAACGGGGATCCTTCGCTGGCGTCCGGTTCATGGACCAACCATGCGCTGATGGCAGGCCCGGTGTATAAAAAACAGATCGGCCGACTGGTGATTGACGCCAGGGTGATGGGGGGATTTCTTTTCAGCGCCGGGCCGGTCTTCGACACCCCCGATCCGGCCGATACGACCGGAAGGACCGTCCACACGAACGTGGGAACAGGTTTTGGCCTTCAGTTGGGAGCCGGTGTCGGTTACCAGGTAGTTCATCACCTGGTTCTCCGGTTCAGCCTGAATCTGACCGGCGGATGGCCCTCGAAGACAAGGGAATATAGGGTCCAGCTGATCGGGTATGAGTGGGAGACGGATCCGGAAACGGGCCTGAAGACGCAGAAACCCATCTACTCCGCCCCGCGCGGGTATGAGATCAGGAAGGTCGTCACCACACTTACGCCGGCACTCGGACTTGTATTTGATTTTTAACGTTATATGACTGCCATGATCCGGATCAAGACCCCTGTCCTGCTCCTTCTTTTGCTTCTGCCGGCGCTGCGTGCGCTGCCGCAGGTCAACATCAGCGACTCGGCCATTGCCACCCCCATGATCTATGCCGTGTACGGTTACCAGTTCCCGGGCGGTGACCTTGCCAAACAGTTTGGAAGCAACTCCAGCATCGGCGGAGGATTCTCGTTTAAGACGAAGAACAACTGGCTGATCGGGCTGGAGGGGAATTTCATGTTCGGCCAATCGGTGAAGGGGAGTGATTCACTGCTGAAAGGAATCTCGACCAGTGAAGGCTTCATCATCGACGCCAACGGATTTTATGCCGATCTTGTTTATTACGAGCGCGGATACAACATCCTCCTGAAGTTCGGAAAGGTGATCCCGCTGCTCTCACCCAACCGCAACTGCGGCTTCACCCTGACCGCTGGCGGCGGGTACATCCAGGACAAGATCCGCATCCATGTACCGGGAAACACAGCTCCGCAACTCCTCGACGATTATAAGAAAGGGTACGACCGGCTCAACGGCGGTTGGGCGGTGACGGGGACATTGGGGTACATGTACCTGAGTAACAAGCGTCTGATGAATTTCTCCGTGGCCTTCGATTTCATGCAGGCCTGGACCCGGCCATACCGCGACCGCGATTTCAGCACCGGGAAAAAGGATGAGCGCAGGTTCAGCAGCCAGTTCTACACCCTCCGGGTCAGCTGGATACTCCCGCTATACAGGAGGGCGCCGAAGGAGTTCTACATTTACTAGATGCGAATCCTTTATACTTTATTCATCCGGCTTTATACCTTGTTGCTGCGTCTCGCTTCGGTGAGGAGCGAAAAGGCACGGCAATGGCTGAAAGGCAGGCGGAACTGGCAGCAGAAGCTGGAGGAAGCGGTGGAGACATCGGGCCGGGGGGAGATGCTGGTTTGGTTTCATGTGTCGTCGCTGGGTGAATTCGAGCAGGGCAGGCCGGTCATCGAGGCTTTCCGCAAACGCTGGCCCGGAAGGAATATCCTCCTCACTTTTTTTTCCCCTTCAGGGTACGAGATCCGAAAAAATTACGACCAGGCCGACATCGTGTGTTACCTTCCCGCCGACACATCGGGAAACGTCAACCGGTTTCTCGACATCGTCCGGCCCGGAATGATCTTCTTCGTCAAGTATGATTTCTGGTTCAACTACATCCATGCCATCCATCAAAGGGAGATCCCGTTGTATTACCTGTCGGCCCTGTTTCGTCCCGGGCAGCATTTCTTCCGATGGTACGGAGGGTGGTTTCGCAAGCATCTCCGGATGGCCTCGCATTATTTCGTACAGAACGCAGAATCACAGGAGCTTTTGCAGAAAACAGGCATCACCGGGGTAACTCTAACGGGAGACACTCGTTTTGACAGGGTTTTCGAAATTGCGCTTCATCCGAAGCCCCTTCCGCTGGTGGAGCGTTTTTGCCAGGGAAAGCCGCTGCTGGTGATGGGCAGCAGCTGGGAGCCCGATGAGGCGGTATGTGCCCCGCTCATCCGCCGGGCGGGACCTGACCTGAAGGTCATCGTGGCGCCTCACGATACCTCCCCGGGGCGGATCCGATCCATCCGCGAACAGCTTTGCATGCCGGCCACACTGCTATCAGGTCTTACCGAAGAAAATGCGGGTTCTGCGGATATTCTTGTGATCGATTCGGTGGGGCTTCTCTCGCAACTGTATCGCTTTGCGACCGTGGCTTTCATCGGCGGCGGTTTTGGCGCCGGCATCCACAACATCCAGGAGCCGGTCACCTTCGGCGTTCCGGTGCTGTTCGGCCCCAGGTTCGGCAAGTTCCGCGAAGCCTGCGACCTGGTTGCCCTGGGCGGAGCATTCGCGGTGAATACCCCGCAAGAGGCGGAAGAGAAAGTGATGCGCCTGTTCGATGATTCTGAAGCACACCGGCGTGCATCGGAGGTCTGCCGCCGGTATGTGGAGGAGAACCGGGGTGCTACCGAAAAGGTCATCCGGTTTCTTGAACCGGTTTCAACCTCCCGGCAGCCATGATCGCGAAATTCCTGCGGGACTTGCGGAGAAGGGATCACCGGCCCCGTTTCGGCGGCCTCGACATCCTGAAATATATCGGGCCGGGCCTGCTGGTCACAGTGGGCTTTATCGATCCCGGCAACTGGGCATCGAACATCGCTGCGGGATCATCGTTCGGATATGAGCTGCTGTGGATGGTGACGCTCTCCACCCTCATGCTCATCATCCTCCAGCACAACGTCGCGCACCTGGGCATTGCCACCGGGCTCTGCCTGGCCGAAGCGGCCCGGAAATATACCCCGAAATGGGTTTCAACTACGGTCCTGGTATCGGCCATGGGCGCCTCGGTCTCGACCTCCCTTGCCGAGATCCTTGGGGCGGCCATCGCGCTCGATATGCTGTTCGGCATTCCCATCCCCGCCGGGGCGCTGCTCGCCTTCCTGTTTGTCGCCATCATGCTGTTCACCAACACGTACCGGAAAATCGAACGGTTCATCATTGCCTTTGTTTCCATCATCGGTCTGTCATTTCTGTATGAACTGACCCTGGTCGGCATCGACTGGCCGCGGGCGGTCACGGGATGGGTGGTGCCTTCCATCCCGGGTGGGTCGATGATCATCATCATGAGTGTTCTGGGCGCCGTGGTGATGCCGCACAACCTCTTTCTCCATTCCGAGATCATCCAGAGCCGCCAGTGGAACCTGGAGGATGAAAAGGTCATCCGGCGGCAACTGGACTACGAAATGTTCGACACGCTGTTCTCGATGATTATCGGCTGGGCCATCAACAGTGCCATGATCCTGCTGGCGGCTTCGACCTTTTTCTCGCGCGGGATGGTAGTGGATGACCTGCAGAAGGCGGCAGGCATCCTGAGTCCGCTGCTGGGAAATCACGCCGCTGTGGTTTTCGGCGTGGCGCTCCTTTTCGCCGGCATCGCTTCAACCATCACCTCCGGTATGGCCGGGGGCAGCATCTTCGCCGGGTTTTTCGGAGAACCGTATGATATCCGCGACAACCACTCACGCCTCGGGGTTCTCATCTCCCTCGTGGCCGCCCTGCTGATCCTCTTCCTGATCACCGATCCCTTCCGCGGGCTCATCCTGTCGCAGATGGTGCTCAGCATCCAGTTGCCGCTTACGATCTTCCTGCAGGTTTACCTGACCTCTTCCAAAAAGGTGATGGGACCATATGCCAACAAGCCCTACACCCGTTTCATCCTGCTTGTGATCGGCTCGCTCGTGATATTCCTGAACATCCGGTTGCTCTTCAGTTTGTTTTAATATTTTTGCAGACGGATGACCCATGCCTCGTCCCCTGGCCAGGCAGGAACCACGAGACCTACCCTCTGAAAATCAGCACATCAGCACATCAGCACATCAGCACATTAGCACATTAGCACATCAGCCTCACCTGTGAAAACCCGAACTACCTACATCGCCCTCTCGATCCTGCTAGTCGCTTCTGCGGTTGGCAGGGCTTGGATTGCCGGGCTGATCGAGCTGGGGAACGACGAGGTTTACTATCTCACCTACGCCAAATACCCGGCGATGAGTCATTTCGATCATCCCCCGATGGTGGGCTGGGTGATCCAGTTCTTCACGCTGAACCTTCGCTTTTCCTCCGAATTCTTTATCCGCCTGGGAGCGGTGGTGCTGGGTACCTTCAGTACACTGCTGATGTTCCTGATCGGTCGCCGCATAAAGGGTCCGGCCACAGGGCTGTATGCCGCGCTCCTTTTCACCGCCTCCTTTTACGGGTTCGTGCTGAGCGGCACCTTTATTCTGCCGGATGCTCCCCAGGTGTTCTTCTGGCTGCTCACGCTATTCCTCGCCGTGGAAGCCTTTTTTCCAAGGGAAGAGGCCGGCCGCAGCCGCACCTGGCTGATTGGCCTGGCAGGGGTTGCCGCCGGCCTGGCCTTCCTCTCGAAGTACCATGGGGCCTTTCTCCTGGCGGGTCTCTTCCTGTACGTGCTGTTTCATGACCGGCGCTGGTTTCGGGAACCCTCCACCTGGGCCGGACTGGTGTTTTTCCTGCTGCTATGTCTGCCGGTCTATCTCTGGAACCGCAGCAACGGGTTTGTCAGTTTCACGTTTCACGAAAGCCGGGTCAGCCTGACCGGCGGCGGGATCAAGCCTCAATACCTGCTCACCGAGCTGGCCGGACAGTTCTTCTACAACAACCCCGTCAATGTCGTGATCATCTTCCTGGCCCTGATCGCTGTGGTCGGGGGGAAGCCATTCATGGCCGCAAAACCCATGGCAATCCTGCTTTGGACCAGTCTGCCCCTTCTGCTGATGTTTACCTCCTTTTCGTTATTCAGAAGCACGCTTCCGCATTGGACGGGACCCGCCTATCTGGGGCTTATCCTCATCGCGGCAGCCTGGCTCGACCATCGCGGGGATGAAGATAAACGGGTGTTGCCCTGGCCGGTCGGACTCTCGCTGGCACTGACGGTTGCGGTCACAGTACTGGCGGTCGGGCAGATCCGATCGGGATGGATCCCCTCGGGAAGCTACAGCCGCCAGGATGTTTCGAAAGACCTGGCCGGATGGAGGCAGCTCGGCACGAAGTTCGCGGCAGTGGCCGCCCGCGATGTAAAGGAGGGACGGATGCAGGCCGGATCGCCGCTCCTCACCTTCCGTTGGTTCCCGGCGGCGAATTTCGATTACTATGTGGCCCGGCCGCTCCACCGGTACACGTATGCCCTGGGAAGCCTGGAGAGGATCCATAAATTCCATTGGATCAATAAGGAAAGAGGAAATATCCGGAAAGGTTCACGGGCGTATTACATCGCATTGAGCGATGACTATGAAGATCCGCGGACGCTTTACGGAGCTTTATTCGACTCGGTATCCGGCGCCGACACGCTCTACATCACCCGGGGCCGCGACACCATCAGGAATGCGTATGTTTACCGCCTGACGGGATTAAAGAAGGAGATCCGGTTCTGATCATTTCGGACCCGTCATCTTGGCCGGGTCGACGATCTTGGTAAATTCTTCATCCGAAAGAAGCCCCAGTTCCAGCGTGGCTTCCCGCAGAGTTTTATGTTCCTTATGTGCCTTCTTGGCGATCTTCGCGGAATTATCGTACCCGATATGCGGGTTGAGGGCTGTGACCAGCATCAGCGAGTTCTCGAGGTTCTTTTTAATGGCGGCCAGGTTAGGTTCGATACCGATGGCGCAGTTGTCGTTGAACGATACGCAGGCATCGCCGAGCAGCCGGGCCGACATCAGCAGGTTCGAGATCATGAGCGGCTTGAAGACATTGAGCTGGAAGTGTCCGCTGATCCCCCCAACGTTGATGGCAACGTCGTTTCCAAGAACCTGGGCGCATACCATGGTCATCGCTTCGGGTTGGGTCGGGTTCACCTTGCCGGGCATGATGCTCGAACCGGGTTCGTTTTCGGGGAGCATCAGTTCGCCGATCCCGCAGCGCGGGCCGGATGCCAGCAGGCGAATGTTGGAGGCGATATGCATCAGACTGACGGCCAGAGTTTTCAGCGCCCCTGAAGTTTCCACTACGGCATCGTGGGCCGAGAGGGATTCGAATTTGTTTTCGGCAGTCACGAAGGGAAGTCCGGTCAGTTCGGCGATCTTTTTGGCTACCAGCACGTCATAGTTTTTCGGGGCGTTGAGCCCGGTACCGACGGCGGTGCCTCCGAGCGCAAGTTCGGCGAGGTGGGGGAGGGTGTTCCTCAGCGCTTTCAGCCCGTGGTCGAGCTGGGAAACATAACCCGAGAATTCCTGTCCGAGGGTGAGGGGGGTGGCGTCCATAAGATGGGTCCGGCCGGTTTTCACGATAG
>Ga0116170_10006118_pt1 | contig 10616 bp, 11 predicted proteins | sample AD_JPNHW1_MetaG_FD_89797 | JGI IMG/M metagenome (GOLD analysis project Ga0116170, IMG submission 89797) | Active sludge microbial communities of municipal wastewater-treating anaerobic digesters from Japan - AD_JPNHW1_MetaG | ecosystem: Engineered > Bioreactor > Anaerobic > Digestate | place...
GACACCACCACCGGCACGCGCTCAATCTTGGCCGTCGCCTTTTCATTGATGATCACCACATTCACCACCATCTCCGGCGGATCGACCACCGCAGTCACCGCGTCGCCGGGCGGCAAAAGCCGGACGCGCGTCGAAAAAGTCTGCGACCGCCCGTCCACGTCGATCGGTTCGGTTTGGATCTGGACTTTCTCGGCATCCAGCAAACTCAACAACCGGCGCGACCCTTTCACAACCGCGTTGGTCTGCTCGTAAACAAACTGAACCCGGCCGCGTGCCAGGCCCTTCTCCGTCGGGCGGGCGATGGCCAAAGGAAGCGTCATCGGCACATCGAACTTCACCACGACCACACCCGGCTCGATATTTGCCACACGCACACCGCTCACCCCGCGCAGATTCGTGCGCCCGAGTTTGACCGATACGATATCCATCAGCTTGTTTTTCTTCTGCCTCGGCCGCACCACGCACTGCAACGATGAAAGCGCAACCTGATTGACCTCCGAGTACGACCCGCGCAGCGTAACCTGCACGGAACGGGGCTCCACAGACTCGATGGCCGCACCTCCTGCCACCGCCGCAAAATCCGTCTCGACCGGAATCGAAACCACCCGCACATGACTGACTTCAGCGCGGATCGAAAAATAGACCAAAACCGCGATCACCAACGAGAGCAGCTTCCAATACCCGTTGTTCAAAAAGACGAGCCGCAGGATGTCCAACCACTTATCCGTGCGCATGGCTGTCCCTCCCCGTCTTGTCCACACGCCGCCGCACCAGTTTGGCCACATGTGCGGTGAACCAGTCCGTGACCGTCGACACGCGCCCCTCAGAATACGGCATGGCCACCCGGAACCACCGCAGAATCACCTTGTCGACCTTTTCGTCGTCATAGCGGTGCAGGCGCCCGTTATAGGCCGCGGAGATCTGACCCGTCTCTTCCGAAACCACGATGATCACCGCATCCGTCTCCTCACTCAGCCCCACCGCCGCACGGTGCCGCATGCCGGAGGTGGCCAGTTCGCTCTGGTTGGAAACCGGAAAGAGACAGTGCGCCGCCGCGACCCGCCCATCCCTCATGATGATGCCGCCGTCGTGCAGCGGCAGCGGCGGCGTGAAAATCGAGAGCAGCAGCTCATGGCTGACCAAGGCGTTGAGTCTGACGCCTGAATCCTCGTACCCGCACAGCGAGATCCCGCGTTCCACCGCAATCAACGCGCCGACGCGCGCATGCGACAGGTTGATCACGCATCGGCAAAGCTTCTCGGGAACCGACTCCTGACGCAACGCGTATTGCCGGCTGAACAAGCGCTGCCCGCCGACCAAGGCTAACACGCGGCGGATCTCCTGCTGGAAGACGACCACCATGCTCAGCGCGAGATAGATCAGCAGGAAATAGACCACGCGCGCCAGCACATCAAAACGGAAAAGATAGGTGAACAGCAACAAGGAAACCACCAGCACACAGAATCCCAACAACACCTGCGCACTGCGCGTGCCTTTGACAAAACGGATGAGCGCATAGATCCCGAAGTACAGGATCGTAATCTGAATCACATCGTTGAAACCAATCTGGAGCCCGTCAAACATGTCTCTCAGTCACCCTTGTGTCCAGCCACTTCACAAACGACCGTCAGCGCCTGACAGGTGGCCTTCACGTCATGCACGCGGACAACCGCCGCGCCCTGCAACGCGCACCACACCGCCGCGCCCACACTGCCGCCCACGCGCGCGCGGGCGTCCGGCTCGCGGCACAGCTCGCCGATGAACCGCTTGCGCGACGCGCCGACCAGCACCGGTGCCAGCCGCGCCAGCCTAGCCGTCGCCGCCAGTAGCGACACGTTGTGCGCCGTCGTCTTCGCAAATCCGATGCCGGGGTCGACCACGATCTGCCCGCGCCCAATCCCTTCGGCGTCCGCGTAGGCAAGGGACGCCTGCAACGCCGCCTCGACCTCCGCCACCACGTCCGCATAGACCGCGCAGTCCGCCATCGTCTGCGGCGTGCCGCGCATATGCATCAGCACCACGCCGGAGCCCGTCTCCCGCACCACGGCCGCCATAGCCGCATCTCCCGCAAACGGCAGGATGTCGTTCACGATGCACGCGCCGGCTTCAACCGCCGCACGGGCCACCTCCGGACGCCGCGTGTCCACCGAAACCGGCACGCCGCACTGCGCCGCCAGCGACCGGATGACCGGCAGCACCCGGCGCGCCTCCTCATCCGGATCCACCCCGGCAGCACCCGGCCGCGTCGACTCGCCACCGACATCCAGCAGATCCGCGCCTTCCGCAACCAGCCGCAAACCGTGTTCGACCGCACGCCCCGCGTCAAGCCAAAGCCCGCCGTCGGAAAACGAGTCCGGGGTCACATTGACAATCCCCATCACTCGGGTACGGTCGAAAGACACCGACCGGCCGCCGCACCGCCAAACCCGTTTTCCGTACCCGTCTGCCATACGCTCCCGTCTCACACCTCGCCAAACTCCAGCTGCAACGGCGGCGGAACCGGCGGTTCCGCATCCTGACCGTCTTCCTCCGGGGCGGAAGCTTTCTGTTCCGGCAAGGGCACGCCGGACGTTTGCAGTTCGCGTTCGGACTCGTTCAAGATGCGGCCATGCTTCAGCAAATCCTCCACATCGCGCCCGTCCATGGTTTCGGCCTCCAGTAAGTTCTCGACCAGCAGCTCCAGTTTCGCGCGGTTCTCCAACAGGATCTTCTCGGCCCGCGCGTACATGTCCGTCACAATCCGCTCGACCTCTTCGTCGATCTTCTTGGCGGTGTCCTCGCTGTAAGCCTGGGTGCGCGCCACTTCGCGCCCGATGAAGATCGTCTCCTGGTTATCCCCGAAAGACTGGAAGCCGAACACCTCGCTCATGCCGTAGGCGCAAACCATTTTACGGACAATCTCGCTAGCCATCTTGATGTCCATCCGCGCACCGGTGGAAATGTCACCGGTGAAGAGCTGTTCCGCAATCCGCCCGCCCATCAGAACCACCAATTGATCCAGCAACTCGCTCTTGGACCGGTTCAGCACATCATGCTCCGGCAGGGACATGGTCGCGCCCAACGCCTGGCCGCGGGGGATGATCGTGACCTTGTGCAGCGGCTCGGCATGCTCGCACACGACTTGCAGGAGCGCGTGCCCCGACTCGTGCCACGCCGTGATGCGGCGCTCGCGGTCTTCCATCGCGCGGCTTCGCCGCTCGCGGCCCCACAGCACCTTGTCGCGGGCCTCTTCAAGATCGGCGTGATCCACACCCGCCTTGTTGTTGCGGGCGGCCAGCAGCGCCGCCTCGTTCAACAGGTTGGCGAGATCCGCACCGGAGAAACCGGGCGTGCCGCGCGCGATCCGCCCGAGGTCGGCGTTCTTCGAGAGCTTGATCTTCTGCGCATGCATCCTCAAGATCTCCTCGCGTCCCTTCAGCGTCGGCAGGTCGATGATGATCTGCCGGTCAAACCGGCCCGGGCGCAGCAGCGCAGGGTCGAGCACATCCGCACGGTTCGTCGCCGCAATGATGATCACGCCGTCGTTGGTCTCAAACCCGTCCATCTCCACCAGCAACGCGTTGAGGGTCTGCTCGCGCTCGTCATGTCCGCCGCCTATTCCGGAGAAACGGCTGCGTCCCACCGCGTCGATCTCGTCGATGAAGATCAGGCAAGGCGCATGTTTCTTGCCCTGCTCGAACATGTCGCGCACGCGCGAGGCGCCCACGCCCACGAACATCTCCACGAAATCCGAACCGCTGATGCTGAAGAACGGGACCCCCGCCTCGCCCGCGATCGCCTTGGCCAGCAGCGTCTTGCCTGTGCCGGGAGGCCCCATCAGCAGCACGCCCTTGGGGATGCGCCCGCCGAGCTTCTGGAACTTCTGCGGCTCCTTCAGGAACTCGACGATCTCCATCACCTCTTCCTTGGCCTCCTTGATGCCCGCCACATTCGCGAAGGTGAGCTTCTTTTTATCCTGGTTCAACATCTTGGCGCGGCTCTTGCCGAAACTCATCGCCCCCATGTTGGCCGATTTGATCTGGCGTATGAAGACGAAATAGAGGATCACCAGAATCAGGATGACCGGCAGGATCTCGCGCAACAGCGCGCCGAACATGTTGTTGTTGTAAACCAACGGGCAGGCGATCTGCTTGTCCAGCAGGAACTTTTCAAGATTTTCCGACGGGATCAGGTTCACGCGGAACCGCTCTTTGGCGATCCCCTTCTTGGTGCCGCGCAGGTAGGTGATGCCGCTTGCCTCCCGGACCAACTCAACCTTCTCCACCAGGCTCTGATCGACCAACCGGCGGAACTCCAACTGATCCATGGGCTTCAGCTCGCCCTCGGGTTTGTAATAGAACATCCCCAACATCAGGAGCAGCAGCATGCCGACCGCCATCCACGCCCCGAAAACCCGTTTCGGCGGCATGGCCCCGGCCGAGGCGCCCCCCCCCTCTTGCTTATTCCCCTGCGTCGGCAACACCGGCGGCTGGTCGGGCATTTCATTCTTATTATCGTTTCCGTTCGCCATGGGTGTGTATGATACTTTTTCCACCCCATGGGGGCAATGCGAAAATCGGACCTGGACTCCGCAAAAAAACCGCGCCAACCCCACCGGACGTTTGACAAGGAACCTCGGCGTTGCTATGTTCACACGCGACTGGATTCCGCCGGATCGCCGTATTCCTCGGACGTTCTGTGCCCGTCAAGGAGCCTCTCATGAAAATGACCGCCGCCGCCCTTTGCGTCAGCGCCTTCGCCACCGCCCTCTGCGCCCAGAATGCGCAAGAACTCACCACGCCCGAAGTCTTCTCAACCCCGGCCGGCGAGGCCCTCCTTTACCGCCTTTACCTGCCTAAAAACACGCCGCCCGGCACGAGGCTGCCGCTCGTGCTATTTCTGCACGGCGCGGGTGAACGCGGCACCAACAATGTCAGCCAGCTCGTCCACGGGATCACCCCCATGATCCGTTTCATGCTTGCCGCCAACGAACCGGCCATCCTGCTCGTCCCGCAGTGTCCCAACGGCATGCAGTGGGTCAACGTCCCCTGGGGCGCGCCCAGCCACACCATGCCCGCACAGCCCTCCTTGCCCATGAAGCTCGCGCTGGCGCTGGTGCGCGAGAAAATGAAGAGCCTGCCCGTTGACCCCGCACGCGTCTATGTGACCGGCGTCTCCATGGGCGGCTATGGCACGTGGGACGCCATCCAGCGCGAGCCCGGCCTCTTCGCGGCCGCCCTGCCCGTCTGTGGCGGCGGCGACACCGCCTGCGCGCCCGCCATCAAGAACATCCCGGTCTGGACCTTCCACGGCGAGAAAGACGGAGCCGTGCCCGTCACCCGCTCGCGCGACATGTTCAAGGCGCTCCAAGCTTGCGGCGGCAACGTGCAATACCGCGAATATCCCGGCGCCGGACACGGGGTCTGGGTCCCCACCTACAATGACGCGTCCGTGCTCGCCTGGTTTTTCGCCCAACGCAAGCGGTAACCCCGCCCCTCACGTCACGGGAAACATCGCCTCGTAGTGCGGCAGCGGCGCAAAGATCCCGCCGCTCTTCGCGTAGTAGTCCGCGCCCAGGTTGAACACCCCGCGGTCGGTTTTGGACCAGGGCGCGTCCGGATACGGCAGGTAGCTGCGCATAGCCGCCCAGTTCCTGTAATTCTGGTGGCCGTTGGTCTCGACCAGCCCCAAGCCCTCCAGGCCGGGGAAGGATGCCAGCCGCGCCGCCACGTTCTTGTTCCACTCCACGAGGATCGGGTTGACCGTCAGATCGGCGCAGAAACACGGCACGCCCCGCTCATGCGCCGCCTGCGCGATCTTCATCGTCATGCTGAGCGTCTTGGCGATGGCCTTCAGCGCGATGGCCCTGTAGCCCATCTCAATGCGCGTGACCGCGTCCCTGTCCGTGTGCGCGCTCTCGTCCGCGACCAGGCGCACGGGAATGTCGCGCACGTCGACCTCATACTCCTCGTCGAACGGCTCCTCGATGATCGCGACCTGCTCAAACGCCCCGATCCTCTTGAGATGGTCGATCAGGCGCAGCAGGGTTTCTTTCTTCTCATACCGTCCGTTCGCGTCGAAGTAGTACGGCAGCTTCCCGCTCTTGGTGTAGGGCGTGCGGCACCCGTCGAGCGCGGCATGTATCGCGCTGATCCGCGCCATGTCCTTCGCCAGCATCTCCTCCTGAGTGCCCTTCTGCCCGATCTTGATCTTCATGAAAAAGGCGCCCTCCGCCACCGCCGCCTTGATCTCGTCGATCGGGATGGCATAGGCCATCAGCGGGATCGACGCGGCCTTCGGATGGCGCTGCGACAGCGCGGGCTTGTACGCGGCGGGGATCAGCCCGTCGAACGCGGTGATGCCGTTCTCCTTGGCATAGAGCAGCCACGCGGCGTTGTCCACGCCCACCAGCGCGTTCAGCGCGAACGTCTGGCGCAGCCCCGGCATGCGCGTGACCGCTTTGCCGTACTCGTAGACCTCTTTGAAAAGCTCGTCGTTCAGCGCCACAGGGTCGGTGAACGTCCGTCCCTTCAGCACGCGCAGGGCGTACGCGGTCAGCGCGAACATCAGCCCGTTCCCGCCGGCCTCGGAGTTCGACGCGAACACCTTGGCGTCGCTCCACAGCGTGCTCTGCGTGCAGACCCCGATGCCGCGCTTGCCGCTGGTGCTGCGGATCATGGCCGCGCTCTGCCACACGTTGGTCAGATAGCCACCCTTGAACCCGAACGGCCTCAGCAGCGGCTCGCGCTCAAACTCGCACCCCGTGTCCGCCACGGTGATGGTTTTCCCGGTCGCCTTCGCCCCGGCCGCCCCACCCGCCGACACGCATCCGTCCGCCGCCGCGGCACCCGCCGCCAGCGCCGCCGCCTTCAAAAAATCCCTGCGTTTCATGATTGCCCTCCTGTTGCAGCTGTCTGTTTCCTATCCGCGTTTCATCCGCGACAATCCGTGGCTCATCCAGCCGTCAGCCCGTACTTCGTGAACTGCGCCGCGAAGAAATCGCATTCGCGCTTCATTTTCCGCAACGCGACCGCACGCCGCCCGGCCTCGGGCAACGCCTGCTCCTCTTTCGTGAACAGTTCCCATTCGCAGTGAACCGAAACCGGCCCGCCGACGCGCAGCTCCTTCACCAGTTCGAAATACCGTTTCCAGACCACGGCCCCCTCGCCCGCCGGCACGCACAGGAGCCGCCGTTTGCCCTCACCCGTCCAAGCGTAATCCTTGAGGCAGGTGCTGCGGATATACGGCGCCATGAGCCGCATCCCCGTCACCCACGAATCGCTGATCTCGGCAGACGCGTGGAGAACGTCAAACTGGCAACCGATCCACCGGGGATCCAATCCTTTCAGCGCCGCGTGCAAATCCCACAGCACGCCCCCGAAATTCAGCTCGCCCATGCCCCTGTGGTTCTGGTAACACCCCGTAATCCCGCACGTCCTGTTGAGCTTCTCGAGCGCCGCGAACGTCCCGCGGAACGCTTCGAGCTCTTCCCCGACGCCCCGCCCTTCGCCATAGCGGAGATACCCCGTGCGGTAAACCCTGACCCCGCACTGGGCGGCGGTCTTCAGGACACGCTCGGCCAAAGGCTCATCCGCCGCCGTAATCGCCGTCACGATCATGTCGACCTTTAGTCCCTGTTTGCGTGCGGCCTCCACGGCCCGCGGCAGATCCTGCCCGGCTTTTTCGGGCAACACATGCCCGCCCGGCCGGACGGCCAGGTCGATGCCGCCGAAACCGGCCTGGGCCAGCGTTTCCGCCAACGCGTCATACCCCAGCCATTGCAGCGGCTTCGAGAAACAATGCAGACAGCCCCCCTCCGCCCCCGCCCGGACGCCTTCCGCCCCGGCCGGACGCGGGGCAAGCGCAACCCCTGCCGCCGCCGCCGCCGCCCCCGCCATGAACCGCCTGCGATTCGTCCCCGTTTCTTTCATTTCAGTCCCTTTCGACACGTCCACATCCTCCCGCCACCCGTGCCCCACATGTCAAAAAAATACCAGTTGCCCATGCAGATTACAATCCGCATTTGTCCACATTTGTCACCCTCAAACTTCTTTACGGCAACAAGTTGTCTTGGAATGCGAAGCCAGAAATACAGGAGAATCAGAGGCTGGCGAGGACGGCGAGAACGGTTGCCGCAAGCCCCCCCGCGAAACAGAGAATCAGCTTCTTACGCATCCCGGGCGAGATCCAGAAAAGGAGGACTCCCGACAGGCACATGAGCAGCAGGGCGATGCCGAACACGTTGAAGGCCGTCCCGCCCTTCGCCTTGTGCAGGAGCATCAGACGCGAAAAAAGGTTCGGCATGTTCAAGGTGACGGTCGCCTCTTTCGCGCCGCTCGGCACCGGCTCGAGTACCGCGTGGCGCCCGGTCGGTCGTCCGACCATAAACAGGTTGCGCATCTCCCGCCCCTCGATGTGGCGGGCGGCGCGGCCTCGAGCGCGGCGGTGTAGCGGACGGACGCATTTTTGCCCGCGTACCCGCATACGTAACAGGTGCCGGTAACGGCGTAGATGAGCGCCATGGGGAGGAAGAAGAGAGACAGATAGGCGTGGGCTGTCCGGCAGAGCTTGGATAGGGACATGGTTGTTTCCTTTGCGGCTCAGCGGCAAAAGAAGGTCTGGCCGCTGGTTAATAAATTTAACGTCGATGAGTGATCAAACGTTCACAATCGTGCAAATATTGTTTCATCATGAGAATCGCTCTTTGTTCACTGCTCTTTTTTATTGTTTTTGTAGTCACATGAAATCGGAGCGAGGGTAAGCCATGTATGTGGACAGCGCCGTTCTTGTGAAGCTCGTCGTCAGGGAACCGGACAGCGGGTTCTATGCGGATCTGCTCGATGGGCAAAGAGCCGTCATCGCATCGGAACTGTCGATCCCCGAGTGCCGTAAGCGTTCTGGGCCACGCGGGGAGGATTATCGCTCAAGCCGGTCAGCAGAAGCGTCCTCGAAGAGGCAGGCGACATGATGCGTCAATGTTCCGGCTGTGCGTCCATTCGGACGCTCGACGCCATCCATCTCGCCACCTGTCGTTTTACCCACACCTATCCGCTCATCACAAACGACCGCATCATGCGCAAAGCGGCGGAGCGGATCGGGATTCCGCTGGGACCACTACCCACAGATGAGAATCGCGACGGTCCCGGTTGCCGATCCGGCAACGATATGCTATTGTAAAAACATGAAATCGGCACTGACATATCCCGCCAAATGGCAACATGGGCAGGTACGGTTCGAAAAACAACCGAACGTGTGCGAAAATGCGGATGTGCTCGTTGTGTTTTTACCTCCTGTCTCCGGCGACGTACCGAACCCCAAGCAACGCACGGTGACGGCCGCCATCAGGAAGGCCCAGCAGGCTTACACGCTCCCCGGGCGTTCGCTTGCCGACGAGCTGATTCGCGAGCGTCGGGATGAGGCACAAAGTGATGCCGGTTGATTACATTCTCGACGCATCCGCGCTTCTTGCTCTGATCGGGACCGAACCCGGTTGCGAAAAAGTTGCGCGAATCCTGTGTACCCAACACACTGCTATTTCTTCGGTCAACTATGCCGAAGTCGCGGGCAAACTGTATGCGTCGGGCCGAACGCTTGCCGCGCTCAAGAATCTCTGCCAACAGGCCTCCATCGAAGTCGTTCCGTTTGATGAGGATCAAGCCGACGCTTGCGGCATCCTTAAAGCCAACAACCGTCCGTTAGGGCTGTCGCTGGGCGACTGTGCCTGTTTAGCGCTGGCAAAAAGACGAGGGGGGCCGGCTCTTACCGCAGACAGGCTGTGGTCGCAGCTTGGGACAGACCACGCCGTTGTTGTCATCCGATAACTGTTTTCCGGCGACACAGCGCCGGAACTACAGGTGCCCGGGACACGCGAAGCGCTGTAGCTCCGCCGCTGCGTCGGCGGAGATCCGCTGTGCACCCTTGCGCACCTTCAGCGCGGTTCTGGAGTGCGTGCGGCAAGCGGTATCCCGCGCGACGCCGCTTTTGTGCATGTCTCAGGAAAGCGGTGCCGCCCGTTGGTTGTCGCCGCGCCAGAAATGCGACCCCCGCAAGACCGGGTTCGCGGCTTGTCGTGCGGCGGCTACCGCCGTTCCCGCACGCCGCCGCGCCCCCGGTTTTTTCCCTTCCGGGGAAAGCTACACCCTGCGGGACAGGATCAGGGCAGGGTTCTCACGAGGCGGAAGCCGAAGTGGCTGCCCCAGCTCGACGGGGCGCTGCTGCTGCGATACGCCGAACAGCAGTCCGACGCGGTGTTGCACCAGCTCCCGCCACGCCTCACGCGGGTTGAACCCGACACCGCCCCCACGGGATCGGGAACGCTGACGGGTGTCCCGTACCAGTCCAGGCACCACTCCCACACGTTGCCGTGCGTGTCGTACAGCCCCCACGCGTTCAGCAGGTACGAGCCGACTACCGCCGTGCCGTTCGTCGGCCCGAACGCGGAAGTCGCGTTCTCCCAAGAATCGCCGTCCCAGTATTTTCCCCCGTTCCACACGTACCGCCCCAGAGCATTTATCTGCTCGTTGCTGGTGGTATTGGAAGGCGTCCCAAAACCGTCATTGTAGTATGTTGTTGTCCCGGCCCGGCACAGGTACTCCCACTGGGCCTCGGTCGGCAGGTCGAAATCCGCCAGCCCCGTC
>Ga0116170_10006122_pt1 | contig 10600 bp, 12 predicted proteins | sample AD_JPNHW1_MetaG_FD_89797 | JGI IMG/M metagenome (GOLD analysis project Ga0116170, IMG submission 89797) | Active sludge microbial communities of municipal wastewater-treating anaerobic digesters from Japan - AD_JPNHW1_MetaG | ecosystem: Engineered > Bioreactor > Anaerobic > Digestate | place...
CACTCGCGTGCCACAAGCCCGCGGTATAAATTATATTCAGTTATCAGCGGTAGTGCCCTGCGCTACCTAACTCGTTTCCAAAGAGACATTTAGTCTCTTTGTGCACTCGCGTGCCACAAGCCCATGGCGTTAATATTTATAGTTTTCAATTTCGCGTTCGCACCCTGCTTCCTCTCACAAAACCTGACATCTAGTCAGCTTTTGTTCGGCAGAGTCTACCTCTCATCCAAACTGACATTTAGTCAGTTTGTCTTCGGCAGAGTGCCACAAGCCCACCGTGTATTTCTAATTTATCATTTAAAAACTTTAAAATCAAGCCCTTTAGGCGATTATTCTTTTAATTAAGAATAATTTTTTAATGTTTCTTTTATCGTTTCTTTCATTTGTTTTCTGAAAGTTTTTGGAGATATTACTTCACAAAATTTTCCGTATCGCATAAGTCTTCTTAAAAGAAAAATTTTGTCTTCCTTTTGGTTTACTATAATTTTGCTTCCGTCAGATTCAATTTGGATAACTTTTTCTCCTTCGTGAAGTTTGTAATTTTCTGCCAAACGGCCGTTTATTTTAAAAGTTACTGTTGTAAGAATGCTTGTTGCATTTGATTTTACAGGTAACTGAGTTATTTCAATAATATCTTCAAGCAAAATGTTCTGAATTTTGCCTTCAAAAGGGTTATAAACACTGAAATAAACTTTATTTTCCATATACTTAAATTCTATCGGCTCAACAATCACGGAAATAGTTTTTTCGTCGGGTTGTCGGTATAAAATTTTAATTTTTTGTTTATCAATGCAATATTTTTCATAAGTCTTGATAATTTTTGCGTATTTTTCGTAATCAAGATTAATAACAGTACAATCGGGTTTTATCATTTTGCTTGCCGTAAATCGGGTTTTGTCATCAAATCTTTTTTCTAAATTTTGCAAGAAATTATTTACTTCTTGTTTAATCTTTTCTTCCGGAAAAACTTTTGCAACTTTTTCGATGAAGCACATAGTCTTAAGCTCATTTTCACTTAGCGAAATTTGATTTGGAGGGTTAAGAAGAGAGTATTTGTCTTTGTTTTTTATAAATTTAAACCCAAAAACTTTTAGGGTGTTTATATATTTGAGAATAACTTCATTTGTGTAAATCCTGTTATTTGGGTCTATTTTTTCAAAGTGATTAATTATGTCTTGAATACTGGAATCCCTTTTAACCAAAATTTTAAGGGTTTCCAGCACTCTTGTGCTTGTGTCGCTAAATTTTTTATGTTTAATCATTTTTGTAAGTTTTCTCCATTGATTTTAGAATATTTTTTACTTCATTTTTAATTTCTTGTGGGGAGATTATTTTGCAATCTTTTGCTAAATAAAGAAGTTTTTGGATTGTTTCGAATTTGTTTTCACAAAGTTTTTCTATAACTAATTTTTTATCATTTTTTTCTATAATTTTTTCATTTTGTTCAATCATGTAATTATTTGTAGCAGGGTTGTAAACTTCATAAATTATTCTTGTGACTTTGTTGTTTATTTTTTCTTTTTTAAGTTTTATTGTAAGAATTTTTAAAATATTTTCCACTTTGAAATACGAATATTCCCCGTGCGTGAGGCTGTGCCCCCAAAGGTATAATTTATCAGATTTAAAAGAAAGTTTATCTGCTATTATTTCTATTTCTTTTTCTATTTTACGTGGAGATTTATATATAATGACAATTTGGTTTTTGTTTTTGCAGTGTAAAAGCAGGTCTTCAATAAGATACTTATCTGTATTTTTAAAAATGGAACAGTTTGCCAAAAATTCTTTTGTTTTAGTGGTTTTTATCAGCATTTCTATTTTTTTAAACAGGTTTTCAATTTCAACAGCTTGTTTAACTTCTATTTTTTCATAAATACTTTTATATAATTTTTGTATTGCCGAAAGTTGTATTTCAGGAAGGTCAAAATCAAACGGATGTGAAACAAGTACATATTTATTATTTGTGGTTTTGCTTGCTCTTGTTATTTCGCAGCCTGCTTCGCGCAGTGAATTTATATATATGCGAAGCATATCATTAGAAAAAGTTTCTTTTATGTATTGATTTTTAAAAAAATGTTGATTTATTTCATCGGGTGATTTAGGCGAGTCCATTAAAAGCCCCAATATTACAAGCGTTCTGTATCCGGTAAGGGACATTAAATTGCAGTTTACTGTATTATTTGTCAAAAACTCTTGCATACTCACTCCTTATAAAACAATTCTAACGTAAAGCAAGAAAACTTAAAATCCTTTTTTTACAAATTATTACTATATCTGTCAGAGCTGTTAAACTTGAAATTTTATAAAATTAATGATTAAATTGATTTATGAATTATATATTTTATGTATTGTTGGTATTATCAATAGTTTTTGGGGCAATAAATGGAAAGTTGCCCGATGTTGTAAATTCGATTATGACAGGGGCAGACAAAGCCGTTAAAATTTCTTTTTCGCTTATCGGATTAATGGCGTTTTGGCTTGGGATGATAAAAATAGCAGAAAAAGCAGGATTGGTTGAATTAATAGCAAAACTAATAAAACCTGTAACAAAAAAACTTTTTAACGAAATTCCGCCCGAGGATTCTGCCATTGGAAACATTGCGATGAATTTTTCTGCAAATGCTCTCGGCCTGACAAATGCCGCAACTCCTATCGGGATAAGGGCAATGCAGGATTTGCAAAAGCACAACAAAAACAAAAAAACAGCATCAAACGCCATGTGCATGCTTTTAGCTATGAATACAGCCGGATTTCAGCTTATTCCTGCCTCTGTACTTGCTATTTTGGTCGGAACAGGCTTTAAAAATCCCACCCAAATAATCGCTCCCACACTTTTGGTAACCTCTTTTACTTTTGTGTGCGCTGTTTTGCTTGCAAAATTGTTTGAAAAAGTTTTTCCGCCCCAAGAGGCTTCTCAAGGAGGTGAAGAATGACTTTTCAGGGAATTTTGAATTTAATTTCTCTTTGGGCACTGCCTTTTATAATTTTGTTGATACTTACAATGGGAATTGTCAAGAAAGTCCCTATTTATGAAGTTTTTACTGAAGGTGCAAAAGACGGCTTTAAAGTTGCGGTGAACATAATCCCCTACCTTATAGCAATAATCGTTGCTATCTCGATGCTAAGGGCGTCAGGTGCTATCGAAAGTCTTGCAGGGGTTCTTGCTCCGCTTTTGACAAAATTCAGGATTCCTGTTGATATTGTTCCTGTAATTTTAATAAGACCGCTATCAGGGGCTGCAGCTTTGGGGCTGTTTTCCGATATTGCGACAAATCCTCATTCAAGCGATTTTTTAACAAAACTTGCTGCTGTCATGGTAGGAAGCTCAGAGACGACTTTTTATGTTTTAGCTGTTTATTTCGGTGCTGTGGGGATTATGAAGTTCAGATACGCTCTTTGGGTAGGGCTTTTAGCCGATATTATCGCCGCACTCGCCTCCATAATCGTTTGCCAATGGATGTTTTTGTAAAAAGTTGAATAGTCGAACAGGTGAATAGGTGAAGAGTTTTATATTCGTTGCGAAGCAACAAATTGAACTTATTCACTTATTTACCTATTCACTTATTCTTTTCTATTTACTATTTCCTATTTCCTATTTATCCTGTCAATAATTTTAGCTGTACAAATCGCTCCGGCTCTACCCAGCATTGTATAAAGGATTTTCTGTCTGTTCTTACAGCCTGTTTGATAACAGCCGCGTAATTTACGTCAATAACGTTTATTTTATCTAATTTTTCAACATAAAAAGAATTGCTTCCGCAATTTCTGCAAAATTTGTTTTGGGATGAAATTTTACCTTTTATAATTGTGGTTCTTTGTTTCAGCCCGCAGCATGAACAGCGGCTTATAAACCAGTGGTTTTGAATGTATTCACCGCAATCAGGACAATAGCCTTCTTTCATTTCAGGGGTTATTTCATCGTGCGGGCATTCATTTCTTTTGAATAAAAAATCTAAAAACACAAAAAGTTCCTCAAAGCTGACAGTTAATTTTTAATGGGATAAATTTATTTGTCAACTTTGTCGGTCTTGGAATCTTTTTTGTCCATCCAGACTTTTGCTTTGTCTGCAAGAGGTGTTGCAATAAAAGGTACGATAACTCTTTTTGCTAAAATCGTTGCGGCAACAAGGGATGTGAGGAATGCAAAAATATTCTTAGTGCCCCCTTTGAATTTTTTGAAACATTCTTCAAACTCTTGTAATGTCATTTTTGTAGTATCATTTTTTACAGCATTTATTTTTACATAAAACTTTTTGGCAAGGTTATCAAATGTTTTTCCGAATAATTTACCGAATAATTTTTCCTGAACTTTCTCATTAGAAACAGTCAAGAAAGCTAAAATTTGAGAGGAAATCATCAAACCGCCGTTAGTCAAATCTAGTGCGGCAACGAATTTTCTTTTATCTTCGGGTATTTTTTTGTTTGCCAAACTTTGTTTAACATAAAGATAGCAGCCCAAACCGTCTTTGAGGATAATTGAAAAAATTCCTAAGCCTGCAATAAACTTGATGTTATTCCCTCTGTATTCTTTTGTAACTTTTTTAATTAAATTCATTTTTGCAAGAGTTTTTAAGGGTTTTTTGAGTCCGTAATTTACTGTTGTGTTCATGATTTTAGAAACGCTTATCATTGAGACACCTCCTTTGTTTTGCCGTTGAAGGTATCTGCCTGAATATTTTTAAGCAAATTTGTATTATCTTTTTTCTTTTTTGACAGGCTCGGGAAGAATTTATCCATAAATCTTGGATAAAGCCAGTTTAGCGCGGCGCAGCTTACGGGCAGAATTGATAAACTTACGACAAGCCCCACTATTGCCCTGAACCCTTTAATATTTTTTGCGACATTTTCTATATGTTTTTGGATTAATTCATAAGCAAAATCGGTTTCTTTGCTTATTTTTCCGATTTTTTGGGAGAATTCTTTTATAGAAATTCCTTTTGAAATATTGTGTTTTAAGCTTTCAATGTTTTTGGCAATATCGGGATGTTTTTTGGATAAGTCGTCAAGAGTTTCTCTCATAAGTGCTTTCAGTTGATTTTTTGAAAGTTTGACCTTTTTACCGTCAAGAATATATCCAACAAAATTATTATTGTTTGCATGATTAATCATAGTAATTAATTGTTCAAGTTGTTTTGCCTTTGCAAGTTCTTTGATTTCGGCTTTTGTAAGATTAGGATTTTGTTTTTTAATGATTTTTTCTATATATTTTAAATCCTGAAATCCTGTTTTATTGAAAGCATGACCGTCCCATTCTCCCTTATTGCTCATGTTGTTCATTAATCTGTCAAAGGGAAGTACCAAACCTCCTTGCATTAAAACCGCCAAAATGGCAGAAACAGGCTGTCTTAAAGCTGAATAAGTCCTTGTGTCGCTGTCTGATTTTGAAAGAAAATTGTATTTTATAAAAAACGGTGCAACTAAACCTGTTCCGATTGCATTTATCAAAATGTTGGGGACTTCTCCGGTTAATACTCCGAATTTTCTTATAAATTGTATAATTTTAGGGGCTTCTGCTGCAATTTCTTTTTCAAATTTTTTTTCACGAAGAAACTTTTTCGCATAATAAGAGAACTCTCCTGACATTGTGCCGGCTGCGTTTCCTTTAAAACTAACCCTTTCTACGTTCATTGCTATTTCCCAACCAATATATTATGAAGTTTCCTTCCAATTATATAAACGTAAATAACCCTCAAAAAATGCTTTTATAACAAGGTTTTTGGTTATTTGGTTTACATTTCTTTACATTTATTTTCTTGCAATATTCTGCTTGATAAAGTTTTGTGTTTGGGGTATAAAATAGTTGTTTATAACCGTACATAAAATAAGGAGAAAGACAATGGTAAAGGTAGCGATTAACGGCTTTGGAAGAATCGGCCGCAACACATTAAGAGCAGCAATCAAGGAAGGAATTTACGACAAAATTGATTATGTTGCAATAAATGATCCGGGTTTAACAATGAAAGATGCAGCCCATATTTTTAAATATGACTCTGTAATGGGAAGATTTGACGGAAAAGTCGAAGTAGCAGAAGACGGACTTATAATTAACGGTAAAAAAATCAAATTTTACGCTGAAAAAGACCCTGCAATGCTTCCTTGGAGAGAATTAGGCGTTGAAGTCGTAATCGAATCAACAGGTTTTTACACAGATGCTGAAAAAGCAAGAGCTCACATCACAGCAGGTGCTAAAAAAGTTATCATCTCAGCTCCTGCCAAAAACGAAGATATAACAATCGTTTTGGGTGTAAATTGCCAGAAATATGATACAAACGTTCACCACGTGATTTCAATGGCATCTTGCACAACAAACTGTTTAGCTCCTGTAGCTAAAGTTGTTTTGGAAAAATTCGGTATCGTAAAAGGTTTGATGACAACAGTCCATTCATATACAGGTGATCAAAGACTTCTTGACGCAGGTCACAAAGATCCTCGTCGTGCCAGAGCAGGAGCTTTAAATATCGTTCCTACAACAACCGGTGCTGCTAAAGCTGTCGCACTTGTTCTTCCTGAGTTGAAAGGAAAATTGAACGGCTTTGCTATGAGGGTCCCAACACCTGACGTTTCAGTTGTTGATGTTGTGTTTGAAACAGAAAAACCTGTAACAGCAGAAGCAGTTAACGCAGCCTTGAAAGAAGCCAGCCAAAATGAGCTTAAAGGCTATTTGGAATACGTTGATGAACCGCTTGTTTCAACCGACTTTATCGGTTCTAACTATTCTTCATCCGTTGATGCGGCTTTGACAATGACAATGGGCGACAACATGGTTAAAGTAATATCTTGGTATGACAACGAAATGGGCTATTCAACCCGTTTGGCTGAAACTACTTTGATGATTGCCGAAAAATTATAGACAGCTTAAAAATAACAAACAAACAAAAGCGGGCGGCTCTGAAAGAGCCGCCCGCTTTTGTTTGTTAATATAATAAAATTATTTTTTCATACTTTTCAATATTTTTTTTAATATAATTTTTTTGATTTTCTTCTGTTTGGGAAGTTTTATCCTTATCTGTTTTTTCTTGAGCTTTTTCTAATTTTTTTAATAATTCTTTTATTCTACTTAATTTTTCTTTCATGCTTGGGTCATCTTTATACTTTTCGATAAAGTTTTTAAGCATATCAATTATTTTTTTAATGGCTTCTTCCGGTGAATTAAAGAAGTCTGCTAATTCTTCTACAGATAAGTCTGAAACGACATTATCTATATCCTTTAAATATTTTTCTAAATTGTTGTCATCGGATAATACATTAGAAACAGTTGTTCTTATAATTGAACTTACTGCATTCCTTAATTGACCGACTGTTTTAAAAGATGTTGTATTAAGAGCTTGAAGCTCTTTTTCATTTGAGCATCCTTTGGCATTTAAAAATTCCTTAAATTCTGCCTCATAATCAATATTTTCTGTACTTAAGTTTTGAGAAGTGAGTTGTAAATTTTTGGCAATTTTATATTCAACTAATGTATCAATCGATTTTGAATTTAAAGAACTGTAATTTCCGCATGAAATAAATTCATCAGTAATGTCAGATGCCTTTAGCTTTATATTTATCGTATTGCACTTTTCAGAACCATCTTCGCAAAATAAAGAGGATAAGCTCATTGAATTTAAAGTAGAAATCATTTTTACTCTCCAAGTCATGGTTATACTATCAATCAATAGTATAAATTTTATCCTCTAAAAACAGGAAAAATTGAGCATGCTCATTTACAAAAAAGGGGAAAGAGCAAACAGTAAAATACAAGAAGAAAACTTATAAACTCATAATCTTATAAACTTTTCAGCTTTTCACCTATAGATAAGATCCCGATACATCGCAAGCGATACTCTCCCTTGTAACCCTCGACAAGTCTCGGGAACAAGAAGAGAAGACAAGTTCGGGATGACATATTTCTAAGGCTCGCTTTGCTTGCCTAGAACTATGTCATTTATAAACTTCTGCATACTTAGGATTAACCGCAAGCCATTTGAATGATTGGGAGGTAGATTCAGGGATATCTATTACAAAAGTACCCCCGTAGCGTCCTCTTGCAAAGCGCAGATAACCTTCTTTTGACAAATTATTGAAAGCTTTTCTTATTGTGTTTGGGCTCAAATCAAGTTCTTTGGAAAACTCTGAAATGGAAGGAAGTTTTGAGCCTATTTCGTATTTTTGGGCGATAAGTGCTTTTATATGATTTTGAGTTTTTTCGTAATTGTAAAAAGCTGTCTGCTGTGCTGATGCAAAGATTGAGGTTTCTTTTTTGGGCGAAAATTCGCTTTCGTAAGGCATTTTTACGACCGTTGTGCCGTAGCGGCCTCTTCTTGCAAGCAGAATTCCGCTTTTAATAAGTGATTTAAGCGCATCGTGAATTGTTTTTATGCTCACTTTAAACTGTGCGGAGAGGTCTTCGTGGGCGGGTAATTTATCTCCGACTTTAAGATTTTTTGAAATATAATCTTTCAGTTCTTTTTCTATTTTTTCAACAAGAGTTACGTTGTCAAAATCTTGGGAAAATTCATTTTTAACGGCAAAATTTGTTGTTTTTAAAACCCACTGGGCGTCATTTGAATTCATAAAATTGTGTTGAATGATGCCTGTTGAGGCAAGGTATTCAAGGGCAAGCCTTGTTGTATTTACCGAAGTTTTTAAAGTATTTGCAAGAGACCTTGCCGAAGGAAGTTTTTGTCCCTGTTTAAATTTCTTTTCCATAAAGTATTTTTTAAGTGCTTCGGCACTCAAATCACGCTTTGAGGTAAGCTTTTTAACGTAATTTGAAGCATTTTGCCAGTCTTTAACCATTGTGCCTATACACTGTTTGGATTCTACATAACCTTTGTCTTCTACGTACCTGAACGCATTTTGCATTGTTCCTATGCTGACGCCTAAGTGATAGGCCAGCTCTGCTTTTTGAGGCAGAAGGTCTGTTTCTTTTATTTTTTGTGATTTAAAATCACGTTCAATCCAGCGGATAAGCCAATTTGCAATTACGACCGATTTGGGTTCAAAAATATTTTTTAAATCCGGCGCAGAAGTCGAAATATCCTTTACGCTCAATTTTCTCAGGCTTGCTCTATCCAAGAGCATAAAATTATTTTCGGTTGTCATATTAACCTCCACACTTTTAATTATACAGTTAATATAAAAAAACATACAACATTTTTTTGCTGTATAACAACAAAAAATGTTACAATTCTTATTAGTGATGCTTTTAAATTAATTTTTTTGTGAACCTACTTTCTTGTGTCGACAAGAAAGTAGGCAAAGAAACTCCCGACCGGATCTGCGTTCGTTAACTATCATTAAACTCAACTTTAGGCGTGCTAAGTGACGCAAGCCTTTGCCTTTGTTTCGTTAAGTGTTAGTTACTCACTACGATATGGTCGGAAATATGGCACGTCATTGCGAGGGCAAGCGAAGCGATCTAAAATAACAGTGGGTTGAAAATATGACTACAGTATTGTTATCTTTGTTTTGTTTTGTATCAGTAATACAGTTGTGATAATTAATAAAAAACCTATAATTACAGTTTCCAATGTATTAATATTAATTATGGCTTTTAATAAAAAAGATATACTTAATAATAAATAAATTAAATCGAAAAATATTAATTCAATGATGGCAGCTTCTTTTTTAAATTTGGGAATTATTAATATTGAAAAATATATTACTAAATATGGAAAAATCAAATCCGCCAAAAAAGTTCTTTGTTCAAAATTATTAGAACAAATTCCGTAAGGTGCTATCAACATAAACTTACATGATATTAAAGAAATAAAATTTTGAATAACAGATACTAAGCCAGATATTATGATCGCAAAAATAAAACTAGCAGGAAAAAACAATAAATATCTGATAAATATAATTACTTTTTGCATTTCTCATTTACCTTCTTTTGTCATGCTGAATTTATTTCAGCATCTATCTGACATTCGCTTGTGAGATCCTGAATCAAGTTCAGGATGACGTGTAAATTTATGTTTCTTATTATAACATAATTTATTTGATGAGTTTGCTTATCAAATAAACATTCACTTTTGCAGGCAAAGCCTGCTGCTTTGGCATTTTGTTCGCGTTCTTTTTTCTTTTCTTGCCTTCTTTCGCCGAAAACTTGTTTTTCGTGCGAAATGGCGTTACGAATAGTGACTAGGTTCTGTTTCTTTTCTTGTTTAATCGCAAAAACAAGAAAAGAAATGAACATGAAAAAACTATATATTTTTAAGGTGGTTAATTTTAACCGAAGGGGTTAATACTATTGAAATTGCGTCAATACGGAATTTTTTATAAATTTTATGTTCCTGAAGGTAAGTAAAAAGTCCTGTTTTAATGTGTTCGTATTTAGTTTTGGTGATTGCTTCAAATCCCGAGCCGCAAAAATCAGATGAACGGGTTTTGACTTCACAAAAAACGAGCGTATTTTTGTCTTTTGCAATAATATCAATCTCACAGGCACGCGAAAACCTTTTGTTGGTTTCAATAATTTCATAACCCAGTTTTTTAAGATATTCTTGGGCTAAAATTTCACCCTTTGCACCTGTTTCTTTGTTTTTGGTTGTCATGTAACAAATCCTTGATTGGTGGGTTGGGGAATCCACCCTAATTTTATGCTCAAGAAATACTTGGCGGA
>Ga0116170_10006126_pt1 | contig 10597 bp, 3 predicted proteins | sample AD_JPNHW1_MetaG_FD_89797 | JGI IMG/M metagenome (GOLD analysis project Ga0116170, IMG submission 89797) | Active sludge microbial communities of municipal wastewater-treating anaerobic digesters from Japan - AD_JPNHW1_MetaG | ecosystem: Engineered > Bioreactor > Anaerobic > Digestate | place...
CCGGCAGATCCCTGGGATCAATTTTCTGTTTCCCGAGCATGATCGTCACCCCGGGATCCTGCGAGAGGAGGTCGGTGCCCCGCAGGACCAGGGCATAGCAGGCCTCCAGCGTGGCCCGGTCGTTACGCCAGTCCTGGGTCTGCTTCTGCTTCAGCAGCCAGATCTTCATCTCGTCGACAGATTCCCGGTCGCCGTTGATCTCGTCGAACGCCTCCACCATCAGGGCCTGGGTCTCGATGGGTACCTGGTATCCGGAGTATCCATCGTCTCCCGCCCAGTACATCCCCATCTCGCCGGAATGAAGGGCCTTTTCCGACAGCGATTTCAGGATCAGTGCCGGCACCTCCCGGTTACCCAGCCGGTGCAACGCCAGGGCGATCATCCCCTGGCCGGAACGGTCCTGCTTCAGCCAGTATTTCTCCGCCTGCTTCCGGTAGTAATCAAACGCCTCGCGGGCCTTCGGTTCCGCGTCATCCAGCGAAAATCCGGGAACACCTGCCAGCAGCGACCGTGCATACAGGTAGCCGGCCTGGGTCCCGCCCAAGTGGTTATCTGCGAGATTGCCCGGATGGTACTTCTTCAGATCTTCATAGTCGCGGACCAGTTCCCCGTCGAGGTAGCGGATCGCCTTGACCATCATACGGCGGGTGACGGCATCATCGGTGAGAACATGTACCCCCAGGTGGTGCAACCGTCCGATCCCGGTCACGATGCGCTGGGAGATATACCGGTTTTCGGGCATGCCGGCAAACCAGCACCATCCGCCGCCGGATGTCTGCAGCTTTTCCAATTTGCGAAAGTTCGAGGCCAGGTTCGCAGCCAGGTTGTCGCGGTCGAAATAGAGCCCGAGACGCTGACGGCGGCCGGTTTCACTGTTCGCTTCCACCACCCACGGAGTCTCCTGGAGCAGGGCCGACTTCAGGTCCTGGTTCTTCGAAAGGTTTGAGAGCAGGGCATCGGGCGTCAGGTTCTTCCAGGCATCGAATACAGCCTGGATTTTCGGGTTGGAGTTGGCAATGTGAGCGGCCAGGCTGTTCGACCACCAGGCGGCAAACAGGGCATCGGCATTTTCGAATGTCTTCTCGTTGAGCGATGGCAGCGCCTGAATGGCGTACCAGGCCGGGTTGGAAGTGAATTCGAGGGTGAGGCGGTAGTTCTTCCGGGACGATGATGCTCCCTCACCGCCTGTTTCTGCCAGCTTCCCGAAACGGAACGTGGTGGTTCCCTGCCCCCTGACCGGTAGCGGCAGCGATTCAGTCACCATCATCCGGTTGGTAAGCACAGGAATGCTCCGCTCCTCGCCGTCGCTAAAACTGCCCGCCGTGGCGGTGATGCGGAACTGAAGCAGCGACAGGTCATTTTCAGCCGGGATGGCCAGTTTCCAGGAAACCACCGTGCTGAGGTCATTTTTCGCTTCGAACCTTTTTTCCGGTCCGCCGGTCCGCTCGTCCGCCAGTATCATCTCACGCTTGTCCTTTCCGGTGATCCCGTCCTTCAGTTCCAGCACAGCGCTTCCCGAAAGGTCTCCCCCCGAAAGGTTGGCGATCCGTGCACTGAAGATCACTGTATCTCCCTGGCGTACGAATCGCGGGGCGTTGGGATAGACCATCAGGTCCTTGCGGGTCACCAACTCCTTTTCGATCAGGCCGTAGTCGAGTTCCCGGGTGTGGGCCAATCCCATGAATTTCCACCGCGTGAGCGATTCGGGTGCGGTGAAGCGTAACGTCGTTACCCCGGCCGAATCGGTCTCCAGGTCGGGAAAAAAGAAGGCGGTTTCGCGGAAATCGCGCCGGACCTGGGGGATGGGAACCGGTGCGGGTTTTCTGACGACGGCTTCCACCGTCCCGTCGCGGGTTTCCTGTGCCCGTATGGAAGGGGCAGGCGGTATCGCCTTGCTCTCCCCTTTACCGGCGGAGGCTTCCGGTAAGACGGAATAGGCGACCGCATTGTCCATCTCCATCCGTCCCCCATTGGCCATCATGCCGCGCATGTAACGGATATTTCCGCCTCCCATAAAGTTGCCGGCGCCGAACCAGTTGAGCTTCAGCCAAGGATGAAACCGGTAACGGTCGGATAAGTCGCCCGGCGACTGGAACTGCCCCTGTACAGTTGAAAAAGCGTCGTCTGCACTCCAGGGTGAAACCCCGGAATAACGCCGTAAGAGTGAGAAAGTCCAGGTATTGGGCCGGAAAACATCGAGCGACAGGTCATACATCGAGGCGAGGAATTCGGCCTTTGCAGGCTTCCCGCCCGGGCGGCCGATCCGGAGAGTCCATTGTTCCGCCGCCCCGGGTTCCAGCCGGTCGCGGAAGGATTCCACCTTGATATCCAGCTTTTTGTCAACATGGGGAACGGTCACCAGACTGCTGTACTGGAATGACCGGTTGTGCTTGACGAATACGAAATTCACCGAGACATTTCCCCGGTACTCTTCCCTGATGGGTATATCCAGTGCCATCACCCGGTCGCTGATCCGCAGCCATTCGCGGGAAAGAACGGCTTCGTTTTTCCGGATCTCGTAAAGCACGCGTACATCGTCCTCTTTCGTGCCGAGCAGGAAACGGGCCGAGGTGCCGGGTTCGCCTTCGTTTTTCAGTGCATACATCCATCCTGCGGCATTGACGGGTATTTCGCGGGAGACTGGAGAAAACACGGTCAGGTACCGTTTTACTTCCACCGTCTCCCCGAAAGGATCCGACGATTTCATCACCAATCGCCAGGTTCCGGGGGTGATCTGCGCCCCGCCCGGGAGAGCCGTCAGCCGGAGAATGGAATCGGTTGCGGTGTTGATCGTAAGGACCGGCAGGGTTTCCTGGACCGGCCAGGATTCGGGGTTGTCTTCGTTATCGTACACATCATACGGGAACCTGCTGTGGAATTCCTCCTGCGTGAACAGGTGAAGGTCGGGCCGCTCCCACATACGCTTCAGGAATATGCGGTCGGGCTGCCGGAGGCGCTGTAGCGTAAGGGTGACGACGGCAGGCGTATGGCGGCCGCTGAGGTTGCGGGTCGTCACTTTAGCCAGGGTATCCGCAGCGAGGTTAACGGTCTCGGGCACGGAAGCGTCGATGAGCAACGAACGGTACCCTGCCGAAATCCCCTGCTGCATCGACTGTGTCTCCCCGTCGGGGCTGGTGGCATCCGCATAGACGGTGAAATCGAACACCGGCAGGGTCCCGGGATCGATTCCCAGGTCGGGCACCGCCGTAAACGTGATCGTGAAGGCGCCGTCGCTGCCGGTGACCGTGGTGCCGCTGGTGATCTCGGCTTCGGGCGAAGCGGGCATCGGCCACCGCCATCCCCAGTCCCAAAACGGAAACCGCGCATTGCGCACCACCCGGTAGCTGACCCGGGCGCCATCGACCGGATTCCCGGAATACGCCTTCGCCTTGCCGGTCAGGGTCACCGCCGATCCCAGCCGGTAGTTGCCTTCTACCGGGTTGGCCGTCACATCGAATGTCGGGCGCTTGTATTCTTCAACGGAAACTGCAACCGATCCTGATTGGTTCGAGATGGACATCTGCCCCAACAGGACGCCCTGGGGCGCCACAAAGGTGCCGCTGACAGATCCGAATGAGTTGGTAACGAGGTCGAGTGCCGAGATCTTCTGTCCGTTCACATCGCGGAAGGTCACCTGGGTCTTATGGCCCGGCAGGATCGAGGATCTTTCCCCGGTGCGGGTGATCAAAATCCCCTTGAAATGAATGGTCTGGCCCGGCCGGTAGATTCCCCGGTCCGTATAGAAATATGTCTGCTCGATTTCCCGCTCCGAAGCCTCACGCGAAGGATACAGGTAAACATCATCTGTCACCAGCAGGTCGTCGCCCAGGCGGATGCGGAGGTACCGGCTCATGACACGCTGATCGTTGCCATCTGCCTGAATCTCCAGGTAGCCCTGGTCATCGGGGCGGTATTCGCCGGCCCGGTTCTCCCTGGATTCCCGGTCCCGATAGTTGTAGGATCTCTCCCATACTTCGGCGACAGCCTCTTTCAGCGGATGGCCGGTTTCGCGGTCGAGCAGGTAATATCCCATGCTGCCGTTTTCGATGCGTTTGCTGATATAGCTGATCCGGGTGGACCAGAACGGAGCATAGGCCGATACGGGGCCCGCACCGGACGGGTCCGGTTCGGCCGACACGATCAGCAACCAGAACCCGGCCGCTACATCAGGTAGGGCTACCTCCGCGCTGTGGTTCTGAAAGTCGCCCGGATCGGGGATCTCCTGCAGCCAGGTGAAGGTCGGAGGAAGCGTTTGAATGTACCGGAAGAGTTCGTCGCGATCCATATTCCGGACCTTGTCGCGGAAAGCGTCCGGATCGGCTTTTACAAGCCGGAGGCCGATCTTCGGCAGGTTTTTGACGGTGACCAGGGCCAGCGAGGGCTTTTCACTCACCACGGCCGATTCGGTGGTCAGTTGGGTATGAGGCGCCCGGATCGTTCCGGCGAGTACCTGGCAGTTCTTTGCCCCTTCCGACCCGGGGAACCGCTGGATGGCAGACTGGCAAACCGCCAGCGCCTCTTTCTTCTTCCATTGGAAATTGCCGGGGATAAAAGGCTTGTAAAGATCGCCCTGCGTGTTCAGATAAGTGGCCAGAGTGAAGGAGATGGATGTGCCCCATGGACTGCTGAGCTCGGTCTGTTCGAATTCGCGGAGGGCGTCGGTGTACAGGCTGTCTTTCCCGGGCAGGATGCTTTTCGAATGTACGTACTCCAGCCGCCGCAGGGTGGTTTCGATGAGGGCACGCCGGTCGCGGTCGCCCATGTGGAAGAGGTCGAGGTCGAAGAAGATGCGTAGGGCCAGGCTGGCAGACGACGTTGGATCGGGGGCAACTTCCCGCCCGCGGAGGGCAAACTCACCGGGGAGCGAGAAATACCAGGGCTGATCCACCTCGAAGCGGCGGGCCGGCATCGTGATGCCTCCCTGTTCGGAAGTGAAGTAATCGAGCGCCCGGCCGGCCAGGAAATCAAACAGGGTGGGTGTGAACCGGGCCGCTTCGCTCTTCAGCGAATCGGTGTGCCCGTCGCCGGAGGCTTCCGCTTCGACGACCTCTTCATAGCGTTCAATGGGGATCTTTTTCAGCGAATCGGACTGCGTGAGCGATGTCAGGTACGTTTGCGCGATCACCTGCCCGAGGGTGTTGAGATCCCAGGTTTCGAGACTGTCGGGGAGATTGCCGCTGATGCGGGTGCGGTCGCGGAAACGGTATTGGTTGTTCTGGTAATACCGCCAGTAAACCTCCGCCAGGATCGACTGCAGCACCTGTCGGGCCGGCACCGATGCGGCATCGGCCTCCTTTTTCAACAGGGTGATGGCCCCGGGTACGTAATTCTCCTGGAATTCCGAATTCAGCCGGATCCGGTAGATAATGGCCCGGATCTTCGACGGATCGTCGTTTTCCGCCTTCGCCTTCGAATAGATCTTTTCGACGACTTCAAGAGCCGAGCGGGGCTGGCCGAGGTTGGCGAGGGAGTCGGCCTGCTTCCATAAGGCGGCGAAACGCCCTGGATTTGCCGTGACTAGGTGACGGGGTGATGAGGTGACGGCAGGGTGGCGGGGCGAGAAATTGCCGGCAGGGGCATTTTGCTTTATTTTCTGGGGGTATGCGGCGAGGGCATGACCTGTTGCCAGGAACAGCAGCAGATACAGGATAAAGCGCGGAATTTTCATAAGGGGCATGTTGGATCCGAACGGAAGGGCAATATTACCAAAACGGAAGGAGGGTACAAAGAGTGTACCGGAAAAAGGTGACTGTGGTGACCAGGTGACGAATCTCCCCCTCTCCGCACCGGAGAGGGGGTCGGGGGGTGAGGTAAAACAGAGTAAAAGAGTGTACTGCCGACTGCGGACTACTGACTGCGGACTGCCGACTGCCGACTGCTTTCCCCCGTTACACATGAAAAACAAACCCCACTCCGAACACGCTCTCAATCTCCAGGGCAGGATCTTCACCCAGGTATTTGCGAAGTTTGGTGATGAACACATCGAGGCTTCGACCCAGGAAATAGTCGCTCTTTCCCCAGAGATCCCTGACCATCTCCTCGCGTTTGATCAACCGGTTGGCATGTCGTGACAGGTACAGCAGGATATCACGCTCTTTTTCGGTGATCCGCCGGGTCTTGCCCCCGATGGAAAGCGACTGGTTGCGGACGTCGAAGGTGTATTTCCCCAACGGGATGATCTCCGGAAGGTCTTCCGGCTTGTTCTCCGGAATGCGGCGGATCACGGCGCGGATCTTCCAGAGCAGTTCCTCTTCGTCAAATGGCTTGGTGATGTAATCGTCGGCTCCCAGGCCGTAGCCTTTCAGCTTGTCTTCCTTCGTCGTCCGGGCGGTGATGAACAGGATGGGAATGCTGCTGTCGGTCTGCCGGATGGTCTTCGCCACCGTGAACCCGTCCACCTTCGGCATCATAACATCGAGCAGGCACAGGTCGAACCGGCTCCCCCGGTAGGCGTTCAACGCTACCTCACCATCTTTGCAGAGCTTAACCGCAAACCCTTCCGCTTCCAGGTAATCGACCAGCAGGATCCCCAGGTTGAGATCGTCCTCGGCCAGCAATATCCTGATCTTGTCTTCAGCCATTGGGCAAACATACGGTAATTGTCGTTCCCTTCCCGGGTTCGCTCTGCACTCCGACCGACCCACCGTGCATTTCGACGATCGTTTTTACGTACGGGAGCCCCAGTCCGAAGCCCTTCACATCGTGCACATCCCCCGTGGGCACCCGGAAGAATTTTTCGAACACCTTTTCCTGGTAACGCTTTTCCACGCCGATCCCGCGATCGGTGACCTCCAGAACCAGCCCCGGGGCGGTGTTGAACGTTCGGATATGGATCGCAGGATTTTCGCGGGAATATTTCAGGGCGTTGTCGACCAGGTTGTTCAGAACATTGGAAAGATGGATCGGGTCGCCCTCAACCATCGGGTTTTCGGCCCGCAGGTCGAGCGTCATTTCCGCCTGCCGCGACTCCAACTGAAGGCTCATGTGCCTCGCCATGTCGCGTACCCGTTCGTGCAGGTCGAGCCGTGTGCGCGTCAGGGGTATCTCGCCCCGCTCCAGCGCCGTCATGCTCAGCACCTGTTCGACCTGGAGATGCAGTTTCTCGTTCTCGTCGAGGATGATGCCGGTAAAGTGCCGGATCTTCTCAGGCTGTCCCGCGATGTCGTGTTTCAGGATCATCTTCGCGGCCAGGGAAATATTGGTGAGCGGGGTCCGGAATTCATGGGTCATGTTGTTCAGGAAACCGGAAGTTTGCTCGGAAATCCTCTTTTCCTTCAGCAGCGAAAAAATGTTGATCCACGAGAGCGCCAGCACCACGAGCACGAGGATCACCGATGCGATGAACATCGGCCCCATCTCGGCCAGGATGAACTGTTTCTTGCCCGGAAAGACCAGCTTCAGCAAGAACCCTTCGCCCGGCTCTTCTCCGCCCACACAGGCCGAATAGGATCCCGGCTGGAAGGCCGCACCGGATTTTTCGTGGCTGCCCGCCAGTCCCTCGCCACCCGTCCCCGGCTTCACTTCGAAATAGTACCGGATGTGGATGTGGTAGATCCGCATGAAATGGTTGAAGAGCGAATCCACTTTCTTCATCTCGTTGCGGCCCGCCCGGATCTGCAGGCTTTTGCAGGTCTCCCGGTCGCTGCTGAGCGCATCGGCCGTGCGGGAAAGCACCATTTCAGCCTTTTCGTTGAACAGTTCCTCTTTCATCTTCGCCGCCTGCAGGATCCACACGACCTGGATGGCCAGGATCGCCAGCAGGGCAAGGGTAGAGAGAAGGATCAGGATCCGGGTGCGGAATGATTTCATAGACGGTGCAAAAGTACGCGATTTACAACGGGTCCTTCCGTCATTAACAACTCATTAACAACCCGATAACGAGCCGTTAACCGGTTTCGGTGATGATTCAGAATAATTTTGCTGCCATAAAAAACAAGGTTGGCTCACAATCTGAAAATAACCGCAAGTGGTAAACTCTACCCACCCCTGGCCCCTCCCTGCCGGCAAAGAGGGGTGAACGTTGCGTCTCTGCGTCTCCGCGGTTATTTTAAAAATGTATTTCCTGAATTGTCAAACTAAAAACCCGATAAAAATGAAAACCGGACTCTATCTGATTCTGACCGTGATATCCCTTTCCCTGCTCTCCTTCACCCAGGAAGGCAAACCGAAAAGTACAATAACAACGGTGAATAAAAAAACGGAACAGGCGGCACCCGACTCCACGCAGGTTTCGAAGCACCGCAACAATCCCTGGACTTTCCGTTCAGGCTGGCTCAATGAGAAGAACTTTCCCCGCCTGCAGCAGGAAACGAACTGTCCCTTCTATACCTACGTTAAGCCGGGCTGCTGACGAGGTGACGATTCAATTAAAAATGAAAAATTACGAATTACTGCCGACTGCCGACTGGCGACTGGCGACTGAGTACTGCCGACTTCTCAGATCACCACGTTAACGATCTTCTTCGGCACGATGATCACCTTGCGCGGCGGGTTGCCTTGAAGCCATTTGCCCGACTCGGGCGCGGCGAGCACGGCCTGCTCGATCTCCGCCACGGGCATGTCGGCCGGGAGCAGCAGCTTGAAGCGGGTCTTGCCGTTGAACGACACCGGGTATTCGAAGGTGTTCTCGACGAGATGCTGCGCATCGAACACCGGGAAGGCGGCTACCGTGACGCTGGTGTTGTTCCCGAGCAGGCTCCACAGCTCTTCGGCGATGTGCGGCGCGTAAGGGGCGATCAGCACCACCAGGTCGCTCAGAATGGAGCGCTTGCAGCATTTGAGGTCGGTGAGCTCGTTCACGCAGATCATGAAGGTGCTCACGGCGGTGTTGAACGAAAGGCGCTCGATGTCGTCCTGCACCTTTTTGATGGTCCGGTGCAGCACGCGCAGTTCTTCGGCCGTGGGCGCTTCGTCGCTCACCCGGAACTGGTTCTTCTCGTCGTGGAATAGTCGCCAGAACTTGCGGATGAAACGAAACACGCCTTCGATGCCGTTGGTGTCCCACGGCTTCGACTGCTCCAGCGGTCCCAGGAACATTTCGTAGAGCCGGAAGGTGTCGGCGCCGTAACGCTCGATCAGGTCGTCGGGGTTCACCACGTTGTAGAGCGATTTCGACATTTTCTCCACCGCCCAGCCGCAGTGGTATTTCCCGTTCTCGAGGATGAACTCCGCATTCGCCAGGTCGGGTCGCCATTTGCGGAATCCTTCCGTGTCGAGGATATCGTTCTCCACCAGGTTCACATCCACATGCATCTCAATCGTGTCGTGCTGGTCTTTCAGTCCGGCCGAAACGAACGTACTGCTACCTTTCACCCGGTACACCAGGCTCGAACGGCCCTGGATCTTCCCCTGGTTGATGAGTTTTTTAAAAGGCTCTTCCTTCACCGAAAAACCGGTATCAAAGAGGAACTTGTTCCAGAACCGGGCGTAGATCAGGTGGCCGGTGGCGTGCTCGTCGCCGCCGATGTAAAGGTCCACATCCTGCCAGTAGGAAACCGCCTCTTTGGAGAAATATTCGTGGTCGTTCCGCGGATCCATATACCGGAGGTAATAGCCGCTCGATCCGGCAAAGCCGGGCATGGTGCTGGTTTCATAAGGATAGCCCTCGGGGGTGGCCCAGTTTTTCGCCCGTGCCAGCGGCGGTTCGCCCGTTTCGGTAGGCAGGTAGGCATCCACCTCGGGAAGGCGCAACGGAAGCTGATCTTCGGGCAGGGTGCAGGCGATACCGTCGCGGAAATAAACCGGGAACGGCTCTCCCCAGTAGCGTTGCCGGCTGAAGATGGCGTCGCGGAGGCGGTAGTTGACCGTGCCCCGTCCGATGCCCATCTCCGCCACCCGGCCGATCACCGCGCGGATGGCCTCTTTCACCTGCATCCCGTTTATAAAATCGGAGTTGATGAGGATCCCGTCCTTGGCGTCGTAGGAACTTTCGGAGATATCGCCGCCCGACACCACTTCGGTGATGGGCAGGCCGAAGTGCTTTGCGAAGTCGTAGTCGCGGCTGTCGTGGGCCGGCACCGCCATGATGGCGCCGGTGCCGTAACCGGCCAGCACATAGTCGGCCACCCAGATGGGGATCGGGGTGCCGTTGAACGGGTTGAGGCAGTACGAGCCGGTGAATTCGCCGGTTACCCGTTTCACCTCCGCCATGCGTTCGCGTTCCGAGCGGTTCTTCGCCGTTGTAACATACTGTTCCACCGCCTCTTTCCGGTCGGGGGCGGTGAGTTCGGGAAGGAGTTCATGTTCGGGCGCCAGCACCATGAACGTGGAGCCGAAGATGGTGTCGGGGCGGGTGGTGAAGATGGAGAGGTGCAGGTCTTTGCCCTGAACGGGGAACCGGATTTCGGCGCCTTCCGAACGGCCGATCCAGTTGCGTTGCATCTCGACAAGCGAATCGGAAAAGTCGACCGTTTCGAGCCCGTCGAGGAGCCGCTGGGCGTAGGCGGTGATGCGGAGGAACCACTGGCGCATGAGCTTGCGTTCGACCGGGTGGCCGCCGCGGATCGAGAAGCCGTTGGCCACCTCGTCATTGGCCAGCACCGTACCCAGTTCGGGGCACCAGTTGACCAGCGCGTCGGAAAGGTAGGCGAGGCGGTAG
>Ga0116170_10006130_pt1 | contig 10592 bp, 5 predicted proteins | sample AD_JPNHW1_MetaG_FD_89797 | JGI IMG/M metagenome (GOLD analysis project Ga0116170, IMG submission 89797) | Active sludge microbial communities of municipal wastewater-treating anaerobic digesters from Japan - AD_JPNHW1_MetaG | ecosystem: Engineered > Bioreactor > Anaerobic > Digestate | place...
AACCGCCGGGGATCCACATCGGGCAGCGATTGCAGGAAGTCCAGGGCGCGGATACTGTTCCACGACTGGATCTTCAGGGCATCGGGCCGCTCGTGTTGCCATCCGAGGTTGCGGAACTCGCCATAACCCACCATATCAATCGAAAAGACCACGGCGCCCATTCGCGCCAGGGTGGCACAGCGCTTCTGCATGTCCGGGCGGAACCGCCCGTAGTCCGCCGGATCGCTCCAGTGACCGTGGGGACACAGGATGGCCGGGAACGGCCCCGGACCCGTGGCGGGGCGGTAGAGGCTGCCGGTCACGAACAGACCGGGCCGACTCTCGAAAGCCACATTTTCCACCGTGTAGCCGTCGAACGCGCGTTTTTTCCGGAAGACGGGGTTCAGGGGCGTGCGCTCGGGCAGGGGCCAGAGCTGCGCCCCGCGCAGAATCCCCTCGCGCGTGTTGGCCGCGCGCGCCTGCCAGTCCTCGCGGCTCTTGACCCCGCGCGCGAACTTATCGAGCTGCTCCCGGCCCTTCTCGGGCGTCTGATAGTCCCCCACACAGAGAATAGCCCCCTGTTCGAGGCGCAGATCGTCCAGATAGAACACCGCCTTGTCGGTCGCCTCCGAGGAAAACCCGAACCAGCGCAATTCCTTGAATTCCGGGTCACAGGCCAGGCCGGTGTACTTCTTCTGTTTCTTCTCCGGCCCTTCCCACGTGACCGTCAGGTCGTAACGCCCCGAGCCGACCGGACACACGATCTCGAACGTCACCCATTGGCCCTCGGGAATCGTTTCCTCCTGAGTCACGCCGTTGGTCACCAGTTTCCCCTCCACCGCCAGGTGAAGCGACGGGCCGGTCTTATACGGGTGTCCCGCCGTCCGCCACTCGTGGGTCAGAACCGCCCCCCGCCCCAGGCACACCGAGAAGCGCCCGGTGACCGTCCCCGTCATCCGGGGATCGAGGTAGAAGTGGGGATCGAAACCGTTTTTCTGACCGGGCGCATCCGTCACCCTGAGGCTGTGTTTTCCCGAAAGCGCCTGCTCGTCCGTCACCCGGACATTGGCCTGGTCGTTTTCCTCGGCGACCGTAAAACCTTCGAGATCGCCCCCGACCGAATCCGCCTCAAAGTCCAGATTCACTTCCGACGGCGGGGGAACCTGACCGGGCAACCGCTTGAGAAACGGAGAAGCGGGCCGGGGCTGGTCTTTCGGAATCCGAGAGGGAGTCCGCCGCCCGGCCAGTGAAACGTCGAAGGGGACAAACCCGATCTTGCTGGCGGGCGAGTCGGGCGCGAGGGAGAAATCCCCCTGGTCCGGGTTCTTGAACTTCGGGTCGGCCACCCGCGAGTGCCGGTCCTGGCCGGTCTCCTGCCATTTGGGGAAGTCCAGGTCACCGATACGGAACTCGCCGCCGTCGCGCCGCCAGTAGAGGTTGTAATCGAATTCGTAATTCTTCCCGGGCACCGAACCGCCCATCAGGGGCGCGTTTTCCCACAACACGATGTTGCGCATGAACCGGAACGAGAGGTGTTCCTCCTGGCGCGAGCGCTTGATCTGGGCCTCGTCCGAAAAGGCGAAGATGTTGTTGACGACCCAGTTCTCGCGCCCGTAGTGCTGGTGAAGACCCCCGTCCGTGACCCGATAGACCAGGTTGTTTTCCGCCAGAATGTTCGTCGAACCCTCGTCGAAATAGATCCCCCACCCGCCGTAATCGTACGAAAAGACGTCGTGGATATGATTGCCCCGCAGCACCGTCCCCGGCGAGCGTCCCAGCGTGTAGATCCCCCCCATATCGCTCAACACCCGCTGGCCCAGGTTATAGATATGATTGTATTCTATCACGTTATGGTGCGCATCGCTCTCGGCGTACCCCCAGACCCAGCCGGGCGAGATGCCCGAGTAGAAGAAATCGTAAATGTCGTTCTGCGCCACATGGTTATACGGCGATTGGCCGATCCAGACCCCCACGGCGGCGGGATAAATCCGCCCCCCGTGGGCGATCGTACAATTGACCACCTCGTTGTGCCCCCCCTTCACCGCCGGAGTATCGGGCATTTTGTCGGCAAACCAGGCGCTGTCCCCCGCCTTCGCGCCGATCTGAACCCCGCCCGCGCCCAGGTCGTACAGGTCGCAGTCATCGAGGCGGTTGTAGGAACAACCCGTGTTGAGTTGGAAGGCATACGTCCCGAGATTGCGGAACGTACACCCCCGAAAGACACACTGGCGCGCGCCGTCGAGCCGCACGGCGCCGTCGAGGGCCACCTCCGCCTGGGCACAGCTGTAACCCTGCGGGGGAATCACGGTATTGCTGTGGGCAAACGTCAAGCCCTCGAACCGGACGTGCTCAACAATTTCCCCCTTCTCCACATTCGCTTCGATCTGGAGCAGGTGGTCGAGACGAGGGGCGATCACCTCGGTTGAATTCGGGTCTTCACCCGGGAAAGGGATATAAGTCAACAGGCCTGACTTCGTATCCAGATACCACTGGCCGGGTTCTTCGAGCGCCTCGCGCACATTTTCCACAAAGAAACGCCGGTCGGCCCGCAGCCCGGAGTACGGTTCGTTGTTCCCGGCCGAACCGGTCAACGTCGCCACCCGCCGTTGCGCGTCCACGGACTGGATGCGCTGGATCGCCACGGTCCAGATCTGGAACGCCACCACCTCCACGTCCTCGAGGTTGTGCCAGTCGGGCCGGATCTCCTCGCCCCGGAAAAACAGGCGGTTCTGTTTGTTTTCCGTCTCACCCGGCGCCGGGTCCGAGTCCTTCGCGATAAAATAATCCCCCACCTTCGGCAGGCGGGGACGCAACCGGCGCTGACCGTTGACAAACAGTTGACTGAAACGCCACTTGTCCTCCCGGACCGCCGGGATCTCCAGTTCCCACTGCCCCTTGTCGTTCACCTTCCACCCGGTCAGCCGGACCCCACCACTCAAGACGGGCCTCGCCCCCTCGGCGGCCCGGTAGGTCACCGGTCGGTCGGGACGCCCCGAATCGGCCGGTCCCAGTTTCCACGGCTCGGCCAGCGAATAGAGCCCGTCCTGAAAAGTCACCCGAACCGGCCGCGCTTCCGGTTGCGCCAGCGCCTGACGGACCGCTTCCTGCGCCCGGACCGGGGTCGCAAAGGGCTTTTCGGCACTCCCGTCGGCGGAATCGTTCCCGCCGGGCGCCACGAAGAAATCGAGAGGCACGGGGTCTCCCGCCTGCCCGGAGAGCAGAAGGGCCTGAAACAGAAACCCGGTCAACAAGACAATCCACGAGACAAAATTCCGCCGCAACGGCGTTGAAATGGTGGAACACCCTCGAATTGACATAACCGCTTCCCTCCTGTTTATCCCGTGAAAGTCTTCAACCGAGTCCTGTGGCGGAAACACCCCTCCGCCCTCCTTCGAACCATTCAGACCGATTCCCTGACCAGATGCACCCCATCAAGGTGCGCAAATCAGGGGAATGAATCAAGCACTTTCTGTGTGCGAATTTTATCTGAAAACCGCAGTTGAACATCCCAGCCACGGCTTTCCTTTCAGGCGGGCGAGGACGCCCGCCCTCCCGGAAATGCCCATTTTCAGGGGGAGAAAGCGGTTCCCGGGAACGCCCATCTCCTGATGGGCGTAGTCAAATCCCTCACCCCAAAGGTGAGGGAGCCAAAACCGTTTTCGCGCCATAACACAAGAACAAATGACCCGTTTTCGGCCCTCAACGGCGGTTTTCACGTTTATCGCCCACGTGCCGCCCCTTCCACTCGCGGCCTCAACGGCCCGGCTTTGCCATGCGCCTTTGCGATTTCCATAAGCCAATTCTTATTCCCCGACACCCCCCAAAAATTACAACAATTTTCCTAAAGTTCCGGCCTGAAAAATCCGATAGGAAAAGTGGGAAGATTATTGACAAACTGGAAGCGCCCGCCCAAAGGGAACAGACTCAAAGCCTCAAAGTCTTGACCCCTCGGTATTTTTCCAGCCTCGTCAGGATTCAGCTGAGCCCCCACACGGTTTTACCTTCGTGTCGGGTGAGGAGGCCAGACATGCAAGAATCGGGTGCCTTGAAACAGAAAACGGCCTGCGTCCGCTGTCCCAAAGTCAAAATGTCCGACCCCACCCTGATGGCGTCCCAGACGGCCCCGCCCCCGCCCTTCTCTGCCGACACGTCCCTGCCCAGATCCATCCTGCTCGTGGACGATGAAGCGATCATCCGCGACATGGCCAGCGACCTGTTTCAGAGGATGGGATACACGGTGTACACCGCTTCCGACGGGTTCGCCGCGCTCGAACGCTTTCGGGAACTCCAGGACGAGGTCGGGGTCGTCCTGCTCGACTTCTCCATGCCCCGGATGGGAGGCCTCGAATGCCTCAAACGCCTCCGGGAAATCAAACCGGACATCCGCGTCCTCTTTTCCAGCGGATACGACCTAGCCTATGAACTCCAGCACGAGCAACTCCCGTGCATCTGCGGGTTTATACAGAAACCGTACCGTTTCCACGCTCTGGAACAAGCCATTCAGACCCTGCTGGAAAACTGAAAGACCCCGTCTTTCCGGGAAAGCGCTTTCTCTTTCTTGCCCCAGGAGACAGAAAAAAGAGGGGCAACGGTTCCTGAACGCAGGGAGGAATCATTCGCGGCCCTCAGTCGAACCCGTCCCTCAGGGAACCCAGTTTACAATACCCTGCGGAGGATGCAGTTCCCGCCACTGCCGGAAGGCGCGTTCATCCCGTACCCCGCCTTCAATCACGGCCTGATAGATTTCGATCCCCATGACCTGTTCCTCGACCGGCAGGTCGTTCTTGATCGTCAGAATCGCCTCGCGGGTTTCCGGCGTCAAAACCGCCAGGATGCGCTCCGCCACATTTTCGAAATACCCATCATAATAGGACCCCTTCAGAATATGGATGATATCCATCTTCCAGGTGTCCCCCCGCTCGCTCACATAGGAGACATGCCACTCGAGGCACCGGTCCTCCGCGTCAAGCAGGTTGGCGTACTGGATCGAGCGGATTCCCTTGTTTTCCGCCAGACGGGCCATGGCCAGAAAGCTGTCGGAAAGCCGGAACGGATCGGTGTACACGTGCAGGTCAATATCCCGCCTCTTGATGAGCAGACCGTTCTTGAGCGACCCGACCAGATTCGCCGTCGCACCCACCGACTCCCAGATTTCCAGAAGCCGGGTCTCCCGGAGCACCTCCCGCGCCTGTTCCTGATACATCTCCGCAAGCTGCAACACCTCACTCATACGAACCGCTTCCCTTTTCTTTTCTGAATATCGGACGGGATAAGGTTCCGTCCGAATAAAACTCCGTCCCCTCAATTCCCCCCGGCCCCACTGTACACCCGAACGTAATCCACGTACATATCGGCCCGACCGTCGTAACGCGAGAGATCCACGGGCCAGCCGCCGCCGGCGGCCAGGTTGATCAGGAAATAGAACGGCGCCTTCTTCGAAACCTCCAGCGTCTTGTGGCGGGCCACTTCGAGGTTGTCGCAGTAGTAGATCGTATCGGTCCCGGTGATCTTGCACCCGTAGGTGTGAAACGTGTCGTACCAGGTCGAGGGGATGCCGAACTTGCCCATCTGAATGGGATTGTGAACGTCCTGGTACGCCTTGTCCTCGGCGGCCTTCCCCGCCTCCCCCTGATTCCAGGCGTGGGGCGCGATGGAATACTTGTCGTGCGCGTTGGGCGTGCGCGGACCTTCGCCGCCGTAGGCCTCGATGATGTCCAATTCGTCGCACGGCACTTTCTGGCCGGGCTGGGCGGCGGATTCCTTCAGATTGTTGCTCAGAAGCCAGAAGGCCGGCCAGGCCCCGATGGCGTTCGGCCCGAGGAAACGGCATTCGAAGTAACAGGGCGCCTGGGCCATGATCCCGCTCCCATCGTTCTTCACCGACGAGATCAGTCCGGCGCTCTTTTTCCCTTCATCGGCGCGGATACGCAGGTAACTGTCCACCTGGCTGAAGGGATTGTTGGGCTTGTCGAAACTCGTGAAACGAATCTTGCTGAAGTCCTGCCAGCCGTTCGGCGGTTTGTGGTCGTAATAGACCGCCTTCGCATCGGTCCCGATGGAAAGGGGACTCTTGAAATCGTCAGCAAAAACCTGTTTCATCCCCTGCGCCGCGGGGGGCATCTCCCTGGGCAGACCCTCGTTCCACAGTACTCCGCCCTTGTTGTAGAGTTGGAGGCAACAGATGTCTTTCAAGTCCCCGTTCTCTCCCGAAATCCGGACCGTGACCGGGCCGTGGGGATAAGCATTCGCGGGGAAGACGAAAGATCCTTTCCCCTGACCATCCAGCGCGACTTCTCCGACAACCGAGTCCGCCCCGGAACCGTCCCCCTGTTTCCAACACTTCGCCGACAATTTTGTAAACTTCGGCGCGACGATCTCGATCCGGGTGTCCCCCTGGATATCGGCGCCATAGGCGGGGGAGGTGACCCGAATCAGGTTCTCGTGGGGAACCGGGACATAGGGTTCCTCGGTCCCGGTGGCCAGGGAGACCTGAAGAGCCAACGTCAGCGCGCAGATCAAAACGGGCAGGAGAATCCACTGCAGGTTGGCGCTTTTCCTGTCATCAAGCCGCTTCCGGCGATTCTCGACAGACATCTGCGCAGAGTTGGTTGTGGAAGTGATTTCTGTATTCATAGAGTTTCTGCCTTCCCATGATGTCACCATCGAGATCTTCCCTTTTATGATAAATATCCATCCCGCGTTTTCAAAAGCCCCCTTCGTTTCACGGGCGAACGGCAGCCACGGGGGGAGCAGAGGTCGGCGCGAAAGGTTTGATTGAACCATCCGCATTGAACGGAATCGGATCCACACACAGCCGTCCCTGCGTTTTGCCGCCCGACTCGCCTCGATACGAAAACCACTCCCCGCCATCGGGACCGGTGAAAACCGTGATATGACCGCCCAGAAAGACCTGGGGCTGTTTCTTATAGGGCCCCCAGATCGTGTCGGCCACGGAGGCGCCCACCCAGTAGCCGGGCGCCAGATCGGGAGGGGTCTCCCCGGAGGGTTTCCCGTCCTTCCCCGCCTCTTTGTAAGGAGCGGCTGTGAAGAGAATGTACTTGTCCCCCCGCTTGATCATCCACGGACCTTCGAGGTATTCCGGACTGGTTTTCCGGCCGACATCGCTGTTGTCGCGCGCCACCACTTTTCTGCGCTCACCCACCAGATTGATGTCCCCCTTTTCGATGCCGGTGAGGTCCACTTCCTGAATGAACACATCGCCAAAGGGCATGACAGCATAGGTTTTCCCATCGTCATCGCCAAAGAGGCTCGTGTCGCACCCGGCGCCCTTGAGCCAGGAGATATGCTCATAGGGGCCGGTGATCTTATCGGCCACTCCCACGAAGGCCACGTACCCCATTTTCCCGTCGCTGTTGTATTCATCCTTGATCCAGTTGTCGGCGTAGAAGATCAGGTAAAAGCGTCCCCCGATCTTGTGGATTTCGGGCGCCCAGAAACGGTGTTTGTAGGGACAGTTTTCCGGCAACTCGCTCGATTTGAGCAGCCAGTTCTCGAACTTCCAGTTTTTCAGGTCCTTCGAGGAATACAATCGGATGCCGGGGGACGAATTGTAATCCGGCTTGGTGGCGTCGCGACTGGTGTGGTGGGTGAAGGGGAAATGGGTAAAGACCAGATAATAAGTGTTCCCCTCGCGGGTGATGGCCGGGTCGCGCAACTCCGTAATCATCCGTTCCCGGGTGCCGTCGGCATAGGGATAGGAAAAATCCAGCGGGTTCTGGAGGGAGTCTGCCGTTTGGGCCTGTGTGATCCCCCCCACCCCAATGAACGCCAACAGAAACGCGACCCTTGTGTTCCACCGTGCGAGATGAATTCTCATGGTATTCCCCTTTTGTTTCCTGATTACAGGGATTGTGTACGGCCGCATGGTACAGCCATCTCTTCAAACGGGGATTCGTTCGTCACGCTTCTTCCTCGAGCCCGCAATACCGGAAATCCTGAAACAGAACCGAGCCTTCCCCGGAGGCATAGAGCGCGATCCGCAACCCGCCGTAATCGTTGAAGGTGTTGTGGTGGTAACCGGACACCTCGTGCGCGAACTCGGACTGCGTCCAGGTTTTTCCGTCGAAACTCCAGAAGAGCGTTACGACATGCTCGCGGTTGACCACCTTGAAAAAGATCGAATCCGTCGGCTTTTCCAGTTTTTCGCTGCGCCGGTAGATGGACCCCATCGTCCAGATTTCCCCGCCGGTCCCCAGACCGATACCCGAAAGCGCCTGCGGGCCGTAATACAACAGAAGTCCGGCTTCGACTCCCGGCTGCCGCTTGAGCTGGACCTGGGTCTCATAACAGTGCGTGATCGGGATCGTGGCCAGAAGCGAAATATCGGGAGGAAGCGTCCCCAACGGGCGGGCCGACTCCTTCGCCGGAGCCTGCCGCCGGGCCTTCATCAACAACCCCTCCCCCGTCAGGCTGCAATTGGCGAGATCATCCGGGTGGATGCCCCCCCACTGGAGCCCCAGTTTCTTCCCCTTGAAATCGTCGGAAAGCGCCAGCCCTCCGGCCACCCCTTCTCCCCCTTTGGGTTTCTCGATCGGACGGTCGGGCTGAATTCCCTTCGGAATCCGAAACCAGCCGTCGTCGGTCCACTCGACCGGTTCCATCAGGGTCTGACGACCCAGCGTGCGGTACCCGTTCTCGTACGCGTGGTAAATCACCCACCAGTTGCCGTCCGGCCCCTCGATCACCGGCCCGTGCCCTTTCGACCACCAGTGTTCCTTGATGCTGAAAGTATGCACGATCGGATTGTACGGCGAATTCTCCCACGGCCCCAACGGGCTCTTCGAGCGCGCCGCCACCAGCATGTGACTGGTGGGAGGCCCCGCCGTCCCCCCCTGCGCCACGCAAAGGTAATAGTACCCCTTGCGGAAGAACAGTTTGGGCGATTCCATGAAGAATCCTTCCCCCGGCCACTCTTTGGGATACTCCCAGCCGTCGTACAGTTTCTTCGGTTCCCCCACGGCCTTCAGGCCGTCCGGCGAGAGTTCCACGACCACTCCCTGCGAGAAGTAGAGATAGTGTTTCCCGGTTTTTTCATCGCGGATATAACCGGGATCTATCTGGTCGCCAAACCCGATCGGCGCCGGGTCGCTCCACGGTCCTTCGATGGCCGGCGCCGTGATCATCTGACACCCTTCGGCCATGAAATAGATGAAGAACCGCCCGTTGTATTTGACGATTTCCGGAACGGAACACGTCGTCGTCTTGAGCGCCCGGCAAACGGGTTCCCAGTTGACCAGATCGCGCGAATGCCAGATCAGGATCCCCGGCTTCAGACCGGCGCTCATGGAATGCGACATGTAATAATCTTTCCCGTCCTTCATAACCGCCGGATCGCTGTAATCACCCGCCAGAATCGGGTTGAGGTAATACCCATTCCCCAGGTCGGCGGTTTTGCCGGTAATCCCCTCGCGCTGGGCCGGGGTCAAACCTTTGGGAAACGGAGGGGCCGCCTGATCCGCAGCCCAAACAGAGCCGGAAACCTGAGCCACCCCGGGTAAGGCCGCTGCCAGCATCGCTCCGCCCAACTTGATCGTATTGCGCCGTGAAATCATGGAAACACCTCCTGTGAACTCGGACCCCGGAACCTCCGGGGTATATTTTCATCCAGCTGGGCTCAAGTCCCGCCAATCGTGTTCAACAACAGAGAAGGACCCCGTCCTGTCAGAATCCAATACCCAATGCGCACCGAACCTCGCTCGACATATCCGTTACAGGACGGATGAATCCTTGCCCATATTTTTTCAAAACCGCAAGAAAATTATGACATTTTCTCCCATCGAGAAGACCCCGTTCCCGCAAACAGAAACCCCTGCGCCACCCTTCCTCAAAGGTGACACAGGGGATTCCGTCAGGGGATTCAAAAGAAGAAGCGGATCTTGTTCCGCCCTCTTTCAGCGCATTATCCTTTGATGATACCCAGCGGTTTACGATCCTTCCAGGCGCCCCGCGTGAAATCGGGCACCTTGACGGCGGCGCCGTCCTTCGCGATGGACTTTTCACTCAGGGCCGAGATGCTCGACCAGGCGGCGGCGTCGTACACGTCCAGATCGGTCGGCTCGCCCTTGAGCAGACACTCGATCAGGCGGTAATCTTCGATGAAGTCCATCCCCCCGTGACCCGCGCCCTTGGACTGCTCTTCCATGAACTTCCAGAGCGGGTGTTCCCACTCGGCCTGGTACTTGCTCAGTTCCTGCCACGCGTCCGGCCCGTCTCCCTCGATATAGGCCAGTTCCTTCGGGTACTTCTGGACCAGGCCCTTGGTCCCCTGGACCATGTAGTCGCGGCTGTAGGGACGCGGCGTATTGGTGTCGTGCGTGATGACGATCGTCTCGCCGTTGTGGGTCCGGATGATCGTCGTGACCACGTCGCCGAGTTTGTATTTGTACTTGGCCAGTTCATGCGACGGCCCGTACTCTTTCATTTTCGCGGCGAAGAGGTTCAGACCGCCCGAGCGGGTGGCCATCGAGACCAGATACTCGAACTTGTTGCCGCGGTTGATGTTCATGCACTGCGACACAGGCCCCAGGCCGTGGGTCGGATAAAGGTCGCCGTTGCGTTTCTTGGAATGCTCGAGACGCCACATGTTCCAATAA
>Ga0116170_10006131_pt1 | contig 10592 bp, 9 predicted proteins | sample AD_JPNHW1_MetaG_FD_89797 | JGI IMG/M metagenome (GOLD analysis project Ga0116170, IMG submission 89797) | Active sludge microbial communities of municipal wastewater-treating anaerobic digesters from Japan - AD_JPNHW1_MetaG | ecosystem: Engineered > Bioreactor > Anaerobic > Digestate | place...
CGCCGAGCGAAAGTCCCAGAGCCTGCAAGCGCTCGCGCGGCAGACGAAGCTGCCACAGGTGATTGAGCGCGAGCAGCACGGTCGCCGCGTCGGAACTGCCGCCGCCAAGACCGCCGCCCATCGGCAGACGTTTCTCGACGCGAATTTCCGCGCCCTGCCGGCAACCGGTTTCCGTTTGCAGCAGACGCGCCGCACGCACCGTCAAATCGCTCTCAGGCGGCACGCCGGGTAGCGGATTGACGAGGACAATCTCGCCGTCGTCACGCGGCGCGAAGTACAGGCTGTCGCCATGGTCGACGAAACGAAACGCCGTCTGCAGCAGGTGATAACCGTCGGCGCGCCGGCCGACGACGTGCAGGAACAGGTTGAGTTTTGCCGGCGCCGGATACGTGCTCTGCCAGTCCCATGCACACTGCTGGATTTCGCGCCCGGAGGCCAAATGCTTGTTGTTCAAGGATTGCTCGCTTCAGAAGGGATGCGGCTCCACTCGTCGATGCGCAAGCGCAGTTCAAGCCCACCGCCCATACGCTCGGCAAAGATACGGTTGGGCGGCGCCGCGGGATCGTCGTTTTCATAACCGTATTCGATGCGCCACAGGGCGGCACGCTGGCTCACAGGGCGCCCGAACGCGTCAAAGGCCGACTCGTCGGCATCGCGCAGGCGACCGCGCACCCAATCGGTCAACTGCGCCAGCGGTAAGGGATAGCCGAGTACGTCGCGGGTCAGCGTTTCGGCATCGATGGCGGCATAGACCTTGCCGTCGCTCGTCGTCAGCTGCGCGCCGTTCGCGTCGCTGACGATCTCGGCCAATCCCTGCCCAAGCGGCGACGAAAGCAGCACCTGGTCATCGCCGCTTGCATGGCGCCAGCTCAAACGCCCGGCGTAGTTCCTGTCTTCGTTGCGCAGCGAAAAACGCCCTTCGAGCGAGAAGGCCGAGAGGGTGGCACGCGCCGGCACGTCCACCGGAGACGACGGCGGCACGACGGCACACGCCGTCACCAGAATTACGGACAGCATCAGCAGGACTGCGCGCATGAGGCGCACACATGTACGATTCGACGCCATCGGCTTCAGTCGGCGAACTTCTTGACAGCGTCGGCCAGCGGCTCGTTGTCCGGGTGTTTTTTCTGTGCGGCGCGCAGGAGCTTCTGCGCGTCATCCTTGCGCCCGAGGGCCCAGAGCACCTCGCCCAGATGGGCACCGATTTCCGGGTCGTCGCGCATCCCGTAGGCACGCTCCAGCGTCGCCAGCGCACCCGAAAGATCACCCTGGCGGTACAGCACCCAGCCCAGACTGTCGAGAATGAAGGTGTCGTTCGGCAGCAACGTCAGCGCCTTGTCGATCAGTTCGCGCGCCTCCGGCAGGCGAATGCCGCGCTCGGCGAAGGAATAGCCGAGCGCGTTGTAGGCCTGGGCGTAGCCGGGTTGCAATTCGATCAACCGGCGCAGCCGGCGCTCCATGATTTCGAGCTGATCCAGCCGTTCGGCGAGCAGTGCCGTCTCGTAGAGCAGTTCGGCGTTGTCCGGCTGCTGTTCAAGCCGTGCGTCGAGCAGGTCGAACGCCGCCTGCGGCTGCTTCGCCTTGCGCAGCAGTGCGGCTTCGGCGATGGCGAACTGAATCGACTGCTCCTCCGACCCGGTGCTGGCCTCGCTCAGCAGCTTGCGCGCTTCGTCAAGTTTTCCCTGTCCAGCCAGGATCTGCGCGCTGCGCATGCGCGCCTGTACCATTTGGTCACCGCTTTCAACCTTGGCGTACAACCCCAGCGCCTCGTCGAGTTTGCCCTTCTCCTCGGCAATCTGCGCCAGGTAGTAATAGGCGATGCTCTTGTCGGGGATATCAAGCGCCAGCAGTCGGTTGAACTGCGTCTCGGCGACGACCAGGTCGTTTTGTTGCAGCGCCAGCAGCGCGACCGGGTAGACAACGTCGGGATTATTCGGGAAGCCCTTCAGCAGCTGATTGAAGTGCTGGCGCGCCTCGTCGTAGCGCTTCTCGCCGACGAGCGCACGAGCCAGCTGCAGATGCACGTCGCGCGCCATCGGATTGCGGTCAACGAACGCCTGCAGGTACGTAATCGCTTGTGCCGTCGACGTACGTGCCGCGATCTGCGCCTGAAGCAGTGCCGCCATTTCCCATTCGGGACGCAGCTCAAGCGCCCGGTTCGCCTCCGCCTGCGCCCGCTCGTGCATGGCGGCAGAATTCGCAGCGATCGCCACCGCGTAATGCGCTTCGGCCACGCCGAAGAATGGGCGGCAGACCTTCTCAATCAGGTTGAAGACGGCGACCCGGTCCTCGTTGCGCGCGAACATGCGGTTCAGTCCGAGCAGATTGGCGCCAAGCGCCGCCCTGTCCATCTCGAGCATGCGGATCAGCGTTGGAGCCAGTTCGTCCATCCGGTTCGACATGATCAGCATGCTGGTCAGCATCTGCTGCGCGCGCACCGAATCCGGCTCGACGTCGAGCCACAGCTTGGCCGCTTCGAGCGCGATATCGAAGCGCCGGGCGTAACCGGCAATTTCGACGGTTCGCTCAAGCACGCGCGGGTCGCGCGTACGCAAGGACAAATCCGAGTAGGCCTTGGTTGCCAGGCTGGTATCACCGTACTGCAAAGCCATTTCGGCGACCAGCACCTGGAATACCTGCTGCCCGCTTTGATCGAGCAGTTGCTCGCTCGCCGACTTGGGGTTGTTTGTCACGGGCCGCTTGGCCTCCTTCGCCGGCGGCCGCTTCTTGGCCGGCGTGACTTCATCGGCGGCCAAGGCTTGCTGGCTGAACAAGGCCGCCAGCGCGGCGAAGAGGAAAGTACTTCGAAAGTATTTCATGGAATCCTCGCAACAACCCGGACAGACTGGAACTGCTTGGAGTCGTTTGCGTCATATTGGTTTAGCACATGTTATGGACTTTTATCGGGAGCGGCAATGCCGGAACTGCCTGAAGTCGAAGTCAGCCGCCGGGGTCTGCTGCCCATTCTGCCAGGGCAGTGCATCGTCGACGCCGTTTTCCGCGCACCGAAGCTGCGTCACGAAATCCCCAGCCAGCTGTCATCGCGCCTGACCGGATTGCGCATCGACGCCATCCAGCGACGCGGGAAGTACCTGTTGTTTGACTGCGAAAGCCGGCATAGCGGTGGCTGGCTGCTCCTGCATCTGGGCATGTCGGGCAGCCTGCGCCTCGTGGCGCCGGGAACTGCGCCGCAGAAACACGATCACGTCGATCTCGTCTTCACGGCCACGACGCTGCGTTTCCGCGATCCGCGCCGCTTCGGCACCCTGCTCTGGCACGAAGGCCAAGCCATTGAGAACCACCCGCTCATCGCCGTCCTCGGCATCGAACCGCTGACCGACGCCTTCAGCGGCGACTGGCTCTACGAACAGACGCGACGGCGCAGCACCCCGATCAAACCCCTGCTCATGGACAGCCATCTCGTCGTCGGTATCGGCAATATCTACGCCGCCGAGAGTCTCTTCGCCGCCGGCATTTCCCCGCTGCGCGCCGCCAACCGCATCGGCCGCGAGCGTTATCGGGCGCTGGCGCCGGCCATCCGTACGGTGCTGGAGACGTCGATCGCCGCCGGCGGCAGCAGCGTGCGCGACTACGTACACAGCGACGGCGGCGCCGGCTGCTTCCAGCTCAGTTGCGCGGTCTATGACCGGGCCGGTCAGCCCTGCCCGACCTGCGGCCAGCCGGTCCGGGCCATTCGCCAGTCCGGCCGCTCGACGTTCTATTGCCCGCGCTGCCAGCACTGAGAATCCACATCAAGCGAATACGCGCATGTAATTGATCGGACAAGGCTTTGTGGTAGAGTCAAAGCCTTTGTTTTCGCCGGACCCTGACATGACGCTATCGCAACAATTCGCCGCCTACAGCACCTGGCGCGCCCAACTGTCGGAAAGCCTCGAAGCCTTCCGGCGATGGCTCTCGGAGAATGAGCTGAGCGACGCGCAGACCGATCTGCGCATCACGCAGATGATGGACAAGCTGCGTGAAGACCGATTGAACGTCGCCTTTGTCGCGGAGTTCTCGCGCGGCAAGTCCGAGCTGATCAACGCCATCTTTTTCCCCTACTACGGCAGCCGCATCCTGCCCTCGACCGCCGGCCGGACGACAATGTGCCCGACCGAGCTGATATTCGACCCGGACAAGCCGCCGTCGATCGAACTCTTGCCGATCGAAACCCGCGAATCGAACGCCAGCATCAGCGAATACAAGCGCTTTCCGACCGAATGGCGCGTCGTCCCGCTCGAGACCGAATCGGCCGAAGCGATGCAGGAAGCGCTGCGCTCGGTCAGCGAAGTCATCAACGTCGCACCGGAGGTCGCCGAAAAGTACGGTTTCGCGCGCGGCGACAAGGACTCGTCGCTGATCCGGCTGACCGAGGACGGCACGGTGGAGATCCCGCGCTGGCGCCACGCCATCATCAACTTCCCGCATCCCCTGCTGCAACAGGGGCTGGTCATCCTCGACACACCGGGTCTCAACGCCGTCGGCACCGAGCCCGAGCTGACGCTGTCGCTCCTGCCCAACGCGCACGCCGTCCTGTTCATCCTCGCCGCCGACACTGGCGTCACGCAATCCGACCTGTCGATCTGGAACGAGCACATTCGCGCGCCGGGTGGACGCAAGAAAGGGCGTCTCGTCGTGCTCAACAAGATCGACGCGATGTGGGACGAATTGAAGTCGGAAGACGAAATCGACGCCGAGATCACCAAGCAGACGAACAGCTGCGCGTGGACGCTAGACCTGCCGTCTAGCCAGATCTTCCCGATTTCAGCGCAGAAGGCACTGGTTGCCAAGATCAACGGCGACGACGCACTGCTTGAACGCAGCCGCCTGCCGGAGCTTGAGCTGGCGCTGTCCAACGAGCTCATTCCGGCCAAGCAGGACATCGTCCGCGACAACACCGACGCCGAATTTTCGGACATCTACATGCGTTCGCGCGGTCTCCTCGAATCGCGCCTCGCCGGCTTGCGCGAGCAGCTCGGCGAACTGAACGAACTGCGCGGCAAGAACAAGGGCGTCGTCGAATACATGATGGGCAAGGTGCGCGTCGAGAAGGAGGAGTTTGAATCCGGACTGCAGCGCTACTACGCCGTGCGCAGCATCTTCTCGCAAATGACCAACAAGCTGTTCGGACACCTCGGGCTCGACGCCCTGCGCCAGCTGACCGCCTCCACGCGCGAGGCCATGCATGAGGCGACGTTCTCGAAAACGCTGTCCGCGGCGATGAAAAACTTCTTCAACGTCGCACGCGCCAACCTCGACAACTCGGAAGACGAAATCAACGAGATCCTGTCGATGATGGAAGCCATCTACAAGAGGTTCGCCGTCGAGCACGGGCTCAAGCTCGGTGCGCCGACGAGCTTCTCGCTGATCCGCCACCAACAGGAAGTGCAACGCCTCGAACTGTGGTGCGATACGCACCTCAACACCATGTTCCAGCTGATGACGCACGAGAAGAACAAGGTCACGCAGAAGTTCTTCGAGGAAGTGACCAGTCAGGTCCGGCGCGCCTTCGACAAGGCCAACCACGACGCGGAGTCATGGCTGAAGGCGATCATGGCGCCGATGGAGACGCAGGTGCGCGAGCACCAGATTCAGCTGAAGCGCCGGCTGGAGAGCATCAAGCGCATTCATCAGGCGACCGACACGCTCGAAGACCGCATCGACGAGTTGAGCCACGTCGAAAGCAACCTCGTTGCACAGATCCACGCCATCGAAAGAGCCGGCCACCGGATCCAGCATCTCCTGGGCAAATCGCTCGAAGCACAAGCGCTACGCAGCGCGGCCTGAGAGGCACAGACTCTGAGCGCAAAACGAGCAACGCCGCTTCCCGTCAAGGAAGCGGCGCCTCAACCGATCAAGGATCGCTCAGGAGCTCAGGCCGGGCGCTTGTTGCCGGTCAGTTTCTCGTACTTGACCCACAGCATTTCGGTCGTTTCCTGATGATTGTCGTCCTTCGGGATGCAATCAACCGGGCAAACCTCGACGCACTGCGGCGTATCGTAGTGGCCTACGCACTCGGTGCACTTGTTCGGATCGATCTCGTAGATCTCGGCCCCCTGCGAGATGGCTTCATTCGGGCACTCCGGCTCGCACACATCGCAGTTGATGCATTCGTCGGTGATAATCAGAGACATGGCAGCTTTCCTTCAGGACATTAAAGTTTTTCAGCAACTTTCTTGCGCAACCGCTCGCTGATCGCAGGCTGCACGAACTTGCTCACATCGCCGCCGAGGATGGCGATCTCGCGCACCATCGTTGCCGAGATGAACATGTACTGTTCACTAGGCGTGAGGAACACCGTTTCAACCTCCGGATAGAGGTTGCGGTTCATCCCCGCCATCTGGAACTCATACTCGAAATCCGACGCGGCACGCAGGCCGCGCAGGATGACCTTGGCGCCACGGTCATGGAGAAAGTCCATGAGCAGGCCGTCAAAGCTGCACACCTCGGCGTTCCGGTACGGCGCCAGGACTTCCTTCGCCATGTCGACGCGCTCATCGAGCGTGAAGAACGGGCGCTTGGCCAGGCTGGCCGCAATACCGACGATGACGTGGTCGAAAAGGTTGACCGCCCGCCGCACCAGATCTTCGTGACCGAGAGTCATCGGATCGAAGGTGCCGGCGTAGATCGCCACGCGCTTGTTAAGCGCCATCGTGTTGAGTCCTTCGCAATAATTGATAAAAAACCTGGCCGGCTCGCCCGTCACGCACGGTCTGCCAATCGCTACACGCCACGACCGGATATTCGGCCTCGACATAGAGCGAACCGTCGTCGACCAGGAGCTGTGGAAGCAACGGCGCCAATCGTTCGATCCAGCCCTGCTTGTACGGCGGATCGAGGAACAGCACGTCGAAACGCACCCCGGTCGCCGTCAGCGAGGAGGCGAATTTTACCGCATCCGCGCGGACAATCTGCAAACGCCCGCCGGCGTCGAGCAGGCGCGCATTCTCTTCGAGCGCGGCGGCGACCTTGGGCGCATGTTCGACCATCACCACTTTCGCCGCACCGCGTGAAGCAGCCTCGAAACCGAGCGCACCACTACCGGCGAAAAGATCGAGGCACGACAGACCGTCGAGATCCTGTCCAAGCCAGTTGAAGAGCGTTTCACGAACGCGGTCCGGCGTCGGCCGCAGACCTTGCGCGTCTGGGAAGCGCAAAACACGCCGCCGCCACTCACCGCCGATGATGCGTACTGTGTTCAAGAAAAAACTGCCAAAGAATGAATGCCGGGACTTAACCACAACGACGCGACGTCAATCAAGTGAAACTTGCCCACGTTACGGTTCGCCGCCGACAACGACCGTCACCATGCGCTCGATCGCCACATGCCGGGCGAAGGCAGCCCTGACGTCGGCCGCACTGACCTTCTCGACGTTCTCCGCGTAGCGATCGAGGTAGTCGAGCGGCAGTCCGTAGAAGCCGATGAGCGCGACGTTGTCGAGGATCTTGCCGTTGCTGTCGAGGCGCAGGGGAAAGCTGCCGACCAGGTTCTGCTTTGCCGCCCGCAGTTCGGTCACACTCGGCCCGTCGGCGATGAAACGCTGGAGCACCACACGGACCACGCCGAGCGCTTCATCGGCCTGCGCCTTCTTCGTCTGCAGGCGGATCTCGAAGGGTCCGGACTGCGCCAGCGGCATGAAATGACTGCCGACGCTGTAGGCCAGCCCGCGCTTTTCTCGCACTTCCCGCATCAGGCGCGACACAAAGCCACCGCTGCCGAGCGTGTAGTTGCCAACCGCCAGCGCGAAGAAATCGGGATCGCCACGCTTGAGCGCCGGCAGGCCGATCAGCACGTGCGCCTGCGCAGCAGAATGCGCGACGCGCTCTTCGACAGGCGTAGTCGACGGCACGACGGGCGGCGCGCCAGGAGTTGCAGCGCCACCGGCCGGCAGTTCTGCCGTGAGCTCCTCGGCCAGCGCTTGTGCCTGCGCCCGCGAGAGATCGCCGACCAGCGTCACCGACGCGTTTGCCGCCGTGTAATGCTGCCGATGGAATTCGACCAGGTCGTCGCGCCCGATGCTCGCCACCGACTCGGGCGTGACATCGCGGCCGTAGGGGTGGCCGGGATACAGCAGGCGCCAGAACGTGCGCGCCGCGATGACCTCGGGCCGGATCGCCGACTCCTTCAATCCGGCGATGGTGCGCGCCTTCTCACGCGCCAGCACCTCGGCCGGAAACTGCGGTGCGACGAGCACCGAACGCATGAGCGCGAGCGCCGGCAGCCGCTTGTCGTCAACCGACAGCGTCCGCAGATGCAACGAAGCGCGCTCGATGTCGGCGCTGCCGGAGAGCACGGCGCCTATGTCGGCAAGGCGGCTGGCGATCTCGCGTTCATCCAGGTCCGAAGCCCCCAGATCGAGCATCCCGCTCGTCAGCGCGGCGACGCCCGATTTGCCGTCAGGATCGCGCACGCAGCCGGCGGCGAAGTCGATCTGCACGTCGAGCATCGGCAGGTCATGGTTTTCGACAAAGAAGACACGCGCGCCCGACGGGGCGAGCCAGTGCTCGATTTTCGGCGTGGCGCCTGCCCAACGGGAAAGCAGCCCCACACCGATAACGAGCGCGAGAAGGACGTGGCGCAGTCTCATTGGCCGGCCTCCTTGAGCGGTGCCGACGGCAGCGGATCGAGTTCGGCGACCGTCAGGCGCTCGTCGACGAAGTATTTGCGCGCCACGGCCTGCACCGCCTCCGCCGTCACCGCCTGGAACTTCTCGATGATTCGCTTGCCGTGCCCGTTCGCAATGCCAACCGCCTCGAGCTGGCCGATTTCCATCGCCTGCGCAAACATCGAGTCGAGCTTGTAGACCTGCCCGGCGACGAGTTGCGCCCGGGCGCGCGCCAGCTCGTCGGGCACCACGCCGTCCTCGGCAATGCGCGCGATCTCGGCGCGCAAGGCCGCCTCCAGATCGGCGCGCGTCTTGCCTTGGCCAGGCGCACCGCTCAGGTAGAAAAGGCCGGGGCCGCGCGCCAGCGAGTCGTAGGAGGCGCCGGCGGAAACGGCGAGCTGCTGTTCGCGGATCAGATGCGTGGTAAGACGCGCGGCATCGTGGCCGTCGAGGACCGCGGCGAGCATTTCGAGCGCGTAGGGATCGACATCGTTTTCGACGTCGCGCAGCACGGGCACCTTGTACGCCATGATGAGTACCGGCAGCTCGGCCTCGGCGCGCAACGTGAAGCGGCGGATTCCGGCCTGTTCCGGCTCGATCGGCTCCTTGCGCGGGGACAGGGTTCGCGCCGGCACGCGGCCGTAGTACTTTTCCGCCAGCTTGAAGACCGCCTGATGATCGACGTCGCCGACGACCACGACGCAGGCGTTGTTCGGCGCGTACCAGCGCCGGTACCAGTCGCGCGCGTCCTGCACGGTCATGTTCTCCAGGTCGTTCATCCAGCCGATGACCGGCACGCGGTAGGGATGTGCCTGATAGGCGACCGCCGTCAACTGCTCGCCGAGGCGCGCGTGCGGGCTGTCGTCGGTACGCTGGCGGCGCTCTTCCATGACGACCTTGATCTCCTGCGCGAACTCGCCGGCGTCGAGGTTGAGATGGCGCATGCGGTCGGCTTCGAGCTGCATCATCTGCGCCAGCCGCTCCTTCGGCACCTGCTGGAAGTAGGCCGTGTAGTCCTTGCTCGTGAAGGCGTTGTCGCGCCCGCCGGCGGCCGCCACCCGGCGGCTGAACTCACCGGCGCCGACGTTCGGCGTGCCCTTGAACATCATGTGTTCAAGCACGTGCGCGACGCCGGTCGTGCCGCTCACTTCGTCCATGCCGCCGGCGCGATACCAGACCATGTGCACTACAGTCGGCGCCCGCCGGTCTTCCCTGACGATGACGCGCAGTCCGTTCGACAAGGTGTGCTCGTAGGGGTTGGCGCGCGCGGGCAGCGGCACCGTCAGGAACAGCAGTACGGCGAGCGGGTAGGCGATGCGTTTCCGGGTCGGCATGGGCAAAGTGGGCTTCTGTTAAAATCGGCGTCCAGGTTTCAACACCAAGGTTTCACGGCGACGGCATCTTACTCCCAGCCGGCGCCTCTTCCCCAGACCACCCGAAAGACACGACACCTCATGTTTGGTTTCCTCAAGAAATCCACCGCCACGCAGGAGACTGCTCCGACCGCCGGCACGCACGAACCCTCGTGGCGCGAAAGGCTGAAAGCGGGACTCGCGCGCACGCGCGCCCAGTTCAGCGGCAAGCTCAAATCGATGTTCTCGCGCGGCAAGGTCGACGACGAGCTGCTCGAAGAACTCGAAACGCTCCTGCTGACCAGCGACGTCGGCATGGAGGCGACCCAGCATCTGCTCGACGAACTGAAGCTGCGCGCCAAGCGCGACAAGATCGAGACACCGGAAGGCATCCAGAGTGCGCTCTCCGATGCCTTGCACGAATTGCTGCTGCCGCTGGAAAAGCCGCTCGACGCCACGCGTCACCGTCCGTTCATCATCATGATCGCCGGCGTCAACGGCGCCGGGAAGACGACGTCGATCGGCAAGCTGGCCAAGTATTTCCAGGCGCAGGGCAAGTCGGTTCTGCTCGCCGCCGGCGACACCTTCCGCGCCGCCGCGCGCGAGCAGCTGATGGCCTGGGGCGAGCGCAACA
>Ga0116170_10006132_pt1 | contig 10592 bp, 10 predicted proteins | sample AD_JPNHW1_MetaG_FD_89797 | JGI IMG/M metagenome (GOLD analysis project Ga0116170, IMG submission 89797) | Active sludge microbial communities of municipal wastewater-treating anaerobic digesters from Japan - AD_JPNHW1_MetaG | ecosystem: Engineered > Bioreactor > Anaerobic > Digestate | place...
CAGGAACGCTTCATCTGCTGCTCCCTGAATGGCGCCCACGAGGTCATCGCGGCGCGGGTCGTGTCGGTCGGCCTCGTGAACCGCACCGTCGTAGTATCTTTCTTTAGTAGTTCTTATTTAAGAGCCAAAATCAATATATAGAAACGGCTATTTCCTTCTACCTATATATATTAATCAATCGCCCCTACCCCTATGGCTTTTCTGATTGCGCTATTGATTATCAGGGATCATAATAATCGGACAATATTCCCCCCCCATTCATTACCCAGTTATGGATTTCTGCATTGATTTTGATTGCGGTTCATTGAAAAACCGGGAAAAGGAGCCTTAGGTGGCCGAGACAACAAACATCTCACAAATGGCTGAGCTTCTATCGAAAGAGCTATTCGAAGAATTCCTCTGGGAGCAATCTGGGCCTATGAATATAAACTGGCCCTGTATAAAAGAAGAACATGAAGCAAAAACCCATCCATCCGATGTTGTGTTCTCGTATCTTGAACCATATGCCGACATTCGGACATATCTTAACTGCGACCTGAAAAGCTATGCGAAAGGCACCATAAATAAGGGGTCAGTCAGAACTGCCATAGAAAGCCTCGGAAATGCCATTCAATGCGCAGAGATAAGTGAAGATTGGCAGAAACTCTACAAAGTCCATGATGAGAACTTCGACATCCATGGTCTTCTCTTCATATTCAATCATGATGGTGAATATGACAAGGAATTCGCAGAAATACTGAGACAGGCAACTGCAGAAACTCGAAGTCTTCCGAAAGGGAAACGAATCTATGTACTGGGCCCATTCGATATTTGCTATCTTTCCTCTGTTGTAAACGACATCAAACGCCTAAGAGGAGATGGGAAGCTACTTGCCACTACTAAACACCGTTTCTACTACCCTGATCTAATAAACCGAAAAGTCGTCAGATCAGGTCTTGGCTACGCCGCAACACTTGAGATGCTCACAAGTCCGATACAAGTGATCAAGTATGATTCACCCAAAGGTGGGACGGGATTACTTATCTACTATCGCGAATCGGGCCGCACAATTGATGAGTTTTTATATCTAATAGACTATCTGTTTCATTATCAACAGCTTCAAGAAAACATAAGCATTGACATATGCCTTCCTTTCCCTGACAAAAATGCATCATCGCTTCTTGAAAGCGCTAAAAAGGAATACTTGGTTAAAGCAAATGAAGATGAGGCCTTATCTCAACGCATGGAAATAATCCACTATCGTCCGGTAATCAATGTTGTTAAGGAATTTCACCCTTACGAAATAGGAATGCGATATGAAAAATAAAGGTATATTCTACGCAACCGAAAAGGACATCTTCGATGCGCTCTCGTCTAAAAAGAAAAAAATAACTAAAGAGCTATTACTCGATCTCTGCAATCAGCGAGGTATCGTTCTTTCCAACGAGGAAGACAGAGATGATATTATTGAATATTTAGCGATGCTACCTTTCTCTTTCAACTCTCTTTCTGAGATAACTGCACTCATTCGTACTTTTTCCAGAGCAGAAAAAACCACTTCATCCGAGATAACCTCCCCTTTGTCCGTAGCAGAAATTTCTCAAGTTGTATCAGCCCTTAAACGCGACCGAGAACCAAATGGAGAAGTTTATTCTGTTATTAGCGAGTCCAAAGAAAGAACTATAGTGAAAGTGGCCTATTCAGTAATTGACCTCGGAATGACTCGATTGCGCCAAAGAGTTGATCGGGAAGATATAATCGAATTCGTGAATGAGGCTGGGAAAACAAAGATTCGAAGACCAGCCAATGACAAAATGGGAGAAATAGCGTCTGCTTTTGTTTCAGAGTACCGTAGACGAGCTGAGAAACCGGTAGTTCAAGAAACCATCTCTCTTGCTGGTGTTCAAGATTCTAAGCTCAGGACTTTTTTTTTCGTCGAGCTCGTAACCAAGATGACCAACCTCACGCTTAGCGATGTTACGCATGTTCGAGTTTCGATCCTTGGTGATCATAGCGAGCCGTCTGATGATGATGAGCCAGACAACGAAGAAGCCGAAGAGGTAATGATAGGATATGTTAAAAGAGCGGCGCTCGACGGTGTTGGCCTTCTGTACTCAGAAGAGTATCAAGACCTCAGTGCAAAGGGATTCTACATCTCAGAAATCAGGTGGAATGCCATAGAAAAGGATGGAGATAAAAACAAGATTCGATTTGAAGCCTCATTTGCCGATCCCGAGCAATGTTCGGAGTTTTTGTACAACGCACTTGGATATTACAAAAGTACTGACGAGGGTTTTGCAAAGACAAAGATGACTCTTCCATTGGATCAAAAAAACAATATGCTAAAGGCAATCGAGGAATCAGCAAAAAAAGCACAGGCTGAATGCGAAAGACGGATTACGGATACTAAGAGAGGGAAGGCATGAATAAGGTGCAGTGGCTTCGCACAAACTGGAATCAGTCCTTCTCATCAATAGTAGATAGTATAGCGGCTCATGAATACCGACAGGGTGGCGAATATGGATTCGAGATAACAAAAAAGAGACGCGACAGAATCGAAGGGACCTACTATTGCAGACATGAGAATACTATCACCTATACTGACCCTTTTGGGCATGAGTACTCCAATGCTTTTATAAACTTCGATAGTATTGCGTTCATGCTTAGCGATGCCCCAATCGGGATGGAACTTAGCAACCCACCGGCTACGACAAAACCTTTCTTTTTATTACTTTCCGAGTATTCATCTTTTAAATCTTCTATTGCACGGTTGAACATATCACTACTAAGTTGGATCGAAGAAGTTGAAGCCCTTACACAATCGGTAATAGTGAGCCGTTTGCTTTATGCAAGCATCCCCCTCTCTTCACACACGAGCATTAGCGCGAACATCGTAGGTGATGAGGATGTCCGTCAATACTTGAAGAAGTACCCTAAAGGGGTTGCAAAGAAAGCAAGGCTTGAGTTTCGGATTGGCAACGAGGTCGCCATAGCCGATATAAGTAATCGGGCAACAGCTCTCATAATAAAGGGGAACAAAGCGGCACAAGATATACTCAAAAAAGCACTAAATCAACTTACAGAATCAAAGACAAATGTAAACTGATTGACATACTCGATATACTACCCGATTGGGTCCGAACAAACAACTTAAATGCAAGGATGGTTTATGCCCCGTACTGCAAACCCCTACACGAAGGTCGCCAAACGAATCGCGCTTCTTCAGACCAAAGCCAACAAGCTCAACGCCGAGATTGCGGCGCTCGCCGAGTTCGTAGCGAGCGAAAGCCAGAAAACTACGAAGCCGACGACCAAGAAGGCAACCACGCCTAAAGCCAAGAAGACCTCGGCAAAATCGAAGACTACTCCCAAGAAAGCGCTCAAGGCAAAGAGTCTAAAGAAATAGCCCCCGCATGAAGTTTGAGGAGCATTGCGAAGAGTCCATTGCCCTCTTCGAGAATGCCTATGTCCAAGTTCACCAGTGGCTCGATGAGTTTGCTGGTAAGCCGGGCATAGGCATGAGGCACCGGCGCTTCCGGCACCACGAGGCTGGCATCAAGCAGGTCGAGGAGATGTGGGGCAAGGAGACCGCGCTCGCGGCGCGTAGGCACATCTTGAGCGATCTACAGCAGGAAGGCTGGAAGATGGGAGATCATTTCCCAGAGGATGAGGCAGATTACAAGAGAATGGGACTATTTTAGGAACAATCGGAAAAGGCATTCATACTACTTGTCAGATAGAATCTTCAGTTTACGAGCGTTGATCGCCGCCGCCCCTTTCGCATGATTGTTGAAATAGACCTGCACCAGTTTCGCCTTCCCTGCCATATCGCGCATTACCGGCACATAGGGCTTTAGTTCATCATCGTTATAGAGATAGTCATACCGATCCCGCGAGTTCTGGCTCTCATACCATTGATCGGTATTGCGACCATGGAAACGGAGATAGCCGCTGTTGCCTATGACGAGATTTGGAGTATCGAGCCTAACAAACGAAGGAAGCTGTGAAATCTCAGGCATGTCGCAAAGGCAAATCCCCGCATTCCGTCGCTGAAGCTCATCGTAAACACGCTGGTTGAACCAGTCGATATGCCGAAACTCTACAACAAGGGGAGTATCCCCGAACTCATCAAAGAGGTTCGCAAGATACTTTCGATTAACTGGCTCATAATGGAATGACTGAGGGAACTGAAGGAGAACGCTGAGGAGGAGTCCTTTGTTGGTCATAGGATAAAGGGCAGAACGATACTCCTTTACCGCATCTCTCCATTCACATTCGATGATCTCATGCGTGAACTGCCGATTCCCCTTGATCGAGAACTTCACCTTCCCGGCAGTCCGTGCCACCATCGCGGACAACTGCCTCTCTTTCGGGATCGAGTAGTAGGAGAAGTTCAGTTCCAAGGCGTTGAAGTTTTGAGCATAGAACGCGAGGTACTCTTCCCTTGGTAGTGCCTCGGGATAGAAAACTCCGCGCCACTCAGGGTAATCGTACCCACTTGTCCCGATGTAGATTTCGCTCATCCTCTGCTCCTACACAACAACCGGAATGTCGCGCAAGTTCGTCGTGTACTCTGGGGAGAGGTAGTCTCGTTTCATCTTCCAGTTATCAGCCTTGCTTGGGTTGTCTCGGACTCCAAGATGCACTGTGCCACGCCCATAACGATTATTGATAGAGTCGAACGCATCCATGAAAGCATTCTCGCGTTCTTTGGCTGTTGTGTCGATGAAGAAGTCCTGTTGGAGGACCTTATCATCCTCAAGCCCAAGCAGGTTTATCATTACCTTCCGATACCGGAATCCGCTTCGGTAGATGCGCTCAAGCAACATGATCGCGGTCCCCAGAATATCGGGAAGATATGATGATGGCGCAGGCAGTTCAGCAGATTCACAGTTGCAATATTGTTCGCCCACCTCGCTATAGGGGTTCGTCATCAAGTAGACCGAGACATAGCGGCAAGCAGAACGATCTTCCCTCATTCGCTTTACAGCTTCCTGAGTATAATCTGCGAGGGCTACCTTCAACTCGGACAGATCATCTACAGCATCAGCGAAGCTCCGTGATGAGCAGATGTTCTGCCGTTTTGCTCGCTCGACACGATCAATAGCGGCTATCTCGTTGAGTTCCTGAACAGTCCTGAAACCCATAATGGTGAGTTGCTTCTTGGCATGGTGAAGGGGATAGTTCTTGAGATCAAATGCAGTCATGACGCCATGCCGCGCGAGCAAAGCGGTCTTTGCATAACCGATTCCCCATAGATCACCGACAGGGTAGTTCTTGAGTTCAGCGTCTTTATCGAGTTCGTCCCAACAGCAGACGCCACCGCGCTTCTTGGCGAGCTTGTTGCACATCTTCGCAAGCGTTTTCGTTGGAGCGATCCCCACGGAAACAGGTATGCCGACCTCCTGTAAAACGGTTGACCTGATCACCCTGCCCGCTTCAACAAGGTCTTCTGTTTGCCAGTTGGGGAAGTAGAGAAAGGACTCGTCGATAGAGTAGACCTCGACATCAGAGCAAAGCCGACAATAGATCAGGTTGAGCCGCGCACTGATGTCCGCATATAGGGTGTAGTTTGATGAAAAAACCACTACCCCAGATTTATCAAGTTTGGCTTTCTCCTTGAAGTAGACATCGCCGCGTTTGAAGCCGAGGTCTTTGCACTCCTGATTGAGCGCCACTATGATCCCATCATTATTCGACAGTACGGCAATGGGAGTATGCAGGAGATCAGGTCGAAAGAGCCGTTCGCAAGCGGCGTAGAAGCTGTTGGCGTCGATGTGAAAGATCATGCCAAATTCCTGATGACGGTCTTCACCACCCCGAAGACCTGCACATCCTCGGACAGTTCAATCTCGTTACCCTGCCCATTCACGAGGACGACGCTACTCCCCTTCTGAACCCACTTTCGGCACTTGAACTTACCTTCGTGGGAGAAGACGACGAGGCTGTCATCAACTGGAATGATTGAGCGATCTATTACGAGTGTCGAATCGGGGAATATACCAAGGTATAGTAGGTCTGATGAGCTATAGCGCATGAGGAAGGTCGCAGGGGCATTCTTAATGATCTCCCGATTGAGGTCTATTGCCTTTGCTTCGTACCCTTGCGCGGGCGAAGGGAACCCTGTCATGTTCGCCATAGACCTGCTTACTCCCCGAATGAATGGTTGCCATATCGTATAGCACCATGCTATAATACTAAAGCAGATAGCCAAGATGTCAAGGGGCGCGATATGACTGGAAGAGGAGAAAGGTACTCAGCGATCCGCAAAAAGGTTGGCATGACCCAGAGTGAGTTTGCCGAGTCGCTTGGAATCTCTCAGGGGTACTCAAGCCAGATCGAAGCGGAAGCCCGTGAAGCGGGTCGTGAAGTCCTTGAGAAGCTCGCGTCGATCTACCATGTCAACATCAATTGGTTTTTGTACGGCAAGGACACCAGCGAGTCTGTTGATGCGTCCGATGACTTCAATGTCTTCATCCCTCTGATCCAACAGGAAGTCGCCGCAGGAAGGGGCATGGTGATCGAGGACTTCCCCACGATCAATCGAGTAGCTGTCCCTCGCCCTCTCGTTGTTGGACACAATCCTGACCATCTACGCGCTGTTATCGTTCGGGGTGATTCACAGAAAGATCGTCAAATCTTCGACCGTGACATTGTGGTCTATGACACGCAGGATGTCGCGCCTGAGAACCTGTCCGTTGTTTCTCTGGCAGGACAACTTGTCATCAAGTATGTTGCTGTGGATCGACTGAAGGACACGCTATCACTCCTCAGCGCCAATGAAGCGTTCCCTCCCCGAGTCATCAAGGGTTCAGAACTTGAGAGCGTGAAGATTGAAGGGAAAGTCATAGTGAATATGCATCGGATGTGATTGTGAGATCATCATTCGATCCTATGTATTAAGTAGCATCGCGGTATTTATCGATAAAACGATGCTTTCATTTGTAGCAAAGGCAGGGCAATCTCGCCTTGTCCTTAATGAGCATGATATTTTAATCACAGTATAGTCTATGTCGATTATTATTCGCGATTTTGAGTTCCCCTATTACATATCATCGATTGGCGTTCTCGTATTTCACCCTTCTATTCCAAAATGCTGGCATAGTCCCTTCAAGGATACGAACTATTTCGTCATTAATTCCCTTATTCTCTATAGCACCAGATACCCAAGTAAACTTGTTTTTATTATTCTTATCTATCTTAACCCTAATAACTTGATCAGAATCACACACAACCGCCAAGTTCGGATTATGTGTAATGATAATTACTTGCCTTCTTTCTTTTGCCTTTTTTATAAACTTAACTACTATGTCATAAACACTTTGATTGTCTAGATTTTCTTCCGGTTGATCGATAATTAAAGGAATATCGCTTTTATCTAAAAGTAGGTAAAAAATGAGGAGCAACGCTCCGCGTTCTCCCGGAGAGAGTTCTATTAATTCTTTTTCGCCAAGACGCAAACGATAAGTTGGTATAAGGAAATCAAGTCCAAACAAGAAGTCGTAGAATTCTTCAATTGATGCTTCTTTCTTGAGCTGTTCTGATACATATCTTGTTTCTTTTTCTCTTCCTTCTCTACAATCCTTTTTCAGCATTTCGAGAACTTTCGACAAGAAATCACTAACCCCACTTGTTGAACCGAACTCCGCCTCATCCATCACTCGCTGAAGCTGTACATAACCATCATCTTTTCCACAAAAAGAACCCTTCACTCCTTGGTTTATTCGATCTAGAAACCCTGTCTCGAAGCCGTTATTCTTTAACATAGCATCGAAGCTAAGTCCAAATTCTCCCATTATGTCCGAATATTCTCGAATCAAATGCATGACTGGTTCATAGGCTGTCTTGTAAAGTGTTATTATTGAATCCTTTTTATCATATATTTCTATGGTGGTTCTTCTTCTTTCCTCTTCTTTTTCTTTTAGCAACTGCTCAAGTTCCTCTGTAACAAAAGAAAGTTCCTCTTCATAATAGCTAAGAGATTCAAAAGCATCAGAATTACCTATAATCTCGCTTTCTTTATACTTCCATTCCTCTAGGTCCGTTAAATATGCATGATACTTCTGATATGGCTCCGAAAGTTCTGAAGTTATTTTTCCGATTTCTTCTTCAATTCGACTAAGCTGGTTGGGGAGTGATTCATCACTGAAAACATCTAGTCTGCCATCTATTTCAGCAAGTACAGCTTTCTGTTTACTAATATTTTCACTAATTACCCGAGTATCAATTGTGTAGCGTATTACTTCATCTATCGAGATACCATATTCCTCCAATGGCTTTCGATACTCTAAAATAAGAGTTTGAAGATACTTATCTACTTCAGAAAACCTTGCGCAGTACAGATCAAGATCGGCAACTTGCTTTTTCTTGCTTATTTCGGTTTCATTTAATCTTGCAATTTCTTGCGATATTGTTTCTTTATTTTCCTGTAATAATTTTAGCCTCTCATAGTGCTCCCTATGCTGAGTTATATAGGTACTTTCTTCTGCGGGTGCTTCAACTTCTCTAGGCTTTATCTGTTGGTGCGCGGATAGTTCTTCTTTCTTTGCTTTAATTTTTTCTTGAATACTCTTGATGTAGTTGGGGTGTAGTTTATTCTCCATTTCTACTATTTCGATATTGATATTATGCAAGGTTGCTCTTAGCGTTTCAATGCTACTGCGTATCTCGCTCGATTGATAATCGAGATACTCTTCGAAACTTCTCTGTCCTAGACGATCTGCTATTCCCATGTGCGAAAAGACAACAGCTTTCAATTCGCGTTCAAAGTTTTCCCCTTCCACCTCATCCGAGCATATTTTTTCTAGGTAATTTTGTGGAAGATACTTTACTTTTTCATTCACAGTCTCATCAACACCAGTCGCTAGCGATAGTTCTTCTGTCTTTAACCCGGAATTCCATAACATCGATGCCACAAACGAAGCGGCTCGATCAATAGGTTTCTTTTTTAGAAATTTGTTCGGATGCAAGAAAGAATTGTATTGATAGTTATGAGAGTTACCTAACATACCAATAATATCAGCTATAGCGCTTTTCCCGCTTCCCTTGTTGCCGATTATCGTAACTAGCTGACTATTAATTGGAATAGCCTCAATTCCATCAAACCAGATTTCTGGCATTGTTGATTCTGCTATTTTTTTTATGCTCAACGATTTAATATACTTAGTCGGGTTGTCATGAACCCTGACCAGTATTGGCGGTCTATCTCCAACGAAAACTCGCTCGTCAAATTCAAGGATAGCTTGCCTTAATCCGCTAAATGTAGTATCTGCTTTAATCCATGAAAAGCATTTCCCTATTTTATCCTTCTCTTCACTGTCCATAAAATAATGTGCATCACTACAATCGAGCAATCGATGATTTACACCTTGCTCGATTAGTTTTTCTCTCGCACGCATATAATCTGGTATAGTTTTTGAAGATATGAATACTAAATCTACTTTATTAATTATATCTTTTTTTTCAGCAATACTAGACTCCCCCCAAGAAAGGGAGTCCCATTCAGTCTTGCCAACCGCTAAGATGTGGTGTGCTTTAAGATAACTGTTATCTTTTAATGTTCGGATGATTTCTTCTTCATCAAGGTTTAGGTTATAAAAGCCTTCTACTAGGTCAGAATCGAAGTTTCTCAATTGGTCGGGTGGTACCGTCGCTTTTATTCTTTTGCCCAAATCCGATAGGCTATCTTTGGTGACACTTGCATTCCATACAATTCCTGTAAGCCCGGGAGCAAGTTTATACTTGCTCTGCAGGGTGTTTAGGAATTGCTCTTGGATACGGTCACAAGATATTTCATCAGAAAAAATGACATGAAAATTTACTCTTTTAAAATCTCTATTCCCAGCGAACTTCTTTATGCGAAATTCAATTACAGGGAAAATCGCTTCAATATTCGATAGTCTCCCGAGTTTTTTATATTCAAGGACTTTTCTATAGCCATCAATAAATAGATAATCATTAATACCTATGACCTTAACTTCCGCAGGAAGTTGCTCAAGCTCAGCAATAAATCGTTCCCATTTCTCTTCTTGGTTTGTGCCTTTATAATGATTCTCGATAGACTCAGGGGTATGAACATGTAAGTCCCATTTTCTCCATTGCGATCCTGACATGTGGTTCATTTTGTTCTCCTATGCATATAGCTAATTTCCTGAGGTTATAGCAAAACCAACTTATGGCACTAATGACTTAGCGATTATAACGCCATTATTCGCTTTGGCAATCTTCATCAAACGACCATTTATCAGGATAGCCAAATTCGATAAGACGATAGGTGGAACTAAACCTAACCCGGAAATTATCATGAATAGATAAACGAACGATTCCCGATGCGCTGAATGTCGGCTAAATATTTGATTTATTTATCCATCTATTGTATAATAAACTCCTGTATTGAGGTTTTATTATACAGGGGTGCTGAATGGGCAAGGGACAGGCTCGGGTTATCGGCTATTGCAGGGTATCTACGCTATCTCAGGATACCGAGCGCCAAGTTAGCGAAATCCTCACCTACTGCTCCTCGCATGGGTTGGGCGATCCCGTCATTGTCCGCGAAGTTGCCCATGGCAATAAGGAGCGCCCAGAGCTTGAGAGGATACTTGCATCTCTTCAGG
>Ga0116170_10006133_pt1 | contig 10591 bp, 8 predicted proteins | sample AD_JPNHW1_MetaG_FD_89797 | JGI IMG/M metagenome (GOLD analysis project Ga0116170, IMG submission 89797) | Active sludge microbial communities of municipal wastewater-treating anaerobic digesters from Japan - AD_JPNHW1_MetaG | ecosystem: Engineered > Bioreactor > Anaerobic > Digestate | place...
TACGACAGGACACCCGCCAATGCCGGTATCATGGTACTGAATATTACCCGTGGCATGGCCGACCACATGCTTGCCTCAATGAATGATAGTATAGGTTCAGTGGTTGACCGTATTAAATCCAATCATAAGCCTTCGCCGATGTATATGCCTGTAATACTTGATGCTGCAACTGAAATTGAGATGCTGGAGGCCACAACGGCGAACATCGCGGGTATGATACCGGGCATTGATCCGCTTATGGCCGAAGAGTATATTGTTATCGGTGCCCATCACGACCATCTGGGCATGGGTGGACCCGGGTCAGGTTCAAGACAGCCCGATACAATTGCAGTTCACAACGGCGCCGACGATAATGCTTCGGGTACTGCCGGTATTATTGAACTGGCGCAGAAACTATCGGCCAACAGGCAATTGCTCAAAAGGCCGGTCATCGTGGTCGCGTTTGCAGGTGAAGAAATGGGCCTTCTTGGATCAAAAGAGTTTGTGAAAAATCCCCCGGTCCCGCTGAACCGGATCAAAGCTATGATCAATCTTGATATGATAGGAAGGTTTAATACTGAAACGAACACGATAAGTATCGGAGGAACAGGCACTTCAGTTGAAACGGATACGATCATCAGCCTCCTGGGACAGAACCGGCCGTTTAAAATCGGGCGGTCTTCCGATGGTTATGGCCCTTCGGATCATGCTTCATTTTACTCTGAAAACATTCCGGTATTTTATTTTACCTCAGGAGCACATGAAGATTATCACACCCCTTTGGATGACGCATCGAAAATTAACTACCCGGGTACGGTAGAAATTCTGGATATGGTTTATGACCTTGCTATCGAGCTATCGGGCCGCAAAGAAGCTTTAACTTTCCGCGAAGCCGGTTCAAAACAGGGTGTCAGGTACGGCCGGAACCTTAAAGTTACGCTGGGCATTGTACCCGACATGGTTTCTTCGGAAAATGACGGGCTGGGCGTGGATGGAGTGCGCAAGGGCGGTCCCGCAGAAAAAGCCGGCCTGAAGAAAGGTGATAAAATTGTTACGCTCGACGGGCAATCCGTTACCAATATTTATGATTATATGGCTCGCCTCAGCAAGCTGAAGCCGGGCCAGGTAACGTCAGTCGAAATTTTACGCGAAGGTAAAAAACAAGTAATCATTGTCCAATTATAGTATTTGATAATCAAATGGTTAGTTTCTTCAACCGGGCTTTATTGCTTAAATTTCTCAAGTTTGGGATCGTAGGGTTTTCGGGCGTCTTTGTCGATTTTGGCTTTACATGGCTTTTTAAAGAGATTGTTAAAGTCCAGAAATATGTAGCCAATGCTATCGGCTTCACTGTGGCAGCCACAAGCAATTATTTTCTGAACCGCTACTGGACTTTCCACAGCCATAACCCACAGGTATTCACCGAATACAGCAAATTCCTTTTCATTTCCGTATTGGGTTTGGGAATCAGCACTTTCGTCATCTGGATTTTCAACGGAAGACTCAAATGGAACTTTTATGTAGCCAAGTTATTTGCTATTGGTATTGTGACGGTGTGGAATTTCTTCGCAAACCTTTTCTTCACTTTTGGTGCCTGATTTACAACCAGATAGATTGTTCGTCAGCCATTGTGTTTACCACAAAAAAAGGATCCGGACTAACCGGATCCTTTTTCAATAGAATAGAATTACAAGTCGTTATTTCACAACGAGTTTCAGTGTCTGGCTTATTTCCTGGTTGCTTACATGTACGTAATAAATGCCGGGCAGCAATTTCGAGATGTTGAGCCTGTATCCATTGCCGAGGGAAACGTTGTTGAGGTTGATTTCCTGCTTGCCGACAGAATTTATAATAGTAACATCCGCTATCATGCTGTGCGAAGTAGTGATGGTGACTACATCGTTGGCAGGATTGGGATTCAGCCAAACGGGCTTTGCTTCTTTGGGATCATTCACACCAACACCCTGGTAAACAGTTACCGGGAATTCATTGGAGAAAGTACCTCCGCCGCAGGTGTTAACACCCTGAACTTTAACAGTATAGTTGCCTGGTTTTGACAGGTCCCAGGTAACGGTGCATGTCTGGCCGTTTCCGGCAATGGTTCCGCCCGTAACAGGGGTAAGTTCCCAGGAATAAGTAGTTGCGTATGTTCCGCCGGATGTACTGTAATCACTGGTAGGTGTTGTTGTGATATAAACCACCGAAGGTCCCGAGGGATCAGAAGGTGCGAGTGGCTCCTGCGGGTCTGTTGAAACAGTTGCTGTTCCCTGCATGTTGCTCGAGCAACCTGACACAGTGTTTTCGGCAGCGATTGTATATGTACCGGTAGCTGTTACATTGCCGAAACTGAGCGCTGCCCCGGTGCCAGGAAGTTCAGATACCAATGTTCCGTCAACCAGAAGTGAATATGTAGCATCGGTTTGTGATCCATCAAGTCCGACAGGCACTCCTGATCCTCCCTGGGCACAATATGTTCCGCCGCCGGTTGTGTTGAATACAGCCGGACTTGCTGTGACTGTAACAGTAAGTATATCGGAATAATCACCTTCGCAGGTGCCGTTTATACCCTTGGCTTTGATGGTTGCCTGGCCCGTGAAAGTGTCGTTCCAGAAAACGGTAGCTGATAGTCCGTCAGGCATAATTGTGCCGGCTTCGTTGGGTTGGAGGCTCCAAACATAATAGGCTGCATTGGTAGCACCTGCCGTTGCATATTGAGTGTCCTCAGCATTCATGCAAAGCGTTGCAGGCCCTGTTGGCGTTGCACACTGACCAGGTTTTTCGCTAAGTAAAACGTTTTTCACTACAGACCAGGGCCCGGAGCCGCAGTCGTTCGATGCCTGAACCTTAAGTTGCGCGGTTCCAGTCCATGTATCATTCCAATCAATGGTGCAAGAGGTGCCATTGGGCGTTAGAATACCTGATTCAGGAGGAGTGAGGTTCCATGTATAAGATGTTGCATTGGCAACACTGCCGGTAGAATAAGTTTGCACAGGGGCTGTATTGCAAAGGCTGCCTTCTCCCTGGGGTAAACCGGGTGCTACAGGTGCACTGGTTATGCTGATGAAGGAGGTTTTGGTGGTGGTTAAAGCGCAGGAACCGTCAGAACCAATAAGAGTTACATCAAAAGTGCCTGCAGTATTGTATGTCACTACAGGGTTAGGCAGAGTAGAGGTTGACGGTGTGCCACCGGGGAATGACCAGTAAAATTGTGAGGCGCCGACTGACTGATTGGTATATGTAACAGTTACCGGTGAGCATCCCGAAGTGACATCGGCAGTAAAGTCAACTGAGCCAATGGGATTTACAGGGATATTTGTCAGAGGGACCTTGTTAGCATTTAGTATTTCTTTCGTTCCGTTATCCTGCACAAAAGCGACCAGTTCACAATTTGCTGCTACCCATGAGGCATCTTTAGCAAAGTTGAGTGTATAGGTCTGGAGGTTACCCGAATTGAAATTTACGGTTGTACCGTTTTGATCAGGAACCATAAGCCTTGTTACAAAATCGATATCGGTCATGCAAAACCAGCTGACAGGGATATCAGATTCTGTAAGAACAAATTGCAGTTTCAGATCATTGGATGAAATTGTGCCTACTTTATTCAGAGCAACATTTACAGTGTAGTTGTTACCAACATTGGTGCCTGTAATGCAGACTGTAAGTGGACTGGTCACCGCCATACGCTGGTTGTAAATAGGCAGGTAGTCCGAATAAATATTTGCCGTAGGGCATGCCATTCCTCCGACATGTGACACTATGCCATCAAACTTGGCTGTAGGAAAGCTGCTAATGCTATAATATGAGTTACGGGCGTTTGAGTAGGTATTTGCATAGCTGTCGCCATTATGATTTTCGATGACGGCGACGGATTTGCCTTCGTCAACAAGCTGGTCAGCGCCGCCGGCAGCTCCCGGGCAGTAAACGCACCATGTGCCTGTTCCTATTTCAAGTACTACGAAACTGCGTTGAACATTCTGTGCTTTGGCAGGCAACAGCAGTGCCATTACAAAAGCCATAATTAGAAGAGTAAATTTTCTCATGTTTGCTCCTTGGTTTGATTAGATGCAGTAAAAGTAAAATTTTTTTTAAAGTTTCTGACAAAAATGAATATTTTCATTTAGTCGAACGGATTGATTTGTAATCCAATAGCATACGGCTATTGCAAGCGCAGCGGAATATTTTGCGATCAGGTGTTAATGAAAAAAGGGGCGCGTATGAGGGTAGGCGGATTATCTATTTTTTCAGCCTGTCGGCTTGAAACATCAGCGGGAGCAGGTCTTCAACGCCGTCAACAACCCATATTTTTTCAGTCATTCCCTTCATAATTATACGGATAGGTTTGCCTGACAGGTTCTGATATTCAGCCATTACCTGTCTGCATGAGCCACATGGAGTTACCGGGTTGGATAATTCAAAGCTGTCAGTCTGAGCTGTAATGGCAATTGCTTCTATTGCTTCGCCGGGTTGCTGTGAAGAGGCGGCAAATATCGCAACCCTTTCCGCGCAAATGCCTGAAGGATAGGCTGAATTTTCCTGGTTACTGCCGGTGAATATTTTACCTCCTGACAGTCTTACCGCCGCTCCAACGTTAAATGTGGAATAGGGCGCATAGGCAGTGGTTGTGGCTTCAATAGCTTTTTCAAGCAAATACCTGTCATTTTCAGGCATTTCTGATGTGTCAATGTATTCTTTAACTTTAATCTCAATCTGAAGCAAGTTCATATCCGGCATTTTTGAGTTTATAAAGATAGCAGGAAATCAGTAACAAAGGGCACACAGCTTTTATCATGCAGATAAAGTGCTTTCCGGTTCCTGAGTTTCAATCATTTTTTCAGCCTTCTGTTTTACATCGCTCCACGCCAGCAGAAACAGGCAGGTGAAAAATACAAAAAATGTCACACCTTCCTGGCTTTCAATCGTATCCTCGCTAACCATCGATATCATGGCAACCAAATAAAAAACAACAAAATAGTAATGCCTGAAACCCCGGAGTTTCACCGGTGGGTAAACAAGTGAAAAAATGAACCATATAAATCCCAGGATGCCAAAAGCGACAAGTGTTGAAAGATACTGGTTATGTGAGCGTTTCCTGTATTCCGGTTTCAGGGGCGATTTCATTTCGTCATACTGCTTATCAAAAGCTGCAGGCAGGTCACCGGTACCCACTCCGATTATCGGATGTTTGCTGAAAATAAGCAGTGATGTACGCCAATACTCAAGCCGCTGTACCAGTGTACCTGCGTTAGGGTCACCCAGTAAACGGTAATTGCGGTATGCTATCAGGTAATTGTAAATCTGCGTTTTGATATTAAAACCACTCGTGCTCTTGCTGTTAGCAATTCCGGATTCAATGACACCAATGTCCTTCGAATCTAATGCACAAAGCCCGACGGAATCTTTCCTGAGATCTTTTGATGCCATATAACGGATAAGCGTACTGCGCAATAGCTGCTTTTTATGGTCGAGGCTGTCAAAAGGAATACTGCTCCTCCTGTTCCAGCCGCTCCGTAATTCTTTATCACATATGTACAGCCCGGGGTACTTGCCGTTTTCAATAACGAAGTTGGTAGTATCATGCGTATATCGGTTTCCATTTTGGGTATATTGATCCAATTGCAGGAAATAGACCGGTTTCACCGTTCTGAATTCGTGAATTACACTGAGGACATATATAACCGGAACAAGCAAAATGATGAGTGAAGCTACGATCAGAATAATGCGTGAACGTAGTCCAGATTGCCTGAAGGCGCTGATAAAAGCTATGAAAATGGTCACAATTATCGTGATCACAACGCCGGTGTCGTATTGCATATAGACCATAAATGCCATAAACCATGAGGCAAGTAACACGAGAAGGAGGTTTATCCGGGCACTGGAGAAAAAGCGTTTGCGGGCAATGTAAAGTAGTGAAAACATCCCCAGAACAAGGTTGAGGCTGAACCTTATATGCGATACATGAGCAGAAATATTTCGTGAATCAGCAACAGGCAGGTTCAGCAGAAGGACAAGCCTGTATATGGTACCACCAAGCAGCGCCAGTCCGAAACCCGTGAGCATCCAGTTAAGGGTGCGGGTATTTACTTCAGGGCCGGTTGATAGAAACAGGGGAAGTATAAGCAATGGTAATTTCGTACGAAGATCCTTCAGCGCATAATGCATGTCAGTAGTCCATAAAAGACCGGCAATCAGCATCACATACATTGATGCGATTACCACTGCAGGTTTATTACTGAAGAATGTTTTCAGTTTCCTGACAAATGCTAACCATATCTCCATGAGGCTTTTACCCAGGAATTTGATCAGGTTCACCGGGTTCAGGAGATCTTTAGGACTAAGGTTTTTAAGGTATGCTGTATTTACACCATGCCACAGCCACAGGGCAGCAAGGCCCATTTGCGACATACTGGTGGTGTATTTTGAAAGCGGAATTGACCCCATCAGCAGAAACAAGGCCAGATGATAGAGCGTATTATAATTCAGGGGTATCTGCTGTTTGAGTATTCTAATCATGACCAGCCCTGATATCAGATCTTTTTCGCGGAAGGTTGCTTAGCCGGTTTAGCGTAACTGCCATCGAGAATGGCAGTATAAGTCGGTTGGTCATTAATTACTTTGATTGACTGCAGCAAGTCCTTGTCGATGCTGAGCGAAGATTCAATACGGCCTTTCTGGTAATAATAGCGGCTTACAATCTCAAGCTTTAGCAGTTGCGAAATTTCATTACGGTTGTTATCAATATCTTCTGCTTTGTGTTTTTCAATTTTTGCCTTAAGGTCGTCAAAGTCAGTTTTGATTTCCTCCCAACATCCTTCTGCTTCAGCCGATGTTTGAAGGTCGGCAAGGTTCTTATCCGCAAGCGTGGTGAATTCAAATCCTTTTTGCGATACGAACTTTTTGAAATCATTATAAATATCGTCTGTGATTTCAAATTTTGCAGCAGGCGAAATTTGTGGATTGCCTGAAGCGAATTTCGTTGCAAAATCAAAGATCAGGTATTTGGCAAAAAGGTTATAAGCAATTGCACTGAAACGTGTCGTGTCAAGGTCAATGTCGGGGGCAATGCCTTTGCCATCATACACAGTGCGTCCGTGCTGTGTTTTGTATGCTGTGATGAGCGAGTCGGGAATATGCCCGGCTTTGCCGTTGTCGTCTTTATGTGCATAATCGATTGCCTGTATGCATCTGCCGCTGGGTATGTAATATTTGGCAACTGTTATCTTTACCTGGGTGTTATAGGTGAGAGGGAAAATATTCTGAACCAGACCTTTGCCATAGGTGTTCCGCCCAACTATCACAGCCCGGTCAAGGTCCTGAAGCGCGCCGCTCACGATTTCGGAGGCTGATGCACTGGCACCGTTTACCATTACCACAAGGGGAATATTTGCATCCACAGGGTCCAGTGTAGTGCGGTAGGTCTTGTTTTTGTCCATTTGCTTGCCCTTGGTGCTGACAACGAGTTCGCCTTTATTAACAAAGAGGCTCACAATATTCACGGCTTCGGTGAGCAGTCCGCCGCCGTTATCGCGCAGGTCGAGCACGAGGCCTTTCAGCCCGGTATTTTGTTTGAGGCTGAGTAAAGCTTTTTTAACTTCGGCAGAAGCTGTTTGTGTAAAACTGGTGAGTTTAATATAACCAATCTGGTCGTTGAGCATGCCATAATAGGGAACGGCATCCAGCACAATCTTTTCGCGTGTAATATTGAATGTCAGCGGCTTGTCATTTCCTGCCCTTTCGATTTCGAGCTTTAGAGGAGTTCCGGGCTGGCCTTTCAGGATGCTGCTGACTTCATCAACGGATTTGCCATCAGTCGTCTTGTCGTTGATTTTTAAAAGGCGGTCACCAGCGCGAAGCCCGGCTTTTTGTGCAGGCGAATTTTCGTAAGGTTCTGAAATTACTACCTTGCCATCCTGCTGGTGAATAAGGGAACCGATTCCTCCATATTCGCCTGTTGTCATAAAACGGTAATCCTCTATTTCAGCCTCAGGAATGTAAACGGTGTACGGATCCAGATCGTCGAGCATGGCATCAATGCCTGTCTGCATCAGTTCCGAAGCGTTGATGTCGTCAACATAGTTGGTATTCAGTTCTTTATAGAGGGTAACAAATATGTCGAGGTTCTTGGATATCTCAAACTCCTGTGACTGCTGCGCTTTTATTCCGGTGAACGGTGCAACAGCAATGAGCAGGATTACGAGTACGATTATTCTTTGGGTCAATTTTTTCATCTAAGTCGGAATTTTAAGTCATTGGTTTTAAGGTACCGGGTCGTAACCGCTTCCTCCCCACGGGTGGCATGATGCCAGCCTTTTCAAGGTGAGCCAGCCGCCTTTTATTGCCCCGTGTTTCCTGATGGCTTCAATACCATAAGCCGAGCAGGTAGGTGTATAGCGGCATGAAGGCGGCAGGTAAGGAGATATGGCATACTGGTAGAACTTAATCAGCCCGATCAGTATTTTTGCCGGCAATTTTTTCATGTTCAAGTTGTAAACGCTGCAAAATTAGGATTATTATCCGCTCAATTTCATTAAAATCAGGGATGGACTTCCCTGTCATCAGCAGCGCAATTGAGCATTGTAAACCTTGTTTTTCAAGGGTTTCGAGCAGTCTAAATTTATTAAGCCTGTATGCTTCTCTCATCAGGCGCCTGATCCTGTTCCGGTCAACCGCCTTTTTAAATAAACGGCGCGGGACAGAGATAAGCAGCCGGGCAGGAGCCGATCCTTCATGGGCAACATCGAGCCATAACACTTTGACCGGTGGAACGAAAAAAGACTTGCCTTCCGCAAATAATTGAGCGGTGCTTTTTTTTCCGGTTAGTTTTTCCTTTTTCCCGAACGAATATTTTAATTCAGCGTCCATATTTATGGGCAAAGGTAATGAACAAATGGCAAGTCGATTTTGAGATCATTCAACACTCTCATATAGAAACAATTATAAATGAAAACAGCCAGAAGCATGCCGGCTGTTAAAGTGCTTTCAGATAACCCGGGTTTACTTTTTACAATTCCTGGCAAGGTACTGGTCAATAGCCATTGCCATTGAAGGAGCTGATGCCGTAGGTGCAGGAATGTTGACAACCAGGCCCGCTTCGGTTGCGGCAGTTGTGGTTGCAGCCCCGAAAGTGCCGATGAGCTTCTCGTCCTGGGTAAATTCAGGCCAGTTGTAAAATAATGATTTGATTCCCTGCGGGCTGAAAAACACAAGCAGGTCAAATTTCGACAGATCAATTACTTCTCTCATGTCATCGGGAACTGTACGATACAGCACAGCAGTATTATAATCGATCTTTGAAGTGTCGAGTAAGGAAGTGAGTTCCGGGTTGTAGGTATTTGAACAGGGAATAAGGTATTTTTCTGTTTTGTGTTTCTTGATCAGGTCTAACAACTGGGAAACATCCTGGTCGGCATGGAATATTTTACGCTTACGGAACTGCACATACTTCTGGAGGTAAAATGCAACGGATTCCGACATGCAGAAATATTTCATTGTTTCAGGTACGTCGATGCGAACCTCTTTTGCAATCCTGAAAAAGTGGTCAACAGCATGTTTGCTGTTAAAGATCACGGCCGAATACTCATTGATGTAAACTTTTTCATCACGGAACTCACGTGCATTGACTCCTTCTATCTTGAAGAATTTATGAAATTCAATGCTCACATTGTACTTCCGTATTATATCGGCATACGGCGATTTTTCCAAGTCAACCGGTACTGGTTGCGAAATAAGTATGTTCTTTACTTTCAATTCGCAGCTGTGTTTAGTGTTGATAATAAATAACTATCAGTAAATCAGTTACTTTTAAAGCTGTTGAACAGTTTTTAAAAGAAGTATGAGTGGTAAAATTTCGAGGGTGCAAAGGTATAAAAATAAATAGAATATCGAATACTGTGTGTTTGACAATCCTATCATAAAACTTCTTATAAACCTGTAAATCAATAAAATAGATACCACCGAAATAGCAATCCAAAGATACACTGACTTATCGATATAAATACTGAAAGTAACAGCAGGTAAAAGCAACAGCCCGGTTACAATGTTGAATATCATGTTGTTAACGAGGTATTCATGAGCGTTCCTGGTGGTTTTAAAAACATTTCCAATCAGCGTAACAGTGGCAGTCTTTAACAGGTACAGAGCCATACAAACAACAAATATGGCCAGGAATAGCATAATGCCATGAACCTGCTGCAGCAATTCCGGCGATAAAATAACAGCCACTTTATAAAGTAAAAGCGAAAGCGATGTAAAGTAAACAAACAGAAGCGCCAGGCTCATCCTTTCGCTCAGCAGGTTACCTTCACGTTCAAGCTGGTTTACGTAATAGGGTAATGCAACCGACCTGAAAACCTGCTGGAGCCTGCGCGGGACCGAAGCCTGTATAATGGCCACAATCATCAGGCATAGAATTATCATGCCAATTATCCAGTCAGCCGATGCCTCTGTCTTCATGATCGGTTTGTGGTTGCTTACCTGCAACTGATGAGGCTTGAAGATGGAAACAGTTTCATGAACAAACAATGTATCTGTGATTCCTTTAGTATGACTTACAGGATACTTGACAAATGTTTTGAGTGAATCACCGGAGTTTGGGTAATCATCAGGACTAAAAGGA
>Ga0116170_10006138_pt1 | contig 10587 bp, 10 predicted proteins | sample AD_JPNHW1_MetaG_FD_89797 | JGI IMG/M metagenome (GOLD analysis project Ga0116170, IMG submission 89797) | Active sludge microbial communities of municipal wastewater-treating anaerobic digesters from Japan - AD_JPNHW1_MetaG | ecosystem: Engineered > Bioreactor > Anaerobic > Digestate | place...
CGCCCCTTACGCCGGCAGCTACGCCGCCCTGCGCAACACCGAGGAGCAGGGTTACTACGGCCACGCGGGCAACAAGTTCTTCGGCGAATGCCGCGATGTCTTCCGGCGTCGCTGCTACGAATGCCACAAAAACACCGCCGACCGCAACGTCACGGGATTCCCCTTCGACTGGAATCTGCGCCGCAAGAAGGAACGAGACCTCGCGGGGCATCCCACCGGCAGCCATGAGCGCATCATTCTGCCCAGCGACCCGGCGCGCGCGTTCGATGCCGCGGTGTTGGTCAACTACACCCAGCCCGAAGCGTCCAGCATCCTTCTGTCCCCCTTAGACAAGAAAGCAGGAGGGTACGGCCGCTGTGGCAAAAGCGTTTTCAAGGACAAGGACGACCCCGATTTCAAAAAGCTGTTGGCGTCTATTGAAAGCGGCAAGAAGCTCTATGAGGCGCGTCCGCCGTGGGGCACATCCGGCTGGAAACCCAATCCGCAGTACGTGCGCGAGATGAAGCGCTTCGGACTGCTTCCGGAGTCTTTCGACAGCGACCAGCAGCCGCTCGATCCCTTCGCCATGGACCAGGCCTACTGGCGCTCGCTCTGGCCGAACACGTACGGCCTCAAACCCTAAAAAGAAAACGTCTCCGCCGCGACGCTATCGCCTGCGGAGACGCTCTGTTTTTAGGCCTTTAGAACTTCGCGGTGACTTCCCAGCGGAGGAAATACGCCAGTTTGTCCGAGACGTAGTAATCGCCCGGATCCATCATTTCGGCCGTCACATGGCCAAACAGCTCGCCGCGCTTTCCGAAAAGATTTTTTGCCAGCGGAAAATCGTAGCGGATCATTCCCAGCCAGCCGCGCAGATTGCCGTCGCCGCCGCCCAGATTGTCCTCCACGGCCGTGTACATCGGCCCCAGACTCGAGCTGACCTTGTAGCCCGGCGCGAAATTGACGCCCGCATCGACGTGCGGATAGATCAGGTTAGACCAGTACCCCGCCCCATAGATGGTGTTGTACGCGTACAGCTCGCTGAACTGCGGCCAACGCGACCATAGCGGGTCCCATGCCGAGTCTTTCTGGCCGGCGCCTTGCCCGTCGTCCCCTGACAGATAGTAGCACGCGCCGGTCAGATAGGGCTTCGCCTTGCACGTCAGCAACGGCTGATAGGTCAGTCCCGCATAGCCCATGTACCCCGAGGTCGACGGCCCGCTGTCCTTCTGGCCGGCCTGCGCCGCAGCCTCAACCTCGGCCGACACCGTTTCCGTGAGCTGAGGGACCACGCGCGCACCCAACGTGTGAGTGTCTCGCCCATCTTCTGCCAAGCTCGTGCCACACGTTCTTGCCGTAACCGACTTGGTCTCACATTTGTAGAGGTAATACAGTTCGTAGGGGACCTCTTTAAACTCCTTCGACTTGAAATAGAGTCCCCCGCCCCATTCCGACTCGCTGTTCTTCGGGTCGATGAGCGGGCGGTCGTAATAGCCATACGGCTCCGAACTGCCGACAACGAACGGATTCCGCGGGCTATCGTAGATCGCCAACACGTCGAGTGCGTTTTTGTCATCGAGCTTGATCGTCGCCCGAACCGCATCCATAAAGATCGAACGTGATCCGTCGAGCGGGGTGCCGTCCATAATCACGCGCCCGGCCCCATACGTCGGCCCGTTGGGGCCTACGAAATCCTGCCGCCCGATCCGCAAATCGACGCGGTCGTTGAACAGCTTGTACAGATCCAAATAGAGATTGTCGAGAAACGCCTCGTCCGGCCACTGACTGTTGGGAACATGCGGCGTCGTGTAACTGCGCATTTCGTCGGCTACGCGCATGTAGAGCTTGAAGTCCTCGTTCTGCACCGCACCCCACACCCGCGGACGATAGCGAATATAGTTTTGCGTGGGATTGACCACCCCCCCCGCCTTCGGCATGTTGCGCAAAACTTCCTGACGCACCCGCAGGTCGGCGCCTCCATCCGCACTCAATTTCTTGGGGTTGGGCTTGGTTCCCTCGACAACGGCAACTGGCTTTGTCCCTTCCGCCGCAGAAGTCACATGGCCACCGTTTGTTGCCGCCACAGCGTTGGTCACCTGAGCACAAACCGGCAACATCAGTCCGGCACTGACCCCCATCCATAACAGTCGCTTCATTCCGTCCTCCGAATGTGGTGCACGTTCATCAAAACACGCGTAACGTTTCTTCTCGAAGAAACATTTATACCCGAAGTCAAGGCCGCCCGTCTAGCACGATTTCGCATATTTTCTTACAAAGACTCGGGTGCGTGAAAACATCGTTTTTGATACACTGTGGTCATGACACATTTGTCCCTATGGCTGATCGGCGGTTTGGCGTCCTACCTGCTAGGCTCCATTCCGTTCGGTTTCCTGATCGCGAAGTCCTGCGGCAAAGATATCCGCAAGCTGGGCAGCGGCAACATCGGCGCCACCAATGTTTTTCGCTCTGTCAGCAAACCGCTGGGAATCCTTACGTTCGCGCTCGATTTTTTGAAGGGCTTTTGCGGCGTCCGCTTGATTCCTGAACTCGCGTCCCTCTGCCTGGGATCAAGCCCTTCGGATACGGGCATGGGCCTCGCCGCCTTCTGCGGCGCGATGACCGTAGTGGGCCACAACTGGACCTGTTTTCTCGGCTTTAAAGGCGGCAAGGGGATCGCCACCAGTGCGGGCCTGCTGCTGGGGCTCTCGCCCGCTGGCGTCGGCATCGCCTTCGCCGCATGGCTGCTTCTGTTTCTCTCCACGCGTTACGTTTCGGTGGCTTCGATCGGAGCCGCCGTTACCCTTGCCGTTGTTGTTTGGTGGCCGCTGAACCTAAGAGCCCACGGGGTTTGGTTTCCGGCCGTGTTAACCTGTCTCGCTTGTCTCGCCATCTGGAAGCACCGCTCCAATATCGCCCGGCTCCGCGCGGGCACCGAGTCACGCTTCTCGTTCGGCAAATCCCATTAAAGGCGTCCTCTTATGAAGATCACAATTATCGGCGACGGTGGCTGGGGTACGGCCACGGGCCTTTTGCTCAACTCGTACGGCCATTCGGTCACGCTCTGGGGCCCCTTTCCCGAGTACCTCGAAGAAGTTCGCGCCCAGCGCGAAAACACCCGCTTCCTGCCAGGCGTCGCCTTGCCAGACACCTTGAGCTGGACGTCCGATCCTGAGGTCGCCGTGGCCGGCGCCGAAGCCGTCGTTCTGGCCTCCCCCTCCAAATTCTATTCCGGCGTATGCGAAAAATTCAAAGGCCTGATCCCCCCCCATACGCTTGTCGTCAGCCTGACCAAGGGACTCTGCGAGGCCACGCACTGCCGCATGAGTGAACTCGCGCAGGACATCCTCGGCCTTAACGCCATCGCCGTGCTCTCGGGCCCCAGCCACGCCGAGGAAGTGGCCCGCCAAATCCCGACCGCCGTCGTGGCGGCCTCAGAGGACGAAGCCGTGGCCAAGCGCATACAGAGCCTCTTCAACGGACCGCTGTTCCGCGTCTACACCTCCACCGACCCTCTGGGCGTAGAGATCGGCGGCGCGGTCAAGAACGTCATCGCCATCGCCGTGGGCGCGTCGGACGGACTCGGTTTTGGCGACAACACCCGCGCGGCGCTCATCACGCGCGGGCTCGCGGAAATCACCCGTTTCGGCATTGCGCTCGGCGCGTGCCCGGGCACCTTTGCGGGACTCAGCGGCGTGGGCGATCTGATCGTCACCTGCACCAGCCGCCACAGCCGCAACCACTCGGTCGGCGAACGGCTGGGCCGCGGAGAATCCATCGAAGCGATTCTCGGCAGCATGAAGATGGTGGCCGAAGGCGTTTGGAATTCAAAGGTGATCCACACCCTCGGCAAGACCTACGGCGTCTCGATGCCCATTACGGACACCGTTTACCGCCTCTGTTATGAAGGGCTCGTCGCCGCGGACTCCGTCGCAGCCCTCATGACCCGCAACATGAAAGCCGAAGGCTGAAACCTGCGCGCCCCTTGTTCCGGCGCAACGGCCCCGTCGAACGCGACGCCAAGAAATGCCTACACGGCTGCTTCCCTCGCAGGCTCGATGTGCACAACGACATCGCGGACAGATGTTCGCGCCGCCATTACGGCGTCCTTCACTCGATGCCCTACGGCGTGTCCATCGCGGACCGGCATTGCCGCGGGCACGTGGATGTGGATTTCCACAAAATAATCGGTTCCGCTTTTCCGGACGCGGCACTTCTCGACATCGACAATACCGCCAACGGCGCTTGCCACAGACACGATGGACTGCTCAACATCCTTGCCAACATCGCCGTCCAAGATTTCGTGAACAGCGCCCTTGAGGATAATGAAACCGTTTAAATAGATAATCAGACACGCGAGAAGAGCCGCCCAATCGTCCGCAGCCGAAAACCGATTGCCTCCAAAAAGCGCGAACGCAATTCCCACGGCCGCCGCGCCCGATGTGATCGCATCCGAGCGGTGATGCCAGGCATCGCCCTTGATCGCCAGGCTGTCAACGGACTTGCTCGCTGCCATGATTTTCCGTGAAACCGTTTCTTTCACAACGACAACGAGAAGCAGGACCGGCAGGGTATACCAAGCGGGCGCCTGATGAACCGTCGTGATTTCATGGATCGACTGCCACGCAATCAGAGTAGCTGCCGCAAGCAGAGAAATACCCGAAAAAGCCCCGGAGAGCGCCTCGATCTTGCCGTGCCCATAGGGATGCTCGGCGTCCGCCGGGCGCAATGAAAGTTTAAACCCGAGCCACGTCACCGACGTAGTGATGACATCGCTGGCAGACTCCACGCCGTCGGCGATGAGAGCATAACAGTTGCCGAGCACCCCTGTTATAATCTTAATCGCCATCAGGGCTATGTTCACGCCCAACGACAGCCACCCCAGTCGTTGAACGGATTCAGTTTCTTTCATAGCTAAAAATATTGCAGAAGAAATGTCCTGCGTCAACCCATATAACGCGCACGTTTGCTTTCTCGCCGAGCGGCGAACGCACGCCATCAACGCGACGAGCCGGCGGGAGATGCCGCGGCAAGAAACGCCTGAAAATCATCCGTCAACGGCGCCTGCAGGCAGACGGCCTGACCCGATATCGGATGCTGAAAACGGACCTCAAACGCGTGGAGAAAATGCCGAGCGCACCCCTTAATTGCCCGCGCTCCATAAAGCACATCGTTGACGATCGGAAAGCCGTTCAAGGCGAGCTGACTTCGTATCTGATGCGTCACGCCGGTGCGGATGGTCACCCGCAGCAGCGTGTAGGGCCCCACAATCTCCAGCGGACGATAGGCGGTCTCGGCGTGCAACCTCCGCCCCGGCTCAGCCAGCGAGTCCGCATCCACCATCTTGCAGTGCGAAAGCGTGGGGTGATGGGCCAGATCGTGCACGAGGTGTCCCGCCACCGCCACATGCCCTTCGACCAAGGCGAGATACGTTTTGTCCACCGTCTGTGCCGAAAACTGTGCGCGCAGGGCTTCAAAAGCGTCAGAGGTCAGCGCCACAAGCACCAGCCCCGAGGTGTCGGTGTCGATGCGATGCAGCGCGCCGGCCATCAGCGGCTGATCGCCCAGCACCGCAATTTGCGGATAGCGCGCCACGAGCCCGTTCATCAGTGTGCCGGTCTCTTCGCTCGTCAGCGGATGCACAGGCAGCCCTGCGGGCTTGTTGACGGCGAGCAGGCTGTCGTCCTCGAAAATAATTCTCACCGGCACAGAGGCGTCGCCGCGAACGCGGTTGTCGCTCGTCTCTTTCAGTCGCTCGACCGCGACCTCGTCACCCAACCGCAACTTATACCCCTTGATGCTGGGACGGCCGTTGACAGAAACGTGTCCCGCCTCAACAGCCCGACAGCAGAAAGCGCGGCTGGAATTTGGAAAACAGGCGTGCAGCGCCGCATCGAGCCGCTGTCCCGCTTCTCGAGACGTCACCGTAAAATTCGCGTGTTGAATCATATGAACGCCCGACGCTTAACGTTCACCGCCATGCTCTAACGGGCTTATTCCGGTCATGTCCGTCGGCGTTTCGCCAAACCGATCTCCGACGCGCATCGGATGCCCGTTTAGAAATGATCTTCCGTCCATGCGACGACTGCCGTCCGGCTGCACCGCCGTCAGGCATAAAACGCCGTCGCCCGTTGCAACTACGGGGCCAATGGGCATAATCGCACACAGGGCCCCTGGCCTCCGTTCGTCCGCCATTCCGAGCGGCTGTTTGAGCAGTTCGGACTGCAGCACTTTGAGACGCGCCGAGACGCCCGGCTTGGAGAAACGGGGCGGCAGAAAAGTGAACGCGCCCGGCCAGGGATCGTACGCGCGGATGCGCCGCTCAATCACCGCCGTTGGCAACGTCCAATCAATCAGGCCGTCGTTTTTCTGCATCTTCGGCGCATAGGTCGCCTCTGCGTGATTCTGCGGCGTGCGCTCGAGATTTCCCGCTATCATCAGCTTTAAGGCCTTGACCAGCGTGACCGCGCCGAGAATCGCAAGCCGATCCATCAGCGTCACGGCCGTATCGTCGGAGCAGATCGGCTCGATCGCCTTGATGAGCATATCGCCGCTGTCCATGCCCTCTGCCATCATCATGATCGTCACGCCGGCGACCTCGTCGCCCGCCGCAATCGCGGCTTGCACCGGCGCCGCGCCGCGGTATTTCGGCAACAGCGAGAAATGTCCGTTGACGCAGCCGTACGGCGGAATGGCCAGCAGCCGCTTTCCAAGAAACTGGCCGAACGCCACAACGACAATCACATCGGGTTTGAGCGCTTCGATCTGCGCGAGGACATCTGGGGCGTTGACCTTTTCCGGAGAGATGATATGGGGCAAGCCCCGCAGCGTCGCATAGGCTTTGCAGGGGCAGGGCGTAAACCGCTGATGCCGCCCGGAGGGACGATCCGGCTGCGTCACCACGCCAACAATCTGGAGCAGCGGTGACTTCAAGATCGCCCGCAACGCGGTGGCCGAAGCCTCTGATGATCCCATAAAAACAATGCGCATGAACAAATTCCTGTTGCCTGCAAAAGAAGGTGTATTTTAGCAGGTTTGGCGGATTAGCTGAACAGCAGATTGCGGATCTGACACGCGTGCATCTGCGTCTCGCCGGTGGTCCCGCTACATCAACTCCTTCAGCGCGGCCGCCGAAGCGCCGCGAACCTCGCCGAACAAATCGCGGCCGTGCGCGTCGATGCCGACCACAGCCTCGAACGACTCAACATCCAACTGCCACAGCGCCTCAGTCGCGCCGAACTCTTCAACAAAGTACACCGCTTCGACGCGCCGAATGCGCTGGGCAAGCAGCGCCGCAGCGCCGCCCACCGCCTGCAGGTAGACGCAGCCATGCCGCTTGCAGGCCTCCTGCGTCGCCTCGCCCATGCCGCCTTTGCCGATGATCACCCGCACGCCGTGGCGCGCGATGACCTCGGCCATATAGGGCTCTTCGCGCACCGAAGTGGTCGGTCCGGCCGCGACGACCCGCCATCCATCGCCGTCTGGAACCACGACCGGGCCGCAGTGATACAGCGCGCCGTCGCGCAGCGAAACCGGGCACTCACCGCCTTCGGCCAGATATTTGTGCAACCGGTCTCGGCCCGTAAAGACGCGGCCGAAAACCTGCACGATTTCACCGGCTCGCAGGCTGCGCACCGTTTCCTCGGAAAAAGGATATCGAATCTGCTTCATTGTCACCCCAGCCACTCGATGTGCCCGTCCGTCACGCGCACGCCGCGGCGGCGACAGGCCCAGCACATGTAGGCAACCGTTACAAAATACGAGGCCGGCAAACGGGGCCGCGCGGCGATCTTCACGCCGAGCAAAGTGGTCTTGCCGCCCATGCCCATCGGCCCGATACCAAGGGAATTGGCCTCGGCCAAAACGCGCCGCTCCAATTCGGCCAACGCCGGTTCAGCGGCAGCATCGGCCAGCGGACGCAACAGCTGCCGCTTCGCCGTCAGAAAGCCTTCCGCCCGGTCCGCTCCGACGCACACGCCCAGTATTCCCGGAGCGCATCCAAAACCCTGCGCACGCCAGACCACCTGCAAAATGCACTTCCGCACGCCGTCGAGATCGCGTCCGGCACCCAAGGCCGCGTCCGGCAGGCTGAACTGGCCGCTCATGTTTTCGCTGCCGCCGCCCTTCTGCAACAGCCAGACCTCGACCGCCTCCGTCGCCTCTTGCTCGAAATGGCAGACGGGGCTTCCATCGGTCACGTTGGTGTCGACCGAGCGCCCCGAGAGCGTTTCAATCGTATTGCGTCGCAGCCAGCCTTTTTGCGTGGCGAGCGCCACAGCCTCGCGCGCCGACGCCTCCAGAGCATGCGTGTCTGCGCCGCGCGGCACCCGCCAGAAGAACGTGAGCGTGCCGGTGTCCTGGCAGAGCGGCGTCTCTTGCCGCCGCGCCAGAACCGTGTTCGCAGAAAGCGCCTGCAGCAGCACCGACGCCTGCGATTGCGCGGGCTCGGCGGCGATCGCCGTTTGCAGGACCGCCTCCACATCGGCGGGCAGATCGCTAGTCGTGCGGTGAATCAAATTGGCAAGTGTTTCAGTCCAGTCCATACATTTTCCATCTGGGCAAAGCGCGCCATCGCAAATCTAGGCGTGCCGATACACCCACGGAGTTTCGGAGCCAATCGCGTTCAGGAGCGGCGACAGATACTCGTCCGGCACACACAGCGAACCAAAGCCCTTGCCCATTTCAAGATCGGGCTTTGCCAAGCCGTGATAGTCGGACCCTCCCGTGGTCAGAAAGCCCAGTTTCTTGGCCAGGCGCAACAGGGTCACTGTCCGCTCCGCCGAATACTCCGAGTACACGGCCTCGACGCCCATGAGCCCCAGAGCTTTTAAATCCTTCAGGCCAGCCTCCAGTTTGGCTTCGTCCGTTTGCCATGAGAAGGGATGCGCAATAACCGCAACTCCGCCCGCCTCGCGAATCATGCGGATGCCCTCTGCGGGGTAAAGGCGATAACGGTCCACATAGGCCGGGCGACCTTTCGCCAGATAGCGCTCAAACGCCTCTTCAACCGACGACACGTAGTCGCGGTCGATCAGCGCCTGCGCAATGTGGGGGCGCCCAACAACATCGTCTCCCGCACACTCCCGCACCTCCGCCCAGTCGAGCTCCAACCCCAGTTCGTTCAACTTAAACAGGATCTGCTCATTGCGCCAAGCGCGGCCGTCCAGCACACGCTCCAAGTTCTCCTTCATCAGCGGATGACCGGGATCCATGCCATAGCCAAGAATGTGCAGGGAGCCCTGCCCTTCCTCAACTGCGGCGCTGATCTCAACACCCGCAAGGCCAGTCATCCCATGCGTGCGACAGGCTTTTAAGAACGCATCGACCCCACTCATGTTGTCATGGTCTGTCAGCGCCATGGCTTTCAAACCGATTCGCCGACCGTGAGCCACGAGTTCTTCCGGCGTCTCAGAGCCATCGGAGTTCGTCGAGTGGAGATGCAGGTCGATCATGACTTTTCATGCACCGTATACGTACTTCGGGCCGCATCCTCGGCGACGCCGGCGAAAAAGGCCGCGATGGCCGTGTCGTATTGAGCCGTGTGTGCGAACGCCTTTTTCATGAGGCGAAGACGCATTCCCAAGCCGACGGAACCGTCCGCAGAAAGCTCTTTCAAAAGCTCGCCATAGTCGGCCGGATCGGTAACGGAAGCCACACGCAGATAGTTTTTGGCCGACGCACGCACCATGCAGGGCCCGCCGATATCGATATTGGTCCGGGCGTCCTCCGGCGTCACGCCCGCGCGGGCCACCGTCTGCTTGAACGGATACAGATTCACCACCACCAGGTCGAGCGCCACGGCCTGCGTGCGCGCCAAATCTTTCTGATGCGCATCGTTATAGGTCTCGCTCAGCAACCCCAGATAAATCTTGAAGTCCAGCGTCTTGACCAAGCCACCCTGCATCTCCGGCTGCCCCGTATAGTCCGAAACGGCCACCAGATGCCGCTTTTCGAGAGCCGGCCCCAGAATCTTCTGCAGAGCCGTAAAGGTCCCGCCCGTCGAATAGATCTTCACGCCGGGACAAGCCGCCACCAAGCCGGGCACAAACGCCTCAAGTCCCGTCTTATCCGAAACGCTCATCAGCACGTGACGCACCGCCACGCGGTCATCGATTTCACTCACCACATTCAAAGCCATAAAAACTCCTTTTGCGGCCCCTCGTCCGCCATATTGGATAGAATAAGCGGAAGCTGGGTGCTTTGCAACTGCCGACTAAGAAGACTTGCTTATTTTCTGGGTTAGGCTTATTCTTTCGACGCTTTTTGAGGACACACCATGCTTTGTACGCTTTTAAAAGCCAAGCTGCATCATCTGCGCGTGACGCAAGCCGAGAAGGAATACGAGGGCAGCCTGACCATCGACGAGGATCTGATGGATGCCGTCGGGATACAGAATTATGAGAAGCTGCTCGTCGCCAACCTCGACAACGGCAAGCGTTTTGAGACCTATGCGATCAAGGGCCCTCGCGGAAGCGGCGTGGCGTGCCTGAACGGCGCGGCTTCGTATAAAGGCGTGATCGGCGATCGGCTGTTCGTGATGGTGTGGTGTCAGCTCGACGAAACCGAGCGCGCGACCCACCAGCCCCGGATCGTGCGGCTCGACGAGAAAAA
>Ga0116170_10006140_pt1 | contig 10582 bp, 9 predicted proteins | sample AD_JPNHW1_MetaG_FD_89797 | JGI IMG/M metagenome (GOLD analysis project Ga0116170, IMG submission 89797) | Active sludge microbial communities of municipal wastewater-treating anaerobic digesters from Japan - AD_JPNHW1_MetaG | ecosystem: Engineered > Bioreactor > Anaerobic > Digestate | place...
AACCTATTTTAGCCTTAGATGAAGCTCAAGATCACAATCACTGGTCCGAAGGTTCATGACGTTGGCTACCGTTACTTCCTGTTAGGCATTGCCATGTCCAATAGGATCAGGATGTTTGAGGCTCACAATATGAGAAGCAGCGAGGGCCAGGCAGTCCTAGCCTTTGCTGATGGCGATGAGGAGGCGATTAAAGCCTTCTGCGCTCAGATTGAAACAGAGCGTCCCGCCCGTTCCGAGGTGTCAAATATTGTCTTTGATGACTTTCAGGGAGAGGTCATGAGGATAGGAGAGTATGCTCAGTTCTGCGCTACGATCCAGTTGAATAAAGCCATCCCTGTGCTGCTTGATATGAGAGATGACTTGAGAGCAGTGCGAAAGAACACCGACTTGATACCTCAGATAAAGGAAAATACAGATGCCATACCTCAGATAAAGGCAAACACAGATGCTATTCCTCAGATAAAGGCAAACACAGATGCCATACCTCAAATAAAGGCAAATACGGATGCCATACCTCAGATAAAGGCAAATACAGACGCTATTCCTCATGTCTTGGGTGAGATCAAGGGCTTGAGGGATGACATCCAGCCTGGATATGCGAACAACTTCAGGCAGGTACAGGCCGATGTCCGGGCGATAAAGGAACGCCTGGGCATGCAGTAAACTAGAATTTAATACATAGGGAGCGCGGAGGGGTCACGAATACCCCTTCTTCAGGTTGGGGATGAAGTGAACCCGGGCATCTGCTCGCCCTCACAATCGTTCCACCATCTCGGTAATTCTAAAGGATCCATTCAGAATCTCCTCTTTCAGCCTTTTTGCTAACCCCATCGCCCTTGCTCTATCCGATTGGCGGAGCTGAATGGGAATTGTCCTCTCCCCCAGGCGGATGGCCCCCAGCCTCCCCTGGAATGCCCCGCCGCTGCACTGGGAGACGCACAGGCCGCAGTTGAAGCACTTTGTTTTATCGCGCAAAACCCGGCCATCCTCGATGCTTATCGCATTCATGGGACAGGCTGGCGCTGCAGTGCACCTGGTGCAGCCTTTGCACCTTTCCGGATCGAACTGTACCTCCAGGTCGACAGAATCCCAGACATCCCCGTAAGTCGACTTGCCGATCTTCTGGCGTACATTCACATCCATTATGGTGAGAGGGATATCCCTATCCTGAAGCAGTATGCTCCTTAAGATGTATTCATTCAGCACAGGGATTGGCACCGCCCAGGAACCTATGCACTCCGGGCCGGCTGAGGTCGCAAATCCGCCCATGTACTCCGGGTCCATATGGCGCATGTCCGCCATCCCGAGGAGGTTAGGCCTGGTGGGCATGGAGCGGGTCCCCGTCCCCATCACAAATCCCTGCGCTCCATTGATGAGAATGCGGGTTCCAATGCCAATAGTTTCCAGGTGGGGATCATTCTTGATGGGATTGATCTGGCCGCATCCAGAGACCGTGGCTGCGGCAAAATGAGGCGGAAACTCCAGCCTGCTGAAGATGGTCTTCAGGGGGAGGCCTTTGGGATTGACGAAGGCCACATAGTTCTTGAAGGCATTGCGAGTGGAGAATATGCGGGCATAGGGGATCTCATCCAGGCAGATGTCCTTTTCCAGGAGGTCTCCATTTTCTGCCAGAACCTCCACCAGGACATCCTTTCCTTCCACCAGCTCCCTTAAAAGGTGTCCTCCCCCGTAATCCGGCTGGCGTATGCTGTGCGCGGTGCCGTAGACCATCAGATCGATGATACCCAGTCGCTCATTGGGACACGGCCCTGGATAGGCAGGAACGCCGTTGATCCTGGCGCTGCTGGCGCGGATGAATGAGCCAGGGGCTGCCAGGGGAAAGGAGAGCACAGCATAGGTGCCGCTCATTATCGCCCGGGTGGCGGTGGTGACAACGTCCACATCCTTCAGGCCGATCTCTCCTTTCTCTTCTACCATCTCAGAGATCTCCTGCTGGGTGAGAACTGTTGCCTTTCCGCTCTTAATACTCCTTTTTATGTCCTCCACAGTTCGGCTCATGGCTATCGCATTCAGCCCATCAGCATAAAGCAGCTGCGATCTATCTGGAAAAAAAGACGCCTTGCTAATCGTGATATTTTTCGCGGGGAGGGCCGGAGGGATGAGCCCTCCCCAAGGGCATAGTGATCCCACTCTCCTATACCAACAATATCCTTCTCCTGATAATTTAAAGCCCTATTTTTCATGTAGTTCTCATATTGAGATCACCTGAAAGAATTTCCCGCCCGCATTCTGCCATAGTCTGGGTGACGGTCAGAGGAGATGTCGTCACCGTAAACCTCAAATCTTGGGACTCGGGCATGCTAATCATGGCCATGAATGCGGAGCGTTTCATTGAGAACGCCATTGCAGAGATCAAGCGCGATATTAAGGGTCGCGCTATTATCGGTTTATCTGGGGGTGTAGACAGCTCGGTATGCGCTATGCTTGCTCATCGGGCATTGGGTGACCGGCTGGTTCCTGTCTATGTGGACTCCGGGCTGATGAGGCAGTCTGAGTCCGATCGAATTGAGGAGCTATTCAAGGATCTGGGCCTGGTGCGGGTCAATGCCCAGGACCGATTTCTAGAGGCTCTTAAAGGGGTTGTTGATCCCGAAGAGAAGAGGATGATGGTGGGTGAGACATTCATCCGGGTCTTCGAGGAAGAGGCGCGCAGGATCGGCGGCGATTGCCTCATTCAGGGCACCATCTATCCAGACAGAATCGAATCGGACGGAGGCATCAAAGCCCACCACAATGTAGGAGGCCTCCCCAGCCGGATCGAGTTCAAGAACATAGTTGAGCCTCTGCGCGACCTGTACAAGGACGAGGTTCGCCAGGTGGCAAGGGCTCTGAGCCTCTCCCCTGAGATCAGCGAAAGGATGCCTTTTCCCGGTCCTGGGCTGTCGGTCAGGATCGTAGGAGAGGTCACTCGGGACAAGCTGGATGTGGTCAGAAAGGCGAACGCCATTGTTGAGGAGGAGGTGGAAGAGTTTTCTCCCTGGCAGGCATTTGCCGCCATCCTGGGAATGGCGACCGGGGTCAAGGGAGACAACCGGGTCTATGGATATGTGGTCGCCGTCCGGGCAGTCACCAGCCGCGATGCCATGACCGCAGAGGCGATGGAGCTTCCCTGGCAGGTCCTCAGACGCATCTCTGGCCGGATCACCGGGGAGATCCCGACAGTCTCCAGGGTGGTCTACGACCTGACCCCAAAACCGCCGGGCACTATAGAGTTTGAGTAATCGAGCCTTAAGGAACGCTCTATTTCAGGCTCATAAGGGGATAGCACCTCTCCCGGTCGTACTCCAGCCGGGCGGAGATCACCTCCCCTTCATATTCTATCTCCACCAGGGCCCAGATCATCCTCCCTTCCAGCTCGCCGTAGCCGAAGACATTTTCAGAGAGCATATCCCGGTCTATCCTCACCTCGACCCTCCGCACATAAGGCTGAAGGGAGATACTCTCTTCGATGGCCTTCTCAAGGCTGGATGCTGTCCTCATTCCCACTGGCGAGCCCACGAACTGGTGATAGAGTGCTCCCAGCTTTATTCCTGCCTCAAAGGCTGCTATTTCCCTTTTTGTAGGCGTGAAATCACCACCGGACTTAACAAATACATGATTATCAGAGCGCCCAACAGGATCGCGGTATAAATGGTATTGCTCTGAAAAAAGACCGCCCAGGCGGCAGCAATGGTGAAGAAGCCCAATATAGACAGGACTCTCTTGTCCCTTATCTTGGGATATGGTATGCTGCTTATCATGAGCAAAGCCAAAATGAGCATGAGTGTAACGGCAAGCCCAGGCCGCCCCAATAGGACGCTGGCTGATAGAGCCATGCCTGCAGCAGGAATGGGCAGGCCCTCGAAGAGCTGATCGCTCTTGTTTGAGATATTGAACCTGGCCAGGCGGAGGGCTCCACAGATGACAAAGAAGATCGCTGCCGGCCAGATCAGGAAGGGGAGGCTGAATGCCTGAACAACAAGAAAGGCCGGCGCTACACCAAAGGACACCAGGTCTGCCAGGGAGTCCAGGTTAGCTCCCAGGGGACCGGATCCCCTCTTTCTGGCTACAAATCCGTCCAGTCCATCTGCTATCGCTGCTAATATTATGAGAACGACTGCTACCTTTAAGATATCCAAAGATTGTGATTCGCAGATGACGAGGATGGCAGCAAATCCCAGAGCGATGTTCAACATGGTGAACAGGTCTGGCGGCCGGAGTGCGCGCAGGATATTCATGAAGTGACTCCTGGTGACCCAGAAGAGACTAGAACTCCTGATGAACCTGATGCCACTGGAACTCCTGGCAGCTCCGAGTTGCACTTGATGGCAAGAACCGTCTTCCCCGCCCGGACGCTATCTCCAATGGCCACTTGCAGCTTGTATCCCCTGCGAATGGTGGTCTCCACCCGCGAGCCAAAGCGGATCATGCCTATCCTCTCCCCCCGGAGGACGTGATCTCCGGGTTTGACATAACAGATGATCTCTCTTACAAAGGTCCCGGTGATCTGGCACAGCTGAATCTCTCCGTCCTCGGTATCGATTCTAATTCTGTTTTGCTGGTTTTGGCACGAGCGGTTTAGAAAGGCTGGGAGGTGAGTGCCTTTCCTTTGCTCCACACTGATTATCGTCCCATCTAAAGGCGACCGGTTAACGTGCACATCGCCGAAGCCCATGAATACGGTGACCTTCTCAGGGGTGGCCTGAATGATCCTTCCGTCTGCTGGAGAGAGCATACCCTCGCTTTGCGGCAGACGGTCTGGGTCCCGGTGAAAGAATATCATGAACAGCAAACCCATAAAAGCGGCAGCCGATATGTACCAGTTCCCGGCAGCGGCCAGGGCAGCGGTCAGGATAATGGGCACCGATATCCATCCGCGGGAGTCTTTTGCCAGCTTCAAGCGGCATCTCCTCTGGGGTGTCTTATGTCCGCTGCCAGCTCATCTATGATCGAGAGGAGTTCGGGGAGGAGCAGGAATATCATATAGGATATCAGCAAGAGAGCAGCAACAGATCCTATCTTGGCGATCAGATTATGGGCAACCTCAAAGCTTGCGCTTCCAAACCAGCTCCAGCCGTAGGCCATGATCACGAATCCATTTCTCACTAGGTTCAGGATATAGATGGAGATGATAGAGACCACAAGAGCTGCCGCCCTCCGGCCGATTGGTGCTCGGACGGATATGATGAGTCCTGAAAAGAGGGCGATGCTCTCAATGGCGGTGCAGGCGAGGATGATCTCCACCGACCTACCGTTCAGAGTCATGATATTCCAGCCGGGCATGACCACCGGAACAGATAGAGCCTGAAGGGCTTGCACAGTCATGAGGGTGGTAAACCCTATCAGTGCCTCTCTCAGGGGCTCGATCTCGGCGAATGGAAAATAGACCATTCCGCATACTGCAGCGGCATAGCTTGCCCAGAGCTGGGCTTTGGAGGGGCCGCTCCTTCTAGTCATTATCCAGGCCATATAAAAGCACATGAGACCGGCAGCAGTGAAGAGGATGGCATTGAAGTAGTCATTGATGGCCAGATAGTGCCCGGGCTGAGCCAGCCAGAATACGCCAAATAGGAGCCATCCGGACAGGGCGATGAGGCTCTTTTTGGTCAGGGATGATACAAGCAGCAGAAGCAAGCTGATCCAGAGCAGATAAGAAGCCAGCCAGTCCAACATCATTCACCTAAGAAGTACCACAGGTTTATTTAGCATTATCTACTTACATCGCGATGATATGAACTTGGTGGGGGCTGGATTCACACCATTTATGGGTTTGGTTGATCATGGATCGAAATGCTTTTATTTTATTTTCTGCAGCGAGCGTGCTTCTCCTGGCCGTGGCCGTAGCGCAGATAGCCGAAGCAGGGTCATCTGATGCCGTCGGAAAGATAGATGCTGATCTGGCAGAGATGCTCGGTGGTGCGGGAGAGGAGAGGATACCTGTGATTGTGATGCTGAAGGGCACCGAGGCTCTGGATATTGACGGCTTCGATGTCAAGTACAGCTATCAGCTCATCCCCGGCCTGGCTGGAGAGGCAAGCAGCACTACCATCCGAGAGATGGCAGAGAGCGATAGAGTATCCGCTATCTATTTCGATGATCCTGCGAAGATATCGGCACCAGTCGAGGATATCGCATCTGCACCGGATAATGCTCTGGTTTATGATAACTCTTCCGTCGATGGGCAGGATAACGATTCTGATGGCCCATCAGATGGTTACATCTCTCCCGCCCGGATCATCAAAGCGGATAAGCTCTGGGAGATGGGGATCGATGGCAGGGGGATAAACGTTGCGGTGATCGATTCAGGCATCGACAAGAATCATCCCGATCTGATCGGCAAGGTGATCGCTGAGAAGAACTTCCTGGCCAATGAGATCACAGCAGACGATCTTTTGGGCCATGGCACAATGATCGCCGGGATCATCGCCGGCTCAGGTGCCAGCTCGGGCGGAAGATATGTGGGAATTGCCCCCGGGGCGAGCCTGATCAATGTCAAGGTGATCGACCAGAATGGCGATGGCAGGGTATCGGATATCATCGCCGGCATTGAGTGGGCCATCTACAATGGCGCTGATGTTCTGAGCCTCAGCCTGGGAGGGATAAACCTGGGCGAGACCAATCCCCCCATAACCATGGCCGCAGATAATGCCGCGGATCAGGGTGTGGTGGTATGTGTGGCTGCGGGAAACCGCAACAGCACTGAGAACGAGAATCAGCTGTCGGGAGCATCGTCCAGCCAGCTTCGAGGCTCTCCTGTCGAGCTCTCCCAGACGGAAGAGAGCAGCGGCAAGGACGTCTATTTCCTGTTTGTGCCCATCGTCTTCGCCCTGCCTCCGGGGCTGATAGACTCGCCAGGCGACGGGGTGAATGTCATCACCCTGGGTTCAACCGATGCCGCGGGGCATATGGCCAGCTTCTCCGGTTCCGGGCCGACCAGGGACGACAGGATCAAGCCGGATGTCGTCGCTCCGGGAATGGATATCATCTCCACAGTGCCCGCTGGCCTTGAGGGGCCGGAGTATGTTGATACTTATTATGCCCGGGAATCGGGGACAAGCCTCTCCACGCCCATTGCCGCAGGTCTCGCTGCCCTTCTCTTGCAGGAGTGGAGCAACCTAACTCCCGCAGGGATCAAGGGGGCGATGACCAGGGGAGCGGCCAAGCTCAATAACACCCATGGGGTGGCTTACGAGGCATACTATCAGGGAACTGGCCTGTTGGATGCTCTACATTCCTATCAGCTCCTGGAGGAGCTGGGAGATGGGATGAGCGGCGTTGTGCCTGATCTGTGGAAGCCGGGTCGGTGGGCATATCTGCCCTCAGGAGAAGGAGTCTATGTGGGCCTGGATACAGGAGCAGACCGGCCGCAGAAGAAGATCTATGCCCTTGCCCCTGGAGACCGCGACTGGAATACCAGGTTCGTGTTCTTCAGCAACCGGGAGAGAGATGGGATTTCCCTCTCCGCTCAGGGGGAGATAGCAGATTGGGTCAGCCTGCAGGCCCTTCCTGAGCACATATCATCCAACGGTCAGCATGTCTTTGCCGCATCCATCCAGGTGCCGGAAGATACGGATCCTGGAGATTATTCCGGATCGCTTGATATCACTGACTCCGATAAGACGGTCCTTGAGATACCGGTCAGCCTGACGGTGGCAGAGCCCCTATCCATCTCCCTGGGAAAAGGAGGGAATTCCGGAAGCCTGACCGGGAACCAGTGGGATTACTATTATCTGGATTTGCCGGTGGGATCGAGGGGGATTGAGGTCAGGCTGGACTGGAACTCCGAATCGGATTCCATTGATGCTGATCGAAATGACTCCAACTCAACGGCTTTTAGCTCCATCAATGCCAGCTCCACGGACCTTGGCTCCAGCCTGGACCTGTTCCTGATATCCCCCACCAGTGAGTACTATGCCGGAGGGCCGGAGGGCAGCTCCAAGAGGGTAGCAATCGAGAGCCCGCCTTCGGGAAGGTGGCTCGTGGCCGTGTATAGCGAGAATGCATCCGTTAATGCCAGCTATACCCTCCAGGTGGAGCAGGAGATGATAGAGCCCACTCCCAAGCGGTGGCACATAGACTCCGCCAATCCGGGAACGAATGCCAGCATCGAAATCCTGCTGGAGAATAGAGGTCTGGCGATGGAGAATCTGAGCTATGCGGCAGTTATCGAGAACGAAAGCCTGGTGGAGTATGAGGGCAGAGTGGGATTGAAGCAGATCTGGAACCAGACGGTGAATGTAACCGATGAGACCATAAGGCTCTCTGCAGAGCTTGCCACCATTGAGGGCAGCAGATACAGCGAGGTGGCCCTGGTCTTTGAGGATCCCGATGGAATGGCAAGCGAGGAGCATGCGGATTTGGGGTCGGGATATCTCGGTCCGGTGGAGGTCTCCAATCCCCAAGCTGGCAGGTGGGCGATCAACGTCTATGGGTATAATGTCCCCGAAACCGGCCAGCCCTTCAGGCTCACTGTCAAACAATACAAAGAGGAGCCCTGGAGCTGGATCAGCATCAGCGGCCCTGACCGGCTGGAGGCAGGCAGCAACCAAACCCTAAGGGCCAGCCTTGCCTTGCCCCAGAATCCTGCCCAACACCAGCTGCAGGGATACTTAAAGATCTGGGCTAACAATAGCAGCATCCAGATCCCGGTGAGCATCTCGCTGGCCGGATCAGGGCTTGTCGGCCTGAGCTCGGAAAAGGTGCTGGACGAGGATGAAGATGGCAAGCATGACCAGCTGGTTTTGGGATTCGGGGTGAATGTCACCATTCCAGGAAATTTCAGGCTGAATGGGGTGGTGAACGATTGCCTTGGGAATAGGATCGATGTGATAGATCAGAGCCAGAGGCTGGATGAGGATGGAGATATTCATGTCAACGTCAGCGGCACCGATATCTGGAGAGCGGCCAAGTGCGGCCCTATCAGAATCGAGAACCTGGTCCTCTACGATAATACTGGCAACTACCTTGATCGCTATGAAGAGGATATCCGCATAGATCGTGATCCCAAAGAGTTCCAGGCGCCTCCTGCCTACATCAGCGGATTTGTCAATCAGACCACTATGGAGGTCATAGCCGTTGGGGTCAACCTGTCGGTGACAAAGCCGGGAACCTATCGGATCGATGGGTTCATCCTGGATGATTCCGGGAAGGAGATCGGATACGAGAAGGTTGAAGAACGCCTTAATCCGGGCAACCACACCCTCAGCCTCGAGTTCAGTCCCTCAGATTTTATTATCCTGGAGGAGGTCTCCCGGGTTCGGCTGGTTGATCTGGTTCTGACCTCTGACGGGGAGGAGCTGGAGAATAGAGACCTGGCCTGGACCTCAGAGGAGATGGACCCCCTAGCATTTAGAGCGGTGCCTGGGTCTGGGGAGGCCATGGCATCTCAGGAGTCGGTGGTCCCAGCAGGCTCTGACTCTAATCTTCCCTTTCCGGCAGCAGAGGGAGCGGTATTGAGACGGGAAAATGGTACGGTGGTCATATCCTGATACCTTAAATGTCTTTTTTTCATGTGACAAGAGAGTCGGACATACCGCTGGTGGGATGTCTGTACTTCGGAGTGGTGGATCGAGGGAGCAATCTCCTGCAGATAAGGCCGAGCTGCGGCTGCAACTTAAGCTGCCCCTTCTGCTCGGTTGATGCCGGTCCCAGCTCGAGGTCAAGGGTGACAGACTATCAGGTGGACCTGGACTATCTGATGGAGGCGGTTCGGGAGATAGCTCCCTTCAAGGGACCCGGGGTGGAGTGCCATATCGACTCCCCTGGGGAGCCTATGCTCTATCCGGATATCGTAGAGCTGGTAGGGAGGCTGAAGGGGATAGGAGAGGTCAGTGTCGTCTCCATGCAGAGCAATGGCACTCGTCTGGATGAGGAGATGATCAGATCTTTAGAGGAGGCGGGGCTGGACAGGATCAACCTCTCCATGCACGCTTTAGATCCGGAGCTGGCGGCGTATCTGGCGGGAAGGCCGGGATTTGATGTCCAGGGGCTTATAGAGACAGCAGAAAATATTGCCAAAAGCAGAATCGATCTATTGATCGCGCCGGTGTACATTCCGGGAATAAACGACCAAGAGATTCCAAAATTGATCGATTTTGCCATTAGATCAGGAGCGGGAAAGAGGTGGCCGCCCCTTGGGATTCAGAAGTTCGAGCACTACCGGCTGGGCCGATCGCCGCGGGGCGTTCGTGCGGAGAACTGGTGGCACTTTTATAACCGCAGCATGCCGCAGTGGGAGAAGGAGTTCTCTCTGCCCCTGAGGCTCAAGGCGCAGGATTTCGAAATTGAGAAGCGGCCCATGATCCCCACGGTCTTCAAGAGAAATGAGAAGACAAAAGTGGAGATAAGAGCTCCCGGCTGGGTAGAGGGCGAGCAGCTTGGAGTGGCAAAGAATCGGGTGGTATCGGTGGTGGACTGCCCGAAAAAAGAGGGGAGCGTGCGGGTGAAGATAGTATCCAATAAGCACAATATCTATGTGGCTGTGCCAGCTTGAGGATGGACATTTTCAGCTTTGCTGCACGCAAAACCGCTTTAAGGTAGATGCTCCTCGATCTCCTCCTTCAGATCCTTCAGATATCTTCTC
>Ga0116170_10006142_pt1 | contig 10579 bp, 9 predicted proteins | sample AD_JPNHW1_MetaG_FD_89797 | JGI IMG/M metagenome (GOLD analysis project Ga0116170, IMG submission 89797) | Active sludge microbial communities of municipal wastewater-treating anaerobic digesters from Japan - AD_JPNHW1_MetaG | ecosystem: Engineered > Bioreactor > Anaerobic > Digestate | place...
AATTCTGTTTGCCAGCCTGCGCGAATTCAACAATCTTTTTAAACAAACAGAGGTCAAACCGAATGTATATCTAAGCATTCTGGTTTCATTCATACTTTTTGGAGCGTCTTTTTTTATTGCCAGAGGTACAACTGAAACTAAAATGGCGTTTGGTATCTTTCCTCTATTTTTTGTGATTATGGCAACAGAACTTTACCACAAAAAATCTAAACCGTTAGAAAATATCGCTGTCACATTGTTTAGTATTTTATATGTCGCGCTACCACTTTCGCTGACCAATTTTCTGGTATTTCCCGGCATATTTGAGAAACAAACTTACACGCCGTCGCTGCTTATTGCCTTGTTTTGTTTGATTTGGATTTACGATTCGGGAGCATACCTTGTTGGTGTATCGATAGGCAAACATAGACTTTTTGAGCGTATTTCGCCAAAGAAATCGTGGGAAGGAGCAATTGGCGGTACCTTTTTTGCTGTGGGAGCTTCGTATGCAATTGCCAGTTTCATTCCTGAAATTAAATTTATTCATTGGGCTGCTATCAGTCTTATCGTTGTCATTTCCGGAACCTATGGCGACCTGACCGAGTCTATGTTTAAGCGCTTCTTCGGAATAAAAGATAGCGGCAATATTTTACCGGGCCATGGTGGATTACTCGACCGATTTGATTCACTGTTCTTTGTAGTTCCCGCTGTGTTAGCCTACATCAAACTATTTATTGGATAATTCAATCTGCTTCAGCTTTCTCCAATTTTACTCAGGAATAACATTTAATACACAATAAAAGCATAATAAATTGCTATTTTTGGTGCCAGTTTTTAAAATTTTCAGTTTATAATTTAAAAACGGAACTCTTTAGTGAGATTTATTATGAGCAGCAAAACAAACTATTTTTTCTGGGTGCCAAACGCAATCACGTCCATGAATTTAATTTGTGGCAGCATGGCTGTTTTCTTTGCAGTGGACGGGCAACTTGGCTGGGCAGCAGTTTTTATTTTTGCTGCCGCTGTCTTTGATTTTTGCGATGGATTTGCCGCCCGCCTTTTAAAAGCTTATTCTCCTATTGGCAAGGAACTCGATTCGCTGGCCGATTTGGTTTCGTTTGGACTGGCACCGGCAGCCATGGTTTTTACCATGCTCGAGTTCGCTATTTTCAAAAAAAATCAGCCAATACAAGATATTGAAGCCAACTGGAGTCAGTGGATCACATTATACTCGAGCCTTATTATTCCGGTTGCCGGAGCTTTCCGCCTGGCAAAATTTAATACCGACGATCGCCAAAGCGAACAATTTCTAGGGATGCCAATACCTGCCAATGCTATTTTCTTCGCTTCGTTAGGGCTTATTCTTGAACTAGGAACAAATGCTTCGATCATGCATGTCGTTTTAAACAAACATGTGCTGGTTGCATCAATTTTTGCCTGTTCGTTTCTAATGGTTTCTGAGCTTCCAATGTTTAACCTGAAATTCAAAAACCTAAAATTCAAGGAAAATGCACTTAGATTCTTCTTCTTGGGAAGTACTTTATTGCTGCTGATCTTTCTTCAGCTGTATGCCCTACCCCTCATTATTATCTGGTACGTGTTACTCTCTGTAATAACTTATTTTGCCGGAACAAAATGAAATTGAGTTAGTAGTTTAGGGTTGCAAATATTCATAAAACAGGTTTAGCCATCTGCTATTCGTTGCTGTACCTATTTGACGAATACTTATATATCAAAAAATGGCGAAAAATCCGGTCTGAATAATTTTCAACGAAATTCAATAAAAAAGAAGTCATCGAACCTCGCTAAAACTAAATTTTTCTATATTTGCAGCGCTTTTGAGCGAAAAAGCAAATGCCCAGATGGTGAAATCGGTAGACACGCTAGTTTCAGGGACTAGTGCTCGCAAGGGTGTGCAAGTTCGAGTCTTGTTCTGGGCACTGACAAAGTATCAAAATGTATCAAAAGCGCTTAAATTCAATGATTTAAGCGCTTTTTCTTTTAGGGAAAATTTCATCAAATACCCTTAAATAGCAAATGAAAAGCGACAAAATCGAGACCAAACTCAAAATCATTTTTTCTGGTCGCGGCAAATCACGCAACGAATTGATTCAAAACATTTTATTTGACTCTTTTTGACTCATTTTTGCACTTTTTATTTAGTACAAATTGAGGTATTTTAGATCGTCTGCGAGACCAGATTTTTGATTTTGTTAATTGTCGTATCATGAAAATTGTAATTAATTTCTTATTGCGAAAAAGTAGAAAAGCCGATGATGGTAAAACATCCGTTTGTGTCAGAATTACCTACCAAGGTAATCGGATTGAACTCGCCACTGGAATTTATTCGTCAACGAATCATTGGGATGCCTCCCGACAGCGAATAAAAGATAAAGTTATTGGTGCAAGAGTTGACAACGAACGTCTAGATCGGATAAAAACCGAAATCCAGGATACGTTTAATCAACTTCGATCAACTAATGAAGATTTTGATGTGGCTACCATCAAGCGAAAACTTTTAAATATTCAGGACTCGAAAGGTATCCTTGCTGTATTTGATTATTACCTGGATAGCATTCTTGCCAAGCTAAACAAAGGATATTCGATGGAGACTTATAAACATTATAAATCATCAAGAAAACGATTGGCTGAATTTATTAGTACCAATCTAAAGAGACCTGACGTCTCGGTGCAGAGTATCGACTACAAATTTCTGGATGCCTTCGATGTTTTTATAAAAAAGGATTTCAACAACGTCCAGAATACAGCTTGGAATTATCACAAACATCTAAGACGGGTTTTGAACCTGGCTGTTTCTTTGGACTATATTGATAAGAACCCATATTCAAAATTTAAAGTCCGGCTGGATGAAACCTCAAAATCTTCAAGCAAAAAGTTCCACACCTCTCCGCTTAGGTTCACTAATCAAAGTGTCAAAATGCATCAAAATCGTTTAAAATAAATAATTTAAACGCTTTCTCTTTTAGGGGATTTCCATCAAATACCCTTAATTATCGATCAATTCAATATTGGGGCAGAACCATGCCACTTAAGCAACATGCCAAAAGGTTCAGAATGACCAAAAGTTTTATCGTTTTCATTGTTAGCTTATTTTATTTCATCAATATTTTCCATACTCCTGAAGGGTATCCCACATAGCCCAAAAGTTCTCCGGCGAGACATCATCCTGGATGTTGTGAACCGGCGCGAACACAAAACCTCCGCCCGGAGCCAGAATGTCGATGATGCGCTTCACCTCATCGGCCACTTGCTGGGTGCTACCATTGTTCAGGGTCGATTGCGTATCGACTCCACCGCCCCAAAACGTGAGGACATCGCCAAAATCACGTTTCAGTTCTTTCAAACCCATTCCGGCAGCAGTAAACTGAACCGGGTTAAGGATGTCTAATCCGGCGTCAATCAAATCAGGCAAAATTTCGCGAATGGCACCACAACTGTGCATAAACGTTTTTACATGCGGTAAACGTTTTTTTACATGCGTAAAAATAGTCTTGAAACGCGGGATCACCATTTTTCTCAAGGTGTCTGGGTCAATAATGGTCGTGGCTTGCGAACCTAAATCGTCACACTCCGAAATCACCTGAATTTTTTCGGTGTTCCCAGTTTCGATGGTCCAGTCAATAATGGCATCCCAGTAGCGTAGTTTGTCGTCAACAATACGGTCAAACAAAGCCTCTACTCCATCGGAGTCCATCATCGTGTCCATAAACCAGTTTTCGTAACCCCGGATACGCAGGCTGTTTTCGGTCAACCCGGCGGTGTTGCGGTCGGCGATTCCGCAGAAATCGCCCACTTTCCCAATCTGTTCGTTTAAGTTTCCGCGTAGGATTTTGATATAGCTATCCCAATCGGTTTCGGGCAACAGGTGCAGGTCACCCGACAGCGACTCAACACTTTCCAGCGGCGAACTGGTCAGGTGAAAATAAATGTCGTGGCCTATCTCGTATTTCCAGTTGCAACCGTAAAAGTCGGTTACTTCTATCAGGTTTCCGTTCACCCGTTTGCGATTGCGGTAATCGACAATTCGCTGGGCACCAATCCGCCGGGTATCCGACTTCAGGAAAACCAGGTTTTCCTCGACAGGAGTAACAATTTGCTGAATGGGGTCAATCTCATCATCACCAATTTTGGTTGACAAGCCATGGAGCTGCATGGCCCCTAAATAAGCATTTCGGGTAATAGCAGTTACGGTTGTTCCGGCCAAATCATATGGAATACGGTCGGCTTCCTTGTGTGCCAGGGCCGTTTGAATTCTTTCTCTACTGTTCATTTTATTTTGATTCTTAAATTTCAATTGTTTTAATCCTTGGCACCAAAAGATGCACAATTAACAAAGCTATCAGGTAACCGCAGCCAGCAATTGCGAATGGAATAGAATAGCCGTCAACACCAATGTTCTGAAGGATTTTGCCCACCGAAAAAGCGACAATGGCTCCACCAACAGCCCCAGCAAATCCGCCAAATCCGGCCACTGTTCCAATTGCTTTCTTTGGAAATATGTCAGACATCAGGCTGAACACGTTGGCCGACCAGCCACAGTGCCCGCCAGCGGCAAGGGCAATCAACCCAACTGCCATCCAAACATTTTCGGTGTGGGGCACCAAAGCCACCGGAACGGCAAACAATGCGCAGGCCAGTAATCCAAGCTTCCGGCCTTTGTTCAGACTAAAACCTGTTTTCATCAACTTCGACGAGAACCATCCCAGAAAAATTCCCAATCCCCACGAAGCCAGATAAATGGTAAAAAATGGCAGCCCGATTTCTTTCAGGTTCAACCCGAATTCGGCATTCAGGAATTTAGCGCCCCAGAAGAGGTAAAACCACCAGATCGGGTCGGCCATGAACTTGGCTACCGCAATGGCCCAGGCGCCACGGTGGGGAAGTATATCTTTCCACCCTACTTTTTCGGTATTTTCGTTTTCGATACCGTCTGAATTGATATACTGAAGTTCTTCTGCCGAGACATTCGGGCTTTGTTCGGGTTTTTTGAAATACTTTAGCCAGAGCAACACCCAAAGAATACTGATAGGGAACGTCCACAGAAAACCCACCCGCCAGTTATCGAAATGCAGCACTAGCAACGGAATAATGAGTGGTGAAAGGATGGTGCCCATATTGGCCCCACCGTTGAAAATTCCGACTGCCAATGCCCGGTCCTTTTTGGGGAACCACTCGGCAACAGCTTTAATAGCCGACGGGAAACTGCCCGACTGACCCACCGCCAGCGAAAAACGGGCAACAGCGAAACCTACCCACGAACGCGACAGCACATGTCCCAGAGTGGCAATGCTCCAAATAGCGATGGAAACCAAATATCCGTTGCGGGTTCCAATGATGTCGATCAATCGCCCCATCAGGATGAAGCACAGGGCATAAGCAATCATAAACACGCTATTGATGATACCATATTGTTCTTCCGACCAGCCAATGCTTTGCTGAAGTTCGGGGGCAAGGATTCCCAGCGCCGAGCGGTCCACATAAAGAATGGTAGTTGCCACGAAGAGAAGGCTTAAGATGAGCCAGCGAAAGTTGGTTTTTGGTTTAGTCGCCATCTAGAATGAATTTCGGATAATCACTTCTGGAGTGAATATTTCGGAGGTTGACCGGGGATTTACAATGAACCGAGAAATGGACTGTCCCATACGGACAAAATCAACGCTGATAACCGTAATCCCGTTTCGTATGATTTCTTTCATGGGGGTTTCGTTGTATGATAGAATCCCCAACTCGCTTCCTTGTTTCAGGTGTTGCTCGTCTCCCATTTTTATTAACGAAATCAGATCGCTGTCTTCGATCACAAAAAATGCCGTTTCTGCTTTGATTAAGTCGCAGCTAAGCTTTTTTCTCACAGCATGCTTTATCCCATATTCGGTGCAAAATTCAGAAAAAGCTGCTTTTATTTGCTGCGGATGCCCTTTCTTTTCCGGAAAAATTAGGACAAAATCGTTGTATTTACTCAAACGTTCCTTCAGTTTTTCGAGTGAGTTCTTCACTCCAGTGAAAAAATCCTGTTGAATGGTTGAAACATCGTCGAGCACAGGTGGACGAATAATCTGAAGCAGTTTTTTGGGAGGTATGCGTTGTAAGGTTGATTTAATTTGTGGATCTTCCATCCCGGTAACCACATACAAGCCATACGAGCCCAGGTTTTCGTTGATTATTGCGCGGAAAATCCTAGGATTGCAGTGATGAAAATACAAATCGACCATAATATTCTTGCCTTCAATGTTTTCAATAATACTGTTATAAAGGATTTCGTGGTAGGAATAAAATCCAGTGAGAAACAACAGCACTTTTTGTTCGCGCTTCACATTAATGTCTCTCACATAATAGCCAACTTTATCTTCTGAAACAATGATGCCGCGTTCTTTCAGGATATTCAACGATTTCACCACTGTCATTCGGGCAACACCCAGCTTTTGGATAAACTTGTTGACAGAGGGCAATGGGTCTCCTTTCACCAATTCGTTGTTGTGAATTGCTTCTAAAATTCCATTCACAATTGCTTGTTTTTTGGACTTTTGATCTGCATCAATAACGATATGTTCAAAAACCTCATACATATTCTACCCTATTATACAATTCAAATATACAACTCGTTGAAATAGCCTGTTTAAAACATAGAATAGATTAACAAAGGTAGAATAGAAATTTAGAACTAATAAAAATAGAAACCATTATATCCCAGAGTTTCAGGATAAACAGATACTACTGTCATTTAAAACTCATCTTACGAAATCTGACTGTAGCGAACACCCAAATCGTGGAGCATATCCAACTCTGCTTTTATTATGGTCTAAGACCCGCGCAAAAAATATCCAATTTTGTGGAGATTTTCATGGTCCGAAGATATTCGTTCAATAAAACTTCGTGCATGAAACCTGTAAATCTTCACCTAAAAGTGAACTGATCGTGTTGTAAAATCTTCCTTTCCCCATTTCGAACTGTCATTCTTTACATCGAACAGTTTGGTAATTTATTAAAGTTCAATGCTATTGAAAAAAATCAGTGTTTCTTGGCTGTTTGTAAACCATAAACCTGCCGAACAATTTGCATCGTAAAATGCTCGATTGTCTGAATCTGATTAACACTTATCTCATCCCTCGAAAGAGGTTTCAATAAGCAAATTCCTTGTTCTGTCAGAAGAATTAATTTTAATCAAGTTGAAGCGTTGGTCTTATCTGCACCCCAGATATGGAAAACAGTTTCTAATTCTCGATAAATTTTTCAGTGTCCTCTTCATCGCTCTGTAGAGGTGTATAAGACAATATATAGCTCATTTTTCGTCCTTTAAAGACCCGTCTGGTGCCATTAAGTACAGAATCCTTCAGACAGTGTCCTCAGACAGTATTTTATTTCTGGTAAGCTCATTCTATAATTTCTTAAATGGTTATTGCTCCAATGTCATCTGTTTTAGCTGTCGCCAGCAACAAGCCGAAATAATCTTTGCGTCAATCTTCAAATGACGGATTTGCAACTGTTTGTTTACGCCTTCCGACAGAAAATTTTAAAAAATGGGAACAAATATTTCGACTTGTAAGCTTGTTAACTTTCTTATTTTAAGGATAATATACAGAAGCTCTCTATTGGTAAACCATTTGCCATCGTACCGAAATTCGTAATTAAAGGCTGAAAATTGGGAAAGTATCCAACCAGTTCTCCATTTCTATAAACATTCGCTTTTCACATCGCTTACAGCTTAGTTTGTTGTAATTCCAGCTTTAACTCCTTTCCCAGAATATCCGCAATTTTATTAAGTATCTCGCCTACTGAATTTGTCTGCCCGCGTTCAATTATATGCAAAGTATCTATGTTGATACTCGCCATTTCTGCAAGGTTTGGCTGAGCAATCCGAATTATTTTTCTTCTTTCCTATTTGTTCACCTATTTCAAAAGTTGCCATGACAATGTGATTTTTTAGTTTAAAAGGCGAGATAGAATAAAACACATCAATTGAAAAGCTCGTAAGAAAGCTACAACTATCGCCATCGAAGCCAAACACCGCCATTTCTCTGGCAACCAATGGTTTCATTAAAAAGGGATACATTAGCTTTTAAATTATTAAAACCAATGCATCATAAAACAAGAAATGTAAAAATTATGTATTTCGAAAGATTTTCTGAAGAACATGAAAAAACTGGAGGGCATCCTAAACTTTCATAAGTCATCGGACTTAATCCCCATTACCCTCAAAACTGCCAACAACATCATCAAATGTAACGCTAAGCCATTTTAACCAACATGAGCCTTGTATATTTTACCTTTATGAAAACTAATTTCATTTCCACTAAATTGCAGTTTTTGAGGACACTGCAATGGTGACCCATTATCGGACTTGAAAATAATGATCGTTATTTTTTCCTTGTCCAGTTGCTTAACCTTGGCCAGAATATCGCCCAGCAAATGATCCATACTTTCTATCACGGAGGCATAGGTTGCGTCGAAATCGCTTAACCCCCCATCTTTGTATTTCTAGTAAAAACGCTCGTCATTTCCCATAGCGCATGAATTGTTTATTGCGACATGTATAATATAGAAAGGTTCCGGTTTGCACTGCTTTTTTATCTGGCTGTTAGCCTTTTAGGTTAGCGCTTCGGTTAGGTTAATGCCTTGTCCATGATATTTTTCCAGACCGGGAACATCCCAAATCCGGTCTCCCTTCCACTATTTAGCACTAAAAAATGTATTTTCCGTAAAAAAAATAATAACCACTGGCTACATGACCGGAAATGTTAACATCAAATTTCAGTTTCGAAGGATCTTCACTGGGAGTTTCTGTGGCTCCTCAATGAGCTTTTTCCACATGTATCGTTGCATAGCCAATTCTCTTCAGAAACATGGGTAAGTTTTTACATAGCAGGTTCCTTCAACTCCGGGAACGGAACTCAAACCGTTGATGTTCCATTTGGGAAGATCGAGTTCTGCATGAGGAACATCGGGAGAACTGTTTTTGCAAAGCGTCCAATTGGTTATCTAGTGACGCACTGAATTAATTCCGGTCGTCAGGCTGAGACGGGTTGGCGAACTCAGTGGACAGACATACTTCTGGGTAAATTTTACTCCCCGTGCGGCTAAAATCTTCATATTGGGCGTATGATACCGTTCATTCAGCATGGTTTTTTCTTTCCAAAACGGAACCGATGTTTCCTGCCAACCCATGTCGTCGACCAAGAAGAAAACATTGTTGGGGTTTGCACTATTTTTTCCATTCGCACTAACCTGAATTGAAAAAAGACAAGTACTAAATGCTATTCCGAGACTCAAGTTCTTGTAAACCATTTGTAAACTTTTAATGCATTACTCCTTAATTCCTAGCCAACCCCAAATTCGTTGTGTCTCTGAATCTACTGGATCGTTCCTGATTTCGAATCTAGTCATGAAGAGTTAATTGCAGCTTTTCTATTGTCCAAACATTTGTGCTGTCACTTTTTTCGATTGGTCTTTTGCCAGATTAGCAATTTCAATGGCCATACCTTTGTACATTACCGTTGTCATAACTCCAAGTCGGGAATAAATTTTTGCTGAAATCAACTTGCCGTTTTTCCAGGAAATATCCACCACAAATCCGCCACGCGCAACCAGTCCTTTAACTTCTCCTGAAGGCCAAGATACAGGTAAAGCCGGCAGCAAATCGATAACAAATTGACCATTTTTGCTAGTCACATGGCTTTGCAAAAGCATTTCAGCAATACCGGCAGTAGCGCCAAAATTGTTGTCCATTTGGAAAGGCGGACAGTTCCCGAACAAGTTGGGATTTATGCTTTTTGCTAAAACAAGGTCAACACTTTCTTTGGCCTGTTCGGACTTGTGCAACCGGGCATACTGGCTGATGAGCCATACGGCACTCCAGCCAGTGTGTCCGCCGCCATGAGATAACCGGTATGCCAGCGATTTTTCGGCAGCGGTCGCCAATTCAGGAGTTTGAATTGGGTTAATTTGCGAACCGGGATGCACGGCAAACAAATGAGAAATGTGCCGGTGTCCGGGTTCTGCTTCCGGGAATTCCTGCGCCCATTCCATCAAACGGCCATCGGAGCCAATTTGCAGACCTGCTAACTGATTTTTTGCTTTCTCCACATTGGTTGTAAATTCATCGATTACTCCAAGCTTTTTCGAAGCCATTACAAAATCATCGAACAACTGCCAAATGACCTCCTGATCATGAGCGGGTCCCATACTGATCTGACATTTACTACCGTCAGGAGCAATAAACGTGTTTTCAGGAGAAACAGCAGGACCTGAGACCAACTTGCCTGTTTTCGGGTCGGGCACCAGCCAATCCATGTAAAATTCAACTGCACCTTTCAGCACCGGGTACATTTTTTTCAGGAATTCCTGATCACCCGTAAAACGGTAATGTTCGCCAATGTGCTGACAAATCCAGGCTGCCGCACCAGTATGCATTCCCCAGCTGGCACGTTCTCCGGGCGAGGTGTACCCCCAAACATTTGTAATAGGATGAACCGCCCAGCCTTTCGAATTGTACTGAACCTTCGCTGTTTTGCTTCCGGGCTCGACCAGCGATGCAATCAGGCTAAACATGGGCAGGTGCATTTCCGAAAGATTGGTTACTTCGGCC
>Ga0116170_10006144_pt1 | contig 10576 bp, 2 predicted proteins | sample AD_JPNHW1_MetaG_FD_89797 | JGI IMG/M metagenome (GOLD analysis project Ga0116170, IMG submission 89797) | Active sludge microbial communities of municipal wastewater-treating anaerobic digesters from Japan - AD_JPNHW1_MetaG | ecosystem: Engineered > Bioreactor > Anaerobic > Digestate | place...
ATGCCTACATCCGAAAATCCGTCCAGGACCTCCAAGCCTACGCGCCCGGCGAGCAGCCGCAGGTGGCCGGCCTCGTCAAGCTCAACACCAACGAGAATCCGTACCCGCCGAGCCCGGCGGTGGCGCGCGCCGTGCGGGAATACCCGGTGGAGACGCTGCGGCTCTATCCCGATCCGGTTTGCTCGGCCTTGCGCGCGCGGCTGGCGGCGCAGGCCGGCGTCGGCGTCGAGAACGTGTTCGTGGGCAATGGCTCCGACGAAGTGCTCCGGCTGGTCGTGCGCGCGTTCACGCAGCCCGGCGGCGCGGCGGCTTCCTTCGCGCCGTCCTATTCGCTCTATCCGGTGCTGGCGGCGGCGGAGGAAGTGGGATTCCAAGCCGTGCCGCTGCCGGACGACTTCGGCTGGACGGAACCGCCGGCGGATCTGAACGCCTCGCTCTTTTTCCTCGCCAATCCCAATGCGCCGACGGGCGTTTTCTATCCCTTGGAAGCCATCGAAGCCTTCTGCCGGCGGTTTCCGGGCGTGGTGCTGGCGGATGAAGCCTATGTGGACTTCTCCGGCGGGCGCAGCTGCTTGGAATTGGCCAAGCGCCTGCCCAACGTGCTCGTGTGCCGCACGATGTCCAAGTCGTTCTCATTGGCTGGGTTGCGCATGGGATGGGCCATCGGTTCGGCGGAACTGATCGGCGCTTTGTACAAGCTCAAGGATTCCTACAACGTGGACCGGCTGGCGCAGGCCGTCGCCTTGGCCGCGCTGGACGACATGCCGTGGATGCAGGCCAACGCGGCGCGCATCGTCGCCACGCGGGAACGAACGTCCGCCGAGTTGGCCAAGCGCGGGTTCCGGGTGGTGCCGTCCGCGACGAATTTCCTGTTCGTGGAACCGCCGGCGGGGCGGACGGCGGCGGACCTGTTCGCCGACCTGCGGCGGCAAAAAATCCTCGTGCGCTACTTCCCGGGCGAACGCACGGGGCGCTACCTGCGGGTGAGCATCGGCACCGACGCCGAAATGGATGCCTTCCTGGCCGCGCTTTGAATCCGGCGGGCCGCCCCTGCGTTTGCGGCGCCGGACGGGGGCATTTTCTACGGTTCACAAGGCGCCGCAAAACGTCCTGCGCCGCAACGGCGCCGGAGATGGAAAAACAGCCGCGCGCGAGGCATTTTTTTGGTTGCCAGCAACTCCCTTTTGGAGTTTACTTTCCATAAAAGGGCATCATGCCATTTATAAGGATTTCAGGAAGAGCGCATGAAGAGCAGGACGGGTGCGGTTTTGTTTTGGCTGGCCATGGGCCTAGTCCTGTCGGGAGTGGCGGGAGTCTGGGCCGCCGCTCCGGAAATTCCGGACGCCCTCAAGTTGCCTCCGGCTCCCGCCGCCGTCGAACCCGCCGCGGACGTCCCCGCGGCGGAAGTCGCCGCGGCGCCGGAAGCCGCGCCGAGCCTCCCGCCGCCCGAGCAGCGGTTGGCCGCCCTGAAAGACGCCGATTTGGATACCCTGAAAGCCGCGGAAGCCGCTTGCATGAAGGCGGCGGAAGCGCTTTCCGCCAGCGTGCCGGAATTGTACAAGCAGATGCGCGCGACCTACGAGGACGTCGAGCAGAACGATCCCGCGATCCAAGGGTTGAAAAAGCAGATCGCCGAGCTGAACGACAACTTGAACAAACTTTTGCTCAACCATCCGGCGGTCGTCGAGAAACACCAAGCGATCGACAAGGCTCAGCAGGACATGCTGGCGGAATTGCGACTGCGGACGGAATTGGAGGGTTTGATAGCCTTGAAGGAAAGCGAAAAGCCGACGACCACTGGGGCCGAAGCGGCAGAATGAACGATTTGGAACGACAGAAGTTGTGTCTCCCAGGAAAACAGAGGTTGCCATGCGAACAGCAAACACCGTGAAGCGCCATTTTTCGAAATTCTTTATGTGGGGAGCCGCGCTGGCCTTGGCGGGCTGCCTGTGGCCGCGCGAGGCGCAGGGCCGACTGTACACCAACTACACCGATTTCGCTTGGGCCAACGACTGGGTGACCATCGAAATCGACGATGACGATCCGACGGACATCAAGACCAATCTGGTTTGGGAAAGCGGTTACCAAAAAACCGACGACAAAGACGGCGACGGCCTGACCAATTTGCAGGAATTCCAAGGTTGGCAAGCCACCATCAACGGCTACACCGGTTGGTTCACCTGGGAAATCAAAACAAACGTGCTCGATGAATCTTCCGCACTTTTTTTTGATTACGGTCCCGACATCGAACTGTTCGACACCGACTGCGACGGCATTTCGGACCTTTATGAATCCGCGCGCATGATCACGTATGCCGACACCAATCCTCGGCTGGAGGACACCGACAGCGACACGTTGAAAGACCCCGTCGAAATCTATGCTGGCTTGGACCCCAAGGACGATGGCTTTGTGTACACGAATTTCATCTACAAGCAAGGCATTTCCACCAATTCGGCGAAGCTGATGGACCCCCTCATCACCGACAAGCCGGTGACGACGCTGCAATGGCCCAAGGCGGACATCGACGGCGACGGCATGACGGCCATCCAAGAATTGAAGAAGGCCAACAAGATCAGTTTTGCCACGGGTTGTCCCGACTTGGGCAGCACCCGCGACCATTTCCCGACCGTTTTGCTGGACGAGAAAATCTGGACCAGTCCCTTCGACTGCGACACGGACAACGACTGGCTGCTGGATTCCTTCGAGAAATTCTTTGCGAAGAACGGCTTCAACGCGATTTCCAACGAGCCGACTGGAGACAATTTCGACTACGATTCCGACCCGGAAAAGGACGGGCTCACGAATTTCCGCGAGCAGTGCCTGCATCCGCTGTTGACCTATGGCTGGGGCAATCCGCTCGCTCCGTGGCCGTTCCTGTCGGCTTCCTGCACACTAAAGCAGAAGGAAGTCTTGACCGCCGGCCTTCGTTTCCGCGAACCGACGCGCGGAGGATGTTTGCACGGAACGCCGGGCTATCTGCAGCAAGCCCAGTACAGCAAGTTCGGCGACGTGGCGCGTTATTTCACGATCGAATACAAAGACGGTTGGACGACCTCCGACGTCAAGGTCGGCGGGCTTGGTCTGCCGGGCACGATCCATTGGCCGTCGGCCGCCAGCTATTGGACGGAGCCGCGGCCGAATCTGGTGGTCCGGTACGACGGCTGGGACACCGATAGAGATGGCTTGACGGACGGCTGGGAAGTCGAATACGGCCTCAATCCCAAGACCGACATGGCGTCGTTCGACTTGGCCGAAGACGAGGATGAAGACGATACGGGCACCCTGCTGGGCATCGTCGATTCCGCCGTGACCATCAATCCCGGCGGTGCCTTGGGCGATCCGGACGCGGACGGCCTGCTGAACGTTCAGGAATACTACGGGCAGGACGGCTACCGCATCGACTTCATCACGGGCACCGGCGACGAAACCATCCCATGGGTCGCCCGCGCGATGAACTATCCGAACCAGTCTTCGTTCGAAACCTACGTGCTGGCCAACTGGATCCTCCTGCGCCACGACATGCAGGCGCCGATGTACGACGAAATCATGCTGCCCGGTCTCGAAGGATCCTATTCGATGTCCAATTATCCGGGCTTCTTCCATCCGGCCGCTTATGCCAGCTTGGTGACCAACTGGGTGATGGCGGTCGATCCGCTCGACACGAACGTTCCTCCGGTTCCTTTTGCCACCAACATGGTCATGCCGAACCTGGTTCCCACTGTCGGCGCGCCGAGCTTCCCGTATTCCGCGAACGACTTGGAAACGCAGGCTCAGTATTATGGTGCGGACTTTGTGGCGACGCTGGGCGTCGGCGGGTTTCAGCCGTTCGCCACCAGCTTCAGCAGCATCTATTATCTCGACGTGAATGGCGACGGCCGCTACACGCCGGGTTTCGACAACCTGTGGTCTGCGTTGAACGAAGCGGGCGTTTTCACCCCGTTGGGATTGAGCACTATTCCGCCGCCGGATGGTCCGGTCGGGGACATTATCTTGGCCGATCCGGGCAATTTATTGTCCGATGCCGTGGCAACGACCAATTTGGTGGAAGGTGGCCGCCCGATCACGGACAATCTGTCGCTGATGGTGCCGATGCCGGGCACGGACACGGATTCCGACGGCTTGTCGGATTCGATGGAAATCCAAATGGACGTCGCGCGCGGCAAGCAGCCGACCTGCCCCGTGCTCGGCTTGAACCCGCTGATGGCGCGGTCGGCAAAAATCGTGACCGACGACGGCTCGCAGACGCTGTTCGTGGACGATCCGCGCTACTTCTCGCGCGACTTCACGGTGGAAGCCTGGGTGTATCTGGAAGGTTCTGCGCCCGCGGGCGGGTCCTTCGCCAAGGGCTACATGATGCTGGGCACCAAGGAACGTCGCGCCTACGATTTGGGCGTGACCAACGTCACGATCAACGGCCAGGTCGTGGACACGGTGCCCTACGCCGGCCTGCACACGCTGGGCGGCAAGTGGTACCAAGCCAGCGCGACGCGGCCGCTGCCGCGGAACCGCTGGGTCCATCTGGCGGCCACGTTCGACCATGAGAAGAACGCGCTGTCGCTGTACGTGGACGGCACGCTGGTGCAGTCCCGCCAGGTGGTGGAAGAAACCACCGGCGGCTATCTGGTGACGACCTTCGGCAACGGCGGCGAACTGGCCTTCGCGACCGGCACGGGCTTCGCCAACCGGCTGTGGATCGATGAACTGCGCATCTGGGGCGTGGAGCGCTCGAGCGCCGAAGTGGCGGCGAACCGCGGCATCCTGCTGGAAGGCCGCCAGATGGTCGAGCTGGACGGCCAGGATCTGAATGGTTCCCTGCTGGCCTACTACAACTTCGACGACGGCGGCGACGTGGCCGTGGACAACCGCCACCGCGCCATGTGCAGCTTGCTGAACTTCGACTTCCCCGGGGCAGACAACGTGGCCAACCGTTCGTTCCACGATTACCTCTATCCGGACCGTGCCTATGCGCTGCCCACGACCAACTTCGGCGGCGGGTTCATTTTCGACGCCGGCCGCACCGCGCCGGTGAACGGCGCGTTGGACAACCAGCGCGGCGAACTGGATTCCGACGGCGACAAGCTGCCGGACAGTTGGGAACTCGTCCACGAAATGAATCCGTTTTCCTGGATGACGCCGGAGCACAAAATGCTCAGCTACGACCCCGATTGGGGCAAGCTGGGCGCAGCGGAAGTGCTGATTTCGCGCGCCGGCAACACGTTCCGGTCGTCGGCCGACGGCGGCGTGACGTGGGTCAGCGCGACCTGCGCGAACGTCGTGTCCGTGGAAAACGGCGAGTTGGTGACTTCGCTGTGTCCGAACACGGTGCTGATCGGCGCCTATACCGTCTCGACCAACACGACGGGCGATGGCACCAACACGACGACGACCTTGACCACGAACGTCACGTGGGAAATCATGTCCGGCCAGGTGATTGGCTTCATCGACGATGGCGAAACGTGGTGGGTGTCCCAGCAGGGCGTGGCTTTCGCGCAGGTGGGCATGACGGGCAAGATGATGTCCGATGCCGACGGCGATCCCGACGGCGACGGCCTGAGCAGTCTGCAGGAATACTGGGCAAATACGAATCCGCGCAAGATCGATACGGACGAGGATGGCACGCCGGATGGCGATGAAGATTTCGACGGCGATGGTTTGTCCAACGAGCAAGAGAAACGCAAGGCGGCTCGTTCCGATCTGATGGACACCGACGACGACGGCATGACCGATTCCGACGAGGTGGGCCATGCCACCACGCCGTCCGATTCGACATCGCCCAAGCAGGGACTGGCGGCTTATTTCAGCGGCAAGCCGGGCAGCTGGCTGGAGATCCTGGATCGGTCGGCCTACGTCCAGAGCTCGTGGACGCTGGAAGCCAAGGTGTTGCCGGCCCGCGTGGACTTCCTGGCCGATGGCCAAGGCGCGCCGATCTTCCGCCGCGCCGTGGAAACGGTCACCAACGGCATGTTCATCGCCAACTATGAACTGCGTGTTGTGCGTTCCAACGCCTTCCTCTATCCCGAAGCCCGCTTCGTGTACAAGACCACGAAGGGCATCGGCGTGCCGATCGCCGTGCGCGGCACCAATGCGCTGCCGGTTTCGACGGTTTACAACGCCACGTCGGTGACGCATCTGGCGGCCACCTACGATGGCGTGGGCAAACGTCTGGCGTTGTTCGTCAACGGGAACGAAGCCGGTTCCGTGCAGGACATCAACCACAGCGCGCCGTTCACCGGCGAAGGTCCTGCCAGCATCATTCGCATCGGCGAGCGCTTCCATGGCTTCGTGGACGAAGTGCGGCTGTGGTCCGAAACGCGGGACAAATCGTCCATCAACGAGGCGATGTTCCAGGTGCTGGAAGGCCGGGAAGAAAATCTGGCCGCGTATTTCAACTTCGACGACGGCGGCTGGCCGACCCTGACCAGCAACAACTGGAATACGGCGCGGACGACCAATCTGCTGTACTCCGTGAAATACACGGCGGTGCCGGACTTCCAGAACATGCTTGATGGCGACACGTGGATCGTCGGCACGCAGGTCTACGTCAACGATTCCGGAACGGTGAAGCCGCTGAGCGGCGTCGGTCCGGTCTTCAACGGCTCCGACGTCGTTGTGGGCACGGGCATCGCCAAGGTGGGCGATTTCGGCTGGAACCACGCCGAAGAAGTGCTCTATCGCTACGACGGCACCTCGTGGGTACCGTGGGGCAAGGCGCGCCATTGGCTGGCGGACGCTCGCGCCACGGTCGTGGCGGAAATCAACGCCATCGACGACATGCTGACCTACGATCCGACGCCGGGCGACATGTTCATCTGCCCGCCGGACGGCGTGATCTACATCTATAACGGCGTTTCGGAAGACGGCACGACCGTGGACCTGACGGCCGATCCGCTGCTGGCCGGCCACCGCTTCTACCTGCGCTCCACCGAGTCCATCGTGCGATGGACCGGTGCGGCTTTGACCACGGTGGCGGCGGCCGCCGCCGAAGACGGCCTGTACATCACCGTTCAGAGCGACGGCGTGACCTACAAGTCCGAAGACAAGATCTGGCGGCGCTGGGGCTATGTGCCAAGCACCGAGGACTATACCACGGCGAATGATTGGGAAAACCAGTGGGCCAACGCCGCCAAGATGTCGGGCGTGGTTGAATTCTACGCCGCGTCCGCGGCCGATGCCGGCTACGTGCCCAGCGGCGGCAAGGACACGGACGGCGATGGATTGCCCGATTCCTGGGAAATCCGCTACGGCTTGGACTACGAAGACGGCGGCTTCGGCGACGCGGGCTCGAACGTGGATCTCGACGGCGACGGCATTCCCGACTACGTGTACGACCCCGACGATTTCATCAACGGCGCCTGGGGCGATCCGGACGACGACGGCTTGAACAATCGCGCCGAATGGCTGGCCGGCACGCATCCGTTCGAGGACGACACCGACGGCGACGGCGTGGGCGACTACGACAGCCCGCAGACCGGCGCCTCCTACGGATCCCTCTACATGGACGGCGACAACATGCCGGACAGCTGGGAATCGCTGTTCCCGACGGCCTGCAGCCCGCTGCGGTTCGACGCCAACCTCGATCCGGACGGCGATGGGTGGGACAACTACTCGGAATACATGGCCTATTACTACACCCACAGCGCGACGACCTACGCGGTCACCACCAACGAAGACGGCGAAGTGTCTTCCAACATGACCAGCGGCGTGGGCTTCAAGGTGCCCTATTGCGATCCGGACGATCCGCGGTCGTATCCCAAGCCGGACATCACCTTCCGCTTCAAGACGGATTGCCCCGAGGTGGAAGGCACGCTCCGCATCTGGGCCTACATGGAACCGGAAATGAACTGTCCCGACGCGATGACCTCGGAGGAACTGGAAGCGCCGATTCGCGATGGCAACTTCCTGAGCCTCACCGATTGGATGGACGGCGGCCACCTGCGCCAGGGCCAGACCTATTTCATGGCGTTCATCGACGTCGACAACGACGGCCAGTGGGACGAGAAGGAACCGATGGGCTTCGGCGAATACACCCCGGACAACATCAGCTGGGGCGAAGCCACGGTCGACATCGCCTTGCGGGAGTCGGGCGGCGGCTTCGCGCGCATCGGCTGGGATCCGGCCAGCGGCGGTTCGAACGCCACGGAGACCGCGACCTACAAAGTGCAGGTGCTGCGCGGCGGAACGATCGTCTACGATACGACTCGCGGCGGCTGCTCGGCGAATCGCAACTACCTGCATGAATTCGATTTCCGGAACGCCACCGGCGTCAACGCCGCCATGGCCACCGGGGCGATGTACGGCACGTACACTTGGCAGGTCCGCAACGCAAACAACGCGTTGATGGCCACGGGCACCAACACCGTGGACTATCCGGCCACCTTGGCGGCGCCGGTCATTTCCAGCCCGCTGGGCACGGTGCTCTATGCGCATGAAAAGCTGCGCATGACGCTCGATCCGGCCACGACCCAGATCCAAATCCAAATCCAGAACGTCACGAACGGCGCGACGATCCTGAACGTCACGAACTTCGCGCCCTACGTGGATCGGGAAGGCATCGCCGAAATGGATCTGCCGCTGCTGGCGGGTTGGGGCTCGCTCACCAACGGCCAATATCGCATCCAGGTCCGCGCCTTCAATCCGCGGGTCAGCGCGAGCAGCTCGTGGGTGAACTTCACCGTCGACCTGAAAACCCCCGCGCAGGGCGGTGCCGGCCTCATTTCCGGTCGCGCCTACTACTATGGATTCGCCACCAACGCCTCCATCGTGGTCGAGGCGTTCTCCGGCAGCGGATTCGACCAGCGGCCCGTGGCGCGCGCCAAGGTCGACGGCAATTTCCGGTACAAATTGATGGGCTTGCCGATCGGCAACTACTACGTCCGGGCCTATCACGACCTGAACACCAACGGCGTGCAGGATGCGGGCGAGGCCTGGAGCCTGGTCAAGGGCGCGCCGGTGTCGATCAGCGGCATCGTGTGGGTCGAGGCCGCGATCGGTCGCCGCAGCGGCGTCAGCACGAACTCGGCCACGAGCATCTACGCCGTGGACTACTCGGCGAAGAAGATCCAGCTCAAGAGCACGACGGAAATGTCCGGCAACGATCTGGCCATCCACGACGCCGATGCCGACAACGACGGTCTGCCGGACATCTGGGAGAAGACCTTCGTCGGCAACCTCACCAGCATGAACCAGTACACCGACACGGACGGCGACGGCCTGCTCGACATCGACGAGTTCCAGCTCGGCACGAAGCCGAATTCCGCGGATTCCGACGGCGATGGCCTGGCCGACAAGTGGGAAGCCACCTACGGTCTGAATGCCATGAGCGCGGCCGGCGCGAATGGCGCCGCGGGCGATCCGGACGGCGATGGCCGCACCAACGTCCAGGAACAAGCGGCCGGAACGAATCCGGTCGTGGCCGACACGGATGCCGACGGTTTGACCGACGGCCAGGAAGCCGGGCTCGGCACGAATCCGCTGAATCCGGACTCGGACGGCGATGGGCTGCCGGACGGCTGGGAAGTGACCTACGGCCTGTTGCCGCTGAATGCGACGGGCGCCAACGGCGCGGCCGGCAATCCGGATGCGGATGGCCTGACCAACCTTCAGGAACTGGCAGCCCACAGCAATCCGATCGTGGCCGACACGGACGGCGACGGCATCAACGACGGCACCGAAGTGGCCAACGGCACCAACCCCACGCTGGCCGACACGGACGGCGACGGCTTGACCGACGGTCAGGAAGCGGTGCGCGTGCCGCCCACCAATCCGCTGGATCCGGATTCCGACGACGACGGCATGAGCGACGGTTGGGAAGTGGCCCACGGCCTCAATCCTCTGAGCGCCGCCGACGCCGCGCTGGATCCGGACGGCGACGGCCTGACCAACTATCAGGAATCCCTCTGTGGTTCGGATCCCGCGGTGGCCGACACCGACGGCGACGGCTTGAACGACGGCTTCGAGGTGACCTACAACTTCAACGGCCTCGACGGGCTGCCGGGCGATTACGATCCCTACAGCGCGGGCGGCGGCGACCTGAATCCGACGAACGCCGACACCGACGGCGACGGGTTTGCGGACGGCGACGAGTACGCCAATCTGGGCACCCACGACCCGCTGAATCCCAATCTGCCGGTCGTGCCCAAGGCGGTGAGCTTCACGCAGAGTCCGCGGACGTCGGGGGTGGATTACTCGCTGGCCTATCAGATGGCGGGCGGCGCCTCGACCAACGTGATGATCGAGTCGACGACGGATCTGACCACCGGTTCGTGGAGCAACGAGCTCCAGACCAACCTCTCGCTGGCGGGCGCCTACACGAACGTCGTGCCGGCGGAGCCGGGTTCGCGGGTGAAGTTCTACCGGATTCGGTTCAATCCGTAGGCGCCGGCCGACGGGGCTCCCCGGATGCGGGAGCCCCGCCGAATGGCGTTGACGGCGTGCGCGCAAACAGTTTATGGTCGTAAAAGTAGGGCATTCAGCAAGGAGATCGGACAGGATGAAACGATTGGCTTGGATCGGCATTTGTGTGGCGGCGCTGGCCGTCGGCGTCACGGGGTGCAGTTGGGAAACGGGCGACGACGCG
>Ga0116170_10006149_pt1 | contig 10572 bp, 8 predicted proteins | sample AD_JPNHW1_MetaG_FD_89797 | JGI IMG/M metagenome (GOLD analysis project Ga0116170, IMG submission 89797) | Active sludge microbial communities of municipal wastewater-treating anaerobic digesters from Japan - AD_JPNHW1_MetaG | ecosystem: Engineered > Bioreactor > Anaerobic > Digestate | place...
GGTCAGTAATCCTACCCTTCACCGTGAACCCGGTGGCGTGCTGCAATTGGATGTCGATGTTTGAGGCCGTCTGGCCGGCGCGGGCGTCCAAATGCGCCGCCTCGCTGGCTTCCAGCACGCCGGGATAATAGGTCGCCACCGGCCTTGCTTCCCCGGCCGGAGCACCCTGTTGGCTGGGACGCGAAGTTCCAGCCGGGGCCATTTGCGCCGGCGGGTTTGCGCGCACGAGAATCGATCCGGGTTCGAGGTTGATCAGCCTGTATTCGCCCAGGTCGTTGGTCTGCGAATTGCCCACCGGCATCCATCTGCGTTTCCCGCCGGCGTAACTCTTGCGCAATGCGGCGACAAATGCCCCCTGGACCGGCTCTCCGTCGGCATTGAGAACCCGTCCGGCGACGATGGCTTGAGGCGTGAGTTTCAATTCAACTCCAGTCACAGCCTGGCCGGGACCGACAACCGTTGCTTTGGACGATTGCGTGGACCTGCGGTCCGGGATGAAGCCAGACTTTTGGGTGAAGATGAAGTACAAGCCCGGCGTGACATTTTGAAACTCGAAGCGGCCCTCGGCGTTGGTTGTCACCGTCTGGAGGGGGCTTTGGGACGAGTTGATGACCTGGCCGGCGGCAGGTTTGCCCCGCAGCGAGACGCTGGCGCTCCGCACGCCCTCGCCCGTCACCGAGTTGAGCACTGCGCCGGCAATGCTCCCTGGCTTTTCCGCCTCCTGCCCGAGGATCACGAGCGGCAGAAAGAGGATGCCTGCAACAAACTGGCGAATCCTGGATGGAGTCATTGCGAACCTCCCCAACAAAGTACACGGAATTAGAAGAGAAATAAATGCCCTCCAACCGGCCAGCGGCCCTCCTCAGACCGACCGCTCGGAATGAGGCGGCCTGCTACTGGACTTCAGCCGGCCATTCAGTCAGCTTCACCTGTACCGTCGCCATCTGGCCCGCCGTTGTCTTAACCCTTGTGGCGCTCGCAGCCAACTGTTTCACTAGATCGGGATCCTCCAATGCCCCGGGTTCATAGCGGTCAAAGGCGAACACCAGGTAATCGCCGGGTCTCAACCCGGTCAAGGTGAAGCGCCCATCCTGGCCAACCTGCGTCACCCAGGCCTGGTCAACGCTCCGGAACCGTTCACTCTCCGCGATCAACACGGCGACCGGTTGCCCGTCGGTGTCGGCGAAATCCTCAATTTTGCCGGTAATCGACGATACGTCCGCCGAATAAGTGATCTCGATCGGACCCACCGGGCCCATGGTCATATCCAGCTCTTTGCCCAGATAGTCCTGCCCGTTGATCTTCACCGCCGAGAGATACACGTTCGGCCGTACCTGCGATGCGATCCTGTAAACGCCGGGCACGAGGTGTTCAACCGACCATGTCCCGTCCTGGCCGACCTTCATTTCGCCTCCCATGCCGAACATTTGCCCCTGTTCTGCCGGGACCAACCGCACGCCGGTGGTTCTCGGATCGATCTTCTGTCCGTCCTTCAGCCCAAGAATCTTGACTGTTCCGCCCACCGTGAATGCGCTCTTCACCTCAATCACGGCGTTTTCGACGTCGCCCGACACATCCAATTTGAACAGCCCGACTTTCTGGGCTCCATCTCCTGCCCGGCCGCGATAGGAATTCGCCCGCAGGGTGTATTGGCCCGGTTTGAGGCCACGAATCTCAAAACTGCCGTCGGGCCGGGTGGAGGAACCAAATGCCCGGTCCAAGCCCGCGCCGTCGGTACGGATCGGAGTAACGCCGAAGCGCATGGACGCATCCGGTTCGGCATCGACCACTCTGCCGGTGACTTTGAACACCGCCGCGCGGCGCAGTTCGATGTCGATATTCATCAGTTGCGCGCCTGGCGATGCCGCGAGCACGGCCGCCTGGCTCGAATCCAGGGCGTTTGGATGGTAGGTCTGGACTGGTTGAGTCTCGTCAGTCTGGACTTGCGGCCCGATCCTTCGGATCTCCATGCGGGCGTAGCGCTGCCCTGGGTTCGCCGCGACGATTGTCTTGCCGGGGGCAAGGTTCCAGATCCGGTATTCGCCCAGGTCGTTGGTTGACGTGCCGCCGGCCTGAGTCCAGCGCCGCTGCCCCGACATGTAGCGCTGCTGGTAGGCAGTCACGCCGGCGTTGGCGACGGGATCGCCGTCTTCGTCCAGCACCCGCCCAGAGACGACCGCCTGCGGGATCAGCTTGTATTCCAAACCGGTCACGCTTTGTCCTGACGTCACGTTTACAGGACGATTGCCGAACCCGGTGCGGCGTTCGGTCTGGAAACCCGCCTTCTGAACGATGACTGTATACGTGCCCGCGTCAACGCTTTCGACCCGGAACCGGCCCTCGGCGTCTGTCAGAGTCGCCAGCGGCGCAAGTTGAGCGCTGCCCGCCTGGGTTCGTTGTCCCCGGCCCGCCAGCATCACTTCGGCCTTCCGCACGCCGTCGCCGGTGATGGAGTTCAGGACACGGCCCTCGATGCTCGCCTTCTTCCCTGTGTCTTGTCCGAGGACAAGAAATGCAAGGATCATCGCACTTGCGGCAAGCCGCCCGGCGGTGGATGTGATCATCGCTTACTCTTACTCAACAAAGTATACGGGTTAGACGCCGAAATGGTTGCCTCCGCCGGAAGCTCTGTTTGCGTCGCGCGGTCCGGGGTGATAACTTCCCCGTGTAGGCCTTTACCTCCCATGCGAGAGTTAACATGATGATCTCACGCCGCAGTTTCCTCGCCGCACCCGCCATCGCCCTGCCCTCGATGGGTGCCGGCAAAGGCTATTCGCCCATCTTCGCCGGCCAGGCCTATGTCTTCCAGCAGCACTATGGCCGCCTGAAGGAGCCCATCGAGAATCACTTCGACGAGATCTTCCAGACGTTCCGCATCGCCGGCTACGAGTATCTTGAGCTGACAAACGTCTTCTTCGCCCCTGAATACACCGAACGAACGGCCGGGCTCCTGAAGCGCCACAAGCTGAAACTGCCCATCGTTTACAACGGCGGTGTCATGCACACTGAGGAAGGCGCCGAAAGGACCATCGCTGACACACTGGCACTTGCCCGCCGTGTCAAGAAGGCCACGGGCACGCTCGACTGGGTGGACGTTAACCCTAACCCCCTGCCAAAGGGTGCGGCCAAGTCCGACGCCGAGCTCGCAATTCAGGCCAAGACACTGAACCGCCTCTCCACTGAGCTCTCCCGCGAGAAACTCGGACTCATGGTCCACCAGCACGCGCCCGAGATGGCCGACAACGCCCGCGAATGGCGCCACATGGTGGCCAACACCGACCCCAAACTGGTGAAGATCTGCCTCGACGTCCATTGGGTCCTCCGCGGAGGCCAGGACGTCATGACCCTGCTCAGGGAAGCCGCCCCCCGTCTCGCCGCCCTTCACCTGCGCAACTCCAAGGACGGCATCTGGCTCGAAGAGTTCGCCCCCGGCGACATCGACTACAAGCAGGTCGCCGCCTATCTCAAGGACTTCGGCTTCAAGGGCTATATGGTCGTCGAACTCGCCTGGGATCCTAAGACGGACCTCACTGCCTCGCTCGAATCCAACATCCGTCGCAGCCTGAACTATGCCGAAGCAGTGTTTAAGAAGTAACCACAGGAGACTCTCATGTTGAAGCCGTCACGCCGCCAGGTCATCGCCGGCTTGGCTCTTCCCGTCGTCTCACGGGCCCTCCGCGGCCAGAATTCAACAGCCTCGGTCGAAGTCCATGCCAACGTCGAGATTGGCGCCATTCGCCCCGAACTCCACGGCCACTTCGCCGAACACCTCGGCTCGTGCACCTATGGCGGCCTGTGGGTGGGCAAGCAATCGCCGATTCCCAACATTAATGGCCATCGCCGCCAGGCGGTCGAGTGGCTGAAACAGGTGGGTATCCCCGTCCTCCGCTGGCCCGGCGGCTGTTTCGCCGACGACTACCACTGGCGCGATGGCATCGGCCCCCACGACAAACGCCCCAAGACCGTCAACATCCACTGGGGCAACTACACCGAGGACAACTCCTTCGGCACCCACGAGTTCATCGAACTCTGCCGGTTGATCGGCGCCGAGCCGTATCTTGCGGCGAACCTCGGCTCTGGCTCACCCCAGGAGATGCGCAACTGGATCGAATACTGCAACTATCCGTCCGGGTCGACGCTCTCGGACGAACGCGCCAAAAACGGCGCCTCCGACCCCTTCAAGGTAAAATACTGGGGCATCGGCAACGAAAACTGGGGTTGCGGCGGGGAGATGCAGCCCGAGGAGTATTGCGCCCACTATCGCCAATTCTCGACTTACGTTCGCGAGTTCGGCGGCGTCCGGCCTTTCAAGATCGCCTGCGGCCCCAACGGCAACAACACCGACTGGACCCGGCGTTTCTTCGACGCCCTGCGCGGCAAGCGTGGCCCCGAAGGCTTCGCCATGCACTTTTATTCCAACAGCCGCTCGACCTCAACCAACTTCGACAACACCGCCGCCGAGGAGCAGCTCTCGTCGTTTCAACGGATTGAACGCGCCGTCATCCAGCAGCGTGCGCTTCTGGACAGCTACGACCCTGACCGCCGTATCGGCCTGCTTGTCGACGAATGGGGCGTCTGGGACCGCATGGTCCCCGCCGAGGAGAAGCAGTACGGTGCGCTGTTCCAGCAGATCACGATGCGCTCCGCCGTCGCCGCCGCCCTGGGCCTCAACGTCTTCCACCGCCAGGCCGAAAAGCTAGTCATGTGCAACATTGCCCAGATCGTCAACGTGTTGCATTCATTGATCCTGACCGACGGACCCCGCGCCTGCCGCACCACCACATACTGGGCCTTCGACATGCTCAAAGCCCATCGCGGCCGCACCTCCGTCCGCGTCTCGAACCCCGATCCCGCGGCCCTCGCCCTCTCCGTCTCGGCCTCGAAGCAGGGCAACGAACTCGTCCTCACCTTCGTCAACCCCAAACCCAGCCAGGCCCTCGACGTCAGTTGCGCCATTTCCGGCGCAAACCCGGCCTCAGCTACGGCCACCCTCTTGAATCACGCCAGCCTGAACGCCGCCAACACTTTCGATCAGCCTGACCTGATCATGCCCAAACCCATCGCCGTCCAGGCCGCCGCCGGCAAACTGACGATGAATCTGCCGGCGTTGTCCATCGCCACCGTTAGGGTGAAGCTGGCGTAGCCGAGGGAGATCCGCAGTCGGCAAAGTCTATTTCGAACTTGCGTCCATCGGCCGCAAAGCTCTTCAAGTAGGCGGGAAAGCCCGTCACTCGAAGTTTGCTCAAGTGGATTTCGTATTGATCTATGGCTTCAGGGACGCCGATTACGGTGGCTGACTTCAGAAGCCGCAACATATATGTCCGTACCTCGTCTGTGCCAGCGGTCACGATCTGAACAGGGGTCCTCCTGTCGCAGTAACCTTCAATCAAGTCGAATAGCAGGACAAGCAAGTCGAGGATTGGAGGACGGATTCCGCGATCTTCCAACCTCTTGTGCACCCCGTACCATTCCTGCCCCATGTTTGGGAAAAGCATTCTTGCCTTGTCGATGAGGGCAGAAACGCGCGACGCCAATGCCGCGGATTCTGGCTCCGATACCTCTGTTAGGGTGCCGTCGCCCGAACTGCGAAACACTAGACGGACTTCGGCTAGCAGGTCGATCACCTCGCCGCCCCAACTGATGACGAGCGCACGCGCATCATTCCGAACACCGTGCTGCGCGACTGTGACACTCTTCTGCGACACCTCAATGCTCTGCTCCGCAACCTCGACGCCTCGCCGCGCGATTCTGTGCGCCCTTATCGTCCAGATGAGCGCCACACAGGTCACAGCGTTCGCTATCACAGCAATCACCACTATCGCGTCCGAAAAGCCGTTGAAACCGCTCATCTGCATGGACACCAATTCTATATGGATCGATTCTCGCCTGCAATATGCGGAACGCCCTTCATCTGTGCGGGCTCATGGAGACCGCCGTCCCTAGTGAAGCCATTGGCGCGGAGAGCGTGTTCTCACCCAACGTCCAGATCAAAGAACTGAACCTTTCTTCACAATCTACGTATCCTGGTGAGAGGGAGAACTGTGTCAATCCGCGCTCTCCCCAATGGAGGAATTCTGACCCCTATGAATTCGACAATGATCCTCACGACGCTGGCCCTGTGCGTCGCCGCACCCGCCTTTGCCCAAATGCCGCCCTTGGTTGACCGCGACCTCTATTTCGGCGAAGTCGAAATCTCAGGCGCCCAGATCAGCCCCGACGGTAAGTTCATCTCGTTTCTGAAACCCCTCAACGGCACCCGCAATGTCTGGGTCAAGAAAGCCGAAGAACCCTTTTCGGCCGCCAAACCCGTCACCGCCGAAACCAAACGACCCATCCCCGGCTACTTCTGGTCGCGCGACGGCAAGTACATCCTCTACGTCCAGGATCAGGGCGGCGACGAAAACTACAACGTCTATGCCGTCGATCCCGCCGAAGCGCCTGCTGCCGGTGCCGCCACGCCCAAGGCCCGCAACATCACCGCCGCCAAGGGTGCCCGCGCGGTCATCTACTTCATCCCCAAAACCGAGCCCGACGCCCTCTTCGTCGGCCTGAACGACCGCGACAAGGCCTGGCACGACCTCTACAAAGTCAAAATCTCCACCGGCGAACGCACTCTCGTCCGCCAGAACAACGACCGCGTCACCGGCTGGATCATGGACAACAAGGCGCAACTCCGGATGGCCACCCGCTCAGCCGACAACGGCGACACCGAAGTGCTCCGCGTCGACGCCGACAAGATGCCGAAGATCTACTCCTGCGGCGTGCTTGACACCTGCGCACCCCTGCGTTTCGACAAGGAAAACAAACTCGCCTGGTTCATCACCAACAAAGGCGATTCTGTCGACCTGACCGAACTCGCACAAATGGACCCGGCCACCGGAACCCTCAAACCCTACGAATCCGACCCCCTCAAACGTGTCGATTTCTCTGGCACCGTCTTCTCTGACCTGACCGAAGACCTCGTCGCCACCACCTACCTCGACGACCGCGTCCGCATCTATTGGAAGAACAAGGTCTTCGAAGCCGACTACAAGTTCCTCAAATCCAAACTCGGCGACCGCGAACTCGGTTTCGGCTCTCACACCGCCGACGAGACCAAGTGGATCATCTCTTCGAACTCCGACGTCGAACCCGGCGAGACTTACCTCTTCGACCGCAAAACGAAGCAACTCACCCTCCAGTACAAGATTCGTGAAAAGCTACCTCGCACGGCCCTTTGCCCGATGAAGCCGGTCCGCTTCAAGTCCTCCGACGGCCTTGAAATCCCGGCCTATCTCACCCTGCCCAAGGGCGTCCCCGCCCAGAAACTGCCCGTCATCATGCTCCCCCACGGCGGCCCATGGGCCCGTGACGACTGGGGCTACGACCCGCTCGCCCAGTTCCTCGCCAACCGCGGCTACGGCGTCCTTCAGATGAACTTCCGCGGCTCCACCGGTTACGGCAAGAAGTTCCTCAACGCCGGCAACAAGGAATGGGGCCAGAAGATGCAGGACGACATTACCTTCGGCGCCAAACACCTTATCGCCGAAGGCATCGCCGATCCCAAGCGCATCGGCATCCTCGGCGGTTCCTATGGCGGTTATGCCACCCTCGCCGGCGTCACCTTCACCCCCGACGTCTACGCCGCCGCCGTCTCCATCGTCGGCCCCTCGAACCTCATCACCCTGATGGAGTCCATCCCGCCCTATTGGGAAGCCGCCCGCAAGATCTTCTATGTCCGCATGGGTGACCCCAACACTCCTGAAGGCAAGAAACAACTGCTCGCCCAGTCTCCGCTCACCCATGCCGCGAAGATCAAGACCCCGCTCATGGTCGTCCAGGGCGCAAACGATCCCCGCGTCAACAAGCGTGAATCCGACCAGATCGTCATCGCCCTTCGCGACCGCGGCTTCCCGGTCGAATACCTCGTCGCCGATGACGAAGGCCACGGCTTCGCGCGTCCGGTGAACAATCTGGCCATGATGGCCGCCATGGAGAAGTTCCTGTCGAAGTTCCTCGATGGCCGTTTCCAGTCTGGCGCAACGCCGGAGACCACCAAACGCCTCGCCGAAATCACCGTCGATCCCAAGACCGTGAAGATCGCCGCCCCCGTCACCGCCTCCGCCTCCAGCGCCCCCAAGCCCGATTCCGCCCCTCTCACCGGCCCCATGGCTTACAAGGTTTCGGTCCAGGCCGGCACCCAAAACTTCCAGTTGGAAGTCACCTCCGAAATCAAGGAAGAGGGCGGCAACTGGATTGCAACCGACACGATGAAGTCCCCCATGGGCGATGCCGTCGACATCACCACCCTCGCCAAAGACACCCTGGCCCCCATCAAACGCTCCATCAAGCAGGGCCCCGTCGTGATCGAACTGACCTACGACAACGGCAAGGCTTCAGGCAAGATGACCGTCAGCGGCCAGGACCGCCCCATCGCCGTCGACTTGCCGGGCTCTGTCTTTGCTGACGGCGCAGGCTCATCCCAGTCCATTGCCGCCCTGCCTCTGGCCGAAGGCTACTCGGCCGTCTTCCTCAACTTCGACATCCAGAAGGCGAAGGCCAAGCCGATGCAACTCAAAGTCGTTGGCAGCGAATCGGTCACCGTCCCGGCGGGCACGTTCGATGCTTTCAAGGTCGAAGTCGCCGCCACCGACGGCCCCGACAAGCAAACCCTCTGGGTCGCCAAGTCGCCGCGCAAGGTCGTCAGAATCGAAGCCGTCATGCCTCAACTTGGCGGCGCAAAGATGATCTCGGAACTCCTGAAGTAGTACCCCCCACAAACAAGAAGGGCGCCGGTCCCGTCCAGCGCCCTCTTTTCAACCTTTCCTGCCCTGCCCTATTGCACGCCCGTCCCCAACCCCTCTCGCAGCGCCGCCTTATCCTTGAACCATTCCAGCAGGTCCCGCCCCGGGATCTTCAGATACACCAGCGTCCCCTCACCGTGCTCGCTGGTCGCAATCAGCAGTTCCAATTTCTTGCCCGCCGGCCTGATGTACAGCGCAACCTCTTCGCGACCCTTGAGCGACTGCACCTGCACCACCGGCGTCCATCCGCCTGCCGCTTCCAGCACCGCCGACTGAAACATCTCCGCCCGGAATCGCCCGTTCTCGCTTTCAAACGCCGCCAACTTCATCGCCCTCGCCCCGCCCGGCCTGCTCACGGCAACAAAGCTGTTCATCAGGAAACCCTTGCCCGGCATCCGCGTCCGCCGCATGCCCAGCCGCGATTCAACGTTCCGCGCCACGTCCTCGAAGTCCGCCGCTGTGGCGATCCCAGCCGTGGCCAGGACCGCCAACACTGCCACTATGATCAATCTCCGGACCATCGCGTCCTACTCCTCTTCGTCCTTCTCCGGCTTGATCTTCACCTTGGCCTTCTCCTTGACCACGACGTTCGGTACGCCAAACTGCCCGCTCAGCCCACCCAGGTCTTCGGCCGTGATCTTGCCCACGATGTTGACCACCGTCAACTCCCTCGGTTCCGCCGACAGAATCAGCAATCCGCCATCCCTGTGCATGTAGATCTCCGAGGTCTCCTTCTTGCTCCGGCTGGAGACGATGTTCGTCCACTCAGGCGGCTTCAACTGATCACGGATCTCCGCGTAGTCGGCTTCCGTGTACTCGCCTTCCTTTTCGAACTCATAGCTCCGGATGTAGACGCCCCGCAGCTTGCCTGCGATCTTCTTCGCCTCGGCCTCGTCCGACTTGTTGTCGTCCATGAACTTCGTCGCGATGCCCATTAGCTCCGGGCCCAACGTCACGTTCGTCACTTCCTTCGCCTTGCTGGCCAGCTTGTCCAGCGCCGCCGGCAGCTTCACCTGCTGCGCCGCCATCATGCCCGCCGCCGCCAATACCATCACGAACAATTTCGTCTTCATCTCACCTGTACCTCGCTTCCTTATTCCTGCCCCCGGTGCATCACCGGCAAAACCCGCTGTTCCACCTGACGCAGCTTCGTTCCTGTCACCTGAAACGCCACCATCAACTCCTGCTTTGCCTCTTCGCCCCGAATCCGCTCTTCCCTCTGCTGCTCGAAACGCACACCACTCACCACAGCCGCCAGCACCATCGACGCCGCCACCCATCTCAGCCGCGCCCATCCAAACCACTCCGGCTTCGGCTTCCGCTGCCGTTCGGCGCCCACACGCGCAATCACCGCATCGGCCAACCAGTCCGGTGCCGGTTCACGCCTCATCGCATCCTTCAGTTCCTGTTCGAATCGATCCATTTCAACTCTCCATCACCCTGCCAAGCTTGTCTTTCAACAGCCCCACACCGCGTCTCAAATGGCTCCAAACCGTCCTCACAGGCATCCCCAACGCCGTTGCGATCTCATCCGGGTCCAGATCCTCGCCGTACTTCAGGATCATGACCATTCGCTGCGTTTCCGGCAGCGATGCCACCAGTTTCCTCAGCGTCTCGCGAAGCATCGGGTCGCCCAGCTTCATGCCGTGTGACGGCTCGGGCAACCCCTCCATCGGGATCTCTTCCTTGTGGCCCTTTTTCCGCCAAGCGTCGATGCAGCGGTTTGACGCCGTACGTCGCAGCCAGGCCTCCAGATGCCCGGGCGTTTCGATCCCGTCCAGGTTCCTGA
>Ga0116170_10006151_pt1 | contig 10570 bp, 6 predicted proteins | sample AD_JPNHW1_MetaG_FD_89797 | JGI IMG/M metagenome (GOLD analysis project Ga0116170, IMG submission 89797) | Active sludge microbial communities of municipal wastewater-treating anaerobic digesters from Japan - AD_JPNHW1_MetaG | ecosystem: Engineered > Bioreactor > Anaerobic > Digestate | place...
CATGTCCTCACGCGGCACGAGCAGGGCGCGGGGTTTCTCGCCCAGGGCATGGCCCGGGTGACCGGGCGCGCGGCCGTCTGCCTGGCCACGTCCGGCCCTGGCGCGACCAACCTCCTCACCGCCATCGCCGACGCGCATCTGGACTCGGTTCCGCTGGTGGCGATCACCGGGCAGGTGGCGCAGCCGCTGATCGGCACCGATGCGTTCCAGGAGGTGGACACATACGGGCTCACGCTCCCGATCACCAAGCACAACTTCCTCGTGCGCTCGATCGACGAGCTGCTCGAAACGGTGCCGCTGGCATTCCGCCTGGCCGAGTCCGGTCGGCCGGGCCCGGTGGCCATCGACATCCCGAAGGACGTCTTCACGGCGCGCGCCGACATCTCGGCCTGGCCGGAACCGGGCCGAAGGGAAGCACCTCAGCGTTGCGGCGAGGCGGACATCGACGCGCTCGCCGCGTTCCTCTCCGGGGCGCAACGGCCGTTGCTCTACCTCGGCGGAGGCGTGACCGCTGCCGGTGCGGCCGAGCTGGCACGCGAACTCGCGCACCGGCTTGACGCTCCGGCGGTGATGACGCTCAACGCCCTCGGCACTCTCGCCGCGGACGATCCGCTGAACATGGGCATGCTCGGCATGCACGGCGGCAAGGGCACGAACCTGCTCATGCGCGAGGCCGATGCGATCTTTGCCATCGGCGCGCGCTTCGACGACCGGGCGACGGGCAAGGTGGCCGACTTCTGCCCGCAGGCGCGGTTCGCCCATCTCGACATCGATCGCGCCGAGCTGGGCAAGATCCGCTCGGCCGCGCTCGGCATCGTGGGCGATGCGGCCGACGCGCTCGCGCGGTTGCTCGCGCGCCTTCCCGAGCGGCGGCGGCCGGGCTGGTGTGCGCGAGCGGCCGAGCTCCGCGCAGCGCATCCGCTCCGGCATCCGCCCGAGGCGGAGGAACCGTTGCATCCGGTGAACCTCGTGCGTGCGCTCGCGCGCCTGCTGCCCGCCGATGCGTACGTGGCGACCGACGTGGGCCAGCACCAGATGTGGGTGGCGCAGGCGTTCCCGTTCAGCCGCCCCCGCACGCTGCTCACCTCGGGCGGATTGGGCACGATGGGTTTCGGGCTGCCGGCCGCAATCGGTGCGGCGCTCGCCGCGCCGGGCCATCGCGTGGCCTGCGTGAGCGGCGACGGTTCGATCCTCATGAATATCCAGGAACTGGCCACGCTCGCCGACCTCGACCTTCCGGTGGCGGTGCTGGTCTTCAACAACGCGCACCTGGGCCTGGTGCGCCAGCAGCAGGAGCTCTTCTACGGCGGCCGCTACTCGGCGTCGCGGTTCCGCTCGTCGCCGGATTTCGCGGCGATCGCGCGCGGCTTCGGACTTCGCGGCGTGACGATCGACCCCGAGGCCGACCCGCTCGGGCAGATCGCGGCGGCGCTCGATGCGCCCGGACCGTGCGTGATCGACATCCCGATCCGCTCGACGGCGAACGTCCTGCCCATGGTGCCGCCCGGTGCCGCCAATCATCACACTCTCACTGAACCCTCAATCGCCGCCGCCCATGCCTGAGCCAACCACCACCGCCATGCCCGCCACCACCGTGCTCGAGCTTCGTGTCCACAACCATCCCGGTGTGATGTCGCACATCACGGGCTTGTTCGCCCGGCGCGCCTTCAATCTGGAGGCGATCCTGTGCGTCCCGGAGGCGGGCCGGGCGACGAGCCGGATGCGGCTGCTCGTGGCCGACGATCCGAAGCTCGAGCAGGTCGTGCGGCAGCTGGAGAAACTGCACGATGTGCTCGAGGTCCGGCACCGCCCGGAGCTGGGCGCCGAGTGCTTCCGGATGCCGGAGAGCTGAACCGAGATCGCATTGCGCGCGTCTTGCGTGGACCGCGTACGCGCGCCGCCGCGGCCGCGCTCAGCCTGTGCAGCCGAACAGATGCCGGGCGCGGATGAGGGCGGCGGCCTCGGCGGGGACGAGCAGCGCCCAGCTCGGATCCGCGCTCTGGATGCGGCGGAGGACGTCGCGCGAGGGGATGGCGAGAGCGGCGGGGTCGTAGTCGGTCACGCCGACGACGTGGCGGTTCTCCAGCAGGTGGGCGTAGAGGTGGCGCAGGTGCGGGGCGACGGGGAGCTCGGCGGCGGTCACGATGTCGTTGCCGGCTGCTCCGGGAAGCGTGGCGCCGTACGCGGCCAGCGCGGTGCGGTGCATGGGGTAGACGTAGAGGCGCACGGCCTGGCGGAAGAGTCGGCCGATGGATTCGAGGATGCCGCCGGGGAGGTTGTCGTAGTATTTCTCGTCGAGGACGCCGAGGAGGGTGTCGATGCCGAGGACGACGCCGATGGGCGCCTGGGTGTAGCGGCGGAAATACTGGGTGAGACGGAAGAAGACCGAATAGTTGGAGACGAGCACGTGGAGGCCGACGGCGCCGAGCACATCGGCCCGGGCGAGGAAGTCGGCGGCGTCGAGCCTGCCGGCGGCGTGGAGGTTGTGTATCGTGAGCTCGGCCAGGACGATGGTCTCGGAGGGGGCGACGGCGGGGTCCTGGGCGAACTGCGCGCTGGCGCAGCGGAGCATGTCGAGGTTGACGTTGGTGACGGGGCGGAAGCTGCCGCGTTCGACGAGGACGGCCTTCTTGCGCAGCGCCTCGGAGGGCTGGAGGACTTCGCCGGCGGGGCTGAGGAGGACGGCGTTGGTGAGGCCGTGTTCGACGAGGAAGAGGGCGAGGAGGCGGTTGTCGACGGCGGCGAAGGCGGGACCGGAGAATCGGACCATGTCGACCTCGATGCGGTCGGTGCCGAGGTTGTCGGCGAGCGAGGCGACGAGGGACTGGGGATCGGCGTGGAGGTAGACGCAGCCGTAGAGGAGATTGACGCCGATGATGCCGAGGGCCTGTTGCTGGAGGATGTTCTCCTTGTCCCACATCCGCACGTGGATGACGACGTCGCTGGGGGGCTGGTCGGGGGCGAGCTGGAAGCGCACGCCCATCCAGCCGTGGCATTCGTTGGTGCCGTGGTAATTGCGGGCGGCGACGGTATCGGCGAAGACGAAGAAACGGGTGTTCGCCCCGCGGGCGGTGCCGAGGCGCTCGGCGAGCAGGGCGTACTCGTGGTCGAGCATTGTGTGGAGCCGCTCGCGGGAGACATAGCGCGGGGCTTTGCCGTAGATGGCGTCGCTGAACGTCATGTCGTAGGCGGAGATCGTCTTGGCGACGGTGCCTGCGGCGCCTCCGACCTGGAAGAAGTGGCGGGCGACCTCCTGTCCGGCGCCGATCTCGGCGAAGGTGCCGTAGAGGGCGGGGTCGAGGTTGACGGTGAGCGCCTTGCGGCCGGTGGTGAGGAGCTCCTTGGGCGAGGGGACGGGCGTGGCGGAGTTTGGGTCGGTCATCGCGAGTGGGAGGATGCGGGGATGAGGCTGCGGGGCAATGGGAGAGCGTGGCTGGCCGATGACGGGGGAATGCGGGCGCCGTTGCGGGGCGGAACGTACCGCTCGTCCTGCGAGTATGCCGCCGGTCTTTTAGGCTGTTGCCGAGGGAAATGCGCTGGGTAGCGTCGGGGCCATGAAGTCGTTTTTCGCGAGTTTCTTCGGGACGCTGATGGCGTTGGCGGTGTTCGTCTTCGGCGGGATGTTCCTGACGATCGTGGGCATCGCGATGCTCGCGGCCGTGGGCGAACAGCAGCCGCAACCGCGGATCGAGAAGGGCTCGTTCCTGGTGCTGGACCTGAACACGAACATCACGGACGCGCCGTCGCCGTTCGAGGGCGGCGGGGAGCTGGCGAGCCTGCTGGGCGCCGACGGCAACCGGCTGCAGCTGCGGCGGGTGCTGGAGGGGTTGCAGGCAGCGACGAAGGACGACCGTATCCGCGGACTGCTGCTGACCGGCAACCTGATGCCCCAGGAGTACGGCAGCGGCTATGCGGCGTTGCGCGAGGTGCGGCAGGCGGTGCTGAGCTTCCGGGCGGCGGGCAAGCCGGTGCTGGCCTATGCCGAGAACATGGACACCCGCGACTACTACGTGATGTCGGCGGCGTCGGAGGTGGTGCTCAATCCGTTCGGCATGGTGTGGATGCCGGGGCTGGCCTCGGAGCCGATGTTCCTCGCCGGCACCCTGGAGAAGCTGGGCGTGGGGGTGCAGGTCACCCGCTCTGGCCGGTACAAGAGCTTTGCGGAGACCTTTGTGCGGAAGGACTTCAGTCCGGAGGCGCGCGAGGCGACGCAGAAGCTGATCGACGACCTGTGGGCCGAGATCCGCGGGCAGACCGCCGAGGCGCGCAAGCTCACGCCCGAGCAGCTGCAGGCGATCGTCGAGCGGCCCGAGGCGCAGGTGGGTGACCTGGCCGTGAAGAACGGGCTGGTAGACCGCACGGCCTACTGGGACGAGGTGATCGACGACCTCAAGAAGCGCACCCATTCCGAGGACGAGCACACCTTCAAGCAGATCGGGCTGCGCGCGTATTTGAAACACGGAGCTCCGAAGCTGCACCAGAGCGGAGGCAAGATCGCGGTGGTCTATGCCGAGGGGGACATCGTCGACGGGGAGGGCCAGGAACAGGGCCAGGTGGGCGGCGACCGTTTCGCGCGCGAGCTGCGACGGTTGCGGCTGGACAGCGACATCAAGGCGGTGGTGCTCCGGGTGAACAGCCCCGGTGGCAGCGCGACGGCCAGCGAGGTGATCCAACGCGAGCTCAGCCTGATGCGCGAGGAGAAGCCCGTCGTGGTCTCGATGGGCACCGTGGCGGCCTCGGGCGGCTACTGGATCTCCACCGCATCCGACCAGATCTTCGCCGAGCCGAACACGATCACCGGTTCGATCGGGGTGATCGGGATGCTATTCAACGTGAAGGAACTTTCTGAGAAGGTGGGCGTGTCGTTCGACGTGGTGAAGACCGGCAAGTTTGCCGACACTGAGACGATCTCGCGCCCGAAGACGGAGGAGGAGCTGCAGGCGATCCAGTCGGTCATCGACTGGGTGTACGACTCGTTCCTCCAGCGCGTGGCGCAGGCCCGCAACCTCGACATCGAGAAGGTGAAGGAGCTGGCCCAGGGCCGCGTGTGGTCCGGGGCGGATGCGAAGCGGCTGGGCCTTGTCGACGAGTTCGGCGGCCTCGAAGCGGCCATCGAGTATGCGGCGCAGAAGGCCAAGCTTGGTACGAACTACCATCTGGTCGAGTATCCGCGCCAGCGGGAGCTCGCCGAGGCGCTCAGGGACCTTTTCGAGGAGTCCGACGATATCCTCAGCCGCAGCGGTGTGGCCGGCAAGGTGGCCCAACGGGTGAAGGCCGAGGTGCGGCTGATGGGCCAGTTCAACGATCCGCGAAACATCTACCTGCGACTGCCCGTGGAGCTTCAGTTGAACTGAGGCGCGGCGCGCGTGCACTTACCCCATGCACAAGGAAACCGTACTTCTGAGCGATTGTCTCGCCGCCGAGATTCCGGCCGGCCTCTCCGCGGTGCTGCCGGCCGGTTTCACCGTGATCGTGACCCAGACGCTGGGCGGAAGCGTGACGGTGCGGCATCAGGGGATTCTCTACCGGATCGCGCCCGAGAATGTGGGCGCGTTGAAGGGCTTTGGCGTGGCCGCCTCGGGCGGCGCAACTGTCGCCGCTTGTCCGGTGCCGGGGGAGAGTGGCGAGCTAGGCGAGGCTGCGGTGTGGGCGGTGCTGCGCACCTGTTTCGATCCGGAGATTCCGCTGAACATCGTCGATCTCGGCCTGGTCTATGATCTGTCGATCGAGCCGGTCGCGGAGGGGGACAGCCGTGTCGAGGTGAAGATGACGTTGACCGCTCCCGGGTGCGGCATGGGCCCGACCATCGCCGAGGACGCACGGGCGAAGATCGCGGCGCTGCCCGGCGTGGCCGAGGCGAAGGTGCACATCGTCTGGGATCCGGCATGGACGCCGCAGATGATGTCGACCGAGGGCCGGCAGGTGCTGGGGCTGGAGTAGGGCGGCGGATTGCCGATTTGCGATCGGGGCGGAGGCGTGGGGTCGCGGCTCCGGCGAGCGCCGTCGCGCGGGTTCGGCGATCCGGGAAAAACAAAACCGCCGCGCCCTTTGCAGAGCGTGGCGGTCGGAAACTGAAACGCTGATCGACGCTTACTTGGCGTCGACGTAGCGGCGGATGGCCTGGATGGAGTAGGCGTGCTCCTCGGTGCCGATCTTCACATTCACCTCGTCGCCGATCTTCTTGGACAGGAGGGCCTGGCCGAGCGGGGTCTTGTACGACAGGATGTTGTGCTCGGGATCGCTGTCCCAGGCGCCGAGGATGGAGAATGTGGCCGCCTTCTTGGAGCCGAGGTCGCGCAGCTCGACGATGGAGCCCACACCGACGGCGTCGGCGGTGGTGTCCTTGAAGTCGGTCACGCGGGCGCTGCCGAGCTCGCTCTCGAGCTGGGACTTCTGGGCGAGGAGGAGCGTCTGGTCCTGCTTGGCCATCTTGTATTCGGAGTTCTCGCGGAGGTCGCCATGCTCGCGGGCGGCGGCGATGGCCTTGGAGTTCTCCGGAATCTTCTTGGTGACGATGGTGTCGTACTCCTCGCGCTTGCGGTCGTAGCTATCCTTCGAGACGAGGAGGGCTTCGCCCTTGTCGCCTTCGTCGCTGGCGACGAGGGACTGGATGCCGGGGAAGAGCTTGATGAAGCGGGCGAGCAGCGACTTCTTGGTGAGTTCCTCGAAGCCCTGGTTGAGCAGGAGGGTGTTGGCGAGGTCGCGGGCGGTCTCCGGATCGGCGGTGGAGAGGAGGTCGGGGATGAGGTCGATGTCCTCGCTGAGGATGTCGGCGAGCGGCATGCGGCGGGCGCCGGCGGTCTGGAGGGCCTCGTAGTCGATGGCGAAGAGGATGGCGGTGAGGAGGCGGGGCCCGATGAGCTCGTTGAGGAGGCGGGAGAACTTGCGGGTGGTGCGGTTCTTGACGATCCACAGGAGCACCGGGGCGCGGAGGTTCTGCTCGACCTGCCAGCGCTGGAATGTGCTGGTGATCTCGTTACCGCAGTCGTTGTCGATGAGGAAGTTCACGCACTCGGTGGTGAACTTGCCGGAGCTGAGCTTGAGGAGGGTGAAGACGAGCTCCTTCCAGCCGGTCGGGTGGGCGGAGAGGATGAGCTCGAGGAGGCGGACGTGGTAGCCGGTGGGCAGCTTCTCGGCGATGGTGGGGAGATCGCGTTCGGTGGAGACGAGCTCCTCGACCTTGGGTTCGAAGGCGGCGACATCCTCGCCGGCGAGGGTGGCGAGGTCGTTGCGGACCCACGCGCCCTGGAGGCGTTCGGCGAGCTCGAGGGCCTGGGTGTCCTTGACGATCACGGCGACATCCTTGAGGAGGTCGGCGGCGAGGGGCTTGAGGTCCTTCTTCTTCGCGGTGGAAAGGAGGTCGGCGGCGATGATGAGGCGGCGGCGCGGCGAGCGGGTGTTCTTGAACTGCTCGACGAGCTCGTCCTCGACGTTCACGGGTTCCTCGCGCAGGACGTAGACCTCGGTGCGCTTGGCAGGCGAGGCCACGCGGGCATCGCCGGCGAGCTGCTTCTTGGCGGCGGTCCACCAGCGCTTGAATTTATCGGCACCGATGACGCTGCTGAAGAGGTTCTCCAACTCCACGCCGATGGCGGCGTTGTTGGGGTAGGTCGCGAGCGCCTCGACGACGAGCTGGGCGGGATTGTTCTCGATGAGATCCTGGATCGTCGCGGCCTCGGTCTGCTTGCGGACGAGGAGATGCTTCTCAGGGAGGATTTCGAGCGTGCCGATGCAGAATGCCGGATCCATCGGGTGGGCGGGTTTGCCGTCGAAATCGATGAGCAGCCTGCGGTTGGCGGAGTCGTAGGACTTGATGCGGCCGAAGCCCCAACTGCGGTGCACGCAGTAGGCACCGGACTTCATTGCCTCGAGTTTGGCCTTGGATGCCTTCAGCTCGGGCTTTTGGGAGATCAAATCTTGGACAGCTTCAGCGTTCATAAATTCTTGGTCGAATAGCGGAAGAGAACGATTTGGCGGCTATTGCGTGGCGATGTCAAACTGTGTCTCATCCTTCATCATGGAGTCTTTGCCTCGCTCAGCTTCTTCAAAACACCGCTTTGCCGGCGGTCGGACCGGTGCCCGTGCAGGTGCAGGCCCGCGCACGGCCGGGCAGAACGGTCCGTCCGCGGCCGAGACCTGGATGCTCGCCGTGGCGCTAGTGGCCGGCTGGCGCGAGGGGCAGGGACGCGCCGATCATCTGCTCAGTGACATGGCCGGATGTTCGGTCGACCGCGGCCCTGCGCAGAATCTCTTCTACGCCACCCTGCGCCACTGGCGGCGCACCGATGCGGCGATCCGTCCCCTGATCGAGCGTGCGCCGCGGGTGCGGCTGCAGGCGTTGCTGGCCATCGCGGGTGCGGAGCTGGTCGAGAAAACCGACGCAGCCACGGCCGCCATCGTCGACAACGCCGTCGAGCAGGCCAAGCGGCTGCTCAGTGAGCCCGAGGCCGGACTGGTGAATGCGGTGCTGCGGCGTGCGGCACCGGTCCTGCGCGAAACCCCGGCCCCCGGCGCCGAGGCGACGGCGGAGGAGCTCGGCGCCTATTTCAGCCACCCGACGTGGCTTGTGAAGCGTTGGCAGGACGAGTTCGGCGCCGAGGCCACGCACCGGCTTCTCGAATGGAACCAGTCGACCGCGCATGTGCACGTGCGGTGGCGCGCTGCCACTCCGGCTCCTGCGGCGTTGGAACCCACGCCATGGGCCGGCTGGTACCGGCTGGCCCACGGGCGCTGGGCCGACATCCAGGAGGGGCTCGCCGCCGGCCATTGCTATCTCCAGGACCCGGCTACGCGGTTGGCGGTCGGACTGGCCGCGCCGGCCGCCGGCGAGAACTGGCTGGAACTGTGCGCGGCTCCGGGCGGCAAAACCCTTCAATTGGCCGATCTCATGGGGGCAGGTCGGATCGTCGCCGTCGATCGCACGGGCGGGCGGATGAAGCGTTTCGAGGAGAACGTGGCTCGCTGGCGCGCGGCTGGACTGGCGGCCGAGATCGTGCCGGTCGGCGGCGATGCGCTCGACCTCACGATCGACGAGCTCGCGAAGCGCGGGCTGCCGACGCGGTTCGACGGCGTGTTCATCGACGTGCCGTGCTCGAATACCGGGGTGATCCGGCACCGCATCGATGCGAAGTGGCGGCTCAAGCCGGAGGAGTTCGCGCAGCTCGCGGAGGTGCAGGGGCGGATGCTTGCCTCCGCCGCGCGGTTTGTGCGGCCGGGCGGGAAGCTTGTCTATTCGACGTGCAGCCTCGAGGCCGAGGAGAACGCCGAAGTGATCGAGACCTTCCTCGGCGACGAAGCCGGGCGCGAATTCTCGCTCGAGGAGAGCGCGCTGGGACGGCCGTGGGAACACGGCCATGACGGCGCCGGCGCGTTCCGCCTGCGGCGGAAGTGATCGCGGTGGCCAGTCGAGTCTCGCGCAGCAGACCGAGCTGAATCGGCGCAGCCCCATGGTGAAGAACACGCTCACGACCATCGCCCACCTCGATGCCGACGCGTTCTTCGTGTCGTGCGAGCAGGCGCTCGATCCGACGCTGCGCGGCAAGAAATGCGCTGTGGGCGGGACGACCCGCGGCATCATCGCCTCGGCCAGCTACGAGGCGCGCGCGGTGGGCGTCTACACGCCGATGCCCACCGCCAAGGCCTTGCAGGTCTGCCCCGATCTGGTGCTCATCCACGGCACGCATGGGCTGTACGGCCGGGTGTCGCGGCGGATGTTCGATCTGTGCGAGACAGTCACCCCGGACGTCGAACGTCGCTCGATCGACGAGGGGTATCTCGACTTGGGACCGTGCGGATTCCGCACGCAGGAGGAGCTCGAGGCGAGGATCCGGGAGTTGAATGCGGCCATCGTCGCCGAGCTGGGCATCACCGTCTCCTGGGGGCTGGCGACGAACAAGCTCATCGCTGGCATCGCCAGCAAGCTGCGCAAGCCCCGGGCGTTCATCGTGGTGCCGCCGGGCGGCGAGGCTGCGTTTCTCGCGCCGCTTGGCGTGGGCAAGCTCCCGGGCATTGGCCAGAAGACGGAGCCTCGGCTGCAGGCGGCCGGTCTGCGCACCGTCGCCGATCTGCTCGTCGCCCCCGAGGGCGTGTTGAGACGGTTTTTCGGAGACAGCTACCGCGACATCGTCCGCATGGCACGAGGCGAGGATTCCTCCCCGGTCGAGAACGCGGAATGGGAGGCGAAGAGCTATTCGCAGCAGGAGACGTTCGCCCGGGACATCGGCGACTTCTCCGAGATCGAGCGCGTCGCCAAACGGATGGTCGACGAGCTCGTGCCGAAGTTGCGAGAGGACGGAAAGTGCGCCCGCACGATCACCGTCAAGATTCGCTACCCGGGCATGGAGGACTCGTCGGCAGGGTACAGCCTGCCGACGGCAAGCGATCTGGAGACGGATTTCTACCCGCATATCGCCACGCTGCTGCGCAGTGCCTGGAAACAACGCCGTCCGCTCCGGCTGGTGTGCGTGCGGTTTTCCCAGGTGGAGGATCCGGTCCGCCAGCTCGAGCTGTTCGGGGCCGCGCAGAGCGAGAGGCGGCACAAGCTCGCCGCTGCGGTCGATGCGCTCAAACG
>Ga0116170_10006156_pt1 | contig 10565 bp, 9 predicted proteins | sample AD_JPNHW1_MetaG_FD_89797 | JGI IMG/M metagenome (GOLD analysis project Ga0116170, IMG submission 89797) | Active sludge microbial communities of municipal wastewater-treating anaerobic digesters from Japan - AD_JPNHW1_MetaG | ecosystem: Engineered > Bioreactor > Anaerobic > Digestate | place...
CCATGCAACCGAGGTCGGTTGCCGAACGGATCAGTTCCGTATCCCACTGCTTCTCCAGCGGGAAAATGGCTTTATTCAGCCAGTCGGCGAGCACCAGATCCGCGCCGACGCCGCGCAGGTACGTCATCGGGGTATGGGTGTGAAGGTTCACCAGACCCGGCATGCACAGGCAGCCATCTCCATCGATGCTTTGATCCGCTGTAAACTGGGGCGCACAGGCGGCTTCGCCCGCATATACGATACGATTCCCGTCAATCTGCACTTCGGCATTTTTGATAAAAGGTATTGGGCTTTCCCCTTCCGTACCCGGGCAGAGTGTGATATGATCAATGCGAGTGAGCATGTACCGCCCTCCTTACGCCGTAATGACAGGGTTATTATAACATGGAATATCTGGGGCGGCAACGTCGGGGCGAAGCATATGTCATGTGGTATCCGATCAATACGCTTGACTTTTAATATGAATTCCTTTACTATAGAGTCAGCATTGCAAACGTTTGCGCATGCAGGGAGGCATAAGTATGGCATATGAAGTTCACCCCTGGAAGGTGATCGAAAAAGGTTTCGACAGGAGCACCGTTCGCCTTTCCGAAAGCCTCACCTCGATTGGGAACGGCTACATGGGAATGCGGGGCAATTTCGAAGAGGATTTCTCCGGCGATACGCATATCGGTACCTATATCGGCGGCGTATGGTTCCCGGATAAAACCCGGGTCGGCTGGTGGAAGAACGGGTATCCGCAGTATTTCGGAAAGGCCATCAACGCAGTGCGCCTGATGGGCCTGCATGTGAAGATTGACGGTGAAACCGTAGACCTGAATCAGATGCCTTTCGATGATTTTTACCGCGAACTGGATATGCGCACAGGCATGGTACTGCGTTTATGTAAAGTTCAAACCGCAAAAGGCACTGCTAAAATCCGGGTGGAGCGTTTCGTATCGCTTGCCGAAAAGGAACTGCTGGCAATCAGCTACTCCATCTGTCCGGATCATAACGCAGAGATTGAAGTTCGCCCCTATCTGGATGGCAAAGTCCACAATTTGGACAGTAATTACAGCGAAACCTTCTGGGAGCTACTGCAAGAAGAGGAAACGGAAGACGCGGTTGGGCTGCTGACCAAGACAAAGGAGAATCCTTTTGATGCGCCGCGTTTTGCAGTTGCCGCTGCCATGAGCTGCTGGGCCGACGGGCTGGAGCTGGATTCCCGTATGCGGGACGAAGGATACGTTGAGGAATGTTACCTCGGAACCGTAGCGGCGGGCGATACCGCACGGGTGGAGAAATACACGCTTTGCTTTACCAGCCGTGATAATGCGGAAAACATGCTGCTAACGATGGCGCTGAAAGCCGCCTCCCGTGCCCGCGAAGTCGGCTATCAGACGCTTCGTTACGCCCATGTATCCGCCTGGAAAGCACGCTGGGCCGAATGCGACGTTAAAATTGAGGGCGATGACCGCGCCCAGCAGGGAATTCGTTTCAACCTGTTTCAGCTGTTAAGCACCTATTCCGGTGAAGATGCCCGGCTGAACATCGGCCCTAAAGGCTTTACCGGCGAAAAATACGGGGGCGCCACCTACTGGGATACCGAAGCGTTCTGTTTCCCTGTATATATGGCGGTGGCCGGGCAGGATGTGGCGCGCCAGCTGTTGCTGTACCGGTACATGCAGCTGGATGGAGCATACCACAACGCAAAAATGCAGGGCCTGCGGGGCGCGCTGTTCCCCATGGTCACTTTTACAGGTGTGGAATGCCACAACGAATGGGAAATTACCTTCGAGGAAATCCACCGCAACGGTGCGATTGCTTATGCGATTTTTAACTATGTAACCTACACCGGGGATGATTCCTATCTGTATGCCGAGGGGCTGGATGTGTTATGCGGTGTTGCGCGGTTCTATACCGATCGCGTCCATTTCTCCAAACATGCCGGGAAATACATGCTGCACGGAGTTACCGGCCCCAACGAATACGAGAATAACGTAAGCAACAACTGGTACACCAACCGGATTGCCGCATGGAGCATCGGCTATTTCTGCGACGCGGCCGACCGTGCGCCGGCAGAGCGCCGCAGTCAGCTTGGTATCAGCGACGAGGAAATCTCACACATGCGCGATGTGGTTACCCGGATGTATTATCCCGAAGACCGGGAACTGGGCGTTTTCGTGCAGCAGGATACCTATCTGGATAAAAACCTGATGTCCGCCGATAAAATTCCGCCGGAAGAGCGTCCCATCAACCAGCACTGGTCGTGGGATAAAATCCTGCGTTCCTGTTACATCAAGCAGGCAGATGTTCTGCAGGGTATTTACTTTTTCGACCATCTGTATGATCTGCAAACGAAGAAACGCAATTTCGATTTTTATGAGCCGATGACGGTTCATGAAAGCAGCCTCTCTCCCTGTGTGCATTGCGTTCTGGCCGCGGAACTGAATTACCGCGACAAGGCGATTGAAATGTACCAGCGGACTGCCCGGCTGGATCTGGATAATCTGAACAACGATACCGACGACGGGCTGCACATTACAAGCATGGCGGGCAGCTGGATTTCGATCGCACAGGGCTTTGCGGGAATGCGCACGGTGAACGGTCTCAGCCTGAACCCATTCCTGCCCGAGCCGTGGACCGGCTACTCCTTCCAGTTTGGCTACCGGAATCGACTGATCTGCGTAGAAGTGAAACCCGGCGTCGCAAAAGTCACCCTACAGAAAGGCGATCCCCTTTCCCTAACGCTTTGCGGAGAAAGCTATACTCTTCAGGATGAAATTTCCCACGCGATTTCGTAACCACGTTGGTTATTCATTCTATCAGCGCATCAAAGTACCACAAAGGGCCTCCGCCATCTTGCGAAGGCCCTTTGCGTTATTTCGTTTCCGCCTCAGGCGCGTCCAGCCGTGCGGAACCGTCTTTGTCTAAAAAGAACACCGCGACGGTACCGGGTCCCGCGTGAGAACCGATAATCGGCCCGATCTGCGTAACCATCACTTCGGGCACGCCCAGTTTCTCTTTCAGGCGCTCCGCCAGCCATTCCGCATCCTTCGGGCAGTCGCCGTGGCCTATAAACATTAACTGTGTACGCGGGTTCAGCGTGTCCTGTTCGGTCTTTTCGTACAGTTCTTTCAGGCTGTGCTTACGTCCCTGCACTTTTACGCGCGGAATCAGCCGCCCTTTGGGGTCTACGTTCAGCACCGGTTTGATTTTCAGGATCGAACCCAGATATGCGCTGGTTGCGGAAAGTCGGCCGCCTCTGCGAAGAAAATGCAGATCGCTGACCGTGAACCAGTGAATACAACGTTGTGCGTTATCCGTAACCCATTGAAGCGTTTCATCAAAGCCATGTCCCGCATCACGATAACGCAGGGCATAATGCACCAGCAACCCTTCACCCACGCTGGCGCAACGTGTATCGAAAGCGAATACCTTCCGGTTGGGATACTTCGCCTGCAGTTCCTTTTCAGCCGATTTTGCGGTCAGATACATCCCACTCAGGCTGCTGGAAAACACAAGCATCAGCACGTCGTGCCCCTGCTCCAGAAGCGGCGCGACGTGATCCATCCACTCGTTATGGGTCACCTGAAACGTCGTGGCCACCGCGCCATCCAGAAGCTGATCATAAAACTCGTGAATACGTCCGGGCAATGTCGGATCCGAAAGATTGATCTCGTGCACCTGACCGTTGATCTGATAGGCCATCGGTACAACGTGAAGATCCTTTTGCCTGGCGATATATTCCGCAGGCAGGTCACAGCATGCGTCTGTGACAATCCAAAATGCCATAGGAGAAACCTCCTTAATAAGTAGGCGTTTTTCAGGAACGGAAAGTATCATAGCAAAATCTTCATCCTTCGTCAATCTTTTCGTTACGAAACGTTCCCCCATCCGTTCGTGTCTAAAAGGGCTGAATACATTCGAATCTCATGAAATTCTCATCTTTGCGTTAGCGTATTCTCAAGCAGATCGTGCCGTTCTGTGTTACTATCTATTCGTACCGGGGAACAAACCCTGTCAGAGGAGGAACTTATTATGGCCCAGTATACGGTAGAAGATATTGAAATTCTCCGCCAGAAAAGCGGCATATCCTATGAAGAAGCCGTAAATCTGCTGGAGTATCATAACGGCAGTCTTGCACGTGCTCTGGTTGATCTGGAAAAGAACGGCCGAATCCGTAATACAAAAGTTCGCGATTATGACTATCACAGCGGAAGGCGCCGCCATCGCCACGGATTGTTTACATCTCTTTATCGCCTTCGTGTGAAGGTGTTTAAGGGTAACATTCCGGTAATCAATCTGTCCGTGCTGTTTCTCATCTTTTCGCTGCTGATCGCTTCCTGGCTGGTGATCTTAAGCGCAATTGCCGCTTTGCTGATGGGTTACCGTTTCGCCGTTGAGCAGGACGATGAGCTGTTTGGCAATGAAAGCCTTGAAGATATGGTTCGGAACGCGGGCAGCAATATTCGCAACACAGCTTTCACCATGGCAAAAGAATTCGGGGCCTTCGACAGTTCAAAATCCGGAGAGAAAACACCGGAAGAGTCCAAACCTCAGCCGGAAGCGGAAAAGCGAACCGAAACCCCTGCCAGCGGTACCACACCCGTAAGCGTGAAATTCAGTGAAGACGGCAACGTCCACGTCACTGAGGACGACGAGGGCTTTCATGAAGCGGATATCCAGTAAGATCGCCCTTTCCTTTCGGCGCACCCTGTCGCCGAAAGGAATTTTCTGCTATACTGTTCCTGAAAACGGAGGGATTGGATGAGCAAAATATTAATCATTGAGGACGAGACGAAGATCGCCCGCTTTGTAGAGCTGGAACTGCAACATGAAGGCTATGAAGTGAAATCTGCATACGATGGTCGTTCCGGGTTGGCATTGTGCGAGAGCTGGCAGCCGGACCTGCTGATTCTCGATCTGATGTTGCCGGAATTAAGCGGGATCGAAGTATGCCGCCGTCTTCGCCAGCAAAGCGACATTCCGATCATTATGCTGACCGCGAAAGACGATGTGAGCGATAAAGTCATGGGACTGGATATGGGCGCCGACGATTATATGACCAAGCCCTTTGCGATTGAAGAGCTGCTGGCGCGTATCCGCGTAAGTCTTAAAAAGCACCGTATCGACCGCGTCGGGCCGGATCATACGCTGACCGTTGGAAAATTGTATATGGAGCCAGCCAGCTACGCCGTAAGCTACGATGGAAAGCCGGTTACGCTTACAAAAAAGGAGTTCGATCTGCTGCATTATCTGTGGCAGCACGAACACACCGCCATATCGCGCGACGAACTGTTAACCAATGTGTGGGGATATGATTTCGCCGGAGATACCAACATTGTAGACGTATACATCCGCTACCTCCGCCAGAAGATCGACGATCCCTTCCATATCAAAACGATCCATACTATCCGGGCCGTGGGCTATATGTTCCGCTATGAAGAAGTATAAATTAGAAGACCTGCAGGCTGCGTCGGCCGAAACGGTGATATCGTCGGAAACGCCGAACCCGGTGCAGCCTTCCGGGCGAAAGCAACGTCGGCAAACGGAAAAGCAGATGCGGCATGAGGAGCAGGTGAAGCGTTCGCAGGAACGTGCGGCTGTGCGTGCCCAAACAACAGGACAAGGCATCGTCCGCCTTATGGATTCTCTGCGCGGATGGTTCAAACAGATTTTCAGCAACCTGCGCTTTTCGCTTACCCTGCGCATCGCGATCCATTACAGCGGACAACTGCTTAAAACGACACTCCCGATGCTGCTCGTATTTTCCATTGTCTTTGCCATCGCGCAGATTCCGTCGGTAAACGCCGCCTTTGATTCGCTGGAAGCGATTGTACCCGCGGAAGGGCAAACCTACAGCGCTTCCCAGCTGACAGGGTTGCCTGTGAACAGGGCCTATTATCTGGATGCGCCGTTGTCGGAGGATTTCAACGGTTTTACCGAACAGGTCAACCTGGCCTTTTCCGATTTACAGACACCAGAAGGTGTTCAACTCCTGCTCTATCGCGGTACCGAGAAAGGCGGTCTTGTCGCAGCATTTTCGCTTACGAGTGTGCTGTATGTCTACACCCTGCTCTTCTGGACGCTTGTCTGCTTTGACCTTTTCCGCGTGAGTGATTTTCTGCGCAGAAAGAACCGGCTGAATAAAGTCGTCCTGAAACCGATCGCGGATATGACGCAGGCTGCCGCCGCGTTATCCGCCAACAACCTGAGTAACCGGATCAATATCGCGGGAACGAAAAACGAGCTGAAGGACCTGGCGACGGTGATTAACGGGATGTTGGACCGGATCGAGCGCAGTTACAACAGCCAGAAACAGTTTGTAAGCGACGCATCCCACGAGTTGCGCACCCCGATTGCGGTCATTCAGGGATACGCCAACATGCTGGAACGCTGGGGTAAAACCGACAAAGCCGTACTGGATGAAGGAATCACCGCAATTTCACAGGAAACCGCTTCGATGAAGGAGCTTGTGGAGCGGCTGCTGTTTCTGGCGCGGCACGATAAACAGTCGTTGATGCTGGAGATGGAGGTTTTCGATCCCGGCGAGATCATGAGCGCTGTTCATCGCGACGCAAAACTGCTGTCCGCCGCGCACGAGTTCGAGCTGCTGCCGCTCCCCCATTGCACGATTCGCGGCGATAAGGGGATGCTGAAACAACTGATGCGGATTCTGGTGGATAACGCCATCAAGTATACGCCGCCCGGCGGGAAAATTACCCTTGGCATGGCACGGGAAGGCGACGACTGCGTGCTTTCCGTGAAGGACACGGGTCAGGGGATGTCCGCGGAAGAACTGCCGCGAATCTTTGACCGGTTCTATCGCAGCGATAAAGCCCGTAAATCCCAATCCGGCGGTCACGGGCTTGGTCTGTCCATTGCGCGGATCATCGTAGTGGCTCACCACGGTAAGCTGAGCGTTCGCAGCAAGGAGGGTGTCGGCACAACGTTTCGCATCCGCCTGCCCATCACGGAAGAAAATATCTAGACCAGCCTGTGCGACTGTAATCCATAATCGGTAAATCGCAGCTTTCATACCGGCAGAGGTATCATCTGATCTCGCCGGCCTGTAAAGTGCAAATATCTGTGTTATGCTTCCGATATCGGCATCCCCCACAATCAGGAAGGAGACGAACCATGCCAAAGCGACTTAAAACCTCCCGAATCATTCTGCTGACCCTGCTGGCTGTGCTGGCAATCGTGTTTGGAACCAGTTTTTACCGCGTAGGTCAGGGCGAACAGGCGCTGGTGGTGACTTTCGGCAGCGTAACCGGCCAGAACGGGCCGGGTTTATACTGGAAGATTCCATTCGTACAGGAGATCATAAGCGAAAGCGTGACCACCATCCATACGAAAGAATACGGTTTTCGAACCACACAACAGGGTACTGCGGGTAAAGCGGCACAGTATTCTGATGAACACAACGAAGGGGTTATGCTGACAAACGATAACAGTATCGTATCGCTGGAAGCGATTTATCAGTATACCATCCGGGATGTTAAGCAGTATCATTACGATATAGACGATCCGGAAGGAACGCTGCAACTTGCTTTTGAAGCTGTGATTCGTCGGAATATCCAGAACCGTCCGTTGGATGACGCACTGCTGAACAAGGAAGAGATTGAGCAGCAGGTGCTTCCGGACTTTCAGGCTTTAATCGATACCTACGATATGGGTGTGAAGATCAACGACGTGAGAATCCAGAACATCACTGTACCTGCGGATGTTTCCGCCGCTTACGAAGATGTGAACAACGCCAAGAACGAGAAGACCAAACGCATTGACGAGGCCGAAAAAGTGAAGAACGAAGTGCTTCCCAAATCACGCGGCAGCGCTTATGAAAAAGTGACGCAGGCGCAGGCCTACAAAGCGGAAACGATCGCGCAGGCCAAGAGCGATACGGCGGTTTTCAAAGCTGTCTACCAGGAGTATAAAGCCGCGCCGGAAATTACCCGCCGCAGACTGATGATTGAAACGCTGGAAAATATCCTGAAAAACAGCGGACGGATCGTGATTGCGGACAGCGACGGAAACGTTGTGAAAATGTTGGACCTGAACGATACGCAGGCTGCCGTGGACACCGCCGCAGCCGCGCTGGAAGGGGGCGCCGCGCAATGAGTGAGAAACCCATCAACTACGCCAGTGCCGCGTTTCAGGAAAGCCTGAAACGTAACAAGGGTCGGCTCATCCTGATCGGCGTGATCCTGATCGCAGTTATCGTGCTGTTAAGCCAGAGCCTGTTTGTGGTCGGTGAAGCAGAACAGAGCGTTGTCAGCCGTTTTGGCGTGATTACCCGGATTATCCTCAATCAGGAGAACGATTTTCACAGCCGGTATGCCGAATTGCTTCAAAATGAGATCACCTCCAACGGTAACGTGAAAATCAGCATCGGCAGCGGATTACACTTCAAAGTCCCATTTGTGGATAAGGTGGAGACCTTCTCCTCCCGCCTGTACACGTACGTAAGCGACAGCGAAGTGGTGAATACCGCTGAAAAGAAACAGTATTACGTGCAGACTTTCGCGCAATGGTACATTGCCGATCCCGCGCTGTTCAGCCTGAAACTGGGCAACATGGTCAGCGCGGAAAATCAACTGGATAATTTGATTCATCCGGTCATTGTACAGGCGATTAACCGGATGACCGCCGAAGATTTTGTGAGTAATAAGGATGCGCTGAATGCCGCTCTTGCCAAGGGTCTGCAAACGGTGAACGAAGACATGGCTACCCGCGGGATTGAAGTAAAGGATATTCAGGTGCACCGAACGATTCTGCCCACCGCGAATATCGAAAGCACCTATGCCCGCATGCAGGCCGACCGCGCAAAAGTTGCTCAACAGTTGCGCAGTGAAGGCGATGAGGCATACCGCAAAGCAGTAGCCGCCGCCAACCTGGAAGCATCGCAGATTGAAGCTGACGGTATCAGCCAGGCGGGCGAAGTACGGGCACAGGCGGAGGCTGACGCTATGGCGATCTATGCCGAAGCCTACGGGGCTGATGAGGAGTTCTACAGCTACTGGCGCTCGCTGCAGGCTTTGCAAAATTCGCTTACCGAGAAAGCCACGCTGGTATTGGATCAGAACCATCCCCTGTGGCACGAGCTGCTGAAATACATCGAAACCGATGCTCCCTCGACAGCTCAGTAACATAATCAACCACCCTTTCCGCCGCGGTCCGCAAGGATTGCGGCGGTTTTACGCTCAATCATTTTCCGCCTCGGCGGGAGACGGCATTTTTCACGATCAGGTTGCCGGAACCATTGCAATTTGAAAAAACCCGTGATAAAATGGAATGGTCAAAGATGGTCAATATCTTTGTCGGAAGGAGGGTTTTTATGCGACTGAGTGATGCGATTGAGCAGTTTATCAAAACCATGCTGACGCAGGACGAGCAGGAAGTGGAGCTGAAACGAAACGAGCTGGCACAGTACTTTAACTGCGCTCCCTCCCAGATCAACTATGTGCTCGCCACTCGTTTTACGCCGGATCACGGCTATATTATCGAAAGCCGTCGCGGAGGCGGTGGCTATATCCGCATTTTCCGAATGGAACACGATACCAGCGAACAGTTGATTTACCTGCTGCACGAGCGGGTTGGTGAGACGATTTCTTCGCTGGAATCGGAACATCTGGTTACTCAACTGGAGGAACGTGGAATTATCACGCACGACGAGTCCTCGATTATGAAGGCCGCCCTGTGCGAAGCCTGCTATACCTTACCCGTTCCTATGGCGCTTAAAGATGCCTTGCGCGCTCGAATCCTGAAATCCATGTTATTGGAGGTTGCCCGTAAGAGCAAGCTCTCCCAAGCCTGAAAGGGGGCTTTTACCCATGCTTTGCGAAGAATGCAACAAAAACCCCGCCACCGTCGTGGTTACCGTAATGTCCGCCAATGGCGCGGCAACGCGTCATCTGTGCAAAGATTGCCTGGAAAAGATGGAAACCAGCTTCGCCAAGGGCGATATGTCCAGTTTTCTGGCGGCGCTGTCCAGTATCCTGTCCAAGGAACCCAAGAAAGCGGAAACCATCCGCTGTGACGCATGCGGCCTTACCTATGAAGAGTTTTTAAGTACCGGGAAACTTGGTTGCACCCAATGCTACAAAGCGTTCGCCGAGCAACTGAAGCCTCTTCTTCTGCGTGTACACGGCCGCAACCAGCACGCGGGGCGCGTGCCCGCTAACCGGCGCGAAGAACGTGCTTTTGAACTGTGTATTTCCGAGTTGAAAACCCGGATGGAACAGGCAGTATCCGAAGAAAATTTCGAAATGGCCGCTTCCCTGCGGGATGAAATCCATACCCTGACCGAAAAGCAAAACGCAGAGGTGCATCCGCAATGACAAACGATAGCAGCCAGATTGTGGTTTCCAGCCGTGTAAGGCTGGCGCGTAATTACCACGACCTTCCTTTTTCCAACCTGAAGCGGCCGGAGAACGCTTTGTTATGCGTGCAGCGTGCCCAAAAAGCGCTTGATGGAGGTATGAATGAGGAACAGTTTTCACTTTTCCGCCTTCAGGACATGAATAAGTTGGACCAGATGTCGCTGGTGGAACAACATCTGGTCAGCCGCGATCTGCTGGAAC
>Ga0116170_10006157_pt1 | contig 10565 bp, 6 predicted proteins | sample AD_JPNHW1_MetaG_FD_89797 | JGI IMG/M metagenome (GOLD analysis project Ga0116170, IMG submission 89797) | Active sludge microbial communities of municipal wastewater-treating anaerobic digesters from Japan - AD_JPNHW1_MetaG | ecosystem: Engineered > Bioreactor > Anaerobic > Digestate | place...
CGCAGCCCGAGCGCGGCAGCGGTACGCCGGCGGACAGTTGCGCCTTCCCGAAGGCTTCACCGAAGCTTTCGCCGACGCCCATGACTTCACCGGTGGAGCGCATTTCGGGGCCCAGCGCCGGATCGACGCCAGGGAATTTCGCGAACGGGAAGACCGGCGATTTCACCGTTATCTTGTTCGGCATCAGCACGCCCGAGGTTTGCTCGCCGGCGAGGTAAGCCATTTCCTTCATCGAGCGGCCTAGCATGAGCCCGACAGCGATCTTCGGCAGCGCAACGCCGGTCGCCTTCGACACATAGGGCACTGTCCGCGAGGCGCGCGGGTTGACCTCCAGCACGTACACCTTGCCGCGCTGAATCGCATACTGGATGTTCATCAGGCCGCACACGTTCAACGCGCGAGCCAGTTTTTCCGTGTAGCCCACGATTGTGTCGAGTTCGTCCTTGCCGATCGATTGCGGCGGCATCACGCAGGACGAATCGCCGGAATGAACTCCGGCCTCTTCGATATGCTCCATCACACCGCCGATCAGCACGTCCGTGCCGTCCGAGAGCGCATCGACATCGATCTCAACCGCGTCCTCGAGGAAGCGGTCGATCAACACCGGGCGGCCTGGGGAATAGAGCGTAGCCTCCTGCATATAGCGCCGTACGGTGTCCTCGTCATAGGCGATCACCATGGCGCGCCCGCCGAGCACGTAACTGGGCCGCACGAGGACCGGGTAGCCGAGGTCGCGCGCGATCCCGCAAGCCTGCTCGACCGACGTTGCCGTACCCCAACTCGGCGACGGGATGCCAAGGCCCTCGAGCAGCTTGCCGAACAACTGGCGGTCCTCCGCGAGGTCGATGCTCTCCGGGTCGGTGCCGATAATGGGCACGCCGGCGGCCTTCAGCGGCAAGGCGAGATTCAACGGCGTCTGCCCACCGAACTGGACGATGACGCCATCGGGGTTCTCTGTGTCATAAATATTGAGCACCTCTTCGAGCGTCAGCGGCTCGAAGTAGAGGCGGTCCGATGTGTCGTAGTCGGTTGAAACGGTCTCCGGGTTGCAGTTGACCATGATTGACTCGACGCCGAATTCCTGCAACGCGAAGCTGGCGTGGCAACAGGCGTAGTCGAACTCGATGCCCTGGCCGATGCGATTGGGACCAGAACCGAGAATCATGACCTTCTTGCGGTTCGACGGCGCGGCCTCGCAGACGCTTTCGTACGACGAATACATGTAAGGCGTGAAGCTCTCGAACTCGGCCGCGCAGGTGTCAACGCGGTTGAACACGGCCGTGACGCCAAGCTCCTTCCGCCGCTTGCGGACATCAAGAGAATCGACGTTCCAGAACCGAGCCAGGCGGTTGTCCGAGATGCCGTCGCGCTTGGCGCGCCGCATGACTTCGCCGGTGATCGAGTCGAGGGTGGTTTCCTGAAGGCTGTTCTCGAAGGTGATCGCGTCGCGCACTTGGGTGAGGAACCAGGGATCGATCTGCGTCAGCTCGAAGATTTCGTCCACCGTGTAGCCCTTCTCGAAGGCGAAGCGCAGGTAGTGGATGCGCTCGGGATTGGGCGTGATCAGGCGCTGTGCGATCAGGCGCGGGTCGAGATTGGTAAACGCAGACGATTTGCCTGTCTCAAGGCCGCGCAGCGCCTTATTCAATGCCTGCTTGAAAGTGCGGCCGATGGCCATCACTTCGCCGACAGACTTCATCTGAGTCGTCAGCACCGGCTCGGCGCCGGGAAACTTCTCGAACTGCCACTTGGGGATTTTGACGACCACGTAGTCGATGGTCGGCTCGAAACAGGCCGGTGTCTTACGCGTAATGTCGTTCTTGATTTCGTCCAGACGGTAGCCGACGGCCAATTTGGCGGCGATCTTGGCGATAGGGAAGCCGGTCGCCTTCGATGCCAGAGCCGAACTGCGCGACACGCGCGGGTTCATCTCGACCACCACCATGCGCCCGGACTTCGGATCGATGGCGAACTGCACGTTTGAACCGCCCGTATCGACGCCAATTTCGCGCAAGCACGCCAGCGCGCCGTCGCGCATCATCTGATACTCGCGGTCGGACAGAGTCTGCGCCGGCGCCACAGTAATCGAGTCGCCCGTATGCACGCCCATGGGATCGAAGTTCTCGATCGGACAGACGATGATCGCGTTGTCGGCCAGGTCGCGAATAACCTCTAGCTCGTACTCCTTCCAACCCAGCACAGACTCCTCGGCCAGCACCTCGTGGACAGGCGAGAGGTCCAGGCCACGTTCGACAATCGTCACCAGATCCTCGCGGTTGTAAGCGATGCCGCCGCCGGTGCCGCCGAGGGTGAACGACGGGCGCAGGATCATCGGGTAGCCGATCTTGGTGGCGAAATCCAGCCCTTCTTCGACAGTCGTGAGCAGCCGCGATTGCGGCGTTTCCAGACCGATCTTGCGCATCGCGTCCTTGAACAGGAGCCGGTCCTCGGCCTTCTTGATGGACTCGATCTTGGCGCCGATCAGTTCCACGCCGTACCTATCGAGGACGCCGGCCTCGGCGAGCGCAACAGAGAGGTTCAATCCCGTCTGGCCGCCAACGGTTGAGAGCAGCGCGTCGGGACGCTCCTTGCGGATCACCTCTTCGGCGTGCTCGATGGTGAGCGGTTCGATGTAGGTCCGGTCAGCCGTGTCCGGATCGGTCATGATGGTGGCCGGATTGGAGTTGATCAGGACCACCTCGTAGCCGTCGGCGCGCAATGCCTTGCAGGCCTGGGTACCTGAGTAGTCGAACTCACAGGCCTGCCCGATAACGATGGGGCCGGAGCCGATGATCAGGATCTTGTGAATGTCGTTTCTGCGAGGCACCTTGGTGTTCGTACTCCAGCTTTAGGACTTCTTGAAATCGCGCATCATGGCCGCGAAGTCGTCGAACAGGTATTGCGAATCGTGCGGGCCGGGCGCGGCTTCCGGATGGTACTGGACGCAGAATATCGGCTCGTTGCGGTGCCGCAGGCCCTCCACCGTGTCGTCGTTCAGGTTCCAATGTGTGATGTCCACATCGGTGTCCCTCAGCGAGTCCGGATCGACACAAAAACCGTGGTTCTGGACAGTGATCTCAACTTTGTTGGTCCGCCTGTTCAGCACGGGATGGTTGATGCCCCGGTGGCCGAACTTCAGTTTGTAGGTCCTGCCGCCAATCGCCTGCCCGATGATCTGATGGCCCAGGCAGATGCCAAAGACAGGTTTCCTGCCGATGAGCTTGCGGACCTGTTCGGCCTGGAATTGCAGCGGCTCGGGATCGCCGGGCCCGTTCGAGAGGAAGACGCCGTCAGGATTCAACGCCAGCACGTCCGAGGCTGCCGTAGCTGCCGGGACAACCGTGACGCGCGCGCCAATCGACGCCAGGCAGCGCAGGATATTGTGCTTGATGCCGAAATCGTAGGCAACGACGTGAAAGCGTTCCGAAGCGGGCGGATCGATGCGCTCGGACGGGGAACAGGGCTGAAGCGGCTTGTCCCAAGTGTAGGACTCGCGAGTCGAAACGCCCGTGGCAAGGTCCAGGCCCGCCATCGATGGGGAGTTGCGCGCCATTTCGATCAACTCTTCCGCCGTGTGGCCGGCCGTGGACAGCGCGCCGCGCATCACGCCGGCGGAACGCAGTTTCAGCACGATGCCGCGGGTATCGATGTCGTCGATCACCGGCACGTTGTTGCGTGAAAGAAACCGGTCAGCCGATTCTTCTGAACGCCAGTTGGAAGGCGTTTCAGCCCATTCGCGGACGACCAGGCCCTCAATGCAGGCCTTCGACGCTTCGTCGTCGGCCGCCGTGACGCCATAGTTTCCCACCTGCGGATTGGTCAGGACCACGATCTGGCCCGTGTAGGAGGGATCGGTAAAAACCTCCTGATAGCCAGTCATCGACGTGTTGAAGACAACCTCGCCGGTGCGGACAATCTGCGCGCCGTGAGCGCGCCCCCGGTAGACGGTTCCGTCCTCCAGGGCAAGGATGGCGGTGTTCGACACACTCTCTCCTGCTGGTTGTGTAGGGGACAAAATCTATTGTTTCACGCCCGTACCCATTGGTTCAAGCGCCGGGGCGAATGGCCGGAACAAAGTAGGCGTTTGTGTTCGGTAGCACCGTTGTATAACTCGTGCTACGCTGAACATGTCATGACTGGTCTTATCCTCTTCTTCTACCTGTCTGCCTTGCCCCCCGCGGATTCAATCGGCGCCGACAAATCGGCCAACGCGATTAATCCCGTCGATCTCCCCATCGTTTACACGTCGGTGGATGTCGTTGTGAAACAGCCCGCCGACGGGATTGAACCTGTCGAAGCCGGCCGCCTTCAGATGGACTCGACCGGCGCCCGCACCGTCCTCGACGCCGTTGAAAAACTGGTTCCCGGCGCCTTTCTGACGCGCCGCGGCGTGATGGGCTATGGGATCTCGACCAACGGCACCGGCGGCATCACTGTACGCGGCGTTGGCGGGCAACCGAACACCGGGGTCCTCATTGTCGTCGACGGCCGTCCTGATTTCCAGGGCTTGATGGGCCACCCGCTGCCCGATTTCTACGATTTCAGCGACGCCGCGAAGGTCCGGGTCACACAGGGTCCGGCGTCGGTCCTTTACGGCAGCAACGCCATGGGCGGCGCGGTGGAGATCGAGCCATCGCGGCCCGCACCCGGCTATCACACCTCCCTGCGCACCGGTCTCGGCTCCTACTGGACCACCCAGAACAAGCTGACCCATGGCGGCGCGTATAAGAGCTGGTTCTATCAGCTCGCCGGCGGCGTCAGCGCAACGTCCGGTGACCGGCCCAGTTCCCGCTTCCGCGATCAGGACGCATCGCTCGCCGTCGGGCGCAACCTCGGCTCGCACTGGAAAGCCTCGCTGCAGGGCCGCTTCGGCTTCTTTCACATTGAAGATCCCGGCCCCACGTACGCTCCCCTGAACAATAGCTATGCCCGCGTCGGCCGCGGCGGTTATGGCGTGCATCTGGACAACAACTACGCCGGCATGGCGGGGTCGATTCGCCCGTTCGGCAACTTCGGCCGCCACTACATTACCGATGGTTTCCGTTCCACCGATTCCACCAACGGCGTTCGTGGCGTCGAAACATTCTTCCTCAGCCCACGTCTCCAGGTGGATGCCGGCGGCGACTTCCAGCGCTACGGCGGCCAAGCCCGCAACGCCACCAGCCTGCTGAACTATGGCGAACATCACCTGCATGAAGGCGCCGGTTTCGCCAGGCTCAAGTACGCGGCGGGGGCCAGGTGGATACTGCAAGGCGGCTACCGGCAGCACGGCCACTCGCTCTACGGCTCGATGCAGGTGCCCGAAGCCTCGGCCACCTTCCGTATCGCCGAAGGCTACGCTCTCACCGCCGGGCTCGCCCGCGGCTTCCGCAACCCCACCATCCGCGAACTCTTCCTCTTTCCCGCTCCGAATCCGAAGTTGCAGCCCGAATCGATGCTGAACTACCAGGCCACCCTCAGCGCCCATCCATCGCGCTCCCTGGCCCTGACCGCCACGGGCTTCTATGCCGACCTGAAGGATCAGATCGCCACCACCGGCCGATACCCCAACCTCCAACTGCTCAACAGTGGCGCCGCCCTCAATCGCGGCTTTGAATCCACCGCCCGCTGGAGCCCATCGCGCCGCGTGCAGTTGCACGGCGGCTATGCCTACCTCCGTTCCACGAATCTCCTGCCTTTCGTCCCCGCTCAGAAATTCAACTCGGCCCTCGACTACTCCCTCCGGCGCGCTACCTTCAGTCTGTCGTCCATGACCGTCGGAAAGCGGTTTGCCAACACCGCCAAGACCGCGCGGCTGGGCGGCTATACCACCATTTCGGCCCGCGTCTCGATGCCTGTCCGGGAAGGCTGGACCGTCTTCTGCGGCGTTGATAACCTGCTCGACAAACGCTACGAAGTACTCGCCGGTTACCCCATGCCCGGCGTGAACGCCACGGCCGGCCTGATGATCCACTTCTGATGACCAAGGCAACCCTTCGCAACGTTGTTCTAAGCGCCGCCATGGGCGCGCTGGCGCTGGCGCTGCCCATAGCCTTTCATGCCGCCGGTCTGGGGAGCCGGTTCCTGCCGCTGCTGCAGCCGCTGCTGATTCTCGGATTCCTGGTGACGCCTCGCTGGGCCTTTGCCACGGGCGCGCTGATGCCCTGGATTTCCGCGCTGATGACCGGCATGCCGCCGATTTATCCGCCCGTCGCCGCCGTCCTTTCCGTCGAAGGCGCCATGGTGGCCGGCGTCGCCGCGCTGATCTATCGCCGCGGGCGCGGGTCCCTCTGGATCGCCCTGCTCGCATCCGTCGCGGCCAGCCGCCTATCCGGCTTCGCATTGTCGTATCTGCTCGCCTCGGTATTCGACCTCCCCCCCGCCTTCGCCTCCCTCGCTATGCTGGTTCAGAGCCTGCCCGGCGTGGCCTTGATGCTGACCGTGGCGCCCGCCGTGGTCTTGTGGACGCGCCGGCGCGGCGGCCCTTTGTTTGGCTCATAGCATTCTGGAGGTGAGTGGCGATGCGGGATTATTTCAACGAGCTGGCATCGAGATGGGACGGCCTGCCCGGACCGCCCGACGCCGCTGAGCGGGTCGAGGAGTTCCTCAACCGTGCCGCCCTCGCACCCGGCAGCCGAGTCCTCGACGCTGGCGCGGGCACGGGCATCCTCGCCGATGGCCTGCGCCGCCGGGGTTGCATTGTCGTCGAGTTCGACTTCGCCGAACAGATGCTGGCCGAGGCACGCCGCAAAAGCGCCGGCGCCATTCAGTCCTATGTCTGCGGCGACTTGCTGCAGCCTCCCTTTCAGCCGGGCGCATTCGACGCCGTGCTTTGTTTCAACACCCTGCCCCATGCCCGGCCCATTGAAGCCGCTCTGAGCGCGCTGATGCGCTGCGCTGGACCATCCGGACGTCTTGCCATCGGCCACATGATGAGCAGCCAGGCGCTAAACGAACTACATGGAAGCATTGGCGGCGCCGTCGGCGACGACCATCTGCCGCCGGCAACTCGTGTCGGCGCAATACTCGAATCCAGCGGCGCGCGGATTTTTGCCGCCGACGAAAGCTCCCGCCATTACTTTGTCCTGGCCGGAGTGCGCGAGTGAAACTCCGCGCCCCGGCACTGGCCGGCGTCGTCTGGTTCGCGTTCGCGCTGGCGGCCATCGAATACTGGCACAGGGGCCAAATCACCTGGCTGCCAGTCCACAGCATCGCCGTGGCTGTCACGGTTGTCCTGCTTTCCACGCTCGTGCGCCCGTCGCGCGCGGCTGCGAAGGTCCCGCCGTCATCGAAGTGGTTCCCCGCGGCGCTGTTCGTTCTTCTCACCAGTCATTTCCTTGACGCCATCGGCGACGAAACCCTTCGCGCGCTGCGTGCCTGGCGGCTCTCCACCGCGTCGCCCCGCTCGTTTCGTGCCCGTATCGCGGCCGCCTGGTCGCTCGGCCACGCTCTGACCGGCATCCTGAAACGCTCGCTGACGCGCGCCGAACGCGTCTATGCGGCGCTGTCGATTTCAGGAATGGCTCGATGAAGACCGTCCTTGAAATCTCGAATATCAGTCTGGTCCGCAACGGCCAACCGGTGCTTCGCGAGATCAGCTTTTCGCTGGGAGAAGGCGAATCCGCCGGGCTCGCCGGGCCCAACGGCGCCGGCAAGTCCAGTCTGCTCTGGTGCATCCTTGGCCTGCTTCACGCCAAAGGGAGCATTTCGAAACCCGCGGCCACATCCGCCGTCTTTCAGAATCCCGAAGACCAGCTCTTCATGCCCTCGCTGCTCGACGATCTGATGCTGCCATTGCTGTGCGCCGGCCGCAACAAAGAGCAAGCCCGCGCCGCCGCGCTCGACGGCCTGCGCCGCTTCGAGATAGACGCGCTCGCAAACCGCCCCGCCTCCGAACTCAGCCTCGGCCAGCGCAAACGAGCCTCCCTCGCGCTCGCTCTTGTGCGCTCGCCCGAGTTGCTTCTACTGGATGAACCTACGGCCGAACTCGATCCACGCGCTTCCCGCCTGCTCGCCTCGGCACTGCAATCGAGTTCCGCCGCACGCCTGGTGGCTTCGCATGACTTGCTCTTCTTGCGGCGCACTTGCACCCGGCTCATTATTATCGACCAGGGACGCATCCAAGCCGACGGGCTGGCCGGCCCCCTGCTCGACGATCACAGCCTGCTCGATCGCCACGGCCTGAGTTAGCCCGATTCCAACCCGGCCGGCAGGAGTATCATGGGCGCGAGGATTCACGCAGAGCATGGCACTCCCGACAGAACTCCCACCCGATCAGCTGAACCGCCGTTGCGATCCCAACTGTTTCACGTTTGCAACAACCGCCGAATTGCCCCCGCTCGGCGAGTTCATCGGACAGCCCCGCGCGGTCGCTGCGCTTGAGTTCGGCCTCGACATCACCAGCCATGGGTTCCATCTTTTCGCACTCGGGCAGCCTGGCTCCGGCCGCACGACGCTCATCCGCGAGTACCTGGAGACGCGCGCCGCCACGCAGACCCGGCCGCCGGACCTGTGCTTCGTTCACAACTTCCAAGATGACCGCTGCCCTCTGCCGCTGCGGCTTCCTCCTGGCCGGGGCAGCGAGTTCCGCAAGGCTGTCGAGGCTCTGGTGGCGGAACTCACGTCGGCCATCCCGAAGGCCTTCGAGGCGCCCGAGTATGTCGAGCGCCGCGACTCCGTCGTCGCCGATGTCGACGCCGCACGGAAGACTATCTTTGAAGAGATGGAGAAACTCGTCGGCGACGCCGGGTTTAAACTCCTCAAGGGGGAAAGCGGCATGGTGCTGGCGCCTGCCATCAGCGGCGTCTTGATGCCCGAGACGGTTTACAGCCAACTGCCAAAAGAGGAGAAGGAGCGAATCGGCAGCGCACGCGAGAAGCTCCAGAAGAGCATCGAGGTAAAGATTCGCGCCGCACGTGAGGCCGAGAAAGCTGCGCGGGACCAGTTGCGCGAACTCGATACGCGCACTGCCGCCTGGGCGGTCCGGCACCTCGTGGATGACGTCAGGGCAAAGTACCACGGCCTGGAGGAGGTGCTGGATTTTCTCGGCCGGCTTGAGCAGGACGTCGTCGAGAACTCCGACACGTTCATCAAGACCAAGGACGACGAATCGCCCCAGAATCCCATCCTCGCGTTGATGAAGTCTTCTCAAGACAATCCTTTTACCCGTTATTCAGTCAATGTGCTGGTCGACCACACGAACACCCAGGGCGCGCCCGTCATTGTTGAAACCAACCCTACCTACCACAACCTCATCGGCCGCATCGAACACCAGGCCATGTTGGGCGATGTCAAGACCAACCACACCATGATCAAGGCCGGCGCGCTGCACCGGGCCAACGGCGGCTACCTTCTGCTTCCGGCTCGCGAATGCCTGATGAACCCGTATGCCTGGGAGGCATTGAAACGCGCCCTGAAGTCGCGGGAACTCGACGTCGAGGAACTGGGAACGCAACTGAGCCTGGTCAGCACAGTCACGCTCGACCCCGAACCGGTCCCGCTCGACGTGAAGGTCGTCCTGGTCGGCAGTTCCCAGCTCTATTACATGCTGGCCGCTTACGACGAGGATTTCCAGAAGCTCTTCAAGGTGAAGGCTGAATTCGCATCGCGCATGCGCCGTACCGCGGAATCCGAGCAGAGCTATGCGCTGTTTGTCGGCGATATCGCTCGCGATGGCGGGCTGATGCCGTTCGATCGTTCGGCCGTGGCCCGAGTTATTGAATTCGGCACCCGGCTTGCCGATGATCAGCAATGGCTGACGACGCGTTTTGGCGAGATCGCCGACCTTGTGCACGAGGCCGCGCATCGCGCCCGCCGTAATGGCAACTGCGCCGTGACGGCGGCTGATGTCAAGGCCGCAGAACAAGCCCGGCGCTTCCGGCAGAACCTGGCCGAGGAACGGGTCCAACAGATGATGGTCGAGGGAACAATCATCCTCGAGACCGAAGGATCGGCTGTCGGCCGCCTGAACGGTCTGACGGTCATCTCCATGGGCGACTACGCCTTCGGACATCCGGCGCGCATCACCGCCGCCACCGGCCCGGGCAAGGCCGGCGTGGTCAGCATCGAACGCGAGGTCGATCTCAGCGGCCCCATCCACGGCAAGGGCGTGCTGATCCTCAGCGGCTATCTCCTCCGGCAGTACGGATCGGCCGGGCCCTTGAGTCTTTCCTCCAGCCTCGTCTTCGAACAGACTTACGGCATGGTGGACGGCGACAGCGCCTCGCTGGCCGAACTCCTTGTCCTGCTCTCTTCTCTCTCCGGAGTAGGCTTACGCCAGGAGATCGCAGTGACCGGGTCAGTGAATCAGCACGGGCAGGTTCAGCCGATAGGCGGAGCCACGCAGAAGATCGAAGGCTACTTCGACCTCTGCAGCGCCAAGGGCCTCACGGGCACGCAGGGCGTCATGATCCCGGCAACCAATCAGGCGAATCTCACACTTCGCGATGACATTGTTGCTGCCGTGGAGGCAGGCAAGTTCCACGTCTATGCCGCCAGCGGCGTGGACGAGGCGCTCGAATTGCTGACCGGCGCCATTCCTGGATCGCCTTCGGAGGACGGATCTATTCATCAGCTTGTTGCCAAGC
>Ga0116170_10006161_pt1 | contig 10563 bp, 3 predicted proteins | sample AD_JPNHW1_MetaG_FD_89797 | JGI IMG/M metagenome (GOLD analysis project Ga0116170, IMG submission 89797) | Active sludge microbial communities of municipal wastewater-treating anaerobic digesters from Japan - AD_JPNHW1_MetaG | ecosystem: Engineered > Bioreactor > Anaerobic > Digestate | place...
GCCGGAACCCGGCTTCTTCACCGGTATAGGGCAGTACCAGGTGGAGATCGGAAGTATTGCTTCTTCTCATGAAACTCCTGATACTCCCGTTCCCGTCATCCGTTACTGCATCGCCGAGTTGTATGCCGGGGTCCCAGACTGTGAACGAACGGACCACGTTCCCGTCAGCAGCAACCAGCTCTCCAAGGAACGTGCCGGACCGGAAGCCGGTTGCGGGGGGATGGCCGTACCGGATATCAACGGACTGATTGGTGACCGAACCGTCCGTGACGGTCATATGGATAACCAGCACCTTTGAATAATCCCCTTGTGGCCCGCTGTTCAGGAAATACAGGCCGGCCACGACAGCAAGAATGAGGAGCCCCAAAAATACCAGACGCCGGTCCATCGCACTCACGTCCTCCCTGAGGTCTCAAGGACATACTGTATCCGCCGCGTCGATGCTTCGCCGAACAGTGCAGTATCTCCCGTTGCACCCATCAGGTCGGGGACCGGATCGAACTTCCAGAATCCTTTCCCGCAACCGGTTGTTTCTTGTACCGCCCCGTCTTCCAGCGGACGACAGAGCGAGATATTCCTGCCGGTTAATGAAGCGTCATTTGTGCAGTTCTTTCCCGAGCCCCAGAGGTTCGGGTACGGAAGGTTCTCTGCGTAAAACGTATCGCCACAATACGTGTCCACCAGACCGAAAAGGGCATGCCCGCTCTCATGCATGAAGAGCGTGTTCCGGTCGGACGGCACTTTCATCCAGGACTGGAACCCGGCCCCGATACCGTTCGTGCATCCCTGCGGTTCGCACGGGGTCCCGGTATACCGGCCGGTGTAGGAGGGGTAGAGGATGACGGCAACATCCGCAAAGGGGACCTCGTCCCAGAACCCTTCCGGCAGGGTCCCGGCACAACCGGAGAAGGCATCTGCAAAGCGGTCATCATCCCAGTAATAGTAGATGTTCAGCTGCTTTGTGTAGTCGCCGGGGATTTGCGAGGGAACCGCGGAGAACGCCGGCAGCCGCAGCAGTGTTACCCCCGTGAGACGCCGTACGTCATTCACGAATTCATCTTCGTGGCCGGTATACCGGTCTGCTGCCACTTTCTGACGGAGCGTGCAGTCATAGGAAGTATCTGAAGGAACAAAGACAATGTCGAACGATTGTTCCGGTGACCCGGCCCCGAGAATCCGGTGGACCGCCGAGGGTTTGAGGCGCACGATCAGGTCAGGGCCGGCATCCGGATCCACTATGACAGTAGTCTCGCTGTATCCTTCTTGAGTGACCCTCACCGAGTGCGACCCCACGCCCCGCTGCGGCAGGCTGAATATACCTTCCGACGAAGTGCTGCCTGCAAGTTTTCCGTCATAATAAACAAGCGCACCGGGAATCGTTGCGCCCCTCTTTGCATCCCGGACCGTGACTTTCAGGCCGCTGTCCTGCGGTGATGACAGGCCTTTCTGCAGCAGGCCGGCGGGCGGGTCCATCCCCTTGTTGCCGAGGCTCATGAGGAGGAGTGAGGGCCGGTCCGTAGCAGCGGGATCGGCGACAGAGCCGGTGAGGATGAGCGATCCGCAGGGGCTCAGGGCGGCTCCCGTCACGGACTCGTCTGCGGCAGTGCCAAGTGTACGGCTCCAGAGTTCTGTTCCCGCGTCATCGATATGCAGAACGAGGATGTCCCGTCCTGTTGCGGCCGGATCTGCAGACCGGATCGTGCCTGTGATGGTGTACCCGCCGTCCGGCGCCTCCACGACCGCTGCTGCCCGCTCAGTACCGGTCACACCGTAGCGGTTATCCCACACCTTGTTTCCCCGGGCATCGATCCGGACTGCAGCGATCCCGCATGCAGTTGACGATTCCTGTTTGCAGGCCGACCCGATAACAAGGAAGCCCCCGTCGCCGGTCACGATCAGGCTTTTTGGGGAATCCTCGTCTTTTGTGCCAAAGGTCTGTCTCCATTGTTCGGTTCCCGATGCATCGAGTTTCATGAGAAGGATATCTGTCCCCCGCGAGCTCGCGGTAACGGCCGGACCCGCGATGACAAAACCCCCGCCGGGTGCTGCTGCCACGGCCACCGGTGCTGAACGGAAAGTGCCGGAGTATGTCCGATCCCAGATCCTGTTTCCTTCCGCATCGAGACGGGAAAATAGCACGTCACGGCCGCTTCGGCCGATGGTGATGGTATCGGCCTCCGCCACCATGAAATAGCCCCCGTCAACGGGTGCAAGAAGGGCTGTGCCGGTCGTCTTCATGCCGAGATCATACCGTTTTGATAACCGTGCCCTGCCATCTGCATCGTCAAACACCGTGAGGGTTGTGTCGCCGGTGCCATCAGTGCAGGATCCCAGTACCGCCACTCCTGCCGTACCGGCACTGGCGATTGCACTGCCGGTACAGGATGGGTCGCCGGTCGTCACGCTCCACTGCCCGGTTCCCGCTGCACTGGTCTTCTGGATGAGAAGGTGGGGCCGGCCCTGGCTGTCCCGGCTGGTCCCGGCGATTGCAATGCCCCCGTCTGGGGTAATGGTGACTGCCTGCCCTTCGCAGAAACCGCAGGAAGGGAAGGTCATGTTCCAGATCACAGCGTCCTGCTGGAGAGGATCCGCGCCGGCATATCCTGTGAGATTCACGAGTAGGATGAGCATGAAGCAGGTCACGATCAGGCAATGAAGAGATCCCGGGAGGCAGTGTCCCGGAGAAGAGCGGCAGCGTTCCACGCTTCGGTACTACGAGATAAAAAGGTTTATAGATTGCGAATTTTTTCCCAATACGTGTTACCCGCAGTTGTTACCTGTGATTGTCATTCTTCCGGCCGGGTACAATACAGGGCATTTCGCTTCCCGTTGAAATGCAGGGGGACACGCGGCCGTAATGCAGGAGAACCGGTACGGCAGGGTGCAACGTGTTCAGGTCCTGGTATAGGATGCAGCGATCATCGCAAGTACCAGCGGGAGGATATCTTCATGCCGGTGATTGTAGCGAAAGGCCAGTTCCTGCACAAAAACCGGGATCTGCTCCCGGTCAAGTCCACGATGGGACATCCATGTTTTACCGGCAAAATCCCAGAACTCCCCCAGGGGCGACCAGGGCAGTCCGTCCCGGGCCCGGATACGGACGATATCCCGGCCGTTGCGATCCGGCAGGTAGGTGATGAAACCCTGATATGTCTTCCCGTACGCATCGAGAAAAAGGATGTTCCCTCGCTGCATGGCCGGGATCGGGAGGGCAGTAATGATCCCGGGATCCGGACAGAGCACCGGAGCAATGGCGACATTTCCCCCCGTAATCCGGATACCAAAAACAACCTGCTTTTTCTCCCCGTTCGCACGTATGCCGGTGCTGCCGGTTTTGGTGTGCGCCGGGGTGGTCACGGCTGCAGGATCCGTTGCAAACAATGTTCCGCTCCTGTCCATGCCCACAGGACTGCCGGTGCAGTCAGGTTTTTTCTTCCGCCGCTCATCGATTACACCGGTACCGGGGAAAGCCGGTATCAGTATGGAATCCCGTATCCGCTGGTATACATCGTATACGGTGTTGTAGGAAATGCCTATACGACGGGCTGCTTCATTGGCGGGAAGATCGTCGGCAAAATACCGGGCAATGGAAAGGAAGGTCCTGAACGAAATTCTCTGGCCTTCAAGGATTGTATCATTCCGCAGGCTCCATTCATGCCTGCAGTCACGGCACCGGCACTGATTGCGCCGGATATTCCTGATGGTGGTACTGCCGCATGCCGGGCAGCAGAACGGGGACCTGAGTACACCGGCGCTGACAAGGTAATCCCGGGCTGCATCCTCATCATCAGGAAGGATAGAGGTCGGCCGGGCATCCTGTTGGGAAGGCTCTGTCGGCATCAGAATCTCCCCGGTGGATCTTTTATTATAATTATCATACAAAGTAATACTTTATTATGAAAAGTATTATCAACAGGCCGGGACAAGAACCTTTGCATTCTCAGCCGGGCCCGTTCATCATCCGAAATGAGATGGGCGGGGCCACCTCCCGGGCCGGATATCTGGTATTATACGGGATTTTCATATAATGCTGGATTGTAATAACAAATAGCCTTTAAGAATATTTATTTAATACCAGATTCTACTTTCAGTATAAAAATTCTGATTTTTGTTCTGAAGAAGGCAGGAAGGTATCATGGCACACCAGTACAGCAGACAACCATTCTGGTCAGCCGGCAGGGTACTGCTTTTCCGGCTTCCCCTCGTTTCCCATCCTTCCACTACCCGGGCCATACGACCGGCAGCCCGGGCGGGGCACCGACCGGTTGCCACCCGCTTTGCCCGGGATGGTGCCGATAGTTCACCCGGTACCGGGAATCCTGCCCGGCCCGCCGGCATGCCGGTGCACCCGGGTACGGTATTCCTGCCAGCCGACATATTCCCGAAAGGGAACGCGGGCAGCAATCCTGAATTCCGGTTTAACCGGCGGATATGATCCTTATGAAAACAAGAACCATAGCTCAAAGACGCGGGCGGCGCTCTCTCCTGCCCATATTCTGTATCGCATTTATCCTGATCCTCGCCCTTCCGGCAGCCGTAAGTGCAACTGCACCGGTCGCTAACTTCAGCGCGACCCCGGTTTCGGGCAATTCCCCGCTGGCCGTCACGTTCACCGATACTTCCGTCAACGCGACATCGTGGGCATGGGACTTCGGGGACGGTATGACCTCAACTGTTCAGAACCCGCCAGCCCATACCTACCTGATTGCAGGGAACTACACGGTAAAACTCACTGCCACCAATGGTGACGGGAGCAATACCCTGACCAGGGCCAACTACATCACCGCACGGTGCAACCTGTACATCGGGGGGGTTCTCAACCCCATCGCGGGTACGGTCTTTGCCAACGAGAACAACACGCTCGTGATCTCATTAGTGAAAAACGATGTCGGCAATTCCCCGGCAACCGAGATGCTTGTCACCGCGAGCGACGGCTGGTCCGGACGGGCACCTGTAGCAGCGATGAATTCGACCGGGTCCCAGGCCATCTCGATCACCGATCCCACACTTCGCACTACCCAGGGATCGGTGACATATACCTACAAGATCGATCCGGACAACGTCGTCCCGGAAACAGATGAGACCACAAACCAGCAGAAGACCATTACCAAGCCGGTCAGGTTCAACGGGTATAAAGGCGTCCAGTACTGGGACAGCAGCAAGGAAGCACCCAAAACCTACCTGACCTACGATCTCCACGGGAACATCGTACACTCGTTCGGGAACAGTTACTACAAGTCCGGCAAAGAGGGCGACGCATGGTCCAGCCTGACATGGAAATGGGGATATAATGCAACCAATCCCATTGACGCAGATATCGTGATCCCGGCCGGTGCAACGGTTAAGGCAGCCCGGCTCTATATTCCCTACTGCTGGGACCACGAGCAGGAGGTGGGTACTACAACGACCACAACATTCAACGGGGTACTGGTCACGCCGGTCCACTGGGAGACGGACACGTCCAACTTCGGCCCTACCTATGCCGATTATACGTACGGCCTTATTACATACAACGTGACCGACCTGTACCTGAAGAATGCCACCAATACCGTGGTATTCACGCGGCAGATTCCGGGGGGCAGCCTCTCACCGGCCGGGTTCACACTCGCGGTCGTGTACGAGGACCCCTCGGAGACCCGCAGGCAGATCTTCATCAACGAAGGATGGGACCTGCTGGGCGCATCCACAAGCAGTTACGCCACGACAGAAGAAGAGGCAACCTCATACCAGTACTTCACCGGCATGACCATCGACATGGGCACGGCAGTAAAAGCCAGCCTCACGACCTTCGTCCCCTGGGGCGCACCGCAGAATGTTGGCGAGCCGGGCGAGGGTAAGCTGTATGTCAATGGCAACCTGCTCGGATCCAGATGGTGGAACTACGGGAATGTTACCGGTGGCTGGGGAGAGAACGGGATGCCCCAGGTGGCAGTCAATACAACCAGCGTCCTCAATTACCTGAATCCAAGCGGCGCAGGTAACGGGATAGCCATCCGGAGCGAGCAGGGAGGCTCGCCGTGCATGGTCGCAGAACGGTCGTTCCTTGTCGTGGAATACCCGGCCACCGGCCCGGTCGCTGCCTTTACCGCCAGTAACTTCACACCGACGGTCGGCCAGACGATCACCTTCACTGACCAGTCAACGGGCAGCCCGACTTCATGGCTCTGGAACTTCGGGGACGGCAATACTTCCACCGCCCGGAACCCGACCCATACCTATGTCATCAACGGGACAAAGACGGTGGTCCTGACAGCAACCAATGCGGGCGGCAGCGACAGCGAGACGAAGACGAATTACATCTCCGTCACCGGCCGGTCCCTGGTAACGCTGCCGGGCATAGCGAACCTGCCCACGGATCCGGATTACGATGTCCTGTACGAGGACCTGAACGCGAACGGGAAGAAGGATTCGGCCGATGTTGTACTGTTCTTCAAGAACCGGAACTGGATGAGTACGAATGAACCCATTGTTCTCTTTGACTTTAACAACAACAAGGCTCTCGACACGGCCGATGTCATCATGCTCTTCAAGAAGCATATATGAGATCCAAGGGTTCATTTCCCCTTTTTTCTCCATATTCTCGTACCGGGCCCGGGATACCCAATTCCAGACCACTCGTCCGGGCCGGGAACCGTTTGGCAATTACCGGCCGCCCGGATACGATGACCGGCCTCTTAAAGAGACGCCCCGGCCTGCTGTAACGTGTGTCCGTTTCCCACCTAAAACTACTGCGGGCGAGATGACACGATGCCGGAATCATTTCTCCGCGATTAATATATTGATGGCATGTAATAACAAATAGCAATTCATAAGATATTTATCATACCCGATGTTACTTTTGTATGTAAAATTTTAACAAATCAAATCATATTTTGGAGAAGTGTCAATGGCACATACTGGCAGGGTGAAACCGGACCGTTGTTACGCAAGATGCGGACGTACGGCATTGTATCCCGGGCCCATTCCTGGAGTACAACCGCATCCTGCGGATACTCTGCCGGCGTCCTGCTGCTCCTCCAGGAGTATGGAAAATGACGCGAACTAACGTATTTGTCATCACCGCACTCATCGCGGTATTATTATTGATTGGTGGCGCCATGGCAGCGCATGTCACCATCGGTAACGTCAATGTGAACCAGGGAGGTACGGCAACCGCCGATGTGATCATCGATTCCGTCCCCGCGGCCGGCTTGGCTGGTTATGAAGTTGATTTTGCCATAACCGATCCCTCGGTTACAACGATCTCCAACGTGGCATTCAATACCTCGCTGGGGGGACTGACCGAAGTGAACCCCTCCACGTACCCTATAACATCAGGATATTTCCAGTGGGCGGATACGGGCGAGGTTCTTCAGGCAGCACAGGGAGGACAGAGCATCAGGCTCGCAACCATCACCTTTTCGGGGGTCAGCACCGGATCGACGGTCATGACCGCATGGCTTACCGACCTGACCACGGACGACAATGTGCTTCTCGCTCCGACCAGCACGGTCGACAGCCCGACCATCAATGTTTATGCTGTCCCGGTTGCCCAGTTCGGGGCTGACACCGTCACACCTACCGTTGGTCAGACAGTCACCTTCACCGATTCGTCAAGCGGCAACCCGACCTCATGGGCATGGAACTTCGGAGACGGTACAACCTCAACCCTCCAGAGCCCGATCCATGCATACACCACAACCGGCGCCAAGACGGTTGTCCTGACGGTCACCAACCCGGCGGGTACTGACACTGAGACCAAGACGGACTACATTAATGTCGTCTCGCAGCCGGTCCCGGTCGCAGCGTTCAGCGTATCGGTTACCAACGGAGTTGCACCGGTCAGTGCATCGTTCACCGATGCGTCTACCAACGGCCCGACATCGTGGCTCTGGGAGTCCCGGATTGCCGACAACGGCGCCTGGACAACATTCTCAACAGCACAAAGCCCGAGCAGTATCTCCTTTGCAACAGCCGGCACCTATGACATCCGGCTCACCGCTTCGAATGGCGGAGGAAGCAACACCGTAACGAAGACCCATGTCTTCTCGGCGGCAAACGCCCACGATTACCTGACAACGGTCCAGAGCGGTACCGTATCCGGTGATCTCTTTACAGATTCTGTCAGTCCATGGGCAACAACGGCAAGCCAGACCTTTACCCTGCCTGCCGCAGTGGTCGGTAACGTCCAGTGGGCACGGCTGTACGTCAACACCTATTCCGGAAATGCAAACAGTTCGTATGCACATACCTCTGTTGTAACCTTTAACGGAAATACAATCGGTACCGAGACTTTGAATGTCGGAGCCCAAACAAACGGGAACGCTTACCCGGTCAATGACCACGTCATGAAGGTTTATTCGGATTACAATGCAGTCTATGATGTAACCAGCCTGATAAACACAGCAACACCGACAGTCACAGTCACCGATACTGCCATCAGCGGATACCTGTTTGACGGCAGAGTCAAGGGCATCACACTTGTTGTCGCGTATAATGATGGCGACAGCGATGTCGTGAGATACATTGTCAACTCGGGTAACGACTGGATGGGCCCGGCAGGAGCAACTAGCTCGACCTCGTTCGATGCAAGTGCGATCCCCGCAGGATGGACCAGCGCCGGTATGAAGACGGTTGCGTTCTCTAGCACTGATGGTGCTTACACGCTCAACGGTGGCAGTATTGCACCGACAGCACTGCTCTCAAGTTCCTATATCAAGTACAACCAGTTTGACCTGACCAGTACCCTCACTCCGGCGTCCACCAACAACGTGGGATATACTGCAGTAGGGTCATCGTTCAAGACCACCCTCGCGGCCCTGAAGGCCCGGTACGTCACTGCACCCACTGCCTCGTTCACGATCAGCCCGACCGGCACGGTAGGAGTTGGCAACACGGTGACCTTCACCAGTACCTCGACCATCCCGAACACCAACACCCCGGCAACCTATGCATGGGACTTCGGTGACGGTGCAACCTCAACCCTCCAGAACCCGACCCACGCATACACAACAGCGGGCACCCACACCGTGACTCTTGTTGTTACCAACGAGGGCGGTTCAAGTACCGCAACCCACACGGTTGTTGCCAGCAGCCAGCCGATCATCAAGTTCGTGCCGGCCAGCCAGACCATCCTCCCGTCCGGGACTACAACCTACGAGATCCAGATGGACAATGCGCCCAACGGCCTTGCAGGGTACGACCTGTATGTCACCCTCGCTGACGGCACGGTTGCCGACATCACCAATGTCGCCTACCCGTCATGGGCACAGATGACCATGAACCCGACCATGCCGGCCGATTCCATCCGGCTTGGTGCTCTTGATACAAACCAGCAGATCTATCCCGGCTCGACTGGCCCCTTCACGCTCGCCACTATCACGGTGCGCGGCACAACCGCCGGTACTTCAGCCATCGGCCTCTCCAACCTCAACATGGATGATGACCATGGCAATGCAATCGACGCGACGATGAACCCGGGCAGCATCACCGTTGGCTCGTCCTCTGCACCGGTCGCAGCCTTCAGCGGAACGCCCACCTCCGGCGCTTCACCGCTGGCGGTCACCTTCACCGATGCCTCCACCTCCAGCTACGGTGCGATCACCGACTGGTACTGGGAGTTCGGCGACGGCACGACCTCAACTGTTCAGAACCCGCCGGTCCACACCTACCCGGTCGGCATCTACACCGTGAAGCTCACGGTCACCGCACCGGGCGGTACGGACACCGAGACCAAGACCAGTTACATCGTCTCCGGCGATGCGGCACCGGTTGCAGACTTCACCGGCACCTCAACCACCGGCCTGTATCCCCTGACGGTGCGTTTCGCTGACGCATCAGCGGGTAACATCTCAACCTACTCCTGGAACTTCGGCGACGGTTCATCCAGTGCGCTGAAGAACCCCAACCACACCTACACCTGGCCCGGAACCTTTGATGTCAGCCTGACGGTCACCGGCCCCGGCGGCAGTGATACCGAGACCAAGACTGCCTTTGTCAACACCAATGTCCAGACACCGACAGCCGACTTCAGTGCAGACCCGACCACCGGTCTCAACCCGCTGCACGTCCAGTTCACCGACCAGTCCACCGGTAACCTTACCGGCATTACCTATGCATGGGACTTCGGCGACATGGGAACATCAACACTCCAGAACCCGGACCACACCTACACGGCCAACGGCCAGTATACGGTGACCCTCACCATCAACACCGCTAACGGAGCAGACACCGAGATCAAGACCAACCTCATCTATGTCGGCGGCAACATGGCCGTTACCTTCACCGGCGACCCGATAAGCGGCGTTGCATCCCGCAAGGTTCCGCTGTATGTCACGTTCACGGATGCCACAACCGGCAGCCCAACCGCATGGACATGGAACTTCGGCAACAGCAACACCACGGGCAGCACACTCCAGAGCCCGACAACAACCTACTGGGGCAGGCCGGCAAAGTACACCGTCACCCTGACTGCCAGCAGCAGTACTGACTCGGGTGCCTTTACCCGCAACGAGTTCATCAATGTCACCCCGTACCTCGAAAAATTCCCCACCTTTGACTCAGCCCACAATATCGATGGCTGGA
>Ga0116170_10006162_pt1 | contig 10561 bp, 9 predicted proteins | sample AD_JPNHW1_MetaG_FD_89797 | JGI IMG/M metagenome (GOLD analysis project Ga0116170, IMG submission 89797) | Active sludge microbial communities of municipal wastewater-treating anaerobic digesters from Japan - AD_JPNHW1_MetaG | ecosystem: Engineered > Bioreactor > Anaerobic > Digestate | place...
ATTTGCCTCATCAAGGGAGTGGTTAACCAATGAGAATTGTTGTTTTAGGGCCTGCCAGTTCTGTGCATATCCTTCAATGGAGCAACAACCTAGTAAAGCGAGGCGTTAAAGTTGCACTGGTTTCTCAGCACACGCCCATTCCGGGGTTTGATAATCGAATTGATGTGCACGTTCTGCCATTCAAAGGCGTGTTTGGATATTTTCTAAATGTTTTCCATGTAAGGCGCTTGTTGGCACAATTGGCTCCTGAGATTGTACATGCACATTATGCGTCTGGTTATGGCACAACTGCTAGGTTGGTAAATTTTCACCCATATTTGTTATCTGTATGGGGGAGTGATATTTTTGATTTTCCAAATGCAACAATTATCCATCGATGGCTGCTACGAAGGAATTTAAGATCTGCGGATATGCTTGCGTCGACAAGCAATATGATGGTGGCTGAAATACAAAAGCACAATGGCGATTGCACGCCTGTTGCAGTAACCCCGTTTGGTGTTGATTTGGAAAAATTTGGAATGCAAAGCAAAGATGGGGCTAATGGTGAAATAAGGATTGGGATAGTGAAAGGTTTGGCTTACAAATATGGCATTGATATATTGTTGAGAGCATTCGCGATGCTTCGAGATCGCGTAAATGATGATCTTGCTCGAAAATTAAGATTGATCATTGCTGGTAGTGGCGACCAAGAAGCTGAATTAAAGCGATTATCGAAAAATCTCGGAATTGATTCTTGGGTTGATTTTTTAGGTAAGGTCCCTCATTCTTCTGTACCCGAAGTGCTTGGGCGTTTGGATATTTTTTGCGCTTTAAGTAGGATGGATAGCGAAACTTTCGGAGTCGCAGTCATTGAGGCGTCAGCGTGTGGGTTGCCTGTTGTTGTTAGTTGTGTTGGTGGATTGCCAGAAGTTGTGTGTAATGGTGAAACTGGTATTGTTGTAAAGAATGAAGATCCCCTTGATGCATCAAGAGCGCTAGAAATTCTTGTAAATAATTCAGAAATGCGGAAAAGGATGGGCGCTTTGGGGAGAATCATGGTTGAAGAACGTTATGGTTGGGACACTTGTATAAATGCTATGCTGGTTACCTATGAAAAGACATTAGTTTCAAATGTGTGACTGATGATTTTCTGGTTTACATTTCTGGCGGCATTTGAATGCGTTGTGCTTAAAGAATACACAAAATGAAACAAAACCGGGGGTGAACATGAAAATCTTGACAATACTTGGTGCTAGGCCTCAATTTATTAAAGCTGCTGTAGTTTCCAAAAGCCTTATCCAATACTCTTCGGTTGAAGAGAGGATATTGCACACAGGCCAGCACTTCGATTCAAACATGTCCGATGTTTTTTTTAATGAAATGAAAATTCCCAGACCCTATTATCGCCTTCAAAACTCTGGTTCCACACATGCGCAAATGACCGGGCGCATGATGGAGGGCATAGAAAATGCCCTTCTTGAATGGAAGCCCGATTTGGTATTGGTTTATGGCGACACGAATTCGACTTTAGCTGGCGCAATCGCTGCTGCAAAAATGCAAATTGATATTGCGCATATTGAGGCTGGCCTTCGCTCTTTCAATAGAAATATGCCAGAAGAAATCAATAGGATTCTAACGGACCATATTTCTAAGCATTTGTTCGCGCCTACCTCAGGAGCTGTCGATCAGCTAGCCAGAGAAGGTATTGTAGACAGGGTCTATAATGTCGGGGATGTAATGTATGATGCAGCTATTTGTTTTGGGGAAATTGCGAATTCCCGAAAAGCTAAGGGTGAATCTGTAGTTGAGGTCCCTTCTGGTCCGTATATACTTGCTACAATCCATAGGGCAGAAAATACAGACGACTTAGAGCGATTGAGGGTGATTTTTGGAGCTCTTGCAAAAGTTTCAATGCAGTGCAACGTGATTTGCCCAATTCACCCTCGGACACGGAAAGCGCTTTCTGCGATTGATTTTGATTTTGCCAGTTCGAAGGTGGAGTTTATTGATCCCGTCGGGTATCTTGACATGATTATGCTTGAGTCGAATTCTTCCTTAATCGTAACTGATTCTGGAGGCGTTCAAAAAGAGGCGTATTTTCACAAAGTGCCATGTGTTGTCTTGCGAGATCAAACTGAGTGGGTTGAGCTGATCTCTGCAGGCTGGAACATCCTTTGCAGTGCCTTGGATCAGGAAGAAATCGTTACTTCAATAATTACCTCAATTGGACGCAAGGGAAAAGAAATTTCCCCCTATGGAAGCGGGAATGCATCGCAAATAATTGCAGAACACCTTTCGAGGCTGTAATCTCTAAAACTAGAGTGTGGTTGCGGAGGGTTTTGAATGAATGTTTTGTATATAAATCACTACGCAGGCTCAATACGTCATGGTATGGAATTTCGTCCGTATTACCTTGCTGCTAAATGGAAAGCAATGGGTCACAATGTAACAATTGTCGCTGCAGATCAATCGCACTTGCGCCAAGCTTCAATTGAAATTTGTGACAATTTCTTTGCTTGCGAAAATGTAGCAGGGATAGACTATATCTGGCTGAAGACTACACGATACTCTGGAAATGGGGTAAATAGAGCTCTGAATATGTTTTCTTTTGTTCGCAGGCTATTTCAATGGCGGAAGTGGTTGAAATTTTCGCCAGATGTCGTTATCGCCTCCTCAACTTATCCATTGGATATTTTTCCTGCAAAGCGAATTGCGAAGAAATTTAGTTCGAGATTGGTTTTTGAGTTGCATGATCTTTGGCCGCTTTCTCCAATAGAGTTGGGTGGAATGTCGCCTGGAAATCCATTTATTAAGCTTTTGCAATACGCAGAGAATTATGTGTGTAAAAATGTGGATGCTGTGGTTTCCATGCTGCCTTGCGTGATTGATCATTTGGTGGAGCATGGATTGGAAAGAGATAAATTCTTTTATATACCAAATGGCGTCGTTGTCGATGACTGGCTTAATTGCGAGGAAAAGGTTCCTGAAGAAATTAGGCATCGTTTGCTTGAAATCCGAAAATCAGGAAAGCGAGTCATTGCTTATGCTGGGGCGCATGGGGTTGCCAATGCACTTAAATCTTTTGCAGAAGCTTCAGTTCTGTTGAGGGATTCTTCTATTCATTTTGTTACTTTTGGTGGTGGACCAGAGCTGGAGTCATTAATTCGAATGTCGAAAGGGTTTCCGAATTTTTCGACATTTGGTCCTATTTCGAAGAAGTGCATTCCGGATGCTCTATCGCTTTCTGATTTTCTGTTTATTGGGCTTCAGCGGCAGCCATTGTTTCGATTTGGGGTAAGTCCAAATAAGCTAATGGATTACATGATGGCGGCAAAGCCGATTGTCTGTGCCATTTCTTCTGGGAATGATATTGTTTCGGACGCTAAGTGCGGCATAACCTGTGAACCGGAAAGTCCGGCCGCAATTGCTTCTGCAATTAGGGTGTTGCTGAATTGTAGTGAAAGTGAGTTGGTCGAGATGGGGCGCTCAGGAAAGCAATATGTTTGCTCTCACCATGACTACAATCATTTGGCTGTTGAGTTTTTAAAAGTCATATCCTTCCAGGGAGATTTGAAATGACTCTTCCCTTCCTACCCTTCGCACTTCCCGAAATCGGCCAGGAGGAGATCGACGAAGTCGTTGATTCCATGCGTTCCGGGTGGATCACCACAGGTCCCAAGGCGGCTCGTTTCGAGAAGGAATTCGCCGCCTACATCGGATGCACCCATGCGTTCGCCGTCAATTCCGCCACCTCAGGCTTGCACCTGGCCCTGGAGGCGATCGGAGTGGGGAGGGGCGACAAGGTCGTCACCACCCCCTACACCTTCACGGCCACTTCCGAAGTCATCCGGTATCTGGACGCTGATCCCATCTACTGCGATGTCGACGAGCGCACCTGCAACCTGGATCCGGATCTTCTGGAGGCTGTGGTCGAGCGCGCCATCCAGGAGCACGGGACCAAGGTGAAGGCCATCCTCCCGGTGCATTTCGCCGGCCAGGCCTGCGACATGGGACGGATCCTGGCCATCGCGCGCAAGCACGGTTTGCGGGTGGTGGAGGATGCCGCCCATTCCCTGCCCACCACCTTCGAAGGGAAGAACATCGGGACCATCGGGGATGTGACCGTGTTCAGCTTCTATGCGACCAAGACCATCGCCACGGCCGAAGGCGGCATGGTGGTCACAGAGGACGCGCAAATCGCCCAGCGCATCAAGATCATGCGTCTGCATGGATTCAACCGCGATGCCTGGGACCGCTACAACTCCCCGAAGGCATCGTGGTACTACGAGATCGTGGCCCCGGGTTTCAAGTACAACATGCCCGACATGGCCGCCGCCATGGGCTTGCACCAGTTGGCCAAGTGCGATGCCTTCGCCGCCAAGCGAAACGCGATGGCATCGCGGTACAACGACGCATTGAAAGACCTGGAAGGAGTGAAGGTTCCGCATGTGGATCGGCCGTCCGACCGCCATGCCTGGCATCTTTACGCCCTCCAGATGGATGCTTCCTGGCGGGATGGATTCTTCGAGAAGATGAAAGAGCTGGGAATCGGATGTTCGGTGCACTTCATCCCGTTGCACCTGCAGCCCTACTGGCGTGATCGCTACGGTTTCACGCCGGATTCCTTTCCTCGCGCGCTTGCCGCTTTCCAGCGGGAACTCTCGCTCCCCATCTACACGAAGATGACGGAAGCGGACCAGGATAGGGTGATCGAGGCCGTGAGGCGTGTGCACAAGGAGGTTTCCGATGCCTGAGACGTCGAAGGAGATCCTGCGAGAGGCCGTGGAATGGGACCGGAAGAACTGGTCGAAGGCGTTCGAGTTCTGGGAACGACGCCTCCCTGAGGGCCGTCCGCTTAGATGCCTGGAGATCGGGGGACGCAGAGGTGGGCCAAGTCTGTGGCTCGCTTCCAAGGGACATCTGGTGGTTTGTTCCGACCTCGAGAATCCCGAACCCATCGCCAAGCCACTGCACGAGAAGTACGGTGTGCGTGGTCGGGTCGAATACGCTGCATTGGATGCGCTTTCCTCCCCATCCGATTGGATGGGCACGTTCGACTGCGTGATCTTCAAATCCATCCTTGGGGGGATCGCCCGCGACGGCAAGGACGAAAATCGCTCCCGAGTGATCGCCAACATCCACGGTCTGCTGAAGCCTGGAGGTTTGCTGCTGTTCGCGGAAAACCTGCAGGGTTCCAGACTGCACGGGTTGTTCCGTCGTCGCTTCGTGAGGTGGGGCGCCTCTTGGAACTACCTGCCCTTCGAACATGTCGGCTCGCTGTTCGCCTCCTTCGAACGACTGGAATGGGATACGGCGGGGTTTCTCGGAGCCTTCGGTCGGAAGGAATGGCAGAGGGAGCTCTTCGGACGGATCGACAGGCTGATCCTGGATGGTCTGGTCGGGTCGAGGAACCGCTACATCTCCTTCGGCGCGGCATGGAAGTCGAGGTGAGGGGAGTGTCCTTGAAGCGTGCCTTCGACGTGGTCGGCAGCGCCATCGGCCTCCTTTCCGTATCCTTCCTCCTGCTTGCCGTCGCGGTTTGGGTGAAACTGGACTCCAAAGGTCCCGTTCTCTTTCGACAAGTGAGGGTGGGCAAGGATGGCAAGCTGTTTCGGATTTTCAAGTTCCGGACCATGGTGGTGGATGCCGAACGCTTGGGCATGCAGATCACGGTGGGGGGGCGGGATCCCCGCGTGACACGGGCCGGATACCACCTGAGGCGTCTCAAGTTGGACGAGCTTCCGCAGCTGGTGAACGTGCTGGTGGGCGACATGTCCTTCGTGGGGCCGCGTCCCGAGGTGCCGCGCTACGTGGAGCTCTACTCCGCACGGCAGAGGGAGGTTCTTTCCGTTCGGCCGGGGATCACCGATCCCGCATCCATCGCTTTCCGCAACGAAAACGACTTGTTGGCCCTGGAAGCGGATCCGGAGCGGGCCTACATCGAGAACATCATGCCGAAGAAACTCGAGCTGAATCTTGAGTATCTTGGCAAGGCGACAATTCTCTCCGATCTCGTCTTGATCTGGCGCACCGTGGTCGGGTAATGAGTTTCCTGACCCGCGCTGTTGCCTCGTCCTTTGTCTGGTGGTAGGATCACCTCGCATCGAAGCGGGAGATCGGCCCGGAGGAAAGAATGGATCAAACGAAATTTTCCGGAGGCATGGCCTGGGACATCGGCCAACGCAGGAACGACGCTTTCGCCCAGTCTCTCTATGTCGCGGCGAAGCGGATCCTGGACCTGGCTCTCAGCCTGGTGGGCCTGCTGCTGGCGTTGCCGGTCATGGTGGTGGTGGCCCTGGCCATCCGGCTGGACAGCCGCGGACCTGTCATTTACCGCCAAGTCAGGGTGGGGAAGAACTGCAAGCCCTTCCACATCCTGAAATTCCGCACCATGGTGCAGTCCTTCGGGGCGCCTTTGACCATCGGCGCGGACGATCCCAGGATCACGCGGGTGGGAAGGATCCTCCGCCGATACAAGCTCGACGAGCTGCCCCAATTGGTCAACGTGATCCGGGGGGAGATGTCCCTGGTGGGCCCGAGGCCCGAGGCCACGGGGTTCATCGACCTGTCCGATCGCCGCCAGCGCGAGGTGTTTTCCGTGCAGCCCGGCCTGACCGCCCCTTCTTCGCTTCGCTACTTCGATTTGGACCAGATCCTGTCGGAGGTCGACGATCCCGTGCGGCACTACCGCAGCAAGGTCCTTCCCCGCAAGATCGAAATGAACCTGTCGTACATCCGCGAACGAAGTCTGGTGAAGGATGTGGGGATCGTTGTAGCTACCTTGGGACGACTTGCCGGATTTTTGAAGTGAGGTTCTCCTGATGGCCCGTGTATTCTCCGCGTTCCGAAGCTCGTTGGAGTGGTACCTGGATCGGCTCTTCCCGTGCGGCTGGTCGCATGTGGACAAGCGGGCACTGGGGGTGATCGCCAAGGCGATCCTGACTGGAATCGCCTTCGTTGTCGTGGCGGGATTGCTCGGAACGGATTTCGACTCCATCACCCCAGCGATCTTCGTGATCCTGGGGATTCGCATCTTCGCTTCCTTCGTCTTCTTCGGCGAGTACAAGCTCTCGTGGACCCGAGCGTCTTCCCGCAGCGCGATGATCGAAGTTGCGCTGGGAGCCGTCTGTTTGGCCATCTATGGTCCGGTCCTCCTGCTGACGAAAATGGTCTCCGTCCCGTTCCTGCTGTTGGAATGGCTTGTTTTCCAGTATTTGTACAATGCGGCGATTTTCGGCTACCGCCATCTTTACCGCTACGGGATCCGGCCAAGCAGGACCGTGGTGATCTACGGATCGAGCCATCGCGGAGCCCGCCTCGCCCAGCAGCTCCACCAGTCCGGCAGCGAGGTCATTTGCTTCATCGACGATTCCTCCCACGAGCACAAGATGGTGATTGACGGAATCCCCATCTATTCCTTGAAGCAGACGATCGTCAAGATCCGGCGCACCCAGAGCCTGGATACCCTGGTGTTCGCCCTGGACGACGCTTCCCCGGAGCGCATCGATCGCCGCTGGAAGCGGCTCCGCTCCCACTTCAAGGACTGCAAGATCCTGCCAGCCGCGGCGGACACGCTCCGGGATCGTTCGTTCGTCAACCAGCTGAAGGACGTGACGGTGGAGGATCTCCTGGCGCGCAAGCCGAAGGACCTGGACAAGGCGAAGATCTCGGAGTTCCTGAAGGGACGATCGGTCCTGATCACCGGGGCCGGCGGTTCCATCGGATCCGAGCTCGCACGACAGTGCGAAGCGTTCGGGGTCAGGGAGCTGCTGCTGTTGGACCATTCGGAGTTCAATCTCTACCAGATCGCCGAAGAACTCCCAAATGCGGTGCCTCTGATGGTATCGGTCACGGACAAGGCATCGCTGGAGAGAGTGTTCGAGGAGTACCGGCCGGAAATCGTCATCCATGCCGCCGCCTACAAGCACGTGCCGCTCGTGGAGCAGAATCCGATGACCGGCATCCGCAACAACGTCGCGGGAACGCGCAACACGATCGATTTGGCCATCCGGTACAAGGCCAAGAAATTCGTGCTGATTTCCACCGACAAGGCGGTGCGTCCCACAAACGTGATGGGCGCCACCAAGCGGGTGTGCGAGCTGTATGCGCAGAATTCCAACGGACAGGGGACGGACATCGTCGCGGTCCGGTTCGGGAACGTGCTGGGGTCTTCCGGTTCGGTGATCCCCAAGTTCAAGAAGCTCATCGAGGAGGGGCGTGACCTTCCTGTCACCCATCCCGACATCACACGCTATTTCATGTTGATCCCCGAGGCGTGTTCGCTGGTTTTGCAGGCGGGCGCCATCGGCCACGGCGGAGAGGTGTTCATCCTGGACATGGGCGAGCCCGTGCGCATCGCCGACCTCGCCCACAGGATGTTGAAGCTGTCGGGGCGCCAGGATCTGAACGTGGTGTTCACCGGGTTGAGACCTGGGGAAAAGCTCTACGAGGAGCTCCTGATCAGCGACGCCGATCTGAAGACGGAATACCGCTCGATCATGGTGACCCGGCCCACGAAGATGCCGATCGATTCCCTGCGCAAGAGCATCGACAGGCTCCTCGCCTCCGACGATCCCCTGGAAGATCTCAACCGGATCGTTCCCGAGTTCGACCATCGGCGGGACAATCGGGCGGCGGCGGCCTGAACCCGCGCCTTCTTCTGCCGTTGTTGCTGGGCGTGTTCGGAGGGCATGCCCCGGCTCAGCCAACTCCTGTCGAGTGGGAGCGACGACAGACGCTCCTGAATCCCGGTACCGCCACGGTGCTCGGTTGGCGCGCATCGCAGGCGCAGGGAGGAGTTCCGCTTGCCTTCGGTCTGGTGCGCGGCGATTCGCTGCAGACTTCGACAGGATGGAACCTCGGGACAGGGCGATTTCCGCTATGGGTGCGGCCGGTCGCCGCCCTCGAAGGCAGATCGGCCGGAGACACGGATCAGGTCATCGCTTCCGAAGCCGGCGTTCGTGCCACGGGGCGTCTGGGAGCGCTCTGGTTCTCCACGGATGCGAGGCTCTTCGTGGAGAAACACTCCGATTCCGCCGTCGCGTCCTGGGACGGGGAGTCCGTCGATCGCAGCGAGAAAGGGGATCTTTCCAACGCGACGTTCACCTCCTGGGCGCGCTACCGGAGTTCGATGGAATGGACCTCTCCGATCGGGGCGTTGGGATTTCGCAAGGAATCGCCGCATTGGGGGCCTGGTGTCCGGGGGAATCTGGTCTTGAATCAGGCGGCGATCCCCTTTCCCCACGCGTACTGGCAGGGACAGTTCGGATCCGTGAGCATCGAATCCATCTGGGGGATGCTCTCGATCGATGGCGAGGGGGACTATCGGAGGACGCACGATACCAGATCCCTGTACGCCCATCGCTACGAGTGGCGCCCTCTCGAGGATCTTGCATTGGGGGTTTCGGAGGTGCTGGTCATGTACAACCAGGAATCCATCGCGAGCGCCGTCCCTTTCGTGCCGTTGTTCATCGAGAAAGGCGGAACGGTGGAGCGGGAGAACAACGGTTCCATCGCCTTCGATGTCGCATGGCGCAAGGCGAATTGCCTGCTTCACGGCGAATTTTTGATCGACGACATGCAGGAGCCCACCAGCCTGTTTTCCAACAAGTACTGGGGGAACCGTTGGGCGAGCAACCTGGGCGTCGTTTGGTCGCAGGCAACAAACGGTCGTGATTCTTGGACGGTGGGCTCCCTGGAATGGACCCACATCGAGCCTTGGGTGTACACGCACTTCGCGCCCCGCACCGCGCAACCGGAACACATGGGGCGACCGATCGGAAATCCGGATGGCCCCAACAGCCAATCCATCCGCGTTCAAGTCGAGCGGAGGCGGCCGGAATACGGGGTCGGCCTTGGCGCTCGAGCGTTTTGGAAGGGCGTCGATCCAGGCTCCTCAGTCCAGGATACGGTGGGTTCGCGAAGTCTTCGAGGGAAGGAATTCTTGGCAGGAGTGGATGCGCCGGAGTGGATCCCGGAAGTGGAAGCCTGGAAGCGGCTGCGGTTGGCGACCATCCATGGCCTCGCGACGTGGGAAAGGGATGGAGCCACGGTGCGACTGCGAATGCAGACCGCGATATAAACCCCCAAGCCTGTTCGGTACGCACTCCTCCTCTCGAAAATCGTATCCTTCTTCCATCCATGCCCCCCACGATCCTCCCCATTGTCCTTTCCTTGATCGGTTCCACTTTGCCAGCATCGGACGCGGATCCCTCCGTGGACCCGTGGCTGACCGTCTCCTGGCTGCCTCTGGAGATCACGCAGGGAGTGATGGCCGTCCAGGGCGAGGTGTCCCTCCCGGGGTGGCTGGGACTTTCGGCGAGCGTGGGAACCGATGGCCGACCCTTCGCCAAGGGTTCTCCGTTGGAAGCGGCGGTGCAACTGCGCTACTATTTCCTCCGCCCCTTTTCGGGCTTCGATGTCGGCGTGCTCGGCGGTGCCGGGCGCTCCAAGGGAAGCGAGGCGATCTACCAGGCCGCGCCCATCGCCGGCTACAAGTGGATCGCCTCCAATGGCTTTTCCGTGGACGGCGTGGGCGGCTGGAGCTGGGTTTGGGGAGACCGCCAACAGGCGGGGCACTTCC
>Ga0116170_10006163_pt1 | contig 10560 bp, 6 predicted proteins | sample AD_JPNHW1_MetaG_FD_89797 | JGI IMG/M metagenome (GOLD analysis project Ga0116170, IMG submission 89797) | Active sludge microbial communities of municipal wastewater-treating anaerobic digesters from Japan - AD_JPNHW1_MetaG | ecosystem: Engineered > Bioreactor > Anaerobic > Digestate | place...
ACATATATTGCCAATACATTGAATTTTTTCTTATTCCAATGGATATAACCCCTGATATTTTCTTCTTAAGACTTTTAGATTTTTGTTAACAGCCTGCTGACAATTATATTACGCATGGGAATACTGTGTTTGAAACAAAAAATTATGTTTAGTGTCCTGCCCTATCCAATCAGGCGGGGGAAAATTGAGTTATTGTACAAACACAAAGATATTCTTAGGCGGTTTTTCGGGGCTTCGCCCAAATCAAATAATGAGTGGTCAGCAAGAATGTTTCAATATGTGTTATTTCAATTTCCGATATCTCAGTAATTTTCTTTATATCGACATTAATATTGTCGCCCATGTATTTCAAAGACAGGTTATTGAAAATATTCAACAGGGGGTTTAAAAAAAAGCCAGTAATTTTTCCTGAAGCTAAGCCATGCTCAAAAAGTAAAATATTACCATCAGGTCTGCACCATCTGTTGAATTTATTTAAAACTTTTACCGGGTCCTGGTAGGAACATAATGAAAGTGCTGAAACTATGGTATCAAATGTATTCATTGGAAAATCCAGCGCTTCAACATCCGACTCGATAAAACTGGTGTTTATGTTATACATAGCCGCATTTTTACGGGCTATACCGGTCAGGACGCTGCTGAAGTCAACGGCCGTCAATTCAATATCTGTTGAATAAAATCTGAAATTTGCTCCTGTACCTACTGCCACCTCAAGCGTTTTTCCCGAAACAGTCTTTAATAATCTTTGCCGTTGTTTATAAGCAAAAATCTTTCTGGTGCAGAAGTCCTTTTGTAAAAGCTTTTGTGCCCGTTTATTAAAAATTTGTATTTGTCTGTTTTTGTCCATTTTATCCCCAAAATATATATTTTTAATTTACTGTTGGCCAAATATAATACTGATTTTTGATATTCCTGCCAGTTAAATACTCATACAAACGCAAAATCCCAAATCATACCTAAAGCGCGTATTTACAATATTTTAACAACAATGACTTTAAAGTCATAGCTAATTTTTAACAGATTTTTAAATTGTATAATGCTGAAAAATTATTTTATTTTAACTTCGCAAAAGTTATTCTAAGGGGATGGCAAAAAAACATAAGCAAAAAAAACCGCAAACTATTATAAATGCATCCTTACAGGAGAAATTGCCGGCAGAGAGGGGATTTGACAGTAAGGCCGCAACCTTCTTTACCAAACTCCCCGTTCTTTTGCTGTTTATTGTTTTAGCCTGCACTGCTGTATATTACCGTACCCTCTCGTATGATATAACCTATCATGATGATGATATACTTCTTACTAATAATCTTCCTGTCCTGAAAAACATTTCCAATATTCCACGGGTAATTACGAGCGATGCCTTGTTCACACATAAAAAAATACCACTCTACAGGCCGCTTCAAAATGTGACTTTTGTTTTGGATGCGCAGCTGGGTACTAACGTCGTTTTTTCGTGCCATTTGGTAAACCTGCTACTACATATTTTATGTTGTTTTTCTGTTTTCTACCTGCTGATTCTTTTCGGTTTTAAGCGTTATTATGCTTTTTTTGGCGCGATGATTTATTCCGTTCATTTTCTTTTTCTGCATACAGTAATCTGGATTCCTTCAAGGGGAGATCTGTTATTGTCTCTTTTTTCTTTTCTGGCAATGATCACCTTTCTGCAGTTGTTACGCACCAATAAATGGTATTATTATGTCCTGAATTCGGGCTCTTTTATGTTTGCCCTATTCTCAAAGGAAACGGCAGTAATGTTGCCTGTTTTGTATATAATTTATCTTTTTCTTTTTTCACGGAAAAATATGTTCAGGAGAGGCAACTGGATACTTGCGGCATGTTATCTGGGTATCGCTGTTTTATATTTTTACCTTCGGGAAATCTCCATTGATTCTGGAACGAGCCATGTAAAACTTTCGCACTTTCTTATCAATCTCCAGACAATTCCGGAGACATTACTGAAAATAGTCGCCCCTGTAAATTTTGGTGTAATGCCTTCGTATAATACAATGGCCGCCCTATTAGGAATGCTCGTTATTGCCGGCATTATTATTTTATTTATCATAAAAAAAAGTTGGTACAATTCACTAATTTTATTTTCCCTGCTTTGGTACATTTTATTTCTAATACCGGTAATGTTCTACCGTCCGGCTTATGCAGATTATTACTACGATTATCTTGATCACCGGAATTATCTCCCGTCATTGGGGATAATTATGATACTGCTAAGCATACTGCAGCGTATTGGTAATACACAAGAAAGATTTTTTCCAACCCTGAAAATTATGGTATTTTCCGTACTTATTCTTTGCTACCTTGTTTTCATGAACTTCAGGTTGCATGGAATGTATAAAGATGCCATCAGTTATTCTAAATCCTCTATCATTAATAATCCGGGTAATGCGATGGGCTTTTATATTCTTGGTAATCAAATGAATCTGGCTCATAAAACCGATTCTGCCCTTGTTGCTTATAATAGTGCCATAAAATGCTATTCTGGTTTTGTGGAGGCCAGGTATAACAGGGCCGTGATTTATTATAAGAATAAAAAATACAAGGAAGCCCTGGCAGATCTGGATTTTATTGCCGGGTTCAAGCCTGATTATAGTAAGACATACACCATAAGGGGATCGACAAAACATTTTTTGCATGATTATCAGGGCGCGGAGCAGGATTATCTGAAAGCCCTGCAATTTGATCCCGGCAACACACAAATAAAGCAGCAGTTGGGAATTCTGGCCAGGAATGAAACAAAAAAACTAAACGAGGATGGGTTAACCCTCGCAAAAAGCGGCGCCTATCATGAAGCACAGACTTTGTTTGAGAAAGCGTTGGCAAAAGATCCGACATTTTATGAGGCGCTGGTCAATATCGGGAACTGCAAGTTTGCCTTAGGTGACCGAAAGGGAGCCTGTGCCGACTGGAAAAGAGCTGCACAAAATGGTGCTCCCGGATCTAAAGAAATGCTTTTTCAATATTGTAAATGAGCTCATAATTATGATATGGATCATCAAAGGCAAATTGGTTTTCTGTTATTTTTCAATGTAAATTTGTGCGATTTTTAATTGGAAATGGCCAAAAAACATAAGCAAAAAAAAACAGTAGCTTTTAAGGAAAATCCGGAACCGCTGACCTCGGAAGCCGGGCAGGATTTTTTTTCTAAGGTTTTGCTTATATTTAACAGAATACCCGTTGTTGTTTTTATAATAGTTATTATCCTGGCCTGCCTCATCATTTATTTGAGGACTCTTTCATATGGCTTTTCGCATTATGATGATGACGTAATGGTGATGAACAACCTGCCTTTCCTCAAAGATTTTTCAAACATCCCTGAAGCGTTTGTCCGTGATGCCTGGTTTTTACATAAAAGGATTGAGTTATACAGGCCGCTGCAAAGCGTATCCTATATAATTGATGCACATATCGGAGATGATATTGTTTTTGCAACTCACCTCACCAGCATGATTCTTCACATACTTTGCTGTATTGCTGTATTTTACCTTCTGATGCTTTTCAAATTTGAGCGCAAATATGCATTTCTGGGAGCTATGGTATATTCGGTGCATTATCTGTTACTTCATACTGTTATCTGGATACCGGCACGTGGCGACCTTTTGCTGGCTCTATTCACTTTTCTGTCGGTGATTACTTTCATACACCTTGTCCGATCAGGGAAATGGTATTTTTACGTATTAAATATTCTGTCTTTTGCATTTGCCATATTCTCGAAGGAAACAGCTTTGATGCTGCCCCTTTTATACATTATTTATTTTTTACTTTTTGAACGAAAAAAGATGTTCAGGACAGGAAACTGGATATTGGCAACATTTTATATTATCATAGTCATTGTATTTTATTACCTCAGGGATCTTTCGGTTGATAAACAGGTACAACAGCTCGGCATTGGCCAATTCTTTCAGAATCTTCAAACCATTCCTGAGACCATACAAAAGCTTTTTGTTCCGGTTAATTTCTGCACTATGCCGGTATTTAATGCTACTGCTACCATTTTAGGACTTTTGGTCATTGCCGGATTTACAGCATTGTTTCTTATCAGGAGGAAGTTGTTCAATCCACTGGTGCTGTTTTCTATTCTTTGGTTTGCACTATTTCTTATTCCCGGCATGATTTACCGGCCATATTTTACCTCTTTTTCATATGAATACCTTGACCATCGGGCATACCTTCCAACTTTCGGGGCATTTATGGTCATCCTTAGTCTTGTAAGGGATTATGAAAAAAGTTCTGCGAATGCACTTACGGGAAAGATCATCATGATATGCTCTTTGCTGGTATTGGTATATCTTGGCTTCATGAATTACATATTGAATCCTGTTTACAAAGATGCGATCAGCTATTCCGAGTCAGCTATTGCTCATAACAAAAGCAGTTCACAGGCATATTTTATACATGGTTGTGAAATGCAAAGGCTTAAAAAGGAGGATGCTGCATTGGCCGACTTCTCCAATGCATTGAAGTATAACCCAAATTTGTTTGAAGCCCGTTACAACAGAGCTGTAATTCTTTATAATAAAGACAGGTACCAGGAAACCCTGAATGATTTGGATTACATTGTTCAAAACAAAGCAGATTACGGTTTTGATGTATATTCACTGCGCGGCGGGGTACGATATGCACTGAAAGATTATAACGGCGCCCGGCTGGATTTTGAAGAAGCCCTGAAGTATAAGCCTGATGACAAGGAAACTTTAAAGAACCTTGAAATTTTAAAAAATGAAGGGCCTCAGAAATTAAATAAAGAAGGTATGGCCTTGGCACAAAGCGGTAAATACCAGGAGGCCTTGGAATTGTTTGAAAGTGCATACACCACTGATACTACTTTTTATGATGTCCTGGTCAATATCGGGAACTGCCGGCTGGTCATTGGAGACAGGGCCGGCGCATGCGAAGCATGGAGGAAAGCCGCACAACATGGTGTTAAAGGCGCCCAGGGGATGATCAATAATTATTGCGGGAAATAAATAGTAAATAGTAAATAACTAAAAACAAGTTACAAACAGTGAAAAAATTATTAATAACAAATTTTTAAAATTATGTTCGATCCAAGCCATTTTCATCCGATGCTCGTGCACTTTCCTGTTGCACTTATTATCACAGGTTTTTTTGTGGACCTGCTCAGCCTGTTTTTCAATAAAAAGGAGCCCTGTCTTTCCAGGGCCGGGTTTTACCTGATGATATTCGGTACATTAGGCGCTGTGGGCGGATATCTGACAGGAGAGTTCTTCACTCCTGAATTTTCAGGTGAAGCGGGCGAGTTGAAAGAAACTCACGAGCTTTTTGCAAAGATCACGATGTATGTGATGATTGCGGCCTGCCTGATACGCATTTATCTTGCATGGAAGCACGAGCTAAGCAGCAAACTCAAGTGGGTGGTGTTTTTGCTTTATTTTATAGCCACCTGCAGTGTAGGCGTTACCGGCCTTTTAGGCGGGTCATTGGTTTACAATCATATGATAGGCCTTGAATTAACCGGCACTGAACAGGCAGCATCGCAAAAAGTAACGAATAAAACAGTGGATAACCTGAAAGCAGCTTTGCAGGGAGAAACCACAGCTTCTGCAAAATATGCCGCTTTTGCACAAAAAGCCGATGAGGAAAACCTTCCCCGGATCGCAGCTTTGTTCCGTGCCGCCTCTAAATCCGAGAGCATGCATATTCGCAACCACAGCACCACCCTGAAAAATTTAGGATGGGATATTACCATGGAGCCTGAAATTTTTGAAGTAGGAACAACACTGGAAAACCTACAGCAAGCGCTGAAAGGTGAAACTTATGAGGTTGAAACGATGTATCCCGGATTTATTGACCAGGCAACAAAAGACGACAACAGTGATGCGTTAAAAACCCTGGGATGGGCCAGAGACACCGAAAAGAAACATACCGAACTATTTAAATCGGCTATTGATGCATTGAATAGCAAAAAGGACAATAGTCTGCCGGCATCATATTATGTTTGCCCGAAATGTGGCTTTACCTATACCAGCGAAGATGTGGAAGACTATTGTGAGTTGTGTGGTACAGAGAAAGAGAAGTTTATCAGTATCAAATAATGGATTTTGTTTATTAAAAAATAGAGAATGGCGCAACAGGAAGTAAAAAAGCCGGGCTTCAGAAGTTTCCCGCGGAATTTCTGGACAGTGATCACCATGGAGTTTTTTGAAAGAGGCTCCTATTATGGCGTTATGTCGGTATTGTCAGTATACCTGGTTTTGAGCACCAAAGAAGGAGGACTGGGATTTACCAAGGAAAGTGTTGGAATAATTAAAAGTACAATAACCCCTTTGTTATACGCGCTTCCTATCATTTCGGGAGCAATTGCCGACAGATACGGGTATAAAAAAACATTGATTTTTGCATTTATTGTTATGAGCACCGGGTATTTTCTGACCAGCCGGGTTACTGAGTATCCAATGGTATTTGCCAGTTTGCTGCTGATGGTAACCGGTGCGGGATTCTTTAAGCCGATCATTTCAGGAACCATTGCCCGCTCCACCGATGTGAATAATTCATCGTTGGGCTTTGGGATTTTTTACTGGTCAATCAACCTGGGCGCTTTTATTTTTCCCCTTATCCTTGTACCTTATTTAAAATCCATTTCATGGTCATATATTTTTGTGATGGCATCCATTGCCACAGGGTCGTTACTGTTACTGAATCTTTTTGTTTATAAAGAACCCTCCAAACCGGCAAATACAAAAAGTCTTCTTACGATCCTTAAGGAAATTGTTCTTGTATTTAAAGATTTTCGCTTCATATTAATGATCGTCATCTATTCGGGCTTTTGGATTTTGTATTTTCAGATGTTTGATTCTGTGCTCTGGTACCTCAACGAATTCATGGATATGACACCCGTGAATAATTTTGTCAATTCGGTTTTGGCAATTTTTATGGACAATCCGCAATGGAAATTTGAGGCAGAACATGTTACTGTTATCAATGCCGGTACGATCATCCTGCTGCAAATCTTGATTTCGAGCATTGTCAGGCATACCAAGGCATTACCTACGATGATTGTTGGTATATCGTTTGGCACATTAGGAATACTCATTCTTGGGTTGTCTTCAAATGCCTGGGTATTTATTCTGGGCATGGTTGTATTTTCTCTTGGTGAAATGACAGCGCATCCCAAATTTATTTCTTATGTAGGACTTATTGCCCCGCCGGATAAAAAGGCGCTTTACCTTGGCTATTCTTTTCTGTATGGCGTTATCGGCAGTGGTATCGGTGGTTATTTAGGTGCAAAATTATATGTTCATTATGCCAATAACTTACATACCCCGTCGGTTTTCTGGTTTATTTTCACTGTGATCGGGCTGGCTACGATCATTGGATTATTGTTGTTTAATAGGTTTCTGGCTCCGAAAAAAGTATAGTACCCTATATGCTGAAATCATATTTTAAAAAAGATACTATAGAAGCCGGCTGCGACGAAGCCGGGCGGGGATGTCTGGCCGGACCGGTTTATGCCGCAGCTGTGATTTTACCCGCAGATTATAAAAATAAAGAACTCAACGACTCAAAGCTGTTAAGTGAAAAACAACGCGACCTGTTGCGCTTTGAAATCGAGAAAGAAGCCCTTGCCTGGGCTGTAGCACCACTCGATAACAACATTATTGATGAGATAAATATTCTCAATGCCTCCATCATGGCGATGCACAGGGCTATTGACAATCTCGGCAAAAAGCCCGAATTAATCCTTGTTGACGGAAACAGGTTTAAACCTTATGGAGACATTCCTTATCAATGTATTGTAAAAGGCGACGGGAAATACCTCTCTATAGCAGCGGCATCCATACTGGCAAAAACCCACCGTGATGAATATATGCTGAAGCTGCATGATGAATTCCCCCAATATAACTGGTCACAAAACAAAGGGTACCCGACACGTGAGCACAAGGATGCTATAAATCTACATGGTATCACACCTTACCACCGCAGGAGTTTCAATCTAAATGAACAGCTTAAACTTGATTTCTGATCAAAAAATAATCAATCCGGTGAAATTATTTTTTATAGTACTTTTATCCTTTTAAATGCAATGAAATATTCCAGGAACGATTCTGCAGTCAGGTTAAAAAATTACATACTGATTTCAGTGGCAATTCTTGCATCAGCGGGCTTGCTCGTGCTGGGTTATTCTTTTCTGAAAAGGTTGAAAGATCCGGTTATTCCTGCCATTAAAGCCATACCCGACAATGCTGTTTGTGTTATAAGGTTTAATAATCTGATGCCCTTGTGGGACAGGCTGGAAGGCAAGAATAACATATGGAAAGAATTGCAATGCCTTCCATATATTAAAAGCCTTCGAAAAGAAGTCAAAAGGGTTGATTCTCTTGCAAGGAAAAATAATGATATTGCCGAGATATTTTCTAAAAATCCCTTATATATGTCCTGGGTTCCCGACAGGGCCGATTACCGTTTATTGTATTGCATAAATCTGAATGGCCCCCATCGTGAAAATCTTGTGGATAATTTCATGCATAATAACTTTTCTAAAGGAAACACATTTGTCACACACCAGTTTCTTGACAACGAAATCTTTGAAATTCACAAGGCGGGAAAAATTCTTTGCGCATATACGGTTTGCAAAGGGATATTTATTATCGGCGAAACTTCCGGACTGGTTGAGGCATCGTTAAGCGCGATTCTTACGGGCATCAGTATTGAAAACGACCCGGATTTTAGCCGGCTTGATGCTTCATCGGGAAAAAATGTTGATGCAAATATCTTTTTAAAAAATTCTTATTTCGATAATCTTGTTTCGCCTTTTTTTGAAGATCTTTTATCTCAAAAATTAAAAATGCTCTCATTATCAGGAGATATGATCTCTCTTGACCTTACCGTAAAAAACGATGAGCTTCTTTTTGATGGATATGCCACTTCGCATGAATCCTCACAGCTATTGACAAAATTATTCAGCGATCAGCCGCCCCAGAAAATCACCCTGACACAAATATGTCCCGCCAATACCGCCATTATGGCATTTTGGGGAGTAAAAAATGCGCTGAATTATATTCGTAATTACACCGATTTTATAAATGTGAATTTTCACCGGCGTTCATTTCAGGATATGTGTTCCTATTATGATACAACCTATAACATTGATATTTCAAAAAGTTTTTTTAAGAACATTGGTAATCAGTTTGCCTGCATAATTACCGAAAATCCCAATCTGGGCAGCTCATACAGGTATTATGGCGTTTTTAAAGCCGGCGACATTGATGATCTCAGTAACGGCTTAAAAGCAATTTCTGTTCTTCCGGGAGATCAAAGCATTGCGCAACGTGATTCATTTGCAATCAGAAAACTAATCCCTGCAGGATTTTTACAGGACTTTTTCGGCAGAATGTTTGAATCTCTTGATTCAACTTATTATACGACTATTGAAGATTATGTAATAATCAGCGATTCCCCTTTGTCTTTAGACCTTTTTATATCCGGCTATCTTTCCGGCAAAACACTTGAAAAGAATTTAAACTATATTGATTTTTCGGATAATGTTTCAGATGAGGCAACATACTGTGTTTATGCCAATATTCGTAAGAGTTATGATTTGCTGACCCACTTATTCAATAGTAAAATTAACTCGGAACTCAGTATCAACAGAACATCTCTGATAAACCTGCAGGCTGTTGCTTTTCAGCTTTCATCAAACAGGAACCGGTATTATATAAATGCATATGTTAAGCATAATTCCGGCTATGTAGAAGAAAATCCTGCCGTATGGGAGTTTAATGCCGATACTACAATTTCCGGAAAGATATCCGTCATTGCCGATCCGCGTGACAGCATACGGAAAATATTGTTCTTCGATGTGTCAGGGAATTTATACATGATAAACAGAAACGGGCGGCTGGTCTGGAAAAAGCATATTGACGAACCACCTTTGAGCAGGGTTTTTCTCACAAGCCTGAAAAAAGACAATAAGGATTACCTTATTTTCAACACGGCAAACTACATATATATATTTGATCTGGCGGGCAAAATGCCTGATTTTAGCCCGGTAAGGCTGCCCTTCCCCGCGAGCGCTTCCATTACATTGATTCATTATCAAAGGAATGATGATTACAGGATCATCATCCCGGGTAAAAACCAGAAACTATATAATTATATGATTAACGGCATGCCCACACCGGGCTGGAGCAATTATCATACGGAAGCCATATTGAAAAACCCTGTTGAATATTTCCGGTTCAGGGACAAAGATATCTTGATAGCAACTGATAAAAACGGGAAAGTATATTTTATTAACAGGAAGGGAACTTTGCTCATCAGAACCACCCAGCCTTTTATAAGGGCTAAAAACAGCCGGTTCTTCATGCATACCCTGCAAAAAAAGCAATACCTGGTAACAACAGACCGTAAAGGGAAATTGGTATTTATATCTGAAAATGGGAAAATTGATATCGTGACATTAAATACCTTTTCGGAGGATCATTATTTTACTGTTGGAGATTTTGACCTGGATAATAGAGACGATTTTATTTTTTTCGATAAGGGATATGTATATATTTATAATCATGATAAAAAGAAAATATTTGA
>Ga0116170_10006164_pt1 | contig 10559 bp, 11 predicted proteins | sample AD_JPNHW1_MetaG_FD_89797 | JGI IMG/M metagenome (GOLD analysis project Ga0116170, IMG submission 89797) | Active sludge microbial communities of municipal wastewater-treating anaerobic digesters from Japan - AD_JPNHW1_MetaG | ecosystem: Engineered > Bioreactor > Anaerobic > Digestate | place...
GTGCTGTTAATACAGGAATAAATCCCCATGTTGTTATCAGCCAAAACAGCATTGCTAAAACATATGAATTTCCGAAAAACATTGTAACATTCTTCGAAAATCCATTCAATGCATCCTGATAACCATGATACATACGGCAGTTGATATCGTCCGATCCGGTGAGACAAGCCGTTCTGAATTTCAGCTTTTTAAATAACTGTGCAATGCGGATATCTTCCACTTTTTCGGCTTTCAATACTGCATGTGGCTTAATTTGTTTGTAGGCTTCGGCTTCGAAAAGCATAAACTGACCGTTGGCCGCTGAAAGTGATGGCGTTTTTGAAAAACGTACCAAAAACAAAGGCAGTAAAGTAAGTAAAATGTAATTCATCAGCGGCACTACCCGTTTTTCACCATGGCTGAGCATTGTTTGTTTTGGAAAAACCGACATTAAACTTACTTTGCTTTCGCGCATGTAGGCAATGCTACGGCTTACAGCGTTTTCGTTTAGTCTTACATCGGCATCGAGAAACAGAAAGAAGTCTCCCTTTGCAGGTTGCGCTGCAGAATGACAAGCGAAGTTTTTTCCCAACCAGTTTTCGGGCAATCCGTCAGAGTTTATAAGTCGTATCCGTTTGTCGTACAGCGCCATTTCGTTTACAAGCTCAGCTGTCCTGTCGGTTGATTGATCATTAAATACAAGTATTTCAATGTTTTTATAAGTTTGATGTTGCAAGTCGGTCAGCAGCTTGATAATGTTGTTTTCCTCGTTGCGCGCAGGAATCATTACCGAAATTAACGCATCAAAGCCTGATGATTGATTTTTCAGACTGGGCCTGATGAGCATGTTTACAAATGCAATGAACAGTTGCAACACAGCAAAAGCGATCACAAAACAGGCGATATATATCATAGAATAATTTGTTTTTGATGTTCTACACTGTTTTTGTAAAATTTACGGTAAGCACTTTCAATGTCTGTAAACGATTGATGTTCCGAATTATATTCTTTTATGTAAAAGTTCACATCCGGCTTTGGATGTTCGAAGTAATCAATGATAGAAGCCAGAAAAACTACTTTTGTGTTTTGTGTTTTGCTGAGAATACGTTCCACTCCTTTCTGAAATCTGAAATTGTCGTCGTGCATCGAATGAAGTTTTCCCTGCGGAAACATTAGTACCAAATTGTTTTTATCCTTCAATAGTTCAGCGCTGTAATTCAGACTGTCAATTACACTTTTGGCACCCTGTGCTATCGAAAATCCTCCCGAAAAGCTGAACAGCCAACGTTTACGCAGCTCTTTTTCGAGCATCATAAAGTGATATTTTTTTCGAAAAACTTTCATGCTCAGGTACAGCGCCCAGAAGCCATCCCACCAACTGATGTGATTCGCAATCAGTAGCACCGAATGATCGGTTACGTCAATCACACCATTCACTTTTACCGAATTGAAGTTGGTCTTCATTTTCGCCAGTGTATACATTTTGAAAAAGCTGTAGACGAACAGCTGGTGACGGGCTTTTATCATGCTCATTTGTGTGTAAAATCAGATTTTAAATTTAAATGTTAATGCAAGAAAGAACAAAATCTGGCACAGGTAGACAATCACAGATAAGCTGTTTATTGTTTTGATACGAAATGCTTTGAGTAGGCTGTGAAACACAAGAGAAACGCCAAACCACGCTAAATAATTCTGTATCGGGATGTTGTTTTTGTGCCAGGTCCACATGTCGAGCGCCGGAGCAAATTGTTCGAGCACCAGGTCGTAAACAATCATAAGCGCCGAAGCCATAAGTACTTTGACGACTGCCGGTGTTTTTATGTTTTCGCTCAGCGAAGCCGTAAGATAAATCATCAACACCCAGTTGAAACCCATCATCAACGGTGTCTCAAAAACTTTGTAGCCCAATGTTTCACCGTATTTATAATGACCGAAAATCAATCCGGTGTTAACGCCAATTACTTCGATAAAGTAGCCGGCTATAAAAACGAACAGAAACATGAGCAATGTTTTTGTGTCATTCTCAGCATTATAGAGCGCAAGCAACCCAAGACTCATCAGGAGGGTGATCGGCGTCAGCGATATGAAGAAGGAGGCTGTAAAAGGGATATAGATGGCAATAACTCCTATTGCGTAGAAAAGCGCGAGGAAGTATTTTACCCGCTTTGGATGATTTTTTATCGACAGGATAAGGTCCATTTAAATTTCAATAATGATTACATTAATACATTCTTTATCAGCCAATTATTTCGCCTACTCTTTCGAAAATAAGCTTGAACCATGCAGTGTAATTTTCAGGATGAAGCGCCACATCTGCTTTTAATTCATCGAAACTTACATATTTGTAATCCATCACTTCTTCGGGGTGAGGTTGCGGCAAGTCATCCGATACACCAACAAAGACATGATCTAATTCATGCTCGGTGAGTCCATTTTCGAGCTCCTGAATATACATAAAACTAAAAATCTCGCGTACTTCTGCTTTCATGCCCATTTCTTCCATCAAACGGCGATGGCCTGCCTCCAACGAGGTTTCGCCCGGGTAAGGGTGACTGCAACAAGTGTTGGTCCATAAACCTTTTGAATGATATTTATCAAAAGTGCGTTGCTGTAGCAGCCATTCTCCTTGCGAATTGACAATGAATACCGAGATGGCCCTGTGCAAAACCGCTTTTACGTGGGCTTCCATTTTTTCCATAGTTCCTATGGCGTTGTCTTGTTTATCGACAAGTATTACGTTGTTTTCAGTCATTATGCTTAGTTGTTCTTTGTTTTCTTTTCTCTTTTCTCTTTTCAAATCATATTTAGCTTATACTCAATGGCCGACTGAGCCATAATCGATAATTTCCGGACATTCGAAATTCTGATTCTTTCTTTCAAAATGGCCGATGCTTCGCTGTGTTTGATTTTTATCAACAGTTTACGATAGTAATTGTAGGCAGTGTAAACAGCCAGTTGCGATCGGCCCGGAAGTCGTTTTATGCCTTCGAGGGCAATGTCGAATTCCTGTTCTATTTCAGCAATCAGTTGAAGTTTCAGGTTTTCATCAAACTTGTTTTTATCGAACTGCGGAAAATAGCTTCGTTCGAGTAATTCGATATCCGCCTGCAAATCGCGTAAAAAATTGACTTTCTGAAATGCTGATCCCAACATTTCGGCGGAGTGAACGAGTTCGCCGAAAAGCTTTGTGTTCTCTTTGCAAAAAACTTTAAGACACATCAAACCCACCACGTTGGCCGAACCGTATATGTAATCTGAAGTTTCGGCATTCGTAAGGTATTCTTTTTTTGTCAGATCCATTCTCATGCTGTTCATAAATGCATCGATATAGGCCATGGGAATCCCGTATTCATTCACAGCCCATTGAAACGAATTAAGGATGGGATTCAATGAAATTTTATTTTCAATGGCCTCGTGCATATCGGTTTCGAACTTTTGTAACAGATATGCTTTGTCGTAGCCGTGAAATGTATCTACGATTTCGTCGGCAAAACGTACAAAACCGTAAATGCTGTGAATGGCAGTTTTTACCCTTTTATCGAGTAAAAGTGTTGACAGATAAAAAGAATTACTGTAATTCTTTGTAACAATAGCCGATGTCTTCAATGATGTATCATGAAAGAGTTCCATTTTTTTAAATTTAAAATGAACAATATTGTACGGAAATGTATTTAATAATACAAATGTGGTACAAAAAAGTTCAACTTACAATGATTAAATATTTGATTTTGTTATAAGTTTTTTTATTGCCACTGTTATTCAATGTTTTATAAGAGATGAAGACGAAAGATATATTATTTGAGCTGATCGACTATCTTGATCAGTTCGAAACCGAAAATCAAGATAAAGATGGGAATCTGAACATGAGCGACTTTTTGGGTTATCTGAACAGTCAGTATAAACCGATGAATGTCAAAACGCGTGAACTGGGTGGAAACTACGAGGGTTACAAGTATCAGGAACAGAAAGGTTCGGCAACCGATATCTCAATTCTTATTGTATTGCTGTTTCGGTATGCGAAAGGCTATATTAAAAAGGCGTTGAAAAATAGTCCGATAAAAACAGCTGATGAATTTTCGTTTTTAATGACGCTGATGACGTACGATCATCTCAGTAAATCGGAATTGATCACCAAGCAGGTGATGGAAAAAACTTCAGGAACCGAAATCATAAACAGGTTAATTAAGCTCGGCCTTATCGAACAGTTTGCCGACGAAGCCGATAAACGAAGCGTGCGCATTAAAATGACAATGACAGGCCGCACCGAGATCTACAAAATACTGCCGCAAATGGGTGTTGTTTCACAAATCGTTACCGGGAACCTGAACGATTCTGAAAAAACTATGCTGGCTTATATGTTGCGCAAACTCGAACATTTTCACAACGATATTTTCATGAATAAAAAGGACAATGAGTTGGAAGAACTTGTGAAATGACCGTAAAGTGAATTGAAACTGACAATAACTAAAGCCCGGTCACTAAAAAATCATCTCGGCAAAAGGAATCAATAAAGCAGTCATAATGCCCATTAATCCAATGGCCAAGCCGCTGATAGCTCCTTCGATAGCTCCCATTTCCATGGCACGCGCTGTGCCCAAAGCATGCGAGGCTGAACCCATGGCCAACCCTTTAGCTATTTTGCTTTTGATACCGATGCGGCGTAGAATGACCGGACCCACCAATCCTCCGAAAATACCACAAATAACAACAAAAGCGGCTGCCAGCGCCGGAATGCCACCTGTTTTTTCAGCCAGACTAATGGCGATAGGCGTGGTGACCGATTTGGGTGCCAGCGAAGCAATAAGGATGTGGTCGGCTCCTAAAACTTTAGCGATCAGCACCACACTAACTATGCCCACGATGCTCCCAACAAAAACGGCACTCAGAATAGAAATTACATTGCCTTTGATATGCTCGAGTTGCTCGTAAAGTACATAACCTAAAGCCACTACACTCGGGCCAAGCATAAAGTTAAGAATGCGGGTATGCGTGTAAAAGGTTTGATAGTCGATACCGGTGATTTTAAGGAAAGGAATAATAACAATCATAGCAATGAGCAGTGGTTGCAGGATGGTAAGGTTTGTGCGTTTGTACACAATAATGCCCAGGTAAAATGCACCCATCACCAAAGCCAGCAAAAATACTTCGTTGCTTATATAAGGTCGTATAAAATCAAGTATTTCATTCATGACCAATTCCTCCTTTCTTTCTGCGTTTTTCAAGTCGTTCCTGAATCAGCGCCACCGTAACGATAGTGAGAACGGTACTTCCGGCAATGGCGGCTACAATGGCAACAAAAGAACTTTCGAGCATTTGGGCATATACCATAAGGCCCACGCCGGCCGGTACAAAGAATACAGCCATATTTTTGGTAATTACAGTAGCCACCGATTGTACTTTCTCCGGCTTTAGTATTTTAAAAAACAATGCAAGAAACAACAGGATCATTCCCAATACACTACCGGGAATAAAGCCATGGATCAACTGACTCAGCAATTCGCCGAGAAAGTAAAAGAGCAAGATGTAAAACGAACCTTTTACCATAAAAAACAGATGAGAATTAGATGTTATAAATAATTTTGAGTTTCGGGTTTAATGTCAAAAGTCTAATGTCAAAAGACTGTAGACAATTAAAAATTAAAAATGAATAATTAATATTGAATAAAGAAGAGCAGATCAGTTCATCCTTCAATATTCTTACATTGGCATATTATCTCATTGGCATATTGGCATATTGTCAAATTACTACATCATCGCAATTTTTTGTTGAACGAATAAGTCGCCTGCAAAAAGAAGAGCCACTCTCTTATTTAACAAATTAAGACCTGATTAGTTCGCCGGTGTATTACTGCCAGCCTACCATAAAGCTTTTATTTCAGAAATCCCTGCTGTTTCAACACCTGCAGGAATTTCTCCGAGAAAAGTTCGTTGGCTGTCCGTGTGTAACGGACATCTGTAAATACCTGCGCCAGTGTTTCTTTTTTGTTCTCGGCAACGAAGTTTTTGTAAAAATCGCTGTTTTCTTTTTCCCTGTACAATGCGTCAATTTCGTCGGCAGTAAAGCCGGAATAAGTTTCGTTGTGAACGATGGCTTCCAGTGGCAGGCGATCGGTGAGGGGAGGGTTTTCGGCCGGATAGCCTACTGTAATTGTTGTTATTGGCACCACAAGTGTAGGCAATCCGAGCACATCAATGATTTCGGCTGCATTGTAGGTGGTGGTGCCAAGATAGCAAATACCTAAGCCTTCGCGCTCGGCAGCCACAGCAAAAGTCTGGGCAAAAATCATTGCATCGATGGCTGTAGCCATAAAGGACTGAAGATTGTCGTACCCGGGATCGGCATTGCGTTGTTTACACCACTGACTGAAACGGTTGAAATCGGCACAAAAGGTAAGCACGGCTGGCGCTTGCGTTATCATTGGTTGATTGAAATGAGCGGGCGAAAGTTGTTGCTTTATTTCATTGTCGGTAGTTACCACCACGCTGTAGGCCTGCATATTTCCGGTGTTCGAAGCCTGAGCGGCTGTTTGAAGTAAACGATTCATTACTTCGGCACTAATGGGCTGGTCGGTGTATTTGCGTATGGTACGGCGCTGATTTAGAGTGTCTGAATTCATTGGGTAGAGCATTTTTATTTCGCTGCAAATTTACTGAAAATAATTCAGATTATCGTTGAAGCGTTGAAACGTGAAATTGTTGAATTGTTGAACCGTTGAATTGTTGAAGAATTTCATTAAGGGTTTCACTTGAAGTGAAGCCCTTAATGGATGAATGTTGCAATTGTAGCTGAGCAAAGATACAGAATGCAGTAGGTGGAAGATAGTAACAAGTTTCTTCAACTTTCAATTATCTTAACTTATCTTCTTATTCTCACGTGTGAAATAGTGAGGAGGAGCAGGGGGACTTTACTTGTCAGTTAGGATGTTACCCCACTTTTATATAATATACTTTCTTATTTGGTTACATTAATTAGAATTTTCACAGTATTAATATAGGTTGATGGACTTGCTCCGTCTGAACCTTGATAAGTTTCAATTTCTATATAGTCTTTTCCCGTGAAGTTTGGTTTTGGCTTGTAATAGTAAACAGCTACAAAATTTGTTGATTGATCTCGTCTTATTTCACTAATCTCAAAATTGTTTGCTTGCCTTTTTATTTGAGCACCTTCTTCTTCACCGCCTTTTCCTGTCGAGTAGCTATAGGTATCTGTGTTTTTAATTGTCACTTGAATTGTATCCTTTTTAATAGAAAACTCTTCTTTTTCACAACTTGTCATTGCCAGGACTAAGAAAATCAAAAACGTTAGTTTACTTTTCATCTGTCTTGTTTTTTAATATTTTGTTCGAATGTCAATGTTTATCATTGTCTTTGCGACCTGTCGTAAGATTTTGACTATAACCTCTAATACAACAGATGTAAAAAAGCAGTAAATCGTTGCATGTATAATTAACTTTTTTATAAACATCTTTGTTTTTTAATTGCCACTTAATCTGCTAATTGCACTGCCCCGACTTAACGGGTCAGCCATCCTGTGGTATACGCTTCAACCGACGTTTCCTTGTCGGGTCGCAGATATCCCGATATATTGGGTTACAATTACTCCTTACAGTTGTGACCGTTGGTTCCTTGCAAAGTGCGCCAACTTTTCGGGGACCTAACAACCTGCGCTACTATTCACTCACGTTAATTTATATTCGTGAGAACCGAGAGCTGTTTCAGTTTTCGCTTCTACTACTTCTAAAATAATCGGAGATTAAAAGTAGCAATTTATTTGTAATGGTTCTCTCATCATCTTTAGGCGACAAAACAATATGAGTATTGCAATACATTATGCATTTATCTAAGTCCTCAGCTTGTAGTCTGCTTATTTTTTCAATTAACCGGCGATTGATTTCCCAGTATATATTCTGAGATAAAAAGATACTGTTTGACTCGAGTTTTACAAATCTGCGCTTGACTATTTGTTCTTTACTGAAATAAGTGATAGGGTGTGATAAGTCAGCTATCAAATTCAAAGCCTTTAAAACTTTAGTTTGCCTTTTTTCGGCTTCTACCTGTACTGCACGAAGCTGATAAGTAACTGGTTGCATAAACACATTACACATTGACGAATCAGCAAGCAAATCATGAACGCTCAACAAACGAGGACAATAACCTATTGCTGTGATCATAAAAGTATCCTCACGCAAACAACTGAATTCGAACTTTCCATCAAACTCAGCTACAGTGATCCTGTTTTCTGGTAACTTGATTGTTGCATTAGGAACAGGAATTTTAGTGATCTCATCCAACACAAAACCCCTGATTGATACAAGTTCCTGAGCAGAGATATGATCTACTAAAACATTTTGTACGATCAACAATATAAGGCATGTAAAAGTGACAGCCCAACGATTACTTACTGAATTCATATCTACTTTTGATGTTTATTTATGTATATAAAGTAAAATGACTATCGGCTTTTGCTCCAATAGAAAATTCTTAACTTGGCATTGAAAAAGTTTATTTCTCCCCAACAATGAATCGAAGATCAGCGCAGCTAATGCGGGAGCAAAGACTGCCAGAAGTACATCAGCCAGCCTGTGAACAGGCGTGTGTCAGGTGCTGGTGTTAGTTTTCGATAATTTTCCAATGGCCTGTTTTGTCGCTACCAATACGTTCTATGCGACCAACTTCTTTAAGTTCTTTGATTCTTCGTTTAGTCGTACTCAAACTTATTTTCAATTGTAGGCTAATCTCAGTTGAAGTAATCATTGGATTCTGCTTTATCAAATTAAACACAGTGTCATTTACAGTGTCATTTACAGTGTCAGATTCTACATTTACAGTGTCAATAAATTGCACATGCATGTCTCGATTTTTCAACGAATAGTTTTGTCCAAGTAATAAATTTGAGAGAAAGCGAACAAGAAAAGTTTCTGTTTTGTGAATTCCTTTAGACAAATCTTCATAATTAGCACGCACTAATGCATTTCGAAAATACCAGGAATGCTCTGCAAACATGTCATTATTTACTTCTTTAAAACCAAGTTTACGAACATATTTTATCAGAAAAATAGCTGTTGTCCGAGTATTACCCTCTCCAAAAATATGAATCTGCCACAAATAGCTAATAAAATGCGCTATGTGTTCAATAATTTCTTGCTGACTTAAACCTTTGAAGTTAAATTTCTTTTCTTGTTCAAAATCATACTCTAAAGTGGTTTTTAAACTTAGTGCACTTGCATACAAAACAGTTTCACCATTTAAAATCCATTCTTGTTTTGTAATGTTATAGTCACGCATTTTACCTGCATGACCGTAAATACCCTGAAATAGTCTGCGGTGAATACTTAAATACTCGGCTGGAGAAAAAGTAAAAGTTTGTTCGCTTAGGATTTCGGCAATTCGGGCAGAAACCTTGTCTGCCTCTTCTGTGCGATTTTTGTTGTCTTTTAATGGGTGTTGTTCGTAATAACTATCTATACGTTGTTTTACTTCCTCAAAGGAAATATTGCCTTCAATATTTTGCTTGGCAGTTGTTATTAAATATTCTGAAGGTTTTAGACCATCAACCTGTTGTAAACCTATAGCAGTTTTCCAAATTTTTGCTTTCTCTGCTTTGTTAGGTTCACCCTGTCGTAAGTATTCTTCAAAATTATCCATTGTCTGAAAGTATTGATTTATGAGAAGTTTATATGGAATTTGGAATTGTTTGAATTTGTTTGGTTTAATTGCGATTTCACTTCAATTTTAAAATCAAATTTCAGTTACAAAGATAAGATTTTCTCACTTCAACATAGTCGTTTTTTTAGTTGAACTTTGCATAACAACTCTTTTTTTTTACACTTACCCATAACATCAATATATACGTATTGCCCATATATTCACTATATGTCTATAAATATCATTGCGTATCTTTACTGTAAAGGACTGTATGTATATTCGTTTGTAATTTATTTTCCAAAGATAAATAACATATTTAACAACAGCAACTTCTCAGGGGAGTATTTTACACACAACCAGATAAATAGACGCATGCAAGACCTGACAGGTTTCGAGCAACTTGTCAGGTCTTGTTTGTGCATGAATCTCTGCAAACGGGAATCGAAGATCAGCGAAGCTAATTGAAAAATCAGCGCAGTTAATACGGTTTATCCCGTCTTTCGGGATTCAAACGACGCTTCCTTGCTGCGTCGTTCCGACCGCAGGAAGCTTAAGTATTAGGGGTTGGGTGTATTTTATTAATATTTGTCGTATTTAATCTTAATCTCTTTTGTCATATTATTAATTGTTTTTGAGGGCTCAATTATATTGGTAGAATCAAAATTATTTTCTTCAATTTTTTTGTCAACGAACTTATAATCTGACGAAGTACTACTAAACATTATGCTGTCATTTGTAATTATTTTATAATCGTAAATGCTCGGCTCTGTATTTACATTTGGTGAAATTTCATAATATTTACCGTCCTTTATCCACCATTTCCCAGTTTCAATATCTCTAATTACTGTATCTGCTTTTATTGTAACAAAAAAGATTGTATAAGTCCCATCTGAAAGTCTTTTCTGAATCCAAGTTACATAACTATTATTTTCATA